>Ga0070712_100000044_pt1 | contig 66245 bp, 69 predicted proteins | sample LARL81metaG_FD_71396 | JGI IMG/M metagenome (GOLD analysis project Ga0070712, IMG submission 71396) | Corn, switchgrass and miscanthus rhizosphere microbial communities from Kellogg Biological Station, Michigan, USA - LAR L8-1 metaG | ecosystem: Host-associated > Plants > Roots > Rhizosphere ...
AGTGGAATAAAACCAGGAACAGACCAACGTAGCCCCACCCGCCGTTAAGGCGTCGCATGTACCACGTAATCTCTTCCGGCAGGTTCCCCGCCCAGATGATGAGCCACTGGGAAAATGCGAAGTATGCCCAGACCATGATGAAAGCCAGCATGAACTTCCCGTGATCGTGGACCTGTTCCGGCTTCAGCAATTCTGACATAGGCTTGTAATCGAACAGAATACGTTCCACCACAACCGCGAAGCACAGAGCCGCGAGCACTTGTCCGATCAGCAATGACAAACCAAAAATAGTGGAAATCCAACTTGGATCGATCGACATAACCCAATCGATTGCCGCGAATGTAATGGTGAACCCGTAAAGAATCAGACCCGGCCCGCTGAGCGCCTTAAACCGTGCGCTGTGATCGCGCATCGGAGGATGGTCTTGCTCCGCTGACCACTTCGTCAGGAGATATGAAAGCAGGTTCCAGATGGCAAAGTAGAAGACGGCGCGGATAATAAATCCGTTCACCGACAGATAGGATTTCGTGATTTCCTGCAGGTGTTCTCGCAGGTGATTGTCTGCAATGGTATCGAGTGGTCGCGCCCAGATATACAGCCTCTTCAGCCCGAACAGAAGCGGCACAAACAATAACGCCGTCAAAGGCACGCAGCGCATGGCCGCACCGAGAATTCTGCGGATCACCATACCCCATGCGCCCTTGGTCAGATGCCTTAGCATTAGAATCGCCATCGATCCCAGAGTCACGCCCAGGCATGCCAGAAAGCCAAGGAGATACGCGCGGAAGAACTGCTCGGGTTGTTGCCATGCGCCTACGAGCGCTATCACTCCGAAAACCAATCCCACCAGCAATGACCGCTGCTGGATGGTTTTGACCACCGGCGGCGTCATCAGACCCATATCCCGAGAAGCCGTGCTCATTTCGGCTCCTCCATTGAAGGCTTGGTTTCGAGAACGGGCAGTGTCGCACCCGATCCTGGCTCCTCGAATTTGGGCGGCGTCGAAGGCACTTGTTGGCCCGAGGGCACGTCCGCTGCTGTGGCCCCCTGGCTCAATTGCAGAGCGCGAATGTAGGCCACGATAGCCCAGCGATCGCGCGGTGGAATCTGAGAAGAGTAGTCCGACATGGCACCAAAGCCATTAGTGATGACGTCGAACAAATATCCCAAAGGCGCCTTACGCAGACGATCCGTGTGATAAGAGGGCGGTTTGCGGGGAAAGCCTCGTGCAGGAATCACCCCGTTACCATCCCCGACGCGCGAGTGACAGGGAGCGCAATAAATGTTGTAACGCTGCTGTCCACGAGCCAACAATTCTTGGGTAACCGGGAACGGGATGTAATTTCCCGGGTCGTCGCCAATTTTTCCCGTATACAGATAATTGTCTTCGTGCAACTGTCCCCTTGCCACGGTTCCGTCGACCGGCGGCCTCGCGGAGCGCAGATCGGTATAGAAATCACTTTCCGCCAGAGGCTTGAAACGAGGCTGGTCGTGCATGTCTTGACGGCAACCCGCCAGAGCAAGCGTCGCCGACAGCAGGATCAGATTCAATGTAGGCGCAAGCCTCTTCGCTTGTGCGCAGCTTGAACGATTTGCGAGGTTAAGCCCAGGACGAGCGCGGATGCTCCCGTCTACCTCAAGTTTTGGATGCCTCTTAATCCGGCACCTCCGAAATTGATCGTGGTGCCAGCCCTTGGAGGAAACTCCGGACTTCTACCGGGTTGTACTTGGGATCGGAAGAAAACACGATCAGGAAAAATCTGTCCTTGGTCGCAAATGCAAAACGGGGAACATTGAAGACCGGGTGATACGGCATCGGCAGGCCATTCAGAGCCAACATGCCAAACACCGCGGAAATTCCGCCGAACAGGATAGTCATTTCAAACGTCACAACGATGAAGGCGGGCCAGGAGTGATACGGTTTACCGCCGATATTTACCGGATAACTGACAACAGAAATCCAGTACTGCATGAGGTATCCGGTCAAGCCGCCGATGATTGCTCCAATCAGCACAACCAGTGGTACTTCGTCGTGATGGAACCCGATCGCCTCGGCGAGACCTTCCACGGGAAAGGGACTGTAAGCGTCGATTCTCTTGTAACCGGCCTCGCGCGTCCGATTGGCGGCATCCACCAGCGCGGTGACAGAGTCAAATTCAGCCATCAGCCCGTATGCCTTTGTACGCTTCATTCCTTGACCTCCGCTTCGGGCAGCAGAGTCCGCATTTCAAATATGGAAATCATGGGCAGTACGCGCACGAAAAGGAACATGGCAGCCAGGAACATTCCGATGGTTCCTATGTAGGTCATCCAATCCCAGCGCGTGGGGTAGTACATTCCCCAGGACGAAGTCAGGAAGTCGCGGTGCAAGCTGACGACCACAATGACGAATCGTTCAAGCCACATTCCGACTAGGACAACCCCGGAAATAAGAAAGAGCCAAATCGGACTGCTTCGAAGCTTGGGGATCCAAAGAACCTGCGGAATCCCAATATTGCAAATCAGCAGCATGAAATAAAAAAAGGCGTACGGGCCGTGCAAGCGATTCCAGAGCAGGAATGCGTCGTACCGATTGCCGCCATACCAGCCCATGAAGGCTTCGACACCATAGCCGTAGGCGACGATCAGTCCGGTAGCCAGCATCACCTTGGCTGAGTTCTGCAAATGGCGTTCGGTAATGAAGTCTTCCAATCCATAGAATTTTCGAATCGGAATCGCCAGCATCAGCACCATGGCGAAGCCCGAGTAAATTGCGCCCGCGACGAAATATGGCGGGAAAATCGTAGTGTGCCAACCGGGAACGATGGCGATGGCAAAGTCAAAACTCACGACCGTGTGCACCGAAAGCACCAGCGGCGTCGCCAAACCCGCCAGCAACAAATAGGCGGTCTCATAGCGGTGCCAGTGCCGCGCAGAACCGCGCCATCCCAAAGCTAAAATGCCGTAAATGATTTTCTTCCAGCGCTCTTCAGAGCGGTCGCGCAATGTTGCAAGATCTGGGATGAGTCCAATAAACCAGAAGAGAGCTGAAATCGTGGCATAAGTTGAAACCGCAAAAACGTCCCACACCAGAGGGCTGCGGAATTGCGGCCAGTACCTCATAGTGTTGGGATACGGAAAGAGCCAGTAGGCGAGCCAGGGCCGTCCGACGTGAATGAGGGGGAAAATACCTGCGCTTGCTACCGCGAAGAGGGTCATCGCCTCGGCAAAGCGGTTGATCGAGTTGCGCCACGACTGCCGCAACAGAAGCAGGATGGCAGAAATCAGCGTTCCCGCGTGACCTATTCCAATCCACCAAACGAAATTGACAATGGCAAATCCCCATCCGATGGGGATGGTCACACCCCAGATGCCCACTCCTTTGACAAACAAGTAAGAGATGGCGAACAGCATCATCATGGTGAGCAGAAAAGCGATGCCGAAGCCGACAAACCACCCGTTCGAGGTGGGCCGTGTCAGCACGATAGAGCTGATCTTTTCCGTGACCGAGCCAAAGGTGTAGCCAGGTTCGATGATCTGCGCGCGTGGGACTTGGACCGGCTCTTCCATCTCTAACTGTGCTCCGCGAGCGAATCTTTCGCCGCTTCCAATTCTCCGTTGGGGTTTCGAATATCGGCCAGGTAGGTTGTGCGTGGCCGGGTGTTGAGATCTCCCAACAGGCTATAATTTCGTGCCCCGGCTTTCAGTTTTGAGACCCGGCTGTTGGGATCATTGATGTTGCCAAAAACAATGGCGTCTGCAGGACAGGACTGCTGGCAGGCAGTCACTAATTCACCGTCCTGAATTTTGCGGTCTTCCCTCTCCGCATCGATCCGGTGTTCGTTGATACGCTGCACACAGTAGGTGCATTTCTCCATCACGCCGCGGCTGCGCACGGTAACGTCCGGATTTCTCATCATCTTGTACTGCGGTGTTTCCCAGTCTTGAAATAGCAAGAAGTTGAAACGTCGAACTTTATAGGGACAGTTATTCGAACAGTACCGCGTGCCTACGCAGCGGTTGTAGACCATGTCATTCAAACCTTCGCTGCTGTGGACGGTTGCACCTACCGGGCAAACCACTTCACACGGCGCGTTTTCACATTGTTGGCAGGGTACGGGCTGAAAATAGGCTTTAGGATTATCGCGGTCGCCTTGGTAATAGGAGTCTACCCGGAGCCAGTGCATGTGCCGTCCTAGAACGGTTTGTTCTTTGCCAACCACGGCAATGTTATTTTCCGATTGGCAGGCGACAATGCAATTGTTGCAGCCCACGCAGGCATTCATATCGATGGTCATGCCCCAGGCGTAGGGCTCGGCTGCGTACGGATACGGCTTGTACAGAGTGAGCTCAGCGGGTGGCTCCTCTTCTTTCGCGAAATTCGGTTCCTTACGGTATTCCTCAAGACTCGCGGTCCGCACCAAGGGCCTGGTCCCCGTGGGCGTCTCCATCGTCTGGTAACCCTGAGTGGAGGCCAGCTTGTACGTGCCTCCCGCCTTGCGGATTGCCACCCCACTCGTAATCCAGGGAGTGGTGCTGAACCGCAACTGGTACATGTCAAAGCCCGCGCCCGTTCCTACCCGTCCTGCCCGGCGACGTCCATAGCCTAAAAACACAGTGACGGAATTGTCGGGATGGCCCACTTGAATCCAGACCGGCGCAGTCACTTTCTTGCCGTTCAATTCCAATTCGACCAGATCTTCGGTTTTGATCCCCATCCGATCCGCCATCGCAACACCCATCAAAACGGGATTATCCCAGGTGAGCTTGTTCATCGGTTTGGGAAGTTCCTGCAGCCAGCCGTTGTTGGAGAATTGTCCGTCGTAGATGGAAGGATCGCGGCGGAAATTTATCTCGATGGCTTTTACATCCGCGGTCGAAGCTGCCGGGAGGCCTGCCGTCTTGATCGCAACCTGCTTCGGCACAAAAGCTGTTCCCTCAATCCAGCCGTCATGCAGAGACTTCCGCCAAAAGGTATCAAAGTCCGCGCCCGGATGCTGCGTCTTCCAGTAAGCCTGAACGATGTCGTGACCACTTGCTTGCGGCTGCCCAGAGATCATCGCCAACAACTCGTAAGCGCTCTTGCCGTCGTACAACGGAGCAATCAGCGGCTGCACGATGCTTACTGTGCCATCGTACGCCCGCGTGTCGCCCCAGGCTTCGAGATAGTGCGCCTCATTCACATGCCACTGGCAGAGTTCGGCGGTCTCGTTCTGGTAAAGGCCGAGATGAACACGAAACGGGACGCTCGGACTCTTCATGGCATCGGCAAATCCAAGATCGGCGGGAGAATCGTAGGCTGGATTTCCTCCCAGAATGAGCAAGATGTCCACCTGGCCGCCGCGCATGTCGGCCACCAGATCTTTCAACGATTCGGTTTGATGGATCGGGTTGGCATCGACCGAGTCGGTGTAGAAAACCGTTTTGCCCACGTTGCCTAGCGCCTGATTGATCCCTTGGACCAACGCGTGCACGAGGGGCGGTTGATGATCGCCCGCAATCACCAGACTCGCACCTCGGTGGCTTTGCAGCTCGTTCAGAATTGCGGCGCCGAGTTTCCCCAATTCTCCTGATAATTGGTTTCCGCCGCTGTTACTGAGAGATGAAGCCAAATTTTTCGCGAATGGCTCGATCTCCGATGCTCTCATGGGAATCCGGTGGTCCGCCTTCGCTCCGGTCGAACTCGGCGTGCTTTCGACAACATACAGCCGGCTCATGTTTCCAGAATCGGGATTGCGGCGCTTCGCGAAGTCGCGCGCATAACGCGTGCAGCCGGGGAATCCTGCATAAAGGAAATCAGCGTCGAGCGATAGAATTACATCCGCATTCTCAAACTTGTACTGCGTCTCCACCGGCTGGCCGAATGCCAACTTCGCGCCTTCGAGCACGTTGTCGCGGTTTACCGGATCGTAAACATGCCACTTTGCCTCGGGGAACGCCTTAAGCACCGAATGTAGTTGATCCGAGAGCGTGGGCGAAGAAATAGTAGGAGTCAGAATGCGAATGCCCGCGCCTTGTAAATTTTTCTGGATACTGAGCGGGGCTCGCATCGCCGCCTGCAACGATCCCCAGGTCCGCACGTCACCCAGGTAGGTTAAGGTTTGCGAGCGATCGGGATCGTACATGCCCAAGATCGAAGCCTGGGAAAAAATATCCGTTCCGCCCAGGCTTGCCGGATGCCGATCATTACCCTCTATTTTGGTTGGACGGTAGAGATGGCTTTCCACAAGTATGGGACTGGCATAACCACCCAACGTGAACGCAGTCGCAAAAAACAGAGGCCGGCCGGGAATCACTTCTTCTGGCTGTTTGACATAAGGAACGATCGGTTCTAGAGGCTGCTTGGTGCAGGCAGTCATCCCTGCCATCGCGAGCGAGGCTCCCATCAATTTCATGAACCCACGCCGCGAAACGGAATCAAGCCACTCAGACGCTCCCTTGGGAAACTCGCGGTGCATCATCTCTTGGAAATCAGGACTGCCCGCCAGTTCTTCAAGGCTGCGCCAGTACTCAGGCCCCTTAGTGCCGGCGATACGGTCACGAATCTCGTCTAAGCCTAACGTAGCCTTCTTGGTTGGGCAGACGGCTTCGGGTCGTGGACTGCTATTTTCCTCTTCGATCTTCATAACGTCGAACTCTATCCAACCGCTTCCGTGCCCCGCAGTTCCAGCGTCCCGACGGCCCCCGCTGAAATGCACCGTTGAAACGCACACAAATCCTCACCGGTGGCAGGTGGAACAACTAGTAATGTCCGTTACCGTACGCAACTTGTATTTCTTTACCAGGTCAGTTCCCAGTGTGAGCTGGTCAGTGTAGGCCTTGCCATCAACCTCTACCGCGTTGCCTCCTGACGGCGGCTCGTAGCGCATGTTGAATACCTGATCGCGCGGCCGCAGATATTTTTCCGGCCCGCGATGGCAATCGAGACACCACTCCATTTGCAGGGAAGCATAGTTGTACATCAGCGGCATTCGATCGACCGGACCGTGGCAAGTATTGCATCCCACACCCTTGTTGATATGAATGCTGTGGTTGAAGTAAACAAAATCCGGAAGATCATTAACGCGCGTCCACACCAGCGACTTGCCACCCTTATAACTTTCGCGCACCGGCTCGAGCAGCGGCGCGTTAGTCCAAATCTGGGAGTGGCAGTTCATGCAGGTCTTGGTGGGCGGAATGCCGGCGAAGCTGGAGTTTTCAACTGAAGTATGACAGTAACGGCAATCGATTCCCAGTCCGGCGACATGGTGCTGGTGGCTGAATGGAACCGGCTGAGGACGTCGCACGCCCGCGTATGTGACGTAAGGAGACCGTTGGATTTCCGCCGCCGCCCAGAATAATGCAGCTACCACAAACACAGCGCCGTAGATGGTCGCTCGTGAAAGTGTGTTCGTGCTGCGATGAAAGATCTGCATCGAAAGAAATATCCGTGCGGCGGGAGCCCGACATCGGCGCCCGGTTATTGAAGCGTTGGTCTAAACGTTCATTGACCGCAGTTCTAGGTGCCAGAAAACTTTTGATTATAGCAGGGGGAATATTGCCAACGCATCGCTGCGAATCGTTTCGAACGTTGGAAAAAAGCGATCTTGCGGAATACCTGCCTTTCTTTCCACAATCGCACCTCTTGCGGCTATTTCTACTTCAGGTTCATGGCCAGTAATTTGGGTTCGGTCATTTCTTCGATTGCATAGCGCAAACCCTCGCGTCCCAAGCCGGAGTCCTTGATTCCACCGTAGGGCATGTGATCGATGCGAAAGGCAGGAACGTCGCCCGCGATCAATCCTCCGACTTCCAACTCTTCGTAGGCATTGAATATCAACTTTGCATCGCGCGTGAAAAGGCCGGCCTGCAGTCCATAGGGAGAATTATTAACCTGGCGCAGGGCTTGGTCGAAGTTATCGTAAGGCTCGACCGTGACCACGGGTGCAAATATTTCCTGGCAGTTTACTTTCATCTCGGCTCGCGTTCCGGTCAAAACTGTAGGCTCAAGCACCGGCCCTCGCCGCTGTCCGCCGCAAAGGATACGCGCTCCAGTACGAACCGCCTCTTGAATCCAGTCACTAGCACGCACTGCGTCACTTTCCCTTATCAGCGGCCCCAAATCAGTTGAATCGTCGAGAGGATCGCCGGTCTTCAGCTTCTTTACGCCTTCCAGCAGTAAATCGGTAAACCTGGCGCAGACCGAACGCTCAACCAGAATGCGCTGCACCGAAATGCAAGTTTGCCCGGCATAGGAAAACCCTCCTACCACGCAGCGGTCAGCGGCATAGGCCAAGTCAGCATCACTGTGAACAATTACGGCAGCGTTCCCCCCCAGTTCCAAAACGACTTTCTTCTTGCCGCAATTCTTTTTGATCTGCCAGCCAACAGCGGCGCTCCCAGTGAAACTGATCAGCTTGATGCGCTCGTCGGTGACCAGAAGTCCGGCATCCTCGTTTGAAAGAGGAAGTACGTTCAAGCCGCCATCCGGCCACCCGGCCTGTTGCACTGCCTCAGCCAGAAGCATGGCGGTAAACGGAGTTTGCGGAGCGGGCTTCAATATCAAGGGGCATCCGGCGGCGATGGCGGGCGCTACTTTGTGAGCAACCAGGTTTAAAGGGAAATTAAACGGAGTGATTCCGGAAATTGGCCCCAGTGGAAAGCGCCGCACGATGCCCCAACGCCCGGCGGTAAATTCTTGCCAGTCGAGCGGAAGGTACTCGCCGTAAATCCGCGTGCTCTCTTCGGCCGCGACGTTGAAGGTAAAGATGGCACGATCCACTTCAGTACGCGCGGCCTTGATCGGTTTGCCGGCCTCCTGAGCCATGGTGCGGGCAAATTCCTGTTTGCGCTCGGAAATGTTCTCGGACACCCGGCGAAGGACGCGCTGGCGCTCGAAGGCGGGCAACCGCCGGGTGGTACCGAAGGCCTTGACGGCCGCGACGATGGCTCTTTCGGCGTGCTCCCGTCTACCCTGAAAGACGGAACCGATCACGCGACCATCATAGGGCGCGTGAATTTCAACCGCATCGCCTTCCTCCCACCACTTGCCATCGACAAAAAAACCCTGCGTGCTGACGGGAGTCGCGGTCATCTGAGCCATGGCGCTATCTTAGACCTCCGCTCGGAGAGGAACGGTAAATAACTAAATAATTATAGGCCTTCCTCAAACCCGCCACAGGTAGGGTATGTAGTGGGTACCTAGTGGACTTGGCATTTCGGAACTACGATTGTTTGATAGTTCGGATAGTTCCTACAGAACGGCGCTTCTCGACCCACGATCAAACAATCGCGGGCGAGTCGCCTCCCACACGATCAGCCCGAGTACAAGATAATATTGCCCACGAGGACAAAAGGATTGCGGTCGATCCAGCAGATCAGCGAGTTGTTGCGCGAAGGGTCTGTCTCACCCGTGGAATTGACGGAAGACTGTTTGACGCGCATAGAGAAGCTAAACTCGCAGCTGAACGCTTTCATAACCGTGACCGCTGACTCCGCGCGTGCGCAGGCACGCCACACTGAAGGCGAGATTCAACGAGGCAAATGGCGTGGCCCGCTGCATGGCGTTCCCATTGCACTTAAGGATTTGATCGATACCGCCAGCGTTCGCACCACTGCGGCCAGCGGTCTGTTTAAGGATCGCGTTCCGGTGGAAGACGCTGAAGTTGTCCGTCGTCTGAAAGATGCTGGCGCGGTACTGTTGGGAAAACAGAACCTGCACGAATTCGCTTACGGAGGCAGCTCGATGGTGAGCTACTTCGGTGAAGTTCGAAATGCGTGGAATGCGGAATATATTGCTGGCGGGTCTTCCGGAGGCTCCGCCACTGCGGTTGCTGCGGGATTATGTTACGGCGCCATCGGCACCGATACAGCAGGCTCGGTTCGTGAACCGGCGGCACTCTGCGGCGTGGCTGGGCTGAAGCCAACGTATGGAAGGGTCAGCGCCCGCGGCATCATTCCGTTATCCAAATCACTCGATCACGTGGGGCCAATCGCAAGAACGGTCGCCGATACCGCAATCATCCTTCAGGCCATTGCGGGTTTCGACACGACAGACAAAGCGAGCGTGGATACCCCTATCGAGGACTACCTCACTGGGCTGGAAAAACCTGCAAGCCCATTACGAATTGGCATCCCCAGAAAATTTTTTTTTGACGACCTCGACCCTGAGATCGAGTCAGCAATTACACATGCACTTTCAGGTCTCGCGTCGATGGGGGTTGAGCTTCGTGATCTGGCGCTGTCCGTCCCCGTGGACCGGACCCTGCAAAGTGCAGAGTCCTATGCCGTTCACGCAGATTTCGTGGCCAGTCGCGCAGCGGAATATCAGCCCGAAACTCTGCGACGGATTCGGACCGGCCAGAACGTCAGCCCGGAAACTATGCTGGAGTGCCGCCGTGAACTGGATCGGTGCCGCCACGATATTGCGGCGCTTTTCGAGAAGGTGGATCTGCTTGTGACCCCGACCACGCCCATTGCGGCGCCATCAATCGCAGAACTGAAGCAAAACCCCGACCTTCTCCGCCCGAAAGAATTGATGCTCTTGCGAAACACGCGCCCGATCAACGTTTGGGGATTGCCGGCGATTTCGATTCCGTGTGGATTTACTTCCTCGGGATTGCCGATCGGCCTGCAAATCGTCGGACCGCACTGGGGGGAAACGAGGATTCTGCGGCTCGCCCACGCTTACGAACAAGCGACCGCGTGGCACCGGCGCGCACCGAAACTCTCGTAGACAAAAGGGTCACACCCTCTTCACGCATGCCGAAACCATTGGCCCTTGGCCGAGGTTCATTAATTACCGGCGAGCGATTTATCCATAAATCCCGCTTCATCGCCTTTCAATTTCTTCAAACCGTCAATAGGTAGATAGACCATGTGGCCCGCTTCGAAAGTAGCGAACGAAATGTTCTTACGAAATTGCGGCCCAAGATTTAGATGATCGATGGTGTAATCGGCGGCAAACGACGGAGTGGCCAGATCATAAAGGCCTTCCATCACGAGCACCTTCAAATAAGGGTTCTTCACCATGGCTTGGCGAAGCGCAGTGGCGGTGTCCGGGAAGCCGTTGCTCGCCGATCCCCAGTTCCAAGCATTTTCAAAAACATTTTCATCTGACGGAAACACCTGGTAGGGCATATCGGTCTTGTAACCCAATTCGGTACGAACATAGTTGTTGAACACCGAGGTATAGGGAGGCAGGATTGCCGACTGTGTCGGATCGTAGAAAGGGGTATCCAGCGTTCCGTCCGGATCGGGACCTGTGAAACGCCCGTCTAACCGGCCAACCCGTAACTTCTGGTCGAGCAACAAATAGTGCGTGAACTTTTGCACATCGATGCGCAGGTTGGCCTGATCGATGACTTCCCGGTTCAGCCCGGTGTAGCGCGCCATCTGATCGATAAGCTTTTGCCGCTCTTCGGTGGTCAGCCCATCGCCCTTCGCCAACGCCTGCGAGTATTCGTTCGACGCCCATTGCGTTGATTCCTGGCGGGCTTTGTTCATATCCTGCGCGAGCTCGGGCGGCAACTTTTTGTGATAGCCCGCAATCATGGTGAAGGTTGGGATCAGCAGAATGTAAGGCTGATCGTTACTTTTGTTGTCGACCAAGGTCTGGAAACTCAACGCAGTCGAGAGCAGGGTGATGCCATTGAAGGAAATCCCCTGATCCACCAGATTTCCCGCAATGCCCGCGGCGCGCGTCGTTCCGTAACTCTCGCCAAACAGAAATAGCGGAGAACTCCAACGCTCGTAGCGAGTGAGGTATAGCCGGATGAATTCGCTGAAGGCTTCGATGTCGCCTTTCACTCCCAGAAACTTTTTCGCTAGATCCGAGTTGGCGGCGCGGCTAAAGCCGGTAGACATGGCGTCCACGAACACCACATCACTTTTATCGAGCAGTGTGTATGGATTATCCGCAATACGGTAAGGCGCCGGCGGCAACAAGCCGTCTGACTGCATCGCTACCCGCTTTGGACCGAGCGCACCCATGTGAAGCCAGATCGTCGCCGATCCCGGACCGCCATTAAAGGCGAACGTGAGCGGGCGTTTGCCAGCTTCCTGGCCATCTAGGGTGTAAGCGACGAAAAACATCTCAGCTTCAATTTTTCCGTCAGCGCGCTTAATCGGAAGCCGCCCTGCGGTTGCGGTGTACTTCAGCGGCTTGCCCTCAAGCGTCAGTTGATGGTGGGTCACAATGGGTGGTATTTCAGACACGTCGAACTCTTCTTTGTCCTTATCGGTCCCGGGCTTGGCTTGCTTCTGCTCCTCCGCAGGCTGGCCTGGTTCCGGAGCCTTTTCGGCCGGTTGGATTTTTCTCTCTTGACTCTTAGCCTGTTCAGCATTTTTGGGTTTCTTTTCCTTGGGTTCGTCACCCGACGAAGTTTGCGCCACAACGGGGGCACACATTGTGCATAGCAAGGCTAAGGTCACGAGAAAGACACGCATCGATAGGGCTCCTGAACTGTCAGTAAAAAAGATTTGATTTCCGGATAATGATCCGCAGCGCGGCATTATACCCCGGCGTGCGGCTGAAACATGGCTCCCCCTCCGGCAACTGATTGGCTCACATCGGCAGGCTCAAAGTTTTGTCGCACACAGTTAGGAGTGACCGCAAGGGATTGTTAAGATGTTACCGTGCCACCCAAGACTTCCCGAACAACTTCAAGCGACATCCTTCAAGGCGATTCTTTGAAGCCGCTTCCCTGGCTTGTCCATGGCTTCAGCACGCGCCGGGAGGGAGTCTCCAAAGTTTACGGTGGAAAGACGTTGAATTTGGGCTTCACCCAGCAGGATTCGCGTGCCGCCGTCGAAAAAAATCGGGACAAATTCATTCGCTCGACGGGGGCCATTAGCCAGGGGCGGCCGTGGCCTCTAGTTACGGTGCGCCAGATTCATTCTGATCTTATTCATTTGGTTTCCGAGGTCCCGAAGTCCCCGCTAGCCGGCGACGGACTGATCACTCAGAGGCCAGGCATTCTCTTATCGATTTTGACTGCCGATTGTTTGCCGGTAATTCTTGTGGACACTAAGCGCCGGGGGGTGGGCGTATTTCATGCAGGCTGGCGCGGTACTCTCAAACGCATCGTCGAAAAAGGTGCGGGCGAAATGCATCGCTATTTCAACACTTCGCCCGCCGACATCAGGGCCGCGATCGGGCCCGGCGTTCATGGTTGCTGTTACAACGTTGGCCCAGAGTTAAGAACTCAGTTTGAATCGCAGTTCGAATATGGGAGCAAGCTATTTCGAGAAGTTGAGGAATCCGATCCAGTACGCGAAAAGTATCCATTGCTCTTTTTAACCGCCCGTGCCCCTGGCCACAGTGAGTTACCAAAGAAACTGTGTCTCGATTTGGTGGAGGCGAATCGCCAGCAGTTGCTTGCTATCGGGGTTGCATCGAAGCACATCAGCGCTTCCCCACTCTGTACGGCGTGCCGCAACGATTTGCTATTTTCGTATCGTGGGGAAAAAGGAGTCACCGGCCGCATGATGGCTATCGCTGGAATCAGAGCTTAAGCGCGGGATGCTGTGGAAGAATTTATGGAACAAGTAGCTCAGATTAAGTTCATGGTGGCGCTCCTGATTGCCGGGCTGTGTGGTCCTCACGCCTGCATGGCTGCGAGCTCGGTCAATCCTGAACAAATCGACCAGATCTTCGCCGGGCTGAAATCGGACAATGCACCCGGCGCAGCTGTTCTCGTGATAAAAAATGGTGCCGTCCTGTTTGAGCGTGGGTACGGTGTTTCCGATTTGCGTTCGCTGCACGGCATCGACGCCTCTACCAACTTCCGACTCGCGTCGTGCACCAAGCAGTTCACCGCTATGGCCATCATGCTGCTGGTACATGACGGCAAGTTGCACTATGAAGACCGCCTTACCGATGTCTTTCCTGACTTTCCGCAATATGGCAGATCGATCACGATTCGCAATCTTCTGAACCACACTTCTGGCTTGCTGGACTATGAAGACCTGATGGCGAAGCCTCCTGCCGGTACGCCGGAGGAAAAGATTCCGCAGATAAAAGACGCCGGTGTGCTTGAAGTATTGGAGCAACAGAAAACCACTAAATTTCCGCCCGGCACAAAATGGGACTATAGCAACTCGGGGTATGCGGTTCTGGCCATGGTGGTGGGGAAGGTCTCAGGTCACACGTTCGGCAACTTTCTGCAGGATCGCATCTTTGCGCCGCTGAAAATGAATGCGACCAGGGCGCACGAAAAAGGAAAAGACACCATCTCTGATCGAGCTTATGGACATACCCATGAAAGTGCTGCCTGGCGCGAGATGGACCAGAGTTCAACGTCAGCGGTTTTAGGCGATGGAGGTGTTTATTCGTCCCTTAACGATCTAGCTAAGTGGGATGAAGCGTTGTCTCAGCATACCTTGCTAAGTGAAAAAGAAATGAAGCCTGCGATTACTGCCGTGAAAGTGGCGGATAGCAGCGTGCAGGAACCCAATGGCACTCCCGGTGCATATGGTTTCGGCTGGTTCTTGAATTCTTACAAGGGCCATCGCCGAATGTGGCACTACGGCGAGACCGTGGGTTTTCGCACGACGATCCAGCGTTTCGTGGACGAGAAGCTCACCGTCATCGTCCTCTGCAACCGGGATGATTTGGTTCCCGCGAATCTGGCTCTGCGAGTGGCTGATCTTTTTCTGGCTGTGCAGAACTGAAGTCGAAGTTGCAGTAAGATTCCCAGACGTCACATAGCGCCCGGACCGCTGCGCCGGACATTTGCCCTGCTGTGGTGCGTCTTGCCCTCGCCTACAGGAGCCAGACGCCGAAAAGCAGTAAACAATGAATAGAATTTCAGGATAAAAATGCTCATGTCCGACGTGGTCGAAAAAACCGATGCCGAGAGTTCGAACTCTGAACCAGGGGGTGCGCCTTCGGTCGAAGTGTATGCGGTGTATGGCGTCGAGCCCGAAATTCAGGCCTACGCCATGGCCAAGTACTCGCGGTCCGCGCTTTCCATGAAAGAGTCGTTGCGTGAGATCAGCACGCAGAAGGCCGAAAAATTTCTCAACACATTTTATTTCCAGTATGGCCATCGCTCCATTGCCGATCTGGCGCATATTGCATTGGCCATCGAGCGACTGTCTATTCTCGCGGCCATCGCAGTCGCCGATGAACAGCGCTGGGACGGTCAGGAACGTTCCACGCGCTATCAGGATTTCAAAAAGAGCGCCTACTACGTGCCCGATTTCCCAGAACCCCAGTCCAGGCAGCTATATCGCCAAACCATAGACTCTCTATTCGCCGAATACGCATCCCTTTCCGAAAACATGTTCCGCTATTTGGCGGAAATCACCCCGAAGCCGTCGGAGATGAAACCAGAGGCTTACGACCGCACCTTACGGGCACGCGCTTTCGATTTCTCGCGTTACCTGCTGCCCCTTGCCGCCAATACTTCTTTGGGGGAGATCGTCAATGCGCGCACCCTCGAAAACCAGGTATCGCATCTATTAGCGCACACTCACGAGGAAGTAAGGCAGTTGGGCGGACTGCTCAAGCAGGCGGCAACCTCTCCCGCATACAACGTAAATCACGAGTCGCTGCGGGAGCTGGTGGAGCAAATTCGAGCCGTATCGCCAGAACTGGCAGCGCGTGCCGAACAGGAACTTCTGCGGGAGGTTCGGGTCGCGCCAACCCTGGTAAAGTATGCCGACCCCAACAGGTACGAAATCGAGACACGGCGCACCATGAAACAGATCGCCTCCGAACTGATGGGCGATCTGCCAATCGCCTCGGCACCAATGGTCGACCTTCTCGAAGAAGAACCGCTTGAGGTCGAACTAGCCTCGACGTTGATTTACGAACATAGCCACTATCCGTATCGTCAGATTCGCGAAGCCGTACAGGCTGCGGGCGAAGTTATTCGGCGCGAAATCATTGATCTTGGATTACGGCACCGTGGACGCCACGACGAGATGCTCCGCGCATTTTGCGCTGGGCAACAATTTCGTTTCGACATCCTGATGGATATTGGCGGCTTCCGCGACATGCACCGTCATCGCCGCTGCATTCAGATCGGACAGGAATTCACTACAAAACACGGGTACGACGTTCCGGAAGAACTACAAGCGGCCGGCGTACAGCAAAATTACGATGCGCTCATGCAAGGAACCGCGCGCGCGGTTGAGCAGTTAGCATCTCAAAGTGGATCTGAAGCGCAGGAAAGCTCACAGTATGCAATCCCGTTGGGCTTTCGCAAGCGAACACTTTTCAAAATGGACTTTGCTGAAGTGGTCTACATCTCAGAGTTGAGGACAGGTCCAGCTGGCCACTTCTCATATCGCAACGTGGCCTACGCAATGTATGAGGCGGCTGCGAAGAAATATCCGACGCTGGCGAAATACTTAAGAGTTCACGATGTAAAGGAGCCGGTGGATTTATTGAAGAGATGAGTTAGGGTTTTACGATGCGAAGCCACCGAGCAGAAACACAGAGACTCGTTCAGCTTGAAGCTTTTCCTTTGCGCCCGTGCCTCGCTGCTGAAAAACTTAGGTGTACATCACCTTCCGGTCGCCTTTCACAATCCGTCCGACTGTGAATGCTTTTTCTCCTGCCCGCTCCAGCACCGTCTGAGCCTTCTTGAACTTCTTCGACGGCACCACCAGCAACATGCCAATTCCCATGTTGAAAGTACGAAGCATCTCTTCCTGCGGGACATTTCCCAATTGCTGTAGATGTTCAAAGATTGGCGGCACTTGCCATGATCCCATCTCAATAACCGCTGCTACCCCCCGCGGTAGCACACGTGGCAGGTTTTCGGTGATGCCGCCGCCGGTGACATGGGCCATGGCCGAAACGCACTCGCCGTCCACCAGCCTTTTTATCGCAGACCAGTAGCTCTTGTGTGTGCGTAGAAGTTCGTTGCCGACCTTGCCCTTAAGCTCGTTCACATAGGAATCGAGCGTGTACTTGCCAACCTCGAAGAGTAATTTGCGGGCTAGCGAATATCCGTTGGTATGGAGTCCGTTGGAAGCAAGCCCTAGGATCACGTCGCCGACTTCGACAGTTTTGCCGTTAATGACGCGCTCGCGCTCCACTGCTCCGACGATGAATCCGGCAAGATCGTATTCGCCATCAGCATAAAACCCTGGCATCTCGGCGGTCTCGCCACCAATCAGGGCACAGCCGTTATGCTTGCAGGCTTCCGCGAGGCCTTCGACAACTTTTTCCGCGATTTCCGGTTCGAGTTTACCGGTCGCGAGGTAGTCCATAAAGAACAAGGGCGTCGCACCCTGCACCGCAATGTCGTTGACACAGTGATTGACCAGATCCGCGCCAATCGTATGATGCACATCCATTTCGAATGCGATTCTCAGCTTCGTCCCGACTCCGTCAACGCTTGAGACCAGAATTGGATCGACCCATTTCTGCTTGTCGACCGCAAACAGTCCGCCAAAGCCGCCAATATCGCTCAACACACTACGCGTAAAGGTCTTGTGAGCCAGATACTTGATCCGCTTCTTGGTACGATTGGCGCGGTCAATATCAACGCCCGCATCGGCGTACGTGACAACGCTTTTCGAGGGATCATGGGCCACAGGAGTCGATGCTTCTCGGATAAGTGGGGATTTTGCCAGGCGTCGCTAACCGGGCAAGCCGGATTGTAGCATGGTCTCGCGGGGCCGCAGCCGAACCGCAGCCAAATCCTGAAGCGAGGAACATATGGCCAGAACCAGGCTCTTGGCAATCTTGGTAGAGGCGAGAATTACCCGTGCGGTAGGACGATGAATTCGTCCGCCGTTGTATGACCAGAACAATTCGCGCCAGCCTACTGCGCGATGTATGCCGACGCGTAGTAAATCAGAACGCCAAACAACGCAAGGCCGGATACCGCATAAACAGTGAGTACCCATACGTTGCGACCCTCGTGCGGCCGGGTGACAGATTGCGAACTAGCAGTAGTTCCCGGGGCTCGATCTGACATGACTCCTCCACGAACATGGTGGTGGCCCAGAGGCGCATCATGACGCCTCCGCTGCCCTAGAGCAGCGTTGATGCGGCAAATTTTACTACGGTTCTCCCCCCAATGACAGGAAAATAGCGTTCAGCAATAACCGTGAGGCGCCCTGTCTGCCCTCGTTACATCGATTGTATTGCATTGTTTTGCAGTAACTTGCAATCGTCCGGGATAGGCCAGGGTCGGCCAAACCAAAACTGCAGATCAAATGCGGCGGATAGGGGCCGTAGCCATAGTCACTTCGATGAGGAAACTTGTTTCCGTAAGCTTCTAACGCTTTTTTTCGACTCTCTGGATAGCGCATTGCGCTTTTCCGGGGCCAATTCGTTTGCGGTTTCGAAGATGGGTTCAATATCGGTCGGGATTCCGTCCAGGCGATCGAACGCTGTTTTTAGTACCGGGCGTATCACTCCCAGGGTATCCAGCAGTCTCTTCGCGCCTGCATAGTCGCCGGTCGCTTCCAGGGTAAGCAGGTCATGATCGAGCTCGCGCACGCCTTTTTTAAATTTCTGCAAATCCAGGGCAAATGCTCCGTCGGACTGCTGGGAGAATGCACCCTTGTCCATCAGGGTATTGAACTGGATCGCCATGCCTTTGCCGTGAGCGTCGCTTAATCCAAATCGCAGGCTGCGAAACATTGAAGCCATGTAAGTCGTGTAGAGCTGTCGTTGAGCAGCATCGTCGGAAGGCAACATCGCTCCCAGTTTCATTTCCGTGGCGTGTTCCATCAGGTACTGCAGGGCGAACAGTCCGGTCACGTCGGCCTTGGCTTCTTCGATGGCACTGTAGACGTCCTTCAGCTCATTTCGCACCGTCGTATCCCGGCCGTCAACGGTAATCTGATGGGGGCCAAGCCCATGCATGAGTTCGTGAGCCACGATGTGGGTAAAAAATGATTCGAAGTTCACATCCACCCGGGCGCCAGGGGCGAGCATGCGGCGAGCAATCGGCAACAGCACGCTGCGAAACTTGGCCTCCTGGATGTTCTTGAGCATCACTCGTTTGCTGCCCTTCTGCTGTACCACCCGCTCATCATTGGGAAGATTGTAGGCGGCGGTTGCAACCCCGCGGTCGCCATCCCCGGCAGAAAGGATTTCATCTACCACGCGAATGGGGGCCGCGGCTCCTAACTTCGGGTTTCGGTACCTGGAATCGATGGGAAGATTGTCTTCAATCTCCTGCAAATGCGAGCTCAGTGCAGAGAATTTGGCGCTCGCTTCATCGTCTCGCAGGTTTACATAGACCTCGAAAGCCGCTTTATAGCCAAATAGCTCGTCGTTGTAAGTTTCGTAAGGGCCGATGGTGATGTCGATGGGCGCATTCAAGTCCATCCAGGCAAGGTCGCTGGCGTAGTAGTCGTTGGAGAGAAAGGCCTCGGCGCGCAGGTTTAGAAAATTTTTCAGAGTTTCGTTGTCGGTTAGAGCGGCCGCTTCTTTCAGAAGGCCCGCTGCGCGAGTCAGATCGTCCTTGTAGGCTTCGCTGAACGGAATCGCCACTAGTTGCTTTTGAGTTTTTGAATCGGTGCCTTCCTTCCATCGAATGACGGTAAAAAAACCTTTGGCTTGTTCCTGTTCGTCTTTGGAGAGTGACGAAACCCAGGATTCAAATTGCTGCGCACTCATATTCTCGGGGTAGAAGTTTGCGCCCTTAGGCTTCTCCGATGGAACGCCAGGCAGAAATGATTTAAAGCTATCCAAGGCGGACCAGGGCCCCTTGTTTATCCAAAAATACTTGAGTCGCGCCTTCCCGAGAGGTGTAGGGTCCTTCTGCAGCCGAATGTAAAGCGCTTGATCGCCACTCCAGTACTGCATAAGGAAAATATCGTTCATCAAACGGCTTGCTTCGATAAGTTTCAAGAGCGCCTGACGGTCCGTAGTCGATAGCTTGGAAGTGTCGACACGCAGCGGGGTTGGAGCAAACCGCGCCGTCATCTTCTGTAACTGGGCCAGGCCCGGCGCTGAACTCGCTTTTGGGGAGGCTTTCATCTGAGCTTGCATCAAAATGGTGGTCCCTGCACCAACCACAAAAATAACAAGGGAATGCCGAACCAAAGACTTCATTGACCTCTCCGAGTGTTTATTCCAAAGGTTTTACGCCGGATAAGCTTAACGAGGCACACCATAATAGCAGGCTGTTTTGTGGCCGCACGCCCGCGTCCGGGGTTACAATTTAAGCAGTTGGCGTCGTGCAACTTCTGCCGAATCTAGCATGGCAACGCCCTGGAAGATTTATGCGAAAACTGCTCCCCACCCTGATGCTGATTTGTTGTGCCGCGCTGCCGCCGGTACTGTCCGCCGACACTGTGGTCGAGGAGATTATAGCCCGCATTAATAATCAGATTATTACCCGCACTGAATACGTGCGCAGCAAAGATCAGTTGAAACAGGAAGCGCAACAGCAGGATCCAGCCAACGCAGACAAGATCATTGCCGAAAAAGACAAGGACGTTTTACGCGATCTGATCGACCAGCAACTGCTCCTGGACAAGGGTAAGGACCTTGGCATAACCGCCGACACGGAAGTGATCAAGCGGCTCGATGAAATGCGTAAAGAAATGAAGCTTGAGTCAATGGAAGACCTGGAAAAGGCCGCCGTAAGCCAGGGCTATTCCTTTGAAGACTTTAAACAAAATCTTAAGAATCAGATTATTACGCAACAAGTAATCTCCAAAGAAGTCGGCTCAAGGATGAACATCTCCAAAGAGGAGATGCAGCAGTTCTACGACCAGCATAAGAACCAGATGGAACGGCCGGAACAGATTCGGTTGAGCGAGTTGCTGGTGTCTACCGAGAAAAAGGCCAAGGACGTCCCCGCGGACGATCCCCAGCAGCTCGCCGCCGCGCAAGCGAAGGCCGAGGGTTTGCTGGCCCAGATCCGCAAAGGGGCCGCCTTTGACGAGGTTGCCAAGAAGAATTCGGACGGACCGACCGCAGCTCAGGGAGGCGATCTTGGTTATTTCAAGCGCGGCGCACTAGCCAAAGAGCTCGAAGATAAAACCTTTGCCATGAAACCGGGAGATGTGTCCGATGTCATTCGTACTAAGCAAGGATTCATCATCCTCAGGGTTGCAGAACATCAGGTGGCGGGCGTTCCTCCACTGAGCGAAATCGAGCCTAAGGTGCAGGACGCGATCTACATGGAAAAACTTCAGCCGGCGCTGCGCGCCTACCTGCAGCATTTGCGGGAAGATGCATTCATTGACATCAAAGCTGGCTACGTAGACACCGGCGCCAGCCCCAACCAGACCAAGCCTGTCGAAACCACCGCCAAGGAATCCGGCGCTAAAGAACTGAAGAAAAAGAAGAAGAAACTGGGCATCATCTAGCTAAGTCAATCCAATTGCGTGGTAGAAGTTGGGACGCAGATGAGAGTCATTGAATTATGAAAGAATTTTTTATTTGCGACTGCGTCCAATTTGAGAACAAGATCGTCACCTCCAGCTTCGTTGTGGTATCCAAGCAGGTCAAACCCAAAAAGAGTGGTGAGCCATATCTTGCGCTGACTTTGGCTGACCGCAGCGGTCACGTTGAAGCCAAAATGTGGGACAACGTCGAGGAGGCAATCGACGCTTTTGATCAGGATGACTTCGTCAAGATTAAAGGGCTGATCAACAAGTATAAGAGCCGCTTTCAGTTAACCATCCATAAGCTTCGCCGTTTGGGAGAATCGGAAGTCGATTTCTCCGATTACCTTCCCAAAACGAAAAAAGACGTTGGCGAAATGTGGCAGACCGTGGCGGGGTTTGTGGCGGGGTTCAAGGACCCACACCTCAAGGCCCTCGTGGAAGCCTTCATGGCAGATCCGGAAATCGCTGAAGCGTATCGCAATGCCCCGGCCGCGAAAACCCTTCATCATGCCTTTATTGGAGGCCTGCTTGAGCACGTATTGTCGCTGTTCCAGTCGTGCGATCTGATGTGCCGCAACTACCCATATATCAACCGGGACCTGCTACTCACCGGCGCGTTTTTGCACGACATAGGCAAGATTCACGAGCTTACTTACAATCGCTCCTTTTCGTATACAACTCGGGGCCAATTGCTCGGCCACATGGTCATTGAATTGGAGATGTTGCAGGCCAAGCTCATGCAGGTACCCGGTTTCCCGGAATCGCTGAAGACTCTGGTCGAACACCTCATCATCAGCCATCACGGCCAGTATGACTTCGGTTCGCCAAAGCTCCCCATGTTTCCCGAGGCACTTCTGCTGCACTACCTTGACGACCTCGACTCCAAGATGGAAGCGATGCGGGCGCAGTTCGAACGTGGCGCGGAGGCGGACGGCGCATGGACGGCTTATAATCCCTCGCTCGGACGCCCGCTACTGAACCCAGCCAAATTTCTAGCCGAGAAAGCTTCGAAACAATCAGAAGAGGAAGAGTTGGAAGAGTTAAAAATCGATCTTGTCCAGGAACCCGAAGGTATGGTTTCCGGCGTAATGCTTGTGACGGACGGTGAGACTACCCCGGTGCTGGGCGGCTCCGAAAGTTTGGGACAAGAAAAGAGCGGGCCTGCCATGACATCCCCTCCGCATGAGGATAAAATTTAGTCCAATTATCGTGGGACCCGGGACCGCGTCCTGTTAAAAGTATTTGCTCACAATTCAGCTTTTGGAAAAATCATCCTGACATGGAGGAATCATGCGAACCCGTTTCGTAGCACTCACCCTGGGTCTCTGTCTCTCTTTGGTCGTGATCGGCTGCAACCGGAAATCATCGGACTCTAACGCGTCCAACTCAAACGACAACACCTCCTCGGCTGCCCCAAGCAACAACCCGAGCGGCTCTGACACTGCAAACAATTCCGGCTCTTCGATGTCGAACATGAAGTCGGAATCTAAGCCTGAACGGTTGCGGCCTTTGATTGTGCCAGCTGGCACCGTCATGACCGTGCGGCTTGGACAAGCCGTCGGCTCCAAGATCAGTACCGCTGGCCAGACTTTCACCGCTACCATAGCCAGCCCGGTCACCGTGGAGGGCAATACGGTAATCCCCTCTGGCGCTTCTGCCTCCGGGACGGTTGTGGACGCCAAACCTCTGGGTCGTTTCAAAGGAGGGGCATCCCTGCAACTTCGATTGACCTCGGTCTCCGTCAATGGTGCTGACCAGGCTGTTTCCACTTCTTCTGTAACTCGCGTCGCATCCGGCAAAGGCAAGCGCACCGCCATTTTGGCTGGCGGCGGCGCAGGACTGGGCGCATTAATTGGTGGCCTGGCGGGCGGTGGTAAAGGTGCGGCGATCGGAGCACTCGCAGGCGGTGGCGCGGGTACGGGCGGTGCTGCCTTTACCGGCAACAAAGACATCGTTTTGCCGGCGGAGTCTGCGTTGAGCTTTAAGCTCGAACAGCCGATTGAAGTAAAACGATAGTATTCGGTGATTTACATCAACCCACGGAGCAATCCGTGGGTTTGTCTTGTGGGGGTGAAGACCGATGCTGGATTTTGCGCAATTCGAGGTTCTCAGCTTCGATTGTTACGGCACTCTTGTCGATTGGGAAGCAGGGATCCTTTCCGCGATTCGCCCTATCCTCGCCAACCATGGCAAAGATGCCGCTGACCATCAACTTCTCACGATCTACTCGGAACTGGAAGCGGAAGCCGAACAGGGAATCTATCGACCGTACCGCGAGGTTCTCGAGTCCGTGGTACGGGGGTTTGGCAAGCATTTCGGCTTTAGCACGACAAGCGTTGAAGAGCAGTCACTGCCTGATTCTCTGGCTGGCTGGTCTCCTTTTCCAGACACAGTCGGCGCGCTCAAAAGACTTAAAACGCGTTACCAACTCGCAGTCATTTCCAATGTCGATGACGATCTGTTTGCGGCCACGGCGCGCCGTCTCGAAGTTCCCTTAGACTTCGTAGTCACTGCCCAACAAGCGGGCGCCTACAAACCGTCATTGCGTACCTTCAACTTGGCTAAGGAGCGGATTGGGGTGGAGCCGCGCTGCTGGCTACACGCCGCGCAAAGCGTGTATCACGACGTGATACCGGCACGATCACTGGGAATCAGCACGGTCTGGGTGAAACGCCCTCAGGCCCGACCCGGTTCCGGCGCAGCCAAAGCCGCCTCAGGACAGCCCGACCTGGAAGTGCCCGACCTTAAAACTCTGGCTCGAATGGCCGAGAAGAAAAGTTGAAAACTGCCAGCTGGTTATCGCACGCTCATCAAGTATTAAACTGGTGTGAGTGCCACTTTCCCCTGCGTAATCGGAGCGCACACGATGGCAACAACCACGGCTCGAGTTAATCCTCTTTCCTACCTCACCGAGCAACTCAGCGAACTGAAAGCCAAGGGCACGCATTTCCGCCTGCGCGTCCTCGACGACGAACAGGCTGCGGTGTGCACGTTCGACGGCAAGAAGGTCATCAACCTGGCTTCGAATAATTATCTGGGTCTGACCACCCATCCGAAACTGCGCGAAGCGGCCCTCGAGGCCACGCGCAAATACGGTGTGGGGTCGGGCGCTGTGCGAACAATCGCCGGCACAATGAAGATTCACATGGAGCTAGAAGAAAAGATTGCGCGCTTCAAAAACGTCGAGGCATGCGTCGTATTCCAATCTGGGTTCGCAGCCAATGCGGGCACAGTTTCTGCAGTGTTAGGAAAAGAGGACTTCATCATCTCCGACCAACTGAACCACGCTTCGATCATTGACGGGGCGAGGTTGTCTCGCGCCAAGATTCTGGTCTTTGAACACAAACAGATCGCGCAGGCGGAGGAGCGGCTGGCCAGCGTAAAAGACCAGCCCGGCAAGAAGCTTTTGATCAGCGACGGTGTTTTTTCAATGGATGGAGATATTGGCCCACTGCCGGGGCTTTGCGATTTGGCGGAAAAATATGGCGCCATCATGATGGTTGACGACGCGCATGCCTCGGGAGTGTTAGGCCGCAACGGCCGCGGGACCATCGACCATTGCAAGATGCACGGTCGGGTAGATATCCAGGTGGGGACACTCTCGAAGGCAATCGGGGCCTTGGGCGGGTACGTTTGCGGTACTCGCGATCTGATTGATTTTCTTTATCATCGTGCCCGGCCATTTTTGTTTTCGACGTCGCATCCCCCTTCGGTTGCGGCGACCTGCATCGCGGCGTTCGATGTTTTGGAGAACGAGCCAGAGCGCATCGAAAAGCTCTGGGAGAACACGCGCTTCTGGAAGAAAGAGTTGGGGCTGCTCGGCTTCGATATTGGCGGCAAAACCACGCCGGCCAGCGAAACGCCTATCACTCCCATCATCGTCGGGGACGGTAAATTGACGATGGACTTTTCCCGCGAACTCTTCAAAGAAGGCGTAATGGGCACAGGCATCGCTTTCCCAACTGTTCCCGAAGGCAAGGCGCGCATCCGAACCATTGTGACCGCTACCCACACGGAAGAGGAACTGCGGCGGGCGCTAGATGCGCTGAAAAGTGTGGGCAAGAGGATGGGGATTTTAAACTAGGTTCCTCAGTTCGGTCGAAATCACTGCCCAGCCGCACTCGCCCGGGGTGGTCGGGACCGGTCCAAATACAGCCAACGGCTCTTCAACCTGTTCTGTACACAATCTTTCCGTCCACAATGGTCGCCACTACCTTCCCAGTTAGCTGCGCTCCTTCGAATGGGGTGTTCCGTGACCGCGAGTGTGACTTCGCAGCGTCGAAAGTCCACTTTTTTTTCGGATCAAAGACGGTGACATCGGCGTGGCTACCGCGGACGAGGGTTCCGCGGCCTCGCAGAGTGAAAACGCGCGCGGGTCCGGCGGTAAAGAGCTCAACAATCCGGCTAAGCGAAAGCCTCTGATTACGGTGTAAATGCGTAATCGCCACGCCAAGCGCCGTTTCCAGCCCGGTGATGCCAAATGCGGCGCGTTCGAACTCGATGATCTTTTCATGCGGGGCGTGAGGGGCGTGATCGGTGGCAATCGCGTCAATGGTTCCATCGGCTAGGGCGACCAAGATAGCCTCGCGATCAGACTCCGAGCGCAACGGCGGATTCATTTTGAAGTTGGTATCGTACTCGCCGACATCCGTGTCGGTGAGAGCCAAGTGGTGGGGCGTGACTTCACAGGTTACGTGAGACTTGCTGCGTTTGCCGCGGCGGACCGCCTTCAAGGCGTCCGCCGTCGAAATGTGGGCAACGTGTAAGCGAGCACCGGTGAACTGCTGTGCCAGATGAACATCACGATCCACGATCGAGGCTTCAGCCTCAGTTTTCATTCCGCGCAAGCCGAGACGAAATGCGGTCGGTCCGTCGTTCATGGAACAGCGTTCGGTCAAGCGAGTATCCTCCGCGTGTTGAACCACGGGAAGATTGACCTCCGAAGATAAGCGCAGCGTTTCCCGCATCACTATGTCGCCCAGAATCGGTTTGCCATCATCGGTGACGGCCACAGCTCCGGCGCGCTGCAATCCGCGGAAGTCGGTAAGCACAGCACCCTTGCTGGCGTGAGTGGCAGCGGCGATGGGGAAGACGTTGACTACCGCACCGCGCTCAGGCCGCTGCATCCACGTAACCCATTCCGGCGAGTCCACCACGGGCTGGGTGTTGGGCATGCAGCAGACCGAAGTGAATCCTCCAGCGGCGGCGGCGGCCGTTCCTGTGGCGATAGTCTCCTTGTAGGCTTGCCCGGGTTCGCGCAGATGAACGTGAAGGTCAATAAATCCGGGACTGACAATAAGTCCCCGCGCATCGAATTTCTCAGCTGCAACACCATGAGTGTTGCCGGGTCGTGAGATTTCGGAGACCTGCCCGTCGCGCAGCAGGACGTCCATGAGCGCATCGATCTTGGCGGCGGGGTCGATGAGACGGCCACCCATTATCAGCAAGCTCTGATTTTCTCTCTTCAAATTGAAATCACCTTCCCAAACGAACAACTTCTACCACGGAGATCACAAGGTCAGGTAGAACAGACGCAACGAGACGAAAACCTCAAGCATTGCTCCCTGGCTCTGTGTCTTCGCGGTGAGAGTTCTCATCTCACCTTACCGAGTGCCTTGGCCAGGACGGCCATGCGCACAGGAACTCCGTTGCGGACTTCGTCGACAATCGCTGACTGCGGACAATCTGCCACTTCCCAGGTCAGCTCCAATCCGCGAATGATCGGCCCCGGGTGCATGAGCATGGCATCTTTCTTCGCCATCTTCAGCCGCGGCATAGTCATCTGATAACGGGCCACGTAGTCGTGCAAACTTATTTTCGTTCCGGCCAGCCGTTCTTTCTGCACTCGCAGGGTCATGACTACATCGACACCGTGCACCGCTTCCTCTACGGTCCGAGTGATATGCAGTCCGGGCGCAAGGGTGGTTGCTGTTTCCGATAAAAACTCAGGCGGCCCACACAGTGTCACGCGTGCCCCCAGTTTAGTAAGCAGATGAATCGCGGACCGTGCGACACGGCTGTGGTAGATGTCGCCAATGATGGCAACCTGCAATCCTTTAAACGTTTTCTTGTATTGCAGGATGGTGTAGGCGTCGAGCAAGGCCTGGGTAGGATGTTCATGCATGCCATCACCGGCATTGATGACAGGGATATCCAGATACTTAGCCATCAACACCGCTGCGCCCGCCTGGGGATGGCGGATGACGATCACATCTGCTCCGACTGCCCTCAGGGTATAGCCGGTATCCAGCAACGATTCGCCCTTTTCGATGCTTGAACCGCTAGAAAGAACCAGCGTGGTCATCGCATCCATCGACTTCGCGGCCACTTCAAAGGAGCTGCGAGTGCGCGTGGAAGCTTCGTAAAAGAGCAGCAGGACACGCTTCCCCCGGAGCAAGGGTCGAGGCTTTCGCGGATTCATGCGCCGGGCCAGTTTGAGCAGGCCCAGAATTTCCTCTGCCCCGAGATGTTCGATTCCCAGCAGGGAGCCGCGTGCCGCTTGGTTCATGGTTTGCCAGGGACAGCAAGGACGAGGACGTCCGGTGTCGCGTTCGGTCTACGCGTACAGTGGTTGCGGTCAGTCTTGCCGTTCCACGACAAGAACTTTCTCTGCGTTATCTATCTCTCGAAGCTTCACTTCGATAATTTCGCGATCCGTGGTCTGAACTCTGCGTCCGATGAATCCGGCTTCAATCGGCAATTCGCGATGACCTCGATCAATCAGTACGCAAAGCTGAACCTGCCTGGGACGGCCTTCACGGAAAAGGGCATCCAGGGCAGCTCGAATGGTTCGTCCGGTGTAAAGAACGTCGTCAACCAGAATAATGTTCTTGCCGGTGATTGGAAAACCTACTTCAGTTTTCTGCACTACCGGCTTCGGACCCAAGGTCGAAAGATCATCCCGGTATAACGTGATGTCAAGAGTCCCGACGGGAACCGGGCTCTTCTCGATGCGTGCAATCATTTCTCCCAAGCGTTGTGCCAACGGTACGCCGCGGCGGCGGATACCCACTAGCCCAAGGTCCGCCGCTCCGTTATTTTTCTCTATGATTTCGTGGACCAGGCGAACTAGGGTTCGTTCAATTTCAGATGCGGACATCAGCTGCGCCTTCTCGCGCAGGGTCGGGGGTCGGATTGAAGGTTTAGTAGTCATCAACGCTGAATCATAACCGGGCAACGCGATGTGGGGCAAGGCGGGAATTGGCCACCTCGGCCGATGGCGCCGCCTAGCCGGAGCGGCCCCTCGCGCCCGCCCACGTTCCGAGTCTTGCGCGTAATAAGCTGGAAGTCTATAGTCACGATTTCGGAGCAAGCCATGAAACATCTTTTGAATTGGGCGTTAAGCGCACTGGCAGTGTGGATCGTTGCTCGGCTAGTCCCGGGATTTCACGTGAACGGCCTGTTGGCGGCCTTGATCGCGGCGCTTGTCATCGGCTTCGTAAACGCCACGCTGGGAGTTTTTCTCAAAATCGTAACTTTCCCACTGGTGCTACTTACCCTCGGACTGTTTTGGCTGGTCATTAATGCCGCCATGATCGAACTCGCTTCGGCCATCGTGCCCGGGTTTCACGTGGATACATTTGGCTCGGCTTTCATCGGCGCCATCGTGCTTGCCCTCGTGAACATGTTCTTCCGCTGGCTGGCGGGATCAGGAAGCGCACGCGGCTAGCCTGCACAATATTTTCTCTCATCCTCTGCCTGAAGGAATGCCTTGCCGCCACGCTAGACATCGCAAGCCACGCGGAATCCGTAATCGGCGTAATGAAATTCAGGCGGGATACTGGACCGCGCGGCGCAGCGCGTTACTTTAATGTGATGTCGCCAGGATCCTCCTCGTGAAGCACGCCGGTCGCCTTGCTCGGGGCCTCGGGGATTTCGTTCAGGGGAAATCGAATAATATTGCGCAGCATACCAATCACTGCACCATTCGTGCACGTTTTCGCAGATGTCGAACAGGCCAAACGGGTTAGGCGTGTATTGCGCCACCGGCTCAGGTCCTTTTATCCAGCGCTTTTCGTATGCAGGCAAGTCTTCTGGCGGAGTGTCACCCCAAGGATAGCGTTTGTTTTCTGCGCCGCCCCGCGCCGCGCGTTCCCACTCGGCTTCTGTTGGCAACCGAAATCGACGGCCTGACTGGCCACTGAGCCAATCGCAGTAGCCCACAGCCTCGTGCCAGGAAACTCCGACCACCGGTTGTTCTGGGTGATTGAGATTCGCATCATGAGCGAAGGGCGAAGTTGTCGCGTTAGACGCACGCACGAATCTCGAGTAGTCGAAATTTGTGACTTGACGGCGCGCCAGAAGGAAGGCATCGACCCAGACCCGATGAATCGGACGTTCGTTGTCCTGTCCGGATTCCGATCCCATCAAAAAAAACCCTTCGGGAATGCCTACAAGGTCGGTGTCCATTTTACTTTTTCACGATGACAGGTTTTCGCCTACCCGCTTACGGTCGGCAGGTTCCAATGTCGCCAGACGCTGATGAGCCGCAGTGCAAAGCACAGAATCCCGCCCAAAACGGCAGCCACCGACGAAGGCAGTCCCATCTTTTTCCCCAGGATCATGCCCGCCGATCCCGCCATGGCGGCGGTTGCATAGACATCAGCTCGTAACACCAGCGGGATACGGGCGAGCAGAATGTCTCTCACTGTGCCGCCGCCAACCCCGGTTATCGTTCCCAGCAACACTGCGATAAACGGGTGCATTTTGTATAGAAGCGCTTTTTCCGTGCCGGCGACGGCAAACAAAGCCAGGGCGGCGGCATCGAGGACAATCAATACTATGCCCGGAATTTCTTGAATATAACTGTGCAAGAAGAAAATTATGGCGGCGCCCGTAAAGGCCATCGCAGAATAACGCCAGTCTCGAAGAGAACTGGGCGGAACCGCACCGATAAACACATCGCGAATAATTCCTCCGGCCAAAGCCGTGGAAAACGCCAGGACCATCAGACCGAGCAAGTCGAGGTTGTTTCCAATCGCGGCGAGCGCTCTCTCGATTCCGAACAGAAGTGTCCCCGCCAGATCCACCGTGAATAGCAGTCTCCCGGAGTCATACTTCATAGCATCCTTAGTTCACTGCGAAAGCCGGCACTCAGGGATGGGAAGAACGGGGATTCTAGCAAACCTTGATTTGCACCAGGCTCCGATTACACCAGGCTTCGCCAGTGCGCTGGAGAAATATTACGAGTAGACTGCAGTCACAATCCGATCTGAGGCAGAATGGCAACACCGATGAAAGGCGGGGCAAACTCGTCGACGGCGGTGGCGATATTTCTCCAGCGTTGTCCCCGTTGCCGCGTGGGAAATATCTTCCAGTACTCTATCTTTCGTGGGTTTCCCGCAATGTGCGAGCGCTGTCTCGTTTGCGATCTGAAGTTTCAAAGGGAAGAGGGATATTTCCTCGGCGCAATGTACATCAGCTTCGGTCTCGCGCTAGCACTTATCGCGCTGCTCGCCCTGTGTCTTTGGGCGATCACTGGTTGGTGGATCACGAAGGATATGATCTGGGCGGTCGTGCTCTTCTTGCCGCTCGCGCCTGCAATATCACTTATGTCCCGCGTTCTGTGGATCTATTTGGATCAGTCGTTTGACCCCCAGCCGCCGGGAAAATCATCTCCGTATTAACGAGCGAACGAGAAGGCTCCGAGGTCATGCGCGCACCCCAATCAACGAACCTCAGCAAGCTGCGTCCGCAGTTTGTGAGTGGCGCGGAACAACGTGTTCTTGATCGTACCCTCCGTCGTATTGAGCATTCCGGCAACGGTCCGTAGCCGCAGGCCGTGGTAGTGCTTCAGTTCGAAGACCATTCGTTCCCGCGGTGATAGCTGTCTCAAGGCGCTTACGATGCATTGCCTCAGTTCCCTGCCCGCAAAACTGCGTTCAGGGCTGGCGCCGGGGCTGCGATCCGGCATCCGGTCAAGCACGTCTTCTTGCTCGCCATCTGGAGACATAGCAGCAACTAAATCGCGCCCGCGCGAACGCTTCTTGCGTAGGTGGTCCAGGCAAAGATTGGTGACGATGCGGTAAATCCACGTATAGAAAGAACACTCAAACCGGAAACGTGAAAGATTGATGTATGCCCGGAGAAACGCTTCCTGATAAATGTCCTGACCATCCTCCTGCGAACCGGTGAGATGAACTGCGAGACGCAGAACCGCACGATCGTACTGCCGCACCAACTCTTCAAAAGCCGCGGTGTTTCCCTGTTGAGCCTCGCGGATCAGCGCAGAATCGTCCACTCGCACCGGCGCTTGCGCCGTGATGGCTGTCCTCACCGCGGCCAATACCGGGCCGTTAAGATATGGCGCCCCCTGGATTTTGCTGGTTTCCGGCACAGTTATCTCCATTACGTGCTAACCGTTTATCCGTTTCAGCCGACAAATTTGTAGCCCGTGCCATGCACGGTAAGGATGAAGCGAGGTTCTTCTGGCCTTGGTTCCACCTTCTGCCGCAAGCGGACAATATGCGCGTCCACGGTGCGAGTTGTAGGAAAACGGTCGTAGCCCCAAACCTCTTCCAGCAGCCGGTCGCGGCTTAAGGCTTCGCCCGGATGGCAAAGAAAATATTTGAGGAGCTCGAATTCCTTCGAAGAAAAATCCAACTCTTTGCCAGCTCGCGAAACCTGGCAACTTTTCAGATTCACCTCGACCTCGCCGAACGAGAAGCTCTCCTGCTCCTTGGGAGCCGTCGTTGAGCGGCGCAGGACCGCTTTCACCCGAGCAAGCAGTTCGCGAATGGAAAAGGGCTTGGTAACGTAATCATCAGCGCCAAGTTCCAGGCCCACTACCTTATCGACTTCCTGTCCACGTGCTGTAAGCATAATGATGGGCAAGGTGGGGCGCTTCGCCTTTAGCTGTTTGCATACATCGAGGCCGCTCATACGCGGCATCATGACGTCGAGGATCACAAGATCAGGAGTCTCGCTAAGTGCGCGTTCCAGACCCGCGACACCGTCAGGAGCGGTAATAACCTCGTATCCTTCAAATTCAAAGTTGTCGCGCAAACCCGCCACCATGTTGGGCTCGTCTTCGACAATCAGGATTCTGGTCATGGCGTGATCCTTGCCGTTCCTAAGCCGTAACCGCCGGGTGCTCGGGCGTTTTCACAGGCAAAACGATGGTAAATTTACTGCCCTGGCCGGGCGCACTGTCCACCGCCACCTCGCCACCATGGGCTTGCACGATATGGCGCACCAGCGAGAGGCCCAGACCGCTTCCCTTGGTGTTGTGAACCAAGGGATCGCCGACCCGGTAAAACTTTTCGAAGATTTTTTGCTGCTCGTCATGCGGTATACCGATACCCTGATCGACCACTTCCAGTTTTACTGACCCGTTGTCGCGATACAGATTCACCCCAATGAATTTTCGGTCCTGTGAATACTTTAGAGCGTTGTTCACGAGGTTCAGCAATGAGCGAGCCATGGCCTCGCGATCCACCCGCATGGGCGGTACTTCATCGATCTTTTCTTCGAACTGGAAACCACCCTGTTCCAACTGATAGCGATACGAGTCGAGCGTGTTGTGCACTAATTCGCACATATCGGTCTCGCGGAAGTCATATTCTTTCCGCCCCGCCTCGATACGGGAAAAATCGAGGATGTTGTTGATCAGCGCTGTCAACCGCTCGCTCTCTTTGCGGATGATGCAGTAGTACTCCTGATACTTTTCCGGACTGGTAAGTCTGCCCATCTCAAGCGTCTCGGCATACAAACGAATGAGGGAGAGCGGCGTGCGCAGTTCATGAGAAACGTTTGAGACGAAATCAGATTTCAATCTCGCCAGCGCCACCTCCTTGGTCACGCTGCGATAGGTCAAAGCAATTCCCCCGGCCAGTACCAGCGATAGCGCACCCAGCGTTAGAAAACTCATGCGTGCGAAACGCTGACCTATCGCGGCGAGAGTTGTACCCCGAAGCTTGATCGCCAGCGTCAGGCCCGAAAACGCACCCTCCAAACTCCGCTCCACTTCAGGTGCGCCTCCGTCCCATCCACTCGATTGAACAAAGGCACTCGAGTCGTATTTGCTGCGCAACATCATTACGGCGTGATTCCTTTCCGTTTTCGCATCGTTGGCATTGCGGCTGATCACGTCGTCCAACATCTCGGGAAAGAGCTTGTCGTGGAGGTATTCGGCGTCGAAAGACATTCCAGCGATGGCAACGTCGTCCTTCGCGTCGCCCCTTAGGGCAAACACGGCAGTCGATTGATAGACCTTCTTGTCTCCTCGCGGCACCCATTCCGTTTCGAAGATGTAGGGAGTACCCTTTTCCCGCAGATGGACTAGTTTTTCGGACAACGACTTGAAGTCCATCTTCAACCAGCCTTCGTACATCTTGCTGAGATACTCCGCCTCATCGCGAAATCCACTCTCGTTTTTCAGCCGGTCGGATTGCGACCGGAACACGATGCCGTGTTGTGGTGAATATATGAAGATGTGCGCAGCGTACGGATGCGCTGCGAGAATCTTGTCGAACGTTGCCGCGCAGGCCTCACTCGGCGGTGGCAGTTCGGTACGAACATCGTCGACTAGTTCATTGGCTTTGTGGTTGATCTGCTTCTCGGAGATAGCCAGCACCTGGCTGAAATCCCGCTGAATGGCAGCTTCCACGGCACGGTCGCGCTGAATGTGAAGCACATGCCAGGCACTCAGGACGACCAGTGCCGCGGCTGGTAGCACGACGGCCAACTCCAAAGTCAGGAGCAGTCGTGTCTTTTCGTTCCGCGGTTTGATTTTCATCCTGAAGTCCCTTGCGTTGCGGCTACTACGATCGAACTCGGCATCAGCCTGCAGAGAACATAATCAATTCGGACTGGGTGGGTGTTAATTGGCCGTAAAAAGAAGTAAAAAGTTGTGAACTAGTTGATTAGAAAGGCGCAGAGTCGCCCTTCGGAAGAAATTATAGACGGTACCGTCGGTTCACATTGAGGGGAGCTTGAAATCCACCGTAACGAGCGTCTGTGCTTCTACCGCTCGACCGTTCACTACGTACGGCTGGTAGCGCCACTGCCGGACAGCGTTATAAGCAGCCTGCCCTAAAAGCAGGGACCCGCGAATTAATTTTAGCTCCTGGATTGTGCCGTCCCGGCCGATAAATGCTTGCAATACGACCGGACCCTGAAGGCGTTCTCGTACTGCTTTTTCAGGATAGCTGGGCAGAACCTTTTGCAGCAATAACCTGCGGGAGAAATCCTCAGACAGCTCGACCGGCTCCAAGGCCGCCAGGAGTGGGGTGATCCGCGCGGCTACATTGCGGATAGTTGACCCTTGCACCGGATTCTTCAGGCTTTCTGGAATCTGGATTCCTGCCGCTGGTGGCTGGCCGGCAACTGAGGCGTCCGCCACGACCGGCTGATATTTTGCAGCCGTTGACGCCCGGACCCCGGTTTGAAATGGGTCTTGCACGGGAGTCACTCGGATGTGGGACGGTTTCCGTGAGGGCGTCGGGTTCACCTCGTCATTCTGAGCCGTCTGGACGGCTGATGGGGCTTGGCGTGGATTAGAGCTTTGAAACCATGACTGAGTGCTTCCAAGGGCGCGTCCCCACATTTGAACGACCGTTGATGAGTTCCCGTGACTATACAAGGGTTCGCTGAATACGTAACCGACCGAAAGAAAAGCGACCGCGATAGCGATGGTCGGCAGAAGCCTCCCGGGCTCTTTTCTGCGGACGACGTCTGCTGTCGAAAAGCTCGGCTCCGGTTGAAATAGGCTTTGCACCCGATATCGGTATACAGGGTCTTCATCGAAGATTGATTCCGCCGCCGCCACCACCGGAAAGTTAATTTCAGGCTTGCGGGGGGGAGGGGAGAAGGGCCAGGCGCGAACATTTCGTGGCAATTCAGAAACGGTGATACCTGTTCTTGTAACAATAGGCAGAGCCTCGGCGATTTCTTCAACTTCCTCTTCGTCCTTTACGTCGGAAAAGCCGAGCCTCGGTAGCCATTGCTTCATGTGTCCCAGGAAGGCGTCGCTCGTAAGCAGTGCGTATTTGACTTCGTCGGCAGAGGCAGGCCGGTTGAGAATCAGGTCTGCGCCAGCTTCTCGCGCGAGTTCGGCTGCTTCCGGATCGGCAACAGCAATAGTGAATGCCGCATGGTTAGCTTTGAGTTCCCGCGAAGTCTTCAGCAGGAACGCGGCTTCCAGTCCTTCATTCCAATCCGAAACGATGATGTCGAAAGCGCGGCTGGTTATCTTTTCTACTGCTCCGAAGATTTCCGGGCAGCGCTCCACCGCCAATTCCAGTTCAGTAAGAGCCTGGCTCAAGGAATGCGAGGCCTGCTCATCGGAGGAGAACAACAGAGCGAGCGGCAACATAGTAGAAGGCTAGCGCCCGGTCTCGGTGGCTTACAAGTTACGAACTGCCGGAATGCGGCCACCGGTGGGTCAAGTAACCGCGGGGGAGATTACCTGACCGTTAGTACAATTGCGAAATTAAGGACCTTGCCACAAGGTGACGGAAGCTGTGCTCAGCGTGTCACTTAGTGGAGCAACTATCTTTTCTGGAATTGGGCGGCTACGGTTTCCGGAAGATCCTCTTCGAGTTTGGCGGCAAGCCAGCCTTGCAGAGAAGACTTGTGTTCAGAGGAAATTACACGGGAGCGAAGTCCAGCCCGCCCCTGATCGTCATACCAGCAAACCTCAGACTCAACCGTGAGGCGATCAACTTTTCCGGGAAGAGAGAAATTCACTTTCACCTGCGCTCCGGGCTTTAGCGCGGGCAATTCAGCGATCGCCATCCCGCCTTCGCTGATATTCACCAAGTGACAATTGGCTTCCTTGCCTTCGAGCCATACGATCGCGGCAATCGTAACCGGACAGCGGAAGGATCTTCGGCGTTCTCGCACAATCAGTCCGAACGCCGCTTTCAATGTCCGACCCACGGATTCGGTTGAAAGTGGCCTCTCCATTACAAAATTCGCCTGCATCGGCATTGGCTGCGGAGCCGCTATTGCGAAGGTCACAGCCGTCCGGTTGGATGGAGTATGTCGAAGTTGCTCTAGAATTTCACTGGCACGGGGCAGACCGCAATCCACGACTACTCCCTCAAACTTTTGCCGGTTCAGCAACGGCAGCGCCATGCCGACTTCGCCGCAGATCTCGGTGACGATCGACAAAAGGTGCATTTCCTCGACAACCTTCTGGATGGCACTCGGATCGTTGGAGATCACTAACACACGGCCCATCGCGGTCTTACTTCCGGCGGCAATCATGCGGGCAGACCCTCCATCCTTCTTATCGGCGAAATGATTCGTACCCTTCAGCCGTGGCGGCCAGCATCCTTAAAAGACAGGTGTCTGAGAGCTTGTAATATCGTGATTGTCCCTTGAAATGTGGCGTTTGCGGTTAACTTTTCCGGCTCCGTCGGAAAACCGGAATATCGGATGCACAGTCGGCCGTACGGCTCAAACGGATTTCGGGATGTGAGTGCCCGCGGTGAGGGCTGTTAGAGCAACCTTTTGCTGGCCGTCGGGCACGAAGTTCGAGGAATCGAGCCAATGTTCAAAATTCGCTTTTCTGGTGGGCCATTCAGAATCGAGTATGGAAAACCATGCCGTGTCGCGATTTCTCCCTTTAACGATCATGTGCTGGCGAAAGATACCTTCGAACGTGAAACCTAAACGCAACGCAGCCTTCCTCGACGGTGCGTTGAGGGCATTGCACTTCCATTCGTAACGGCGATAACCGAGCACATCAAAGACATAACGAGCCATGAGATACATCGCCTCGGTCGCGAGCGGCGTTCTTTGCAAAAGAGGAGTAAACAGAATGCTACCGACTTCGATTACGCGGTGTGCGGGATCTATCCTCATGTACGAGGCGTAGCCGACGGCGCGTCCGGAAGTTTGATCCACAATGGAGAAAAAGAGAGGATCTTCCGACGCCGCAATTCGTCGCAAGTGCTCGTCGAAAGCCGCCCGGTCAGGAAAAGGCCCTTCAAAAAGATATGCCCATAATTTATTTCCAGCGTCTCCTCCCATCGCTTCAAAAAGTGCGTCGCCATGAGCGGACGGATCAAGGGGCGTTAGCCTGCCCAGCCGCCCCGGTAGAGTGGTTCGCGCCGGCCGCTTGGCCGGAGAAGCATCGACTTCATCTCCAATCGGCAGCCCGACTTCCAGGCGGTTGCTGTCCGTCATAGTGGCTCATCCTCTCCGAAGATTCCTCGACTAGTCAAATCAGACACTAGGCTCTGGACTTGACAAGGTAACAGGCCATTCTTTGCAGCGAAGAACCTACGAATTGCGGATTTCTGGCGCGGATCTGTTGTCAAAACAATCGCTCGGGCTGAGCAGAACAACATTTACAAACTTTTACGATCAGAACTCACAACCAATTGCTATATCCAGCGTTCTCAGCTACCAATGGATCGCAGAGCCGCCACGGTCCTGACGGCATTCTGTAACAACCTTTGAAAGGCAACGAGTGAAACCCAAGTTCCTCCATTCGATGTTCATGTTTTCGGTTTTGGCCGTAAGCGTCACTTCCGTGTTGGCACAGTCTACTGGCGATGGGTCGAAAACAGGATCCGCAACTAACGAGCCGGCGTCTGCTGAACAGTCTGTCACTACGATGTCTGTCCAGGTAAAGGTCGTGAATGTGTTAGCCACGGCCCGCGACAAGCACGGCAAGATCGTCAATGGATTGAACAAAGACGACTTCACTCTGACGGAAGACGGGCGCTCTGAGACGATTCGTTACTTCACGAGAGAAACCGATATTGCTTTGACGTTGGGTCTGCTGGTCGATACGAGCATGAGTCAGCGACGCGTACTGGGGGAAGAAAGAAGCGCCAGTCAAAGCTTTCTCACCCAGATGTTGCGTGAAGACAAAGATAAAGCTTTTGTAATCCACTTCGATCGCGAAGTGGAACTGTTGCAGGATCTCACTTCGTCACACGAAAAATTGCACGCCGCACTGGAATCGCTCGAGGCTCCGCAGTTTACCCGCACTTCGGGCGGCAATCCGCCGGGAGGTAACTCAGACCCCAATTCGGGTCGTGGTGGACGTCATCGCGGTGGCGGTGGCGGGACAACGCTCTATGATGCTGTCTACCTCGCTTCGAACGAACTCATGGAGAAGCAACAGGGTCGCAAAGCGGTGGTTGTACTTTCCGACGGAGTTGACACGGGCAGCAAAGAGAGTCTGGAGGAAGCAATCGAATCGGCGCAACGCGCCAATACTGTCGTGTACTCGATACTGTTCAAAGACGACGAGGCCTATGGTAATGGCGGCGGATTCGGAAGAACCGGACTCGGTATCCCGGGAATGGGCGGTCCGGGCATGGGACGCGGTGGAATGGGAGGCTCAGGACGTGGCGGGCGGCGCTATCCGGAACAACATGTGGACGGCAAGAAAATTCTAGATCGGATGTCAAAGGAGACCGGAGGACGGATGTTTGAGGTCTCCAAGAAAGAATCCGTGGATCAGATTTACGCGCAAATCCAGGAAGAGCTGAGAAATCAGTACAACCTGGGATACACGCCTGATCGTGGAGGAGCACCGGAGTCGGGCTATCACAAGATCCAAGTAACCGCGAAGAAAAAAGATGTTGTGGTACAAGCCCGAGAGGGCTATTACGGCGACAAGTAATCCTATTTCAGTCCAAGCTGTCCGTTGTATTGCTGCGCGATGCCGTAACACTCGCAAGCGGAGTCTTCGAGGCCTTTGCGGTTCACAATTTTCACTGCACCCCGGGAGTATTCGATAAGCTCTTTCTTCTGCAAAACACCCGCCGCTAGGCTGACACTGGATCGATTGGTACCGAGCATGGTCGCCAGGAAGTCATGCGTGATCGGCAGAGATTCGTTATCGACTCTATCTTGTGTCATGAGCAGCCAGCGCGCGAGCCGTTGTTCGATATCGTGCAACCGGTTGCACGCGGCCATCTGCGCAACTTGCATTCCCTGCAGGACGGCGTAACGGCTCAGCAGTAATTGCAGATGTGGAGCAGCCTCCAGAATTTTCTGGAAAGCTTTCACCTCCACCCGAAAACCGTTACCCGTAATTTGGACTACAGCCTGAAGAGGGCTTCGGGTGAGACCGACAGCCGCCGGCACTCCCGTGAAACCCTCCCTACCCACTACGCCCGCTTCCGCCGTTTTTCCATCTTCCATTTCGACCACAAGAGAAATCATTCCTCGATTGGGGAAATATACAAATTCCAGCTTTGCGCCGGCGTCATGAAGCACAAGATGATTCGGCAACTCGACATATTCGAGATGTGTGCGAAGTAATCCGAAATCAGTGTCAAGAATCGATAGCAGGATGACATTGCTGACGGGCTTGCCGGCAACATTTGTCCGCTCGCCAGCTTGCGCGACTTGGATGTTTTTGCTTTCCACCAGTAATCCTCGATCATCAGCCGCACGATTTCGATCCCGCTTGCAACGCGGTGAAACTCCCGTTTAGCAGGGCATGTTAAGACGAATGTCCCGTATACGAAATCAGCCCGCCGATTTTGCGTCAGGCGCCCCGGCTTGAACCCTCTTCTGTTTGGCTTCCAGCAGAAGGTTTATCTCCGTGATCAGTTTCATGAGTTTTTCTGCATCTTGTTCATTTGCCGTCTGCTCGCAAAGCTGCATCCAGCGCTCTCTGTTTTCGTCCATATCCTTTCCCCGGCAGGGGAAAGCGCTTATACCATGCAGGAGTCGTTTTAGATTGTTCGATGTCGGACATTAATGCTTCCAATTAGCTGCCGGAAAGTGAGGCAAACCAACGACCAGATCAGGGATGAAAAATCGCTGGAGTCGACGAACACCCTGACTGGATTAAGTGTGGTACCAGCCGCAATGTTCCGTTTAACTTTCTCCCGATGACTTCAACAAGGCTCTCGCTTGCACAATAAGTCTGGATGAGGCCTGATTTTTTGGAACTACTGCGTCCAGACCAGCTTCACGAGACAATCGCTCCACCTCTGGCCCGTTGTGAACGGTCAACAGTATGAGCCGTGTGGTGGGCAAAAGTTTCCTCAGAGCCGGTGCCGCCTCCAAACCATTCATTGCCGGCATTGCGAGATCGAGCATGATCAGGTCAGGTCTGAGGCTTTGGGCCTTCTGCAGGACATCGAGACCGTTCTCCGCTTCTTCCGAAACTTCAAAATCCGGATGAGCACGGGATAAACGGCGTACAGCCGAACGAACGACAACGTTGTCATCTGCGAGAAGGACGCGTTGCTTATAGACTCCAGAGGTCATCAAATTGCGAAGGCGGTCGGGAGTCTTTGATGCACGCCAACCACTTGCGTTTACTCCCTTTTTTCGGTTCTTTCTGGCGTGAGCAGGGCCTGGAAGGCAGGGACGGACGCCCGGTCGACCAAATATCTGCCCTTCGGGGATCGCATTTTGCACCAATTCCAAACGGTCCGGAAACCAACTCGACGGGGGTACGGCCAAGCTCCAGCCTGTGGTACATCACACCACGGTAACTGGCTGCGGTATCGCGCTTACAAGAGAATAGATGCTTCCCAGACTGGACTGGGGCAAAGCCTGCGTGGCCATTCGGCAGACCGGAATTCCTGAAATGAGAAGGAGGTCAGGAGGAAACGCATGAAGTCTCTGTCTCGGTGTCTGTTGTTGGTTGTCGTTTTGCCGGCCTTGCTGGCGGTATCCGCGTTGGCTCAGGCTCGGCCAACACAAGGGGCCACCAAAGGCGTGGCGCAGAATGGATTCACGTGGACAGAGACCTATGAAGGAAGCGGCAACACCGATGGGTTTATCACGGACATAAACTCGACCGTTGGCTACAGCTTCGGCAAACACTTTGCGATGGACATGGGCGTACCGTATCTCTTCTTCCAGCCGTCTACTTCGAAGACGGGCGCGACCTCCGCGAGTGGCATGGGAAATCCGTACTTCGGTGTCACATATTCCGCAAAAGGGTCTGCTCTTGACTTCAGCACGGCCCTGAACAGCGCGATCCCAACGGCAAGCACCGCGAAAGGACTGAGCACTGGCCACGTGACGGTGGACTGGAGCAATCACTTTGCCCACGAATTTGATCTGTTTACTCCCTTTGTCGATGTCGGCCTTGCCAACGCGATTCCCGACACACGGTTCCTGCATCGACCTTATATCTCCTACGGCGATGTCGCGCACTTTGAAGGAGGCTCCGAACTCGATCTGGGCGACAAATTCAGTATCACTGCTTCCGGCTACTACATACTTCCATCGGGGCCGCAGCAAATCTTTCTCCGTGGCACCAAGAGTTCAGCAGGCCCGACGAAAGGGGGCGTAAGCCTCACGAGAGATGATGGGATCAACCTCGGAATCGACTACAACTTGACGCGCTCGCTCGATTTGAGCGCGGGATACAGCCGCAGTGTGTACAGCGTCCTCAATACGTTTTCCTTCGGCATTGGGGTGAACGTCACCTCCCTCCTCAAGAGACCCTCCAAGAAGTCATGAATAGGGCTTGCGGGTGTCTTTCGCAGCAATCCAGTATTCGACATCCCAGCGCCGAGCGAGCAAAACTGCTTAAACGTCCTTCATGGGCAAGCACCTACAAAGGCAAAACAACAACTCGGAATAGCAGTGTTCGAGAGACGAATCCAGTCAGCCCAAAATTTTGGTAGTGTTGCAGTTTGAAAATACACAGAGTAGCGCAGCGAGGCGACCTGTGGGAAACTGTGGGCATGGCAAACATTGAGAAATACGTGCCGAGGAATGGCCAAGTAGTGATTGCACAAGGCCACGAGGGAATGTTCAAAGTGGTGAATGTCTCGGAAGATGGCCGAAATGCCGACATTCAGCCTTTTAGCTTATCCAAGCAAATGCTCATTGGCGCGGTAGTAAGGGGCGTTCCGTGCGACACGCTGCACCACTTCAAAGAAGACCCCGGCCAAGCCGCTGCCCGGATCGTGAGAGAAGCCAGTAAGGAGTAGATATCCGCAAGCTGGTCGTCTGGGAATGATAGTTCGAGTATGTTTCCGTGTTTTGGCAATACTCGGTCCACCATCGTTACATACCTGTACCAACCAAAACCGCTATTGATCGCTAGTCTTTGGAACATCATCAGTGAATACAAGCCACTAAGTGGTTGGGATTTTTTTTGACCCAAAACCCAAAAACTGCACCAAGTGAAAGTAGAGTTATCTTAGGCAAGACAGTCCTGGGAGAGGAGAAAGGACGATGCCGAAGAGAGCTCACACCGAAGAACAGATCGTGCGGTTTTGCGGCAGGGAGAAGCCGGCGAGAAGGTGGCCGACATCTGTCGGAAGGTGGGAATCAGCGAAGGCACGTATTACGCCTGGAAGAAACAGTTTGCCGGGTTGGGGATCAATGAGCTGCGGGAGTTGCGGCAGCTGCGGGAAAAGAACGGACGCTTGAAGAGACTGGTGGCGGATCTCAGCCTGGATCGCCAGATCCTGCAGGAGATCGTATCAAAAAAGCTCTAAAGCCTGGTCTGCGACGAAGGCTGGGGCAATGGGCCCAGCAAACGTACCAGATCGGGCAGCGTCGAGCGGCCAGGGCTGATGAAGATCGGTTGGACGACCTGGAGGTACAAGAAGAAAGTGCGGCGATTCGATGCCGTATTGCGGCGGCGCTGGTGCGAGATGGCGGCCAGTCACGTGCGTTATGGCTATCGGCGCTTGACGGTGTTGTTGCGCCGGGAAGGTTGGAAAGTGAATGCGAAGCGTATCTACCGACTGTACAGCGAGGAGCAGTTAATCGTGCGCACCAAGCAGCGTCGCAAGATGGCTCGTCGTCAGCGCGGAACCATGGCCACAGCTGCGGCTCCGAACGAGCGTTGGAGCATGGATTTTATGAGCGACAAGCTGGCGGATGGGCGATGCTTCCGCATTCTGACCGTGGTGGACCAGTACACGCGGGAGTGCGTTTGCCTGGAAGCAGACCGAGCTATGACGGGGATGCAGGTGGCGCAAGCGTTGGAGAGAGCGAAGTGGGAGAGGGGAGGATTGCCGGCCAGCATTACCCCGTGGACAACGGCAGCGAGTTCTGCAGTCGTGCGTTGGAAGCCTGGGTGATGAGCCATGACGTACAGTTATATTTTATTCGTCCGGGCCGACCGGTGGAGAATGGGTTCATCGAAAGTTTCAATGGGCGGCTGCGAGACGAATGTCTGAACGTGGAGTGGTTTGTTTCCCTGGCGGACGCGCGGAAGAAGCTGGCCAAGTTTCGTGCGCATTACAATCACGAGCGGCCGCACAGCTCACTGGCGGATCGAACGCCGGCGGCATTCGCGGAACTGCACAGGCGGGTGACAGAAAAAACTAGTACATCGATGGGGCGCGCAACCCGCATCAAATCAGGTGGTACTGACTGTTGAAGCCGAAAAACTCTAGTTTCGATTGGTACAGAAAAACGGGGCGGCTCAATTTGCTGAGAACTTACATGGAAACTGGAACATCAAACGGGGGCACTTCAGGAGCAGCTATTCGCTGCCAAGCCGACATACTAGCCTTCAATCATCGTGCTGCTTCAGTGACGCTTGCTGGGAAGTCGAAATTGGACGGTTGCAAAGCTTTCTACTTCTACCGCTTCCCCGTTGAGCATAAAGGTTTCATATTGCCACTCCGACAGGGCTTTTGCCGCAGGTTCTATCAGGATGGGCTTCCCGCGCCTTAGGTGAATTTCTTTTACCTTGCCATTCTTTCCAATGATGATCCGAAAAATAACGTCCCCTTCGAGCCGTGTCGCCTTGGCCTCGGGCGGGTACTCGGGTTCGACCTTCTTGACCAAGTGCTTCCCTGAGAGACTCTCTGTCATGTGTAGCCTTGATACGCGGAAGGGCCGTGGACTGTCTGCATACCCTTTCGGGGCTGGCGCTAGTTGGACAAAAGCGGCAAGGACGCGGGGCAGGGTAAGGAACGGCGGAGCCGCAACTAGCAGAGCGGAGAGAACGCGAACCCGCATGAAATGCCATCGTTCCACGATACGGAACATAGTACTCCGGGTCGCTCTTGATCTTTGTCCTACTGTATCGGGGTTGTCTCTTGAGGACCGTGTAGGAGAATTTCAGTGCGCAACCCGTACGTGCTGGGTTCTATCCTTTTGAAGTCCTTAATCATGTCCAAAGAAACCCGATCATACTCCTGAACATTGGCAATCAGTGAAACGACGATAGATGTCGGTTTCCGGGTGCACTTGTCTGGGGGAATACTCCCATTCAAGAAGTGTGCGCCAGCACGACTCTGTGTGAAAAACAAAATCGGAATGCGAAAAGACCCATCTTCAAAGGTAATGTCGCCCGATTCACCGATTCTACTCTTCGGATAAATCAGCTGGACCTTAACCATCGCTTTCCGAGGTGCATTTTCGACGCGACCATTCACAATGATCGTATCGATTGGACACTCGGCGCGTAAGAATGCACCCGAAGAGATCACGCAAATAGACAGGGTTCCAATGAGAGCCTTGAACATGGTGTAAACCATGGCGACCTTCCCCTCAACCAAGCGATTATTCCACGATTAGGTAGTTGTAGTAACACGACATATCGCCAATGACTTTCTAGCCCCCAGACGGGGTGTTTGGGCCGATGTTCTGACGCGCCAGTCCGTTGCTGTAGGTGATGGAGCAAAGCGGTGAACCTCATCTCCTTGTGTTCCCGTGCTGCTTTCCGCACGCCCGCCAACCCCTGGGACACGTGTTCCCCGCTCCGTGTCGGGTGCGTGTTAGGTTGACTGGCGTTCTCCTTGATCAGAGGCCTTCCCTCCCCACTCTCCGCCCACGAGTGCCCGTCCTTGTTCGAATGGTTCATAGGTACAACGCCGCTGTGTGACTCCTCGCAGGCGTACACGCCGGCCGTGTGGCTCTTGCCTTCGCCCGCCGACCTGCCGCCTGGTTTGGCCGCAGGTGCCTCCGAGGTCTCCCGGTTCTCGTGCATGAAGTTTCTAGGCGTGTCTGGGGTCTCAACGCCCCGATCGCTACTTGATGCCTTGGATGGCCAACGGGAAGACCGGCTCCATCGCGGAAGCGCCGCCATCAACGTACAGCAGCTGGCCGGTGATGAAGCTCGCCTGGTCAGTGCAGAGGAGAACCACGGCGTTGCCGACGTCGGCTGGCATGATCGGCATATCGCATAGTTTGCGGTCTGTCAATTTCTCCGTCCGCAAATCCTTCCCGTCAGACATCAACAGATCGAACGCAAAGAAGCACGGCTCACCGCGATGAAATAACAGATCGCGGAACTGTGGTTTGCCGCGCTTGTCCAAGCAGACGATTTCGCCGTCCAGCACTGTCTTGCCGGCGTATGGCGATTTCAATTGTTTGCGGAGCGTCTCAAATGAATGGAAGGAATTACCGTTGCGTGAGATGAGTTCAGCCCGCCCGTTGTGTATTACACAAAGCGAACGGAATCCGTCATACTTCAGTTCGAATAGCCATTCAATATGGTCGAAGGGCGCGGGTCTGCGCAGAAGCGGCATCGGCTGGAGCCGCATGTAGAAAGGATCTTAGGAAAGACGGCGAAAATGGGGCGAAGCCGTCGAGCTTTGAAAGAAGCTGCTGCACAGCGTGCGGTGGGCAAAGTACGGTGGGCAAAGTACGGGGCAAAGAAAGCTACGACTTTATCCAGATTCCGTTTGCCACCGATCCAACTGCTGCCTGATTACCTGATAGCATTCACAGCAAGCTTTTTCCAGCGCTTCACGATTGACAATCGAGACATGACCTCGGTTGTAGTGAATTAGACCAGCCCGCTGCAAAATTTCTGCGGCCACTGACACACTTGCGCGCCGAGTCCCCAACATCTGCGCGAGAAACTCTTGAGTCAGTGGCAAGATATCTGAATCGATTCGATCTCGGCTCATCAAAAGCCATCTCGCCAAGCGCTCTTCAACTCCATGAAGCCGATTGCAAGCAGCAATCTGTGTAACTTCCATCGTCGATTCCTGTGAATACCGCATCAAGCTAACGAGTAATTGCGGACTGCGAAGGACTGCGTTCCGCATGTCGTCGGCGTTTATTCTGTAAGCCGTTCCTTGTGCTTGGACGACGACTCTACTGGCGCTGCTGTGAAGTCCTGCCATTAAGGGCAATCCGATGAAGCCTTCCCTGCCGACAAGCCCGACTTCAACGCTCTTACCATCAGCCATGACATTCAGCACTGAACCCATCGCAGTGTTCGGAAAATAGCCGTACTGTATCGGGTGTCCAACTTCCTGAAGCAAGTCGTGCAGCTGCAAATCAACGAGAGTCAGCTTCGACAAAATAAAGTCACATTCCTTTGGAGGGAGGCCTAGTAAGATTCTGTTCTTGAGCGCATGGCCGTCGGCACTGAAGCTTTGTGGCACGGGGTTTTTCGTAGGGCGAGCAGGCGAAGGGCGAGCAGGCGAAGTTTTCTTGGCCATAACGGTTCCTTGCACAGCATGATGCTGTCTGATTTCGCAAAGGAACCGTCTCCAAGAATGGGTACGGCGGAAGGTTTGCTAGATGAGACTTCTTTATCATACGCCAAGCGACCACAACGCATTCACTTGGCTCTGCACACGATCGAACAGGGAATTGTGTACTGGACGGGCGTTGTTACGTGATAATTCCTGGTTCCTTAGGTCAAAAACCTGATGGCAGACTTCAAAACCTCGCGTTAGTTCGAGATTTGCTTGTGCGCAATGGGGCGGCATCATTTTATTGCCTACGTTCGGATGCCGCCCCAACAAACTCCCGCGATGAGTTTCAGATTAAGTTCATGCTGCGCTGGCAGGAGGACATTGCCCAGCTAACCCCTTGATGCTCTGGATGAGGGTCGTAGCGCCTTCAGATTTTGGGACCAACGCATCCACCCCAGCACTAACAGCTTCCTTCCACAGGAAAGGATCGGCGAAGGTCGTAAACATCACAAGCGGCATCGCTGGCAATAACCGTTTCAGCGCACGAGTCGCCTCAATTCCATTCATCACAGGCATGAGGAGGTCGATCACGACTAGATCAGGATGGAGCTGGAGGGCTTTGTCGCTGAGGTGGTTGCTTATCAGCGCACCTGTAGCGGCTTCTGAGAGTACGGTTGCCTTATGAGCTTTTGATTCGATGAATTTCTTTCGATTGCCACGCAGTCAAATCTTTCCTTAAAAACCTCAATCCGCGCAGAGCGTCTTCAATGGCTCGATTCTCTTCAGGAGTTCCGCCGTGATTCATAGAAAATTCGTGCAACTTTGCCTCTATCCCGCTCTCCGCTGCTTGAATGTGACCTTCCAACTTTGACCAATCGGTTTCGAGTATCGCTGCTTGATAAAGCCTTTCCCAATTATGTTCGGTGTCCATACAGCCTCCTGCCGCCTCCAAGGCAAGATTTTTCCGTAATTATTACGAAGCCACAAAACAGCAGTCTGTTAGCTATCGAACATTTTTTCTCCGCCTCCGGGCAACGTTCCAAACCGCCTGCTCCTAGCCTTGCCATGGGTCTGTCCCGAGGTGTACGGTAACGTACATAAAGTGGAGGAGACTATGGAATGCCTTCATACTAAACTGCTACAGGACACTCGCACGGGGCAAGACTGCGAGTTCTGCCGCGACTTCGACCCCAATTTCGAAATTCGTGAAACGCCCGATAGGCTGGTCACGCCACGGGGGAATAACACAGCCGCTGCGCACCTGACAGAAAATGGATACGTTCAACATCGAGCGCTGGAGATACGAATTCGGCAGGCTGTGATGACTGGATCATGGCAGCATGTAGCGTGATGACGGAAGTTTTCGTCCGCTTACTCCACTGTATTTCGTAAACGGTATTGACGTCTTCCGCGTGCTGGTGTCGATGGGCACGAATGGTCTGTTGCACGGTGCCGTTCTCGGATTGCCGTCCTTATCCAGTGCCTGCGCGATCCACGCCTGTTCCTGTACGCGATCCAGTCGACCAATGGCTTCCTTAATATAGTGGTGGTTTTTTGCTTATCACGCCTTGGTTCCAAATTTGGTTCCAACCATGCCTATTTTTGCCTCAAATTATCTAGTTCAGCTGTCGGAAAGTCGCTGAAACCAATGCTATTTAGCGTTTGACTGCCGAACAGTAGGTTGAAGGCTCGATTCCTTCCGCGCTCACCGACCCCAATATCCATGAGGGTTGGAGAGGTTGAGTTCATTGAATAGACGCATTTGGTTACAACTGCCTGCCTACCAGCCGTAGGGCCTCCCCCACTTCGGCACGCCGCGCCTCATCGTAGATGTCCTGCCAGGCTTCCTCACGCATGAATGAGTGACGCCGCCAATCTACGGAAAAACTATCCAAGACCGCTCCTTTATTCGGTGCTTTTCATAGTCTCGGCGGCTAACGTTTTCAATTTGGGCGCGGACATTGGTGCGATGGGAGCCGCAATGCAGCTCGTCCTGCCAAAGACAGCGGGATTGTTCACCGTGATTCTTGGTGTGGGCTCGTTGGCCGGCGTGATGTTGGTTCCGTACTCGACCTATGCGAAATACCTGAAGTGGCTCACGCTTTCCCTCTTTGCATATGTCGGTGTAGTGTTCTTTGCTCACGTGTCATGGAAGGAAGTTCTTCATGCGACCGTGTTCCCGCATTTTGAGCCAACAAAAGAGTACCTAACCGCTCTAATAGCGGTGCTGGGTACAACAATCAGCCCCTACCTCTTCTTCTGGCAAGCGTCACAAGAGGTTGAAGAAGTCAGGAATAAACATGGAGAGAAGCCATTGAAGCGTGCGCCGTCACAGGCGCAGGAGCAGCTCGGGCGTATTCATTTGGATACCTATCTGGGCATGGCGTTCTCGAACATCGTCGCATTCTTCATTATTCTGACTGCCGCCGCCACACTTCACGCTCACGGTGTCGTTGAGATTACGACATGCGCGCAGGCGGCGAAGGCGTTGGAACCGCTAGCGGGGCGCTTCGCCTTCGGGTTGTTTGTCTGCGGAATTGTCGGTACCAGGCTTCTCGCGGTACCTGTACTCGCCGCCTCCGCTTGCTACGGAGTTGGTGAAGCCTGCCGCTGGAAAACCAGTCTTGAGCGAAAGCCCGGAGAAGCAGTTCGGTTTTACGCGGCGATCACGGTTGCCACGCTGATGGGCTCTCGCTTAACTTCATGCATATCGATCCGGTGAAGGCGCTCTTCTGGGCGGCAATCCTGAATGGGGTCGTGGCCGCGCCTCTGATGGCCGTCATCATGGTTAAGGCGTCGAGCCGGAAGGTGATGAGCAACCTCGTGATTCCCCCTTATCTCAAGGCCATGGGATGGGTCGCAACCGCAGTCATGCTCTGCGCATCTTTTGGCTTGGTTTGGACATGGAAGTAGGGATTGAAACAAGCTGGGGAACCATGTCTGCTCCCGAAGATCCTCTCACGAATTCCCAAATCGCTGAGCTTCTGGCGATCGCAGGGGATGATGCGGAACCTCCACTCAACCGCGCGTATCGTCGAGCGTCCAGGAAAGCATTGCTCTGGGAAGAAGAAGCCTCGTGCCTCTATCGAGAAGGGCTGTCGCTCACAGAACTGCCAGGCGTCGGGCCATATCTTGAGAAAATCATTCGCGGATGGATTGAGGTTTCACCAATCGTAGGCTGTCCTCCGGCAATTCGGGAAAATTTCCTTACGCTAACGCAAGTCCGATCGATCCTAGGCGGAAGGCCGCTCTGGTCGCAAGGAGTGAAAGGAGACTTGCAGATGCACAGTGTGTGGAGTGACGGGTCGTCGTCAATCCAGGAAATGGCGGAAGCGGGTGATGTGAGGGGCTATGAATACATCGCGATCACAGATCACTCGAAGGGCCTGAAAATCGCCGGAGGCATCGATGAGAAACAACTCGTTCGGCAAGCGAACGAGATTGCGACCGTGAATGAGTCCCTGAGGAGAGCTAACCGCACTATCCGCGTCCTGCGCTCGATAGAAGTGAACCTAAGTCCGGACGGTCAGGTCGATATGGATTTCGCGTCGCTCGCCAAGCTCGACATTGTGCTGGGGTGCTTTCATTCCGCTTTGCGCAAGAAGGAGGATCAGACGGAACGTTATGTCGCTGCCTTGCGGAATCGGGCGATCCACATTCTCGGCCATCCACGAGGCCGCATTTACAATTTTCGCGCGGGGCTGAGTGCCGACTGGGCAAAAGTGTTCGCGGTAGCCGCTGAACTCGACAAGGCAGTTGAGATTGACTCCTATCCCGACCGTCAGGACTTAAGCCTGGGTCTCTTGAAGCTCGCTCGCAGAGCGGGATGCCGAATTTCCATTGGCACCGATGCTCACGGTGCGTCTCAGCTTCGATTCATTGAGTTCGGCCTCGCCTGCGCCCTTAGGGCGAAGATTGACCCTGGACGCATCTTGAATTTCATGGGCAGAAAAGAGCTTCTCAATTGGGCGACGAACGTCAAGGAATCCGATCGGATTGTAAGTACTGACTCAGCCGGTATACAGAGTCTAAGTGGATTCTGTACGGTAATTCCCGATGCCTTCCGCGTCAAGGATGGGATATACGGAGGAGGGGTACTACAGCCGTCTAGTCGACAGTCGTGTGCGCGCTCCGAGGGCAAATGTTATGACCGCTGCTGATGTTCTGATTGAGACACTGATTGACTGGGGTGTGGACACCGTCTTCGGCCTGCCGGGAGATGGAATCAACGGCCTGATGGAATCGCTGCGAACGCGTCAGGATCATATTCGTTTTATTCAGGTGAGACACGAGGAGTCGGCGGCCTTCATGGCCTGCGCCTATGCCAAATTCACAGGACGTCTCGGCGTATGTTTGGCGACCTCGGGTCCCGGAGGAATTCATCTTCTCAACGGTCTGTACGATGCCAAGATGGACGGCCAGCCGGTATTAGCAATCACGGGCCTGCAATTTCATGATCTGATTGGAACCTTTACTCAGCAAGATGTCGGGCTCGACCGGTTGTACATGGATGTGGCTGCATTCAATGAGCGGATCATGGGTGCGACCCACGTAGAAAACGTCACGGACCTGGCAGTGCGGACAGCGCTCTCCTATCGCACAGTCAGCCACCTGACCTTTCCGGTCGACTTTCAGGAAATGGAAGTCAAAAGTCGACAACGTTCCAAACGAAATATCCCGCACCACACTTCCCATACCGAAGCGGATGGCGCCATGTTGGCCGATCCTGAAGATCTGAAAAGCGCAGCGCAAATCCTCAATGACGGAAAGAAGGTCGCGATTCTCGCCGGGCAAGGCGCCCTGCAAGCGACGGCGGAACTCGAACAGGCGTCCGAGATATTAGGAGCGCCAATCGTAAAAGCGTTACTGGGTAGGGCTGCGGTGCCCGATGACAGTGTGTATACGACGGGGACGATTGGACTGCTGGGTACAAAGCCATCCCAGGAGGTGATGGAGAACTGCGACACGTTGGTGCTGGTCGGAACGTCGTTTCCATACATCGAGTTCCTGCCGAAACCGGGCGACGCCAAGGGCGTGCAAATCGAGATTGATCCCAAACGTATCGGGCTGCGATTTCCCGTAGAAGTAGGCCTGGTCGGTGACAGCACTCGTATTCTCCGCGACTTGTTGCCGCGTCTCAAACGGAAAGAAAACCGAAGCTTCCTGGAGAAAGCGCAGAAGAGTATGGAAGACTGGCGCAAGGTGATGCAGGATCGTGCCACGCGTCGCGATGTTCCGATGAAACCGCAGGTCATTGCGCCCGAACTCGGCGTACGGCTGCGCGACGATGCAATCGTCAGCTGCGACAGCGGAACGATCGCCACGTGGTGGGCGCGCCACATCCCGGTCAAAAAAGGGCAGATCCATAGTCTCTCCGGTAATCTGGCCAGCATGGCCAACGGACTGCCCTACACGATCGCCGCTCAGATCGCTCATCCGGACCGGCAATGCGTAGCATTTGTAGGAGACGGCGGGTTCTCGATGTTGATGGCTGATTTTGCGACCGCCGTGAAATATCAGCTCCCCATTAAAGTCGTCGTCGTGAAAAACGGCACATTGGGTCAAATCAAGTGGGAGCAGATGGTATTCCTGGGGAATCCGGAGTACGGCGTTGACCTTCAACCGATCGATTTCGCCGGAATCGCACAGGGCTGCGGAGGCAGCGGCTTCACTGCGGAAGATCCATCAGATTGTGCACGGATCGTAGAAGAATTCCTCGCGGCACCAGGGCCAGCGGTCCTTCAAGCAGTCGTCGATCCTTTAGAGGCACCGCTTCCTGCCAAGGTCACGGCAGACCAGGCGTTGAAATTTGCCGAGTCTCTTGTACGCGGCGAACCGGATCGAGCCCAGATTGCCCTAGCCACCTTAGCAGGAAAAGTTCGCGAGATGATTTAGGCGAGGATGCGGCTTCTGGCGTGAGTCAATGTGATGAAACCTGCGTTTCGCCTTTCGAAGAGCAATCCGGAAGCAGTCACGAGCACCGCCGCGCCCTTGGTACCGCCTCACGGTACGATTACAGCGCTAAGCAAGGCCGCGAGCGCGTGTAGAGCCTGCCCCCTATGGAGAACAGCGACGCAGACAGTCTTCGGGGAGGGAAGATCGCCGGCAACAATCATGATCGTCGGAGAGCAGCCGGGGGATCAGGAAGATCGTCTTGGTCGACCTTTCGTGGGGCCGGCCGGCAGGCTACTCGATCAGGCATTGGCCGAGGTTGGCATTGATCGGGCGTCCGTCTACGTTACGAACGTCGTGAAGCATTTCAAGTGGGCTGCATCCGAACGCGGCAAGCGGCGCATTCACAAGAAGCCGCGTCAGTCCGAAATTCAAGCTTGCTATCCCTGGCTGCAAGCTGAGCTCCAGGCGGTGAAGCCAACGATACTGGTGTGCATGGGAGCCACTGCGGCGCAAGCGGTGTTAGGAAAAGATGTCAGCGTGACCCAATTGCATGGGCAAACGGTTGAGTCTCCTCATGCACCTTTTGCAATACCGACCATGCACCCATCGTCGATCTTGCGCGCGGCTGATGCCGCGTCGCGTCAGCGGCAAATGGTCGAATTCCTGAATGATTTAAGGCGTGTGGCTCGTCTTGCCGCGAAGAAACAAGCAGCGTGAAGACCAATTTCCAACTGGGGGAGCAAGTGAGCACAAAATCTTCAAGATCCAAAGTTCGATATGCCGTAGTCGGACTGGGCCACATCGCGCAGGTAGCGGTTCTCCCCGCATTCAAGACAGCTCGGAACTCGGAACTCGCTGCTTTGGTGTCGGGCGATCCACATAAGCGGAAAGCCCTGGCCAAGAAGTATCGGGTTACTCAAGTGTTCTCTTATGAGGAGTACGATCAGGTTCTTTCGCTGGTGGATGCCGTATACCTGGCGTTGCCAAATCATCTGCACAAGGAATATGCCGTGTCCGCCGCGGAGGCGGGAGTGCACGTGCTGTGCGAAAAGCCGATGGCCGTAACCGAAGACGAATGCGAAACGATGATCGCGGCCGCTGAAAAGAATCGGATTAAGCTTATGGTCGCTTACCGGTTGCATTTCGAGAAAGGGAACCTGGAGGCCATTCGCGTAGTCAAGAGCGGACGTTTGGGAAAGCCACGAATCTTTTGCTCGGATTTTGCCCAACAGGTCAAAGCTAAGAATGTACGGGTGACGGAACCTGTGAGTCGTGGCGGAGGTCCGGTCTATGACATGGGCGTTTACTGCATTAACGCTGCACGATATTTATTCGGGACTGAGCCAACCAAAGTGCTCGCCGTGACCGCAAGGGTCCGGGAGCGGAGGTTTCAGAAAGTTGAAGAGATGATGTCGGCCGTCCTTTATTTTCCTGGAGAACGCCTTGCTTCGTTCACGTGCAGTTTTGGAGCTGCCGATATCAGCCGATACACCGTGGTAGGGACCACAGGGGTGCTCACTTCTGATCCGGCCTACGAATATGCAATGGATATAGATCAGCAGGTCATCGCTGAAGGAAGGAAATCAAAAAGGACCTTTGCCAAGCGGGATCAGTTTGCCGCTGAGATCAATTATTTCTCTGATTGCATTCTCAAGAACAGAACACCGGAACCGTCCGGGCTTGAGGGATTGGCCGACGTGCGAGTCGTGCGCGCCCTCTACGAATCAACCAGCAGCGGCGCCGCGGTAGAGCTACCGCCCTTTCCTCGTAAGAAAAAGCCCAGCATCGTCCAGGAGATTCAACGGCCCGCCCATGGCAAGCCCCAAACCGTCGATTCAGAGTCTCCCACCCTGGAGTCCGCGTAAGGAACAGTCACGGTGCTAGTTGCTGATATCTGTCATACGGCGGCTCTTGATTCGCTGTTTGCAGAGAATCGATTTGCAGCTTCGCGGTCGGCCGCCGAGAAGAGTCTGGTGTCCGGCAGTGCGTGAATGCGTTCCAGCAACTCAATTTCGGCGATGGTCTTCTCGGCGTCCATTGCAATTTTGGATTATCTTATGCCACCGGCTGCACACGCCTTAGGTGACGAAGCCTTAGCAGAACTCCGATGCGCCGTCTCAATATAGGCGATCAGTGCCTCAATCACATCCACAAACCTAGTTACACTCTGATTCCAAGGCAGATCGATCAGTATAGAATTATAAAATGAAAAGCAATGCGTTTAATCGCTGTCAACAGCTCTACGAAGGATTCTCTTGAGATGTCATATCCTTCTTTCCAGTCGAGGATGACGGTTTTGATAGGCGGTCTAAGGAGTGCGGATCCGGCTTAAAGAACTCATGAACGTCCCGATAAATATCTCCAGGCTAGTTTGCAACAAGGAATAGGGGGTTAGAAGATGATTAGATGGCAAAATGGCAACTAACGGAAAGAGTAATAAGACCTCGGAAATAAATCCATCCGAAAAGCGAGTTTTGGACGCTATCATTAACGAGGTTCTCGCCGAAACGCACATCAGCCCTGATCTCATTCTTCCCGAAGAGATTGATTACATTCGTGAACATGCGCTCAAAAAGCCTTTGGGCGTCATTCACATATGGGCCTTGGGGGTGGGTGTTGTCATTACTGGTGAATACTTCGGCTGGAACTTTGGACTCACGGTTGGGGGGCCTCTGGGCGTGCTCATTGCCTCTCTCATGGTTTGCGTCCTCTACTTAAGCTGGGTACTGACATTGTCGGAACTGGCGGTCGCAATGCCTTTTGCCGGCGGTCCTTTGGCTTACGGCAGGCGCGCCCTGGGCAGATGGTTTGGGTTTCTGATGGGCTGGTCCATGTTCTTAGAGTGCCTCTTCGCTACCATTGGCACCGCCTTGGCTACCGGAGGCTACGTTGCTTTCTTACTCAATCCTGATAAACCCGACCCGCTCATAACAACCATATTTGCCATTGTTTGTGCGCTCATCTTTTTCGTCATTCAATATCTAGGAGTCAAAGAGCAAGCGGTAATCATGCTCTGGCTCACTTATGCCGCCATCCTTGTTCTTGTATGGTTCTGGGGAGCAGCCATTCCCGGCGTAAAAGTAGAGCGCATCTTCACCCACCCACTTTTGCCGAATGGATGGTTTGGAGTATTGGGCGCAGTGCCCTACGCGCTATGGTGGCTGGTGATCATTGAGACGGTTGCCCTGGCCTCTGAGGAGGCCCGTGAACCACACATCTCTATTCCTCGTGGCTTAGTTCTGGCTCAGATCACACTTGTAGTGCTGGTTGTGCTGACATGGTTCTTTACCTCTGCTGCTGCTCCCTTTGCTGAGACTGGTAGCGTGGTCTATCCCTTGCCACTGGTCTTTAGGAAGGTCTGGGGCACGGGTTGGTTGCTCACCGCATTCTCGGCTCTGGCGTTGGCCGGAATGATTGTGTCTTACAACGGGATGATGTATGCCACGAGTCGGCAGTCATTCTCTCTGGGGCGAGCAGGTTATCTCCCAAAAATGCTCGGGGCAGTGCATCACACTCGTCGCACTCCAGTCATGTCGCTGGCGGTGTGGACCTTGGTAACGATTATCTTTATCGGATTCGGTCATTTCTACGCGAATGCTACTGCTGTCGCGATCTTGATTTCGACCCTCACCGCGGTCATCTGGTACATGCTCGCCGTAGTTTGCTTGCTTGTCTTGCGGCGCAAGGAGCCAGAACTCTTCCGTCCCTACAAGGTCCCGGTTTACCCATGGATACCCATTTTTGTCGCGCTGCTTTCGGCTGGAGCCGCCTGTGCTTATGGATGGGCAAATGTACAGGTCCTGCTGCCTACAGCTCTTCTCTACCTGGCAGCTTTCATCTGGTATGGAATTTGGGCTCGAAAGAGAGTGCTGCCTGTAGCTCCTGAAGAAGTGGCGGCTCGCATTGCCGAGGAACTCGCAAAACGGGAAAAGGCACTCAGCCCCGCCTGTTCGTCACCGCCAATCGTACTGTCCTCAGAACCCGTGAGAAAGGACGAATCCACCGGATCGATGTTGTTGGCGGCCGACCGGTCCCGCGCAAATCGAACGCTGGTTACGCTGGAGCGGCTCACCGGGCCCATGGTTTTAGTATGCGTACTCTCCCTGGCATGGATGATTTTGCGGTCAATGGGTCGCTTCCCGGTCGTCTTGGCGGAGAGAGTAGAAGTTACGATTGTTCTCATCGTCTGGGGGACGCTGTTCGTACTCATTGGGCTGGTGGGATATTTGAGCACACGGAGAAATGGAGAACCTCGGCCCTTTGACCTGCCCTCGAAAGACTCCACCAGCTAGAATTGGGAACCTCACGTCGCCGCAGCAGTCCGTGTAACAGTCGGAACAGATCGCCGTACCGCAGTCGGGGCACTTCGCTACAGCGAGCTTGCCACACGGCATACCGATGTCACTATCACTGGAAACATATTCAATCTGACAGTTCATCGTTCCATCGCGGCACATGCAAGTTCACAAGAATGCCAGCCAGCGACAGGTTCCTTATGACCTCAGTGGTCACCCCAAAACCGGCCAATGGTGGTCAGGGCAAAACCGGCCAACGGAAGGGATGGGGACTAAGTTGTTTTACCCCGCGGCTTGCTGCTGAGGGAAGTCGATTTTCGTACGCCAGCTTCGCGGACCGCATTTGAGTACGTGTCCGTGATGGAGCAAGCGGTCGAGCATGGCGCTGACGGCGGCGCTATCTCCCAGCAGCTTGCCCCAGTCGTCAACGGGTCGGTTAGAAGTGAGCAACGTACTGGTGCGCTCGCCTGGGCGAGATGACTTTTTCCGGTTCCCGGCGGGCCTAGAAACAGAACATCTTCGTGGCGAGCGATGAAGGCGCCGGTGGCCAGGTCGAAGACCAGACTACGATTCATCTTCTTGTTGAAGTTGAAGTCGAAGTTATCGAGGCTCCTCTGAGGGTCGCGGAACTCGGCCTGCTTGGTCCTGCGCTCCAGCAGGCGATCGCCGCGACGAGTGAGTTCGTCGGCGATTAAGCAGGAGAGGAAGTCCATCGGGGGCATGGCTTCTGCTTGCGCCTGGTGGAGACGGGTTTCGAGTACGGCGGCGATGCCGCCCGAGTCGTAGTTGCCGTAAGGCACGATTCAACTCGATGAGATTCATTCTTCTTGCTCCTGGTAGTCGTAGAATGGCCGGAAATGCTTTGCGCCCGGGGCGTCTCAATACCCCACGAGCTCGCGAATGAGGGGATCGACTTGCCGTAGCATCGGCCGATTCCGCCTGATAGTCGCGCAATGTAGAGGTTAATGGTATTGGCAGCATCGTGGTGCCAGCCCCGCGAGCTAGTCCGATCATTTCGCCTTCTCCACTGGCAAGGCTCGCTACAGAGTATGGCGACTCACCTCAAACTCATCAGCGACCTGAACATTTAGACCACAAGTAGACGCTTGTACTCACTGCCCTTAGCTCCTGCAGCGCCCATGCATAAATCGCCGCTCTGCATTCGGCGCCTTTCTCACGCCAGCGGAGTCTTAGTCAGCGTGGGAAACGCGATTCAGTGAAGGATCATGGCAACCCGCGTAGGGACAAGTCTCGGGCGGTATGAGATCGAGGAAGAACTAGGACGCGGCGCTACGGGGTTATGTATCGGGCCCGCGACCCAAAAATCGAGCGCACGGTTGCCATCAAGACTATATCTCTTTCGGGCTTGGAGCCCGATGCTGAAGAGGAATACAGGCAACGCTTTGTAGTGGAAGCTAGGGCAGCAGGGCGACTATCGCATCCTGGCATTGTGGCCGTTTTCGATGTAGCGGAGGAAGCAGAAATACGAGCTCCATACCTGGTAATGGAGTACATCGAGAGGCAGTCTTTACATCAGCTCTTGAGCGGAGAGCATTGTCGGCTACCGCTGAGCATCGCGCTTTCTCTGGCCCAGGAAATTGCGGAAGCCCTGCATTATGCTCATCAGCAAGGAGTAGTACATCGCGACATCAAGCCGGCAAACATTCTGGTCGCTGCAGATGGTCATCCGAAAATTGCGGACTTCGGCATCGCGAAATTGAATCAGGCCGATTTAACTCTACCCGGCCAAGTCTTGGGAAGTCCAGCCTACATGTCGCCAGAGCAGTTGCATGAGGAACGTGTGGATGGGCGTTCTGATTTGTTCTCTCTCGGAGTGATTCTCTACTTCATGCTCACAGGCCACAGGCCCTTCCAGGGAAATAGCACAGCGACTGTGTGTTTCAAATTGGCCAATCGAAATCCTGTGACTGTGATGGCTTTTGATTCGAGCTTTCCTGCCGAGCTTGATCAAATCATCTCGCGGGCGATCGCGAAAGATCCGACCCCGCGTTACCAATCAGGTATGGAAATGGCCTCTGATATACAGCGGCTGCGAGCAAGGCTCGGGTCGCCTCAGCAACCGGACATTCACGCGGCAGGTCGGTTGAAGCAACGAGCCGTGCCCGATCTATCTAAATCCAAACATCGGCTCACGCCGTATTTTAGGAAGGCGGCGACAGCCGTGTGGCCATTGCGACTCGCATGGGCGCACGTGCTTACCCTGGCACTTCTAGCCGGCGCGGTCGGGTTCTTTTTCTCACTTCTGCACGAAATTAGGCAGCAATCAACTCAAGCACTGGTTCGCGAGCCAATAATTGCCACGAACAAAAAGGAAGTCGTGGCTCCGCCTGCGCGGCCGACCGCAAAACTGAATATCGAGATCAACCATCAATTCACTCAGGCGCGTGCTTCAATATGGCTGGACAATCAACCTGTGTATAGCCGAGCGTTGCGTGCCGACCCGAAAAGCCATCTTCTGTTCTTCCGTAAGTACAGGGCCACGAATCAGATGGCTTGAAACTGCCTGCGGGCAAACATCAACTTCTAGTGCAGTCTCCGCTAGGAGCCTTTGATCAATCCCAGGCTCTTGCCGTTAATTTCTTACCGGCAGGGGTAAAAACATTTCACGTAAATTGTGATGCCAGGCATCAAGTGCTCCGCATTAGTTTGCAATAGCCTTTCGATGTTGAAGCACGCGACGGTGCACAAGCACGGCAGGGAGCTTCACTGGATGCGCTTGGAAGCCTCTACAACATTCGGCCGAACGGTCGTCACGGCATACCTACATCCCGGTCGCTATCCACATGTTCGATCTGGCAGAACTTTACATCAGTCTGATCAAGCGCTAGCCACTTTTCTCATTCGTTCTAAAAGTTCGAACAAAACTCGGACACGCTCTTCGCGCAGCTTATTTGGGGTGTGCCCACGCCGAGCTCCAGTTCTAAAAAAATGAGTTTGCTGAGCTAATAATCGGCCCAATTCGTTGCTGATCTGAAGTCGCACTTTGGAATCGTGGTCCATGATGGCAAAGTGTATAGTTCATCGGAATCACCAACAATCAGGGAAAAATAGTATTTAACGGCGGCCCGGCATTACGCAGGTTCCGCCTCCGCGCACGCCGCACGAATGCCAGCCCTTCGGGTCCCTGATGTCGTTCATGCTCAAATAATTCTTCGCGGCCTTCCGTCTGCGAATAATCTTAAGGTAATGGCTTCTTGGCTCTGACTTGCCACCCACGATGGTCAGGCTGCGCTCTGGCATTTACCGCATGCGGCAATTTCGGCTGGTTATCATTTTCCGCTTCCCCATCCTCCGGTTACTTAGGTTTGGCTCAAATCGGTCTGGTCGCAGCAAAAAGAGCGGATTGCCATATACTGCACAAAAATGGGGTGCGCGCATGAGATTCACCAATTTGTTGATGGCTTTGGTCTGCGCGGCGGCGTTGTTCGTCCCGGCCCAAGAAGATGCCGAGAGGGTTATTCAATCAAAAATCATTGCCCTGGAAAAGGCTTGGAACCAGGCCTATAAGCTCAGGGATAAGCGGGCTCTAGATCGAATCCTCGACGATCAGATTGTGTTAATTAACGATGACGGCAGCCAACAGACCAAAGCAGCCTTTCTGGCGAGCGTAAAGACATCCAACCCCCAAGAGCAGCAAGTCGCACCAGAATCGATGAATGTCAATGTGTTCGGCAATACTGCCATCTCCACCGGCGTATTTCGAGCCAAGGGCGTCGAAGCCGGAAAGTCCTACGCCCGCCGGGAGCGATTTGTTGACACTTGGATTTACAAAGGCGGGAACTGGGTCTGTGTCGCCACGAATGCAACGCCAGTCCTGCGCTGAAGCATGCAAAAGAGGGAGAGATCCTGCGATGCAACCCGTCAGAAAATGAGTAGCCCCAGTCGGCACCGCATTCGGTAAAGCGTCTCAATATTCTATTTTACATTTGCGTAGGATCGGCCTCAGGCCCGCCGATTCGGGATTGAGTCGTCGAGGATCATATTGGTTCTCCGGGCAGTTATAGCCAAGTCGCTTACCCCGTGCGAAACTGTGGCATGAAGAAGCCCTCATTGCGCGTCACCAAATGGTTAGGCGACATCCCTGTTGGTGGGGAGTGCACAGCTTGCGCTGACATACAGTTCCAGACAACGCCTGCCAGCCATCATCCCAAGCGCGAGGAATAAAAAAACAACCTCAGACTGGAATTTCAGCGCCGCTTCAAACTGCTACGTAAGCGCGAGAGTCCGAAAAAGAGCAACTTGAAAGCCAGCCAGCCATACGACTACCGGATTTCCTTCGGGTCGAAGCACATCTACGATTCACTCCAAAGTAGTCACAAAGGACTGGTATTCCGGATGGTTATCCACATTCCTTAACAAAAGGGCAGATCGCAACGACCGTCAATCCGTTCTGTCGCGCATACTCCAATGCCGCATGAGCTCGTTTCGTACCAGGCCTCGTTCTGAAGAGGCGACGGAACTTCTGTAGCGTCAGAAACAGCCGGTGATTCTTGAACGTGTATCCGAGCACGGAGAGCTGGCCCTCTACATCCATCTCGAAACGCTGCTTGGCTGCGTTGTGCACGACCGCTGCGGTTTTTGCATTCCGACGCTCGGCGTGGTCCATGACATTTGTTCCCGGAGAAGGCATTCTTGGTTGAAAACTGCCGCGAGTGTAATCGTAGGCAAGCGTAATTACAGCCCGGCTTCAAAAAGGGAAAACCGACAAATTTCGTCCACTACGGCCTGTTGCAAATACTGGTTCCGGTTCCGGTATCGGCGAAACTGGTTCCGAGTCCGGCGCTGGATCAGGCGGAGGGGGTTGAGGATCAGGTTCGGGCACCGGGTTTGGTAGGACGTCCGGTCCGGCAGCGGTTGGTACATTTTTTATTGGCACGAATCCCTCCTGTGAGCCAGAGCAACTCCGAACCTTGGTCCCGCGACCGGTGTGGCGCTATGCCTATCTTAGGCGGCAATGAGCGAATTATCATCTCCGCCAATTCAACAACAAGCGACCGCACAAAATGCCCCTCCGCAGTGTATACCGCCTCCTTTAATATATAGCCGGGAGATCCGCTCGCGTCCTGCGCTATTGTTGATGGGAGGGCCTTGGAACTGACCTGCTAGGGGAACCAAGTCTAGGCGTAACCAATACCTGTAAAATCGAGGCCTCGGAAGTTCGCATGGCGGGCCGGTTTTTCTGCCCAGGCGGTTAACCATTCATTTCGATGTAACGATTACTCCGACGATTCTCTCATTCATCCCATCCACCAGTCTCTTTGCCTGCTCTAGCGTCGTTCCACTGAGCAATTCGAATCCGACTGAGACCGATCTAAGTCCCGACACTGTGTCGTGAAAGAGCTCCAACTCGATCACAGGCTTGCCTTCGCGTATGTTGGCCCGGAATCTACCACTGCGTTCTGTTTTCGAGGCCGTGCTAAACGCATTAACAGGTTTCCCTGTGAAGCGTGCAGTCTCAGTCCCTGGGTCGGCCGTGACGCTTCTCCTGAGGGGGGCCGGCAATCGTATCGATCTAACTGTGCATGAGCGGCATGCACATTTGTCTGGTCGGACGTGCGGCCACATCGTGCGCAACTCCATTCTCGAGTGCCGGGCTCCCATATGATCTTTTCGTGTCTCATTAGTAGCTACCTCTATCCTGCCTGCCTAGCAGGCTGCTGAAAAAGGCACTAATGTTCTCGTTCAGGGTTGGTTGAAGTCTTGTCAACACGCCGCAAAATCTCTGCCACGAACATGCTCTTGGCTTTCGTGTAGGCCTCACGGTCGTCACCAAATTTTCGGACGAGCTCACGCTTCAGGCTCGCGTAGCTGTTCGCGTCCGTAGGGTGTGTTCGGAGGTGGTCTCGAAACGAGATATGGCGCCTGTACTCCGGGCTGCTCGATGGGCAGACATAAAGGTGGTGCGGTAAATCGTTCGGCGGAGTACGGAACGCCTCACGGCCCGCGACACCCAAATCGCCCCGGTGCTCGTATCCAACGGAAGCCAATTTCACGATTACGAGCGGGAGGTCGGTGGCCGATATTAACAGTACGTCCATGTCGATGATTGGCTTGGCTGCTAGTCCGGGAACCGCTGTGCTACCGACGTGTTCAATTGCGGCCGCCATTCCCAGGATCACACCCTCGATTCGTGAGCGGAGCATTTCAAAGAGTTGAGGCCAACGTGGGTCGTAATCTTGGATAATTACGGAATTCACGAGTCAAGTATATTGTGGCCTGAAACATACTCCTAATCCACAGCCTTATATGGTACGAGAAGGCATGCGAGGAGCAGATCAACATCAGAATCATATGTTCAGTTACTTGTCGCCGGAGGAGCGGGTGCGAAAGGATCATCCGCTGCGCGCCATCCGGGTCATGGTGGACGAAGTGTTCCGCCAGCTTTCGCGACGATTCGATTCGATGTACACCAGCGTGGGGCGGCCGTCGATTCCGCCGGAGAAGTTGTTGCGAGCGCAGTTGCTGCAAATGCTGTACTCGATCCGTAGTGAGCGTTTGTTGATGGAAGAGATGGACTACAACCTTCTGTTCCGCTGGTTCGTGGGGCTGAATGCGGACGACGACGTGTGGGACCCAACTGTGTTCACCAAGAATCGCGACCGCTTACTGGGAGCCGACGTAGCCCAAGAGTTTCTGGCGCGGGTGGTCGAGCAGGCGCGGGCCCAGGGCTTGACATCGGACGAGCACTTCACCGTCGATGGCACGCTGCTGGAAGCGTGGGCGGGCGCGAAAAGTTTTCAAGCGAAGGACAAGAAGCAATCGCCACCGGACGATCCGGGCAATCCCACCGTAAACTTTCATGGCGAGCAGAGGTCGAATGAAACGCATGAGTCGAAGACTGATCCCGAGGCACTGCTGGCGTGTAAAGGCAAGGGGAAGGAGTCGAAGTTGAGCTACTGCGGAAATCTGTTGGTGGAGAACTGCAACGGACTGATCGTGGACGCTGAAGTCTTTCAGGCCAACGGGACGGCGGAACGCGATGCGGCGCTAGTGATGTTGGAGAAGATTCCAGGAACGAAGCCGCTGACGGTGGGTGGGGACAAAGGATTCGACACGCGGGGCTTTGTCGAGGAGTGCCGGAATCTGCGCGTGACGCCGCATGTGGCGCAGAACCACAAGCGACCGGGCGGCAGCGCGATCGATGTCCGCACCACGCGGCATGCGGGCTACGCGGTGAGTCAAAGAAAGCGGAAGCGGATCGAAGAATGTTTCGGCTGGCTGAAGACGATTGCCCTGATGCGCAAGCTGCGACATCGCGGAGTGGGCAAGGTGCACTGGATCTTTACTCTCGCCTGCGCAGCCTACAATCTCGTGCGCATGCGAAACTTGGCCGCCGCAGTTCCGGCGGTGTAAGTTCGGCCGAAGTGTGTCTGATCGAGCACCGAGTTAACGGCCGAGGCCCCAAAGCAACGGAAATCAAGCGTTCCAACATCACTCACCATGAGAAACAGAACCCGAACCGTGCCGCCCATCAGTTTTTCCGCAGCCTGCTAGGCGGTTGCTTTCAGATCTTCGCCAACATCTCGGCCTGTTCCTGCATCTTTCACACCGCCTAAATCTTCGGCGGGGCGCCGTGGCACGGGCCTATGGTAGAACATCGGCAAGAGCAGCGTGTACAAGGCGGCTTTCTAGTCCAGGTATCAGGACGGGATTCTGAGGGAAATCCTTTCGCAGAAAACGTCATCGCAAGCAACATCAGTAGAAGTGGCGCACTTCTTTCAGGGCTATCGGGAAGAATACGTTCTGAGGACTTACTATGGGTAGAATTCCAACATCGTAAAGCTCGATTCCGAATTGTGTGGGTGAGGGATTCCCAGACTGGCCTCAAAACTCAAGCCGCAATCCAGAGGCTGGAGACGGAAGAGTGCCCATGGCGCTTGTGAGCTCTGAATAGCGAACACAGGTTAGGTCGGAGTGTGCCAAATGACAGGCGAGCGACAGAAGAGAATGGCCGAGGGCTTTCAGACCTTCGCGACAATGGTTTCAGGTTGGGCAAAGTAGGGATGGAGCTTTCTGAGAGCGATGCTCAGCAATCCGCAATGACTGCACAGCGAGAAGGAGGCAATCGCATGGCGCCGGTAAATCCCCGCTATCCTACGACTCGCAGAATGACCGCCCACGCTCCGCAATCAGCGCACTGGAATACGTGCTCGATTTGGCAGAATCGAAACATCCAGCTTTCACTTGATCGGCCTTTTAGAGCATCATCGCCATGCACGCGGCACTATTTTTGAGAACGGACAATAGCTTTTCCGTTCGGCCATATCGTGGGACTAGCCAGTTCCATCCGCCAAATGGGCCCATCTCCATATAAGGGGCCTTCTGATTTTACGAATGCCGGGGCATCGTCGCTATACAGCCAGAGCGACTAATAGTTCTCTTAGCATCTGAGCGGCAGAAGGTGATTCGAAGGGCATCGTGAGTCCTTCGTCCATCCCGACATCGTGTAGGACTAACTGGCCTACACCTGCGGCCGTAAATGACTGGCACCCGTTTTTGGACGGGCTTCTTGCCAATGCGGGTAAGAGCTAGGCAGCCTTTTTGCCCGCTATGACCCTATGGCTAGCAAAGGCATCAACATTGAAAGTCCTCGACACCGGGGCGCTCTCGACCAAATGGGAGATCAGTTCATTGACCCTTGGGAATTGTTCATGCGTGTAACGCTCAGCATCTTCTTGATTCTTCCAAAAGCTCAGGGCGAGGATCTGGTCAGGCTCGGTGTCAGAAATGAGAACGACCTCATCCACGAAACCATTCTGGCCTTCCAAGATTGGCAGGATTTTCTCCTGAATGGTTTTCGCGAGTTGTCTTGCTTTTCCCTCTTTGGTCCTGACCGCTACGACTCGGCTAAACATAAGTGTTCCTCCTTTCGGAAGTTGCATGGTCAGAGAGAGCCTATGCTCGACAGGTTCAAGGGTCAATTCTGAAAAATGGTGCAATTCCCTAGGTCGCCGCGACGCCGCCAGAGCCGAATTCAATTCATCGAAACGGCGAGGAATTCCACTCAAATGGTGGGGACTAAGAAAGCTACCTGGCGAGAGTCGGCATAATCAGGAAGTCGGCATGCTGACTTTTATGCCGCGTGCGGCATAAGGGACACACCTTCGGGTCGCTGTTGATCCAAAGCGGGGCCTCGATCGTTTACGTCAAAGAGCAGATGGGACACAGTTCCATCAAGGTCGCAGTCGACACTTACGGCCAAAAGATTCCCAGTGCAAACGTCTCGTTTACTGACTATTGACCGGCTGGATGTTGTCCCCGAGAAGACGCCTGAGCGACCGCAAGAGAAAGACGCAACCCCCGCGCAAATGCCAGAAAATAGCGAGACGGCGATTCCTGCGGAAGTCGTTGATGTCCGTTCCGAGACATAGGTAACAGAACGTTCCGGAGACATAGGTTACACTTTTCGGCCCGAAGGGGGCGGAGAGGTGATGCCATGGAAGGAGCGTTCTGTGATGGACGAACGAATGCG
>Ga0070712_100000047_pt1 | contig 65314 bp, 63 predicted proteins | sample LARL81metaG_FD_71396 | JGI IMG/M metagenome (GOLD analysis project Ga0070712, IMG submission 71396) | Corn, switchgrass and miscanthus rhizosphere microbial communities from Kellogg Biological Station, Michigan, USA - LAR L8-1 metaG | ecosystem: Host-associated > Plants > Roots > Rhizosphere ...
TGGAGCGGCATAACCCCTGGTCTATTGCTACGCTTCGACAAACCATCGCACGGGTTCTGCTCCGACAACTCTCGGGTTGTCCTTTTTGTGGATCGTCCAGTTTATAACACAGTAGTACTAACGCGCGTGCGGCCCGACGTAAAGGTGCTAACCAACTTTCTGTTGGCCGATGTGCCCGAGTTGCAAAAGCACTGCATTTTTGTCGACCCATTTCAGACCGACCGATCGGTGGATTCAAACCGGGGTGCTCTGCGAGAAGCTCTAGCCTGGCTCCAGAGCGGTGGCATGCTGGCGATGTTCCCCTCGGGCGAGGTCTCACATTGGCAAATGCCAGCGGCTCAGGTTGTCGATCCCGCGTGGAATGACACGGCAGTACGTTTACTCCGCAAGACTGGAGCGACGGCTCTGCCCGTATATTTCTGCGGGCGCAACAGCGTCGGGTTTCAATTGATGGGCATGCTTCATCCCAGCCTGCGCACAGCCTTTCTCCTGCAGGAATTCCTGCAGCAGGAAGGCAAGACCGTCGAAGTGCGCGTGGGCAGCGGCATTTCTGCAGACGCGCTCGAAGCAATCCGCGACGATCGTGAAGCCACCGAGTACTTACGCTGGAGGACCTACTTGCTCGCACGGCGAAGCAAGCCGCAATTGCTATGGCACACCGCGTTGTGGTCGCGTATTGCTTTCAGGTTGCAGCAACCACTGGCCGCTCCGGTGCCGGCGGACCTGCTGGCGAAGGAGGTGGAGATGCTCCCGGCAGACCGGTGCCTGGTCGAGAATGGCGATCTCGCCGTCTACCTTGGGAACGAGCCTGAGATCCCTCAACTCCTCTGCGAGGTGGGACGACTGCGTGAGATTACATTCCGCGGGGCGGGCGAGGGAACCGGGAAGACCTCGGATCTAGATGCCTTCGACAGATATTATTCGCATATTCTGCTGTGGCATAAAACGAAGCGGGAGCTGGTCGGAGCCTACCGCGCGGGTAACACCGTGAAGATTCTGGCCGAACGCGGAATCCGCGGAATCTACACTAGCACTCTGTTCCGTTACCACGAGCGCTTCTTTCAAAAGCTCGGTCCTGCGCTGGAATTCGGGCGCTCGTTTGTGCGGCCCGAGTATCAGAGGCAATACGCGCCGCTGTTGTTGCTGTGGAAAGGGATCGCCCGGATGGTTGCCAGACAACCGGAGATCCCAGTGTTGTTCGGTGCGGTCAGCATCAGCAACGACTACAACGAAGCTTCCCGCGAATTGATTTATCGCTACTTTGAATCGCGCATGCGGAAAGATGCGTTGGCGGGTTTGATCGAGCCGCGGCGAACTTTTCGACCTGCGCCTTTGCGCAAGTGGGATTGCCAAAGTATCTTCCAGGCTCTTCGTGACCTCGACGACCTTTCTCGGCCCATCAATGACATGGAACTCGATGGTAAGGGTCTGCCCATCTTGCTGCGGCAATACGCCAAGGTCGGTGGCAAGCTTGTCGGTTTTAACGTAGACCGCAAGTTTTCTAACGTGCTTGACGGCCTCGTGGTGGTGGATTTGCGCCGGACCGAACCAGCTGTGCTGGAGCGCTACATGGGACAAGAAGGTGCAATTCGATTCCGGCAGATGCACGGCGCTGCGACAACGTGCTGAGGGCTTTACACTTCACTTGGAAGAGCGCAGGCGGGTTGCTTTCTCGGACAGTGCACATGCTTGTGCGGCGTCCTTCAGCGCCTCATCCAGACTCTCGCCGAGACGCGAGAGTTCGTCCTGACTCAATAATTGCTGCAGGCGCTCGAAGAGTTGGCGCTCCTCTTTGCGGATGTGCTCCGACATACGCTGACCGAATGCCGACAATTCAGCCGTAGACATGTGGCGGGCTTCCGCCTTCGCAAAGAATTCGCGCAGCACAGCGTGATCGGTCAACAGTTCGTCGAGAAGGGGAGTCAGTTCCTGAAACTTTCGTGCCGCCGGAAACACCACGCGCTCTTCCGCCTCGAAGTGAATTCTAATTTCGTTTTGAAAGTGCAGCGTAATCTCCGCCTGCCAAGTGGACAATTCAGCTTCTGGTATAGGCGACGCCCGATCGATGCGCACGCAAAGCGCCAGCGCATGCTGGTGCTGCCGGGAGAGTGGGACTAAGCTAGTGTCGCGCAGCATGGTAGGCGCTTGCCTCAGGAACTCTCGCGCACGAGTCCGGGCCAAGCCTCTCCCTCCTGACTGGCAGGTTCCACGGAATGACGCACGGTCAGCCAATCCGTACGCACCCGCTCCCACTCCTGGATCAGCCGCCCATTGGCCTCAAAGAAACTGCGAATCCGGTATCGCTCCCAGCCCGCAACCTCCTCAAGAATTGGGGCCAGAACCGCAAGGGCACTGCTGCTGAGCACGGTTCGCTTGGCAATCTGCGTGACATTCGACGTCTCGGAAACCGCAATCGTCAGTCCGTCGCGCGAATTAATGTGCAACATCACGTGAATGTCGGAGCTCCCATCGCCTGTGTAGACGACGTGATCCGGCCCGGCAACTTGCTGTTCGAGCAAGCGATCGAGCAAAACTACTTTCCCGTAGCCTGCCGTCGCGCGCACGATGGTATCGATTTCGCCCGACGCCTTGTAGCGAAACTCCGTACCAAAAATGTGGTCGTGCGGGACGATATCCTCCAGTGCCGAGACCACAATCTCTACCGGAGCGGCCGACAGTACATAGAAGTCGAAGCGGTGTCCGTCGATGCCTGCGTCGAGAAGCTGGTAGAGCAGCTTGATGTCGCTCTTCAGCCGGATTCGCTTGCCAACTTCACGCAGGTGTTCCTTGCGAACTTTGGCTTTGAACTCCGGATCATGCAGCAGTAGATAGGCTAATTCCGCACCTTGCTGCACCAGGTTAATTTTGGCCATTCCCTTGGCTTTGCGCTCGAATTCCTCGATCGGAATGCCGACCAATTCCGCAAGCACATACCCGGAATCGTTAAAGGTGAGCGTCTGGTCGAAATCGCTCGCAAAAATGTAGCGTTTCAGCGGCTTGTCTGCCATAGGCGTATTCGATTCGCGCCCGAGTCCAATGCCCCATAAAAAGAATTGATTGCGATTATATGCCCGAATGCTTAACTCATTGGAAACAAAGAACTGGATTTGCCACGAGCTATCATCTGGAAGGAGATACAAGAAAGTGCCCGAAAATGCAGAACGATTTTTCGTTGTGACCGGTGGCCCGGGTTCTGGTAAGAGCGCGCTTGTTGATGCACTGGAGAAGTTCGGTTACGCGCGCTCGGTCGAGGCCGGACGAGGCATCATTCAGGATCAGGTGACTATCGGAGGCAGCGCGTTGCCGTGGAGTGATCACTCGCTATTCGCGGAGATGATGCTGTCCTGGGAGATGCGCTCCTACCGGATGGCGGGCCATGAAACCGGCGCGGTGTTCTTTGACCGAGGCGTACCAGACGTCCTGGGATACTTGCGACTGCTGAATCTACCTGTGCTCTCGCACATGCAGAGGGCGGCGAATACTTTCCGGTATAACCGCCGTGTGTTCATTACTCCTCCATGGCGCGAAATCTTTCAGCAGGACCGAGAGCGCAAACAGGACTTTGACGAGGCGGTGCGCACCTATGATGCCTTGGCCGCGACTTATACCGAACTGGGCTACACTCTTGTTGAGATACCATGCGTTCCCGTCGAAGAACGGGCCCGTTTCGTCCTAAGCAAGATCGAATGATTCAGCCCAGCCCTTCTGTTTCCCGCGAAACCCTCCGCGGAATCGAGGTTTTAGATGCGTCACCCTGTAGCGCTGGCGAAGGGATCTCGCGCGGACTGCTAACGAAACCGGCGATCTCGCCTTTACTAAATCCGTGAGCGCGTCCAGAATAGAAGGTTCGACCAACATCCCGATTTATCCGGCACATCAAAACAAGAAAAGAGGAGTCTCATGGCAGTCGTGACAGGTGAACTGATCCGAGCAATGAACTACGTGGAAGATATCACGGCAACTTTGCGCCGAATCTGCATTTATATTCCGGGCATGAGCGCAGAGGAGCGGAAGCGTTTAGCAGAGAGTCTGCGCGGGACCGTCACGGCCGTCAACGCGGCGATTGCCGATCTGGAAAGGGCGGAGAAATAGGTGGGGCAGGTGCAGACGATCGCAGTGATCGGCGCCGGGATCATGGGGCGAGGCATCGCGCATGCCGCTGCGTTAGGTGGATATCGCACAATCCTGGAAGACTTGCTGCCCGGGGCTCTGCGTAAGGCAGAAACCGAAATTCGCGCCAATCTCGACAAGGCCGTCGAGCTTGGCAAGGTCGCTTCCCACGACGCAGATGCGGCTTTCCAGCGATTGGAGTATGCGGGCTCCGTCGAAGAAGCCGCGCGCGAGGCCGATCTCGTCATTGAAGCCGTCCCCGAAGAAATGGAGTCGAAGATTGAGATCTTCACTCTGCTCGACAAAATCTGCCGGCCTACGACGATGCTGGCGTCGAATACGTCATCGCTTAGCGTCACCGAGATCGCCAGCGTGACCTATCGCGCGCAGAAGTGTCTCGGCATGCACTTCTTCAATCCCGTTCACAAGATGAAGTTACTCGAAGTGGTGCGCGCTCTCGAAACCGACGACGAGACTCTCGCAACGGCCGTGGAAGTGGGCAAGCGTATGGGCAAGGAAGTCGTGGTGATCAAAGAATCGCCTGGCTTCATCACTAGTCGTATCAACGCCATGATCGGGAACGAAGCGTTCTACATGCTGCAAGAAGGCATCGCCTCTGCCGCCGACATCGACAAGGCACTGAAACTCGGACTGAACCATCCCATGGGACCGTTCGAGTTGGTGGATTTAGTCGGACTCGACACTCGGTTGAGTATTCTCGAGTACCTTCACAAATCGTTGGGCGACAAATATCGTCCAGCGCCACTGCTCGTCCAGTACGTGAAGGCCGGGCGATTGGGAAGAAAGTCCGGGCGGGGAGTCTACGAATATCCCGACGCGGCGGCTTCGAAGTAACTTTCAGCGCCCAAACTTTATTTTCCCGCGCTGGTTGCGTGTTCTTGGTATTGCCAATTCTTTCCGATGGCCACGCATGCATCCCGCACCGAGTTTCCGAGCATGATGGAATCGCCCGACGCGATGACATCTCCGTTCTTATTGGAAACTGCCCATCGGTTACCCTTTCCACCACCGTGCTGCAGCAGCAGGAAATAATCGGCTTTCTCTCTGATCATGTTCTCAGAGAAAGCCTGGCACTCCTTGCGCCGCTGCAGTTCCTGATAAATCTTCGCGACCTGGGGCTCCTTGCCGTTATGCGAAGAATCCACAATCACCTGAGAGTTGTCGCTTGATCCTGGATTGGACACGGCGTTGGGCATGACGTAAATAATCGCTCGGGGCGACGACGGATCGGCGGAACGGGCTTGACCACTCGCGAATGCACCTAACCGTAACCGCAAGGACTCCGACCAGTACGCTAACGCCAAAAGTTCGTCTCACGGTTACCTCCTTGGCGACCGCAGGCAGTCAAGATTCATCCACTCGTATCGGAATCTCGCACTCATATTTCAGGTTGTCCACAACTTTGTATAAATTTGTGAAAGCTCGCTCTGGCGGCTTATGGTCAATCTTTCGGCTTGCCGAAATTCAATCCTGCCAACGATCGTGCCCTCACTTCCTCGATTCCTTTGCTCGCAACCAGTACATGAAAGCTCTCGCCCATGCCGGCCGGGGTAACCATATGCTTGAGTTGTAGCGCGACCTTGGCGCGTTCCTGCGGCAAGCGGCATTCCTCAAAGGCGTCTGCAAATTCATTCGCTTCGCCGATGCCCAGCAGGAACTGTGATTGTGTGACCAGCTTTTGTGCCTGCATCGCTTGTTTTTCCGCGGCCGCCGCCAGCGCTGTAAAGTTCACATCGGCCGTGATGTCTTGTTCACCCGGAGCTTCATACGCGTTAGCGCTGACCGAATGCTGGCGAACGGCTTTCAGCGTTCCGCGATGGCGACCCGCGAGTTGCTCTTCCCGCGTGTAGCCGTAATCGATCGCGACCACGAATCCGCGGTCGAACTGCGCCACCTTGCTCATTTGATTCTGCGCTTCGAGCGGAACTTCGACCCGTTCTCCAGCCTCGGGATGAATCGAGTACCGGTCAAGGAAATCCAGCTCCTCGGGCGAGGACGGAGCCCACGTCTCACGGAACCGGCCACTGCTCGAGCTGATGCGAAGTGAACCCTCCGAACTGAGAATTTCCACCGGCAGGGCATCGAAGAATTCGTTGGCAAATACGATCCGGGAAACATCCGATTCACGCTCGGAACCTAACACCGCCCTCCCAGATCCCAGGTGGCGACTCAGCGTGGCCTCAATGCGCTGGCGCAAGGCCGGCGACCGTTCGTCCAACTCGTAGCGCAAAGCATGAAAGAAGTCTGGGAACTTCTTTTCGGACCAATCCAGCACATCCTGAGCGAACAGACCACGCCCAGGGCCGAGCTCCATAACGACCATCGTTGCAGGAGATCCCAGCACCCGCCACATTTCCTCAAACTGCCGCGCCAGCAAGCGCCCGAAGACCGCGTGCACGTCGCTGGAGGTATAAAAATCCCCTGCTTTGCCGAACTGCGCTGCATTGCGCGAATAGTATCCAAGTTCAGGATCGTATAGGCACAACTCCATGTATCGCGAGAAGGGAATCGGCCCCTGCTTTTGGATCTCATTTTCGATCTTCTGGCGAAGCGCGTTCACAAACCCTTCCGCTGGCGGTCGGCGCGATCTTGTGGCGTGCGGATGAACATCTCCACGAAATAGTCGTGCAGCGCGTCGTACAATTGCCGCTGAAAACTCCATTCAAATTGCGCGTCGTCGAGATCTCGCGCATGCAGATCGAAGTAGTAGGTATGCACTGGGATGCTCGCATCCTTGAACTTGATGATGACTTCGACGCCTTCATTCTTCGCGCGTGCAGAAAAATCCAAAAGCGGGTGCTCGTACAGGCGCAACTGTTCTAACACGCGCTGCAGGCGAATCTGCGAGGCTTCCGGCATCGAAAGAATTGTAATGGATAGCCAATCTGCCACCGGGCCATTGGAGAAACGGATAAAGCAAGTTACAATTACGCCACTTCGAGCCTCTACTTTGCGCGTGTTGGGTAGAGACCATCGGCACTTGGGGGAAAATCAAATGGCCACCGTCGTCGCACCCGTGCGCCGGGCGCGTTCTCACTCCAAACTTGTATTCTTCGTGATCTTCGGTTTGCTCACCGTGTTCGTCACTTATATGAAGAACGCTCGCATCTTCGATCCCACATCCGAGATTGCACAGCATTTCGCTCCCGTGAAGTGGTATCTCGTGCCGCACGCCTTTTTCGGCGCCCTCGCCATGCTGTTAGGAGTGTTCCAATTCTCTAACCGCCTGCGTGCGCGCTATCTGACGACGCACCGGACCCTTGGCTACATATATGTGGTGAGCGTGTTCGTCGCCGCGCCGTTGGCCGTTCCAATGACGATGAGATACGGCCCATCCTTGGTGGCGGCGTCGAGCATGCAATCGTTTGGATGGATGATCACGACAGCCATCGCGCTCTACTGCGTGCGCCACGGCAACGTCACGCAACATCGCCGCTGGATGATTCGCAGCTATCCCTTTGCCATGGTCTTTACCGTTTCGCGCATGATCATTCCGATTCCGCCAGTCTTCCGGCTGGGTGTCGTCGGAATCGAAACCGCGGTCTGGATAACGATCGCGCTTGCGGCCATCTTGCCCAATATTTTCCTGGATTGGCGGGCCATAACGGCGCGCCCGCTTTCCAAGGCAGTGGCCGCCGACTGATCCCGCTGGATCGATCTCGTTAAATTGATCTACTCGTAGCGCAGAGCTTCGATGGGATTGAGCCTGGCTGCTTTGATGGCGGGCAGCATACCGCTGATGATGCCGACGAAGCTCAGAATGGCCGTCGACCAGATCAGCGTGGCGACATCAATGTATAGGTGGATGTCTCCCTCGCTGGCGTTCTCTTCAAACGCACTCCATAGCGTGAGAGATCCTACTGACCACGAGACCAGATAAGCAAGCACCACCCCCAACAGCCCGCCGAGAGCGGTGATCACGAGAGCCTCAGCGAGGAACTGAAACAAAATGTGCCACCGATGCGCGCCTAACGCCTTTTCCACGCCAATTTCGCGCGTACGCTGGGTCACCGAGACCAGCATGATGTTCATCAGACCGACACCGCCAATTCCCAGCGTAAGCAGGCCGATAAATCCCAGCAAAATCTTGATCCCCGTGGAGATGATCTGCAAGTCCATCAGATCGGCAAACACGTCGAAGACAAAAATGGCGCGTTGATCCTTAGGATTGAAACCATGGTGAAATGCCATGGAATCGCGAACTGCTTTAACCACCTTGGCATGATCGCCTTCGTATTCCATGACCACCGAGGTCAAATAATATGTGTTCGTCAGGTCACTCATGGCGCTGAAAGGAACGTAGACGTGCTCGTTAATGTTGTCGTCCCCGTTCTGCACCTGATGCTTCAAAATGCCAACGATTTGGTACGAAATGCCGTCGACACGGATGTTCTCACCCAGCGCGTTCTGGCCCGAAAACAGCTTCTTCTTCGCGTCTGAGCCAATCACGGCAACCCGCGTGTGGGTGAAGTCATCCGCCTCGTTGAAGAATGTCCCTTCAGCGACATCCATTTTTCGCATGCGGCCATAGGTTGCATAGACCCCGCTAACCCCGTAGTTCGAACTGCGCGTGCCGTAGGCGACCACGCAGTTCTTGAAGGTCTCTGGCGAAACGTGTTTCAACAACGGCACTTCGGTTCGAATATAGTCGAGGTCGTTGATGTTGAGTCGCACCTGTGTGCCGGCCTTGGTGCCTCCGGCCTGCAACTCGGTACGTCCGGGAAAGATGAATACCAGGTTGGTGCCGAACGACCGGAAGGCGGCCCACAGGCCCCGCTCGAAGCCTGTGCCGTAGGCCAGCAGGAGCACGACCGTCGCGATTCCCCAAGCCATGCCCAGCATGGTCAGCAAACTGCGGCGCCGATTGTGGTGCAGCGCGTTGTAGGCCTGAGTTGCGAGGTCAATGATCATAAAATCAGCTCGTAGCTAGCTCGGTTCTTAGCTCGTCCTTGAAACATTGCAAATTCTAGAAGGAACAAACCTGCAATCTGAAATCAACAATCTGAAATCTCCTTACTCCTGCCGTAACGCTTCCACGGGCGGCAGCAACGCAGCCTTCCGAGCTGGATATAGCCCTGCCGCTATGCCAGCAATCGCAAGCGACCCAATCGCCGCAAACGCCGATGCCGGAATAATGCGCGGCGTATCAAATCCCTCCGGCGACGGCAACATAGCCAGCAAGGTCACGAAGCCGGTTGCAATAGCCAATCCAATCCCGCCGCTGAAGGCTGTCAGAAACGCTCCCTCGATAAAGAACTGCGTCAGGATCGCGCGATAGGTTGCACCCAGAGCCTTGCGCAGACCAATCTCTTTCGTCCGCTCCGTCACCGAGACCAGCATGATGTTGATGATCCCGATAGCTCCCAGTCCCAGCGTCACCACTCCCACCACGCCGAGGAACCAGTCCATCGCATCGAAGATTCTTCCCACACGCTTCATATTCTCAATCGTGTCCCAATCTTCGAAGGCGTCTTGCAACTTGGGATTGAAGCCATGCCGGCGGGCGATGATCCGATGAATCTCCTCCTTCGCCTCAGCATGCAGATCTTTGCTAACGGGACGGTAGTTAATAAACGAAATCGCGTCTTCGGAGTTCGCCTTGGTCATGGGAAACAGATCGCGCATGGTGTCGATGGGAATGAAAATGCGGGAATTTGTCCCGTTATTCCCGTCTCGTCCCACCTTGGCAACCACGCCTACAATGTCGAAGTTGACGCCGTTCAACAGAATCGTCGAGCCTACGGCTGGACGTCCCGGAAACATATTCTTCAACAACTCCCAACCCACGACCGCCACGCGGCGACGCTCCGCATTGTCCTGGTTATTGAACCAGCGTCCGGGTTCGATCGGAACATTCCGAATCTGGTTATAGTCCGAGGCTACTCCGAACACCTGCCCGTTCGTAGAGCCGTAATCGCTGACCGCGCGAATGTCTTCGCGATTCAGCACTGGCGAGAGCGCTCCCACAAACTGCGCTTCATTACGGATCGCCAGGTAGTCCTTGTAGGTGAAGTAATAGGTCTGACCCGATTGTGTGCTGCCTTCGACCGCCGGAACCCGACCGGGAAACATAAACATGATGTTTTGTCCTAGAGTCGCAAGCTGCTTTTCCTGCCCACTTCGAAAGCCTTCGCCCAAGCCCACCAGAAGCAGCAACGAGCCCACACCCCAGGCGATTCCAAACATGGTCAGGAATGAGCGCAACTTATGCGCCCACAACGTGGACAGCGACTGTCGGACGATGTCGAGAAGCATTCGCATGTTTTGAGGCCTTTGCAATCATGCCCCCACGCCTCCGGGGAGGAGCGTGGGGGCACCCGGGTAACGTTCAGGCGAGGGGTCTCAATCCCGCCTTAACATCTGATCAGATATACGCAGCCGGGTCCCGTAAAGTTCCCTGCTGATGTACCTTCTTAGACCCCGCAGAAGCAAAAAAGGTTAGCCGACCCCGTAATTTCACCAGGGTCTGCCTGACTCACGCCAAAATTAAGTCTTCCGCCCAACTTGCCGATACCTCAGACGAGGCATCTACAACATTCTTGGAGGCTAAAGCGTTGTATCACGAGAAAGTTCTGGACGAGGGCGGCTCTCCCATTTACTCCGGCGCGTGTTCGCTAGGCAGGGTGGCAGAGTATTCTGTGGACATCGAAAGGAGGATGGTCATCGTAAAATTTCGGGGGAAGCTGACGGTTGGTGATATTGAACGATACTCGAAACTGCTGCAAGCAAATCCAACATTCCAGGCGGACTACTCCGAAGTGGTTGATCTGACTCAGGTCGAAGAGCTCGACCTCGATGCCGATGAATTCCTGAGGTTGGCCGACGAGATCGACCCCTTTTCGCCAAACGCCAAGCGCGCATTTGTGGTCCGAACCTCAGTTCAGAACCATGCGGCTCGCATGCATAAAGTCCTGCGGGTGCAAAGGAATATCGAGATCTTTCGTTCCATCGAAGACGCGGAGCGCTGGATTTTGTCGTAGCGCGTCAGGGCGCCTGCACGGCGGTCCTCGTTGTCCTCTATTGCTGCTTTTCTTTCGGTCGCTCGTAGGCCTTCTGCAAATATTTTCGGGCTTCTTCCAGAGCGCCGAAGGTGTTGTCATTGGTCTGCGTCGCTTGACGATATTGGCCCACCGCCCGTTCGCGCTGGCCCGTAATATCGAAGATCTTGCCCAGTTGGATATGACTCCAGACTTCAGTCCACCGCGGCTCGCCATCGCCGTCAATGGCCGCACGATAGGCGTTTGCCGAAGACTGGTAGTTCCGTTGATAGAAGAAAACCTCGGCAATGCGGTAGTGTGCCAGCGAACTGTTCTTGTTGAGGTCGAGCGCCTTGTTGAACTCTACCAGCGCGCCCGAAAGATCCCCCTGCTGTTGCATCGCCTGCCCACGCAAGATCGACGCTCGCAACTTCACATCCGTAGAATTTGTCAGCACGTGGTGATCGGGGTCGACCGCGATCCGTCGCGGACGTCCGAACGTCTCAATCGAAAACGGTGATGTCGTGCCCACAACTTCAATACGCTTGTTCTCCGTCTTTCCGTCTGTATCAATGCGCAGGTCGACGGGCATGCGGAACAAATCGAGATCCTGCGAAATCTCGCCGGTCACACGAAATCCAGGATACTTATCGTCCTTCGTTCCCGCGTCCTTGGCAGCGATGCCGCCCAGACGGTAGGTCGTGTATTTCACCTTAAACTCAGGGGCGCCCGTAGAATCCAGCCACTGCGAGAAGAACCACGTCAACTGGTCGCCGTAATTTTTCTCGGCGATAGTCTTGAAGTCATCCATAGTCGCCGACTTTCCGGCGAACTGCCCGGCAAACTCGCGCATGGTCTTGTTGTACTTGTCTTCGCCCAGCACCCACCGCAGCATGTGCAGGATCATTGCCCCTTTGTCGGTGGCCAGCGACTGAAATTCAGTCGAGAAAATGTCCAGCTTGCCTGCGCTTGAGAGCGGCACCGTGTCATAGGCCAGCGCGCCTACCGACATATCCTTCACCGCTTCTTCCAGTCCGGCAGCCCCAGCCGCATTCTCCACGTACATCGCTTCAGAGTAGCGTGAGAAGCCGTCGCTCAGCCACCAATCGTCCTTGCTCGCCGGACTCACAGAAACACCCCACCATTGATGTGCAATCGCATCCGCGAGCAACCGGTAGTTGGTTTTCTCCGTGATCGATGGTCCAGCCAACCCGGCGATTTCCGGCGCCCACAGATAAGGCAGCGTATCGCCCGGCAGTTCCACCACGTTCAGCTTCTGCGATTGCGGCAGTCCGTACAGCGTAATGAAGTAAGTGAACTCCTGCACGGCTGTCGTCGTGTAGGCCGGCGCCAGGCTCTGATGCGTCGGCTTGAAATAAACGTGCAGGTCCATGCCCGCTTCATCGCTCTTGTATTCCTGAAATACTCCCGCGACGATTGTCCCGGGAAAGCTCGGCTTATCCGAGACAAACGTGAAAGTCTTGGTGGGCAGGATGGCATTCGGCTTCTTCGAAGCCGCCGCGTCGGAAGCATTCCTCTTGCCGCTGCCAACTGCGAGCATGTGTGCCGGTATCGTAACGCTGATGGTCGAGGTAAACCGGTTCAGGCCATACCCACTGACGGGGAACCAGCGTCCCGCGTAAAAAAGATAGCTGGTGTCGTCGCCAATATAAGCCAGCTTGAGTCCGGGCACGGGGCTATTGTCGGCCGATTCCAGTTGTCCCTCATATTCGAAGGTCAGGGTCATGGAAGAGTCCTTCGACAGGCCCGCCGGAAGCGGCACGCGCACGGTCGAATCCTGCGTAACGCGCTCCAGGGCGAGCGGTTGACTCTTCTCATCGTAGACTCGGGTCACACGCAGGTCATTATGCAGTTCGAAAACTGCCACGTTCAGATCTTGCAGGGCGGTAAATCGGACCTTGGCACGAGCTTTAATCTGGTGGAGATGCGGTTCGAGTTCCGCCTCAATCTGGTAGTCGTCGACATGCAGACGTGCTTTTTCTGCGGCCCAGGATGGGGCCACAAGCAGAACAACTAAAACCAAGGTCAGGGAACTCGTAAGGACGCCCAAAGCGCGCCGCTCGTGCATCAACATTAAGGAGGTTCTCCGGGAAATGATAACCCATTTCCTATGATGAAGATTCTGACGTAAAAGATGGTCGCAGCACAAGGTTTACACCGCAGTATGTCAGTATTTTGTCATTTCGAATGAAGTCAGAAACCTCCTTCTTCTGATCCGCAACTCGCACGAACCTACCTCTTCGGACACATCGAGAGGATGATGTCAGCGGCCCGATCCGCAGGGTGCTGTATGGCCCCGGAATCGGCCTGTGGAGCGCGGAGACGAGCCTTCACACGGGCCAAGCCTTCCAGCATGCGGTCGCGGGGCAGACTATCCGGCAAGATCTCCTTGAGCCGGGAGACCACGTTTTCAGCCGTGAAATCCTTTTGCACCAGCTCCGGCACGACCTCCTCCTCCGCAATCAGATTGACCATGGCAAATCTCGGGACTTTCACGCGCGGCTTGCCCAGCATGTACGTCAGCGGCGAGACCCGATACACCATCACGAACGGCGTATTCATCATCGCCGCCTCGACGGTCGCCGTTCCACTGGCAACAATGCCAGCCCGTGAATGCCAGAGCGCTGGTAGAGCATCACTTACGAGAGTGATTTTCCGCGCACCCAGCAGATTCTGCAGAAAACTGCGGTCGAGTGTAGGAGCAACCGGCAGTAAGAACTCGTAGCCAGAGCCGAGCCTGTCTGACGCCTCCAAAATCGTTGGCAAGTTCATCCGAACTTCCTTCACCCGGCTACCCGGCATGAGGGTGATCCACTGTTTCGCTGGATCCAGACGAAACTGAGCTGCATAGTCGATCCGCTCGATCTCTGGGTGCGGCAACTCTGCCAGGGGATGGCCGACAAAAGTTGCGTCCACTCCGCGCTCGCGGTAGAACTTTTCTTCAAAAGGAAAGATGACGAGCGCCTTGTCGATGTAATCCCGCAACAGCCGCACCCGCCCCTGCCGCCAGGCCCAGAACTGCGGCGCCACATAATAAACGGTTGGAATCCCCCGTCGCTTCATCTGGCGAGCCACGCGCCAGTTGAAGGCAGGAGAGTCAATCACAATCGCCAGATCCGGCTTCCGCTTGTCTGCTTCTGCGATCAACTGCCGGTAAAGCCTCAGAATCCTCGGCAGCCGACTCAGAATCTCCGTAATTCCAACAACCGCCAGCTCTTTTGCGTCGACCACAGTGTCACACCCAGCGGCCCGCATCCGATCCCCACCCACCCCAAAAAATTCAAGGGTGGTGGGGTAGTTAGAGACTTGTGTGGGGACTGCCGCCAACGCCTGCCCTGGCCGATGTCGAAGGGGCTGTCCGGCGGAGCGAAGCTCCGCTCGACTTTGAAGCCATGCCCGGCGCAAAGCCGAGATTAGCTCAGCACCGTACATTTCGCCCGAAGCCTCTCCCGCCGAGATCAATATGCGCAAGCCAGCATTGTAAAGCCACAACCCCTTCGTGATCCTTAGAGTCCTTTGCGGTCTACGATTTTTGGGGTTAACCCGGACTTACTGGATTTCCACCAGGTCGATCGCGAATTCAAATTTCCCCGGCTCCTGACCGCGAGCAAATGCCACTTCCCGAATGCTTCCGCCACCGGTTTGAATGAGTCGATATGGTCTGGAGTGGCAGCCTCCGTCGAACTTGCGGACACCAATCGCACTCCCGGATACGGGAAGAGAAGACATGTAGTCTGCGGATATCCCATACCTCGGCAAACCAGTCCCAAGTTCCCCCGCCGCTTATGTGGGTACAGCCGCCCTCGGCAGTCCGGAGGAGCGAAGCTCGCTAGTTGTCGCCCATGGCGGTCACTTGCGGCTGAGGCAAGCCCGACCCGTTTATCGGCGAGCCCACTCGCGCCACATTCAATTCCTGATCCTTGTACTGCAGTTGATACAGCTTGAAATAGACGCCGCGGTGAGCCAGCAGTTCCTGATGTGTCCCCATCTCCCGAACCTGCCCCTTGTGCATCACGATGATCTTGTCGGCGCGCTGTACCGTCGACAGCCGGTGCGCGATGATGAGTGAAGTCCGTCCTTCCACCATGCGGCCGAGCGCATCACGCACTTTGAACTCGGTCTCGGTATCCACGCTCGAGGTTGCTTCGTCGAGAATCAGTATCTTCGGCTCATGTGCCAGCGCACGCGCAAAAGAAATCAGCTGCTTCTGCCCCGTCGAAAGCGTCGAGCCGCGCTCGCGGACCTCTTCCTTAAATCCGTTGGGCAGGCCCCGCACGAAATCCCCCAGATTCACGTCTTCGGCAGCCTTCTCCACATGCTCGTCCAGAATCCGCTCCGTTCCTAACCGAATGTTTCCACCGATCGTTCCCGTAAACAGAAACGGATCCTGCAACACTACGCCGAACCGGCTGCGCAAATCGGCAAGGTCCATCTCCCGTACGTCGACGCCATCAATACGGACCGCGCCCTTCTGCACATCATAAAAACGCAGCAGCAAGGAAATGAGCGTCGTCTTTCCGGCCCCCGTATGCCCCACCACCGCCACCGTTTCTCCAGGTTCGATTGTGAAGCTCACATCGCGCAGCACCCAGTCCGGTGTGGCCGTGCTATGGGGACGGCCGCCGTCGGCCATCCGGTCGAGCGAAGCTCGACTGCCGCTGCTGGCCGCGACATTCTCATCCGGCATATCACGATACGCAAACCACACGTGATCGAACTCGATGCGACCCGGCCCTTCGGGCTTCTTCGTGACCGACGGAGAAACAATGTCGACTGGAGTATCCAGCAGCTTGAAAATTCGTTCACTGGCCGCCATCGCCGACTGCAAGATGTTGTACTTCTCGCTGAAGTCCATAATCGGCCGGAAAAACCGCTGAGCATATGACGTGAACGCAATTACGACGCCGAGCGACGCCGGGATCGCGACTAAAGCGAGGGGAAAGGACAGCGGGGCATGACGGTCAAACACGATGGATACGCTCTTTACTACGACTCCGCTCATCACATCCCTGCCGCCGAACCAGATGACGCATGCAATCGCAATCGCGGAAAAGAAATCAACCAGAGGGTAATAAACGGAGTACGCCATGATCGCGTCTTTGAACGCGTCCATATGGCTGTGATTAATGTCAGAGAACCTTTGATATGCCTTGCGCTCACGGTTGAACAGCTGAAGCACCACCATCCCGCTCACATGTTCCTGGAGGTAAGCGTTGATGCGCGCCACCGCGATCCGGATGCGGCGATAGGAATCGCGCACCTTATCGCGGAAGAACTTTGTCGCCACCACAATGAACGGCAGCACGGCAAATGTGATCAGCGCCAGCTTCCAGTTCATGCATAGCATGATGCCCAGAATCCCCATCAGCACAAACAGATCTTCAAAAATGGACACCACGCCCGAAGTGAACATTTCATTCAACGCGTCTACGTCCGTCGTCACACGGGTGACCAGTCGCCCCACCGGATTCTTATCGTAGAAAGCGACGTGCATGCGCTGCAAATGCCGGAAAATCTGGCTGCGCAAATCGAACATCACTTTCTGCCCCGTCCATTGCATGAAATAGGTCTGCAGAAATTCGAATAGAAAGGTGAGGATCAGCAGGCTGAAATAGATGGCTGAGATCTGGGCGATCCCGTGCAGCGGCCGTGGGCTCAGCCAGCTCCACAAACCCGAGCTCATGCCCTTCACCGGCGCGAGATACCGATCCACCGCGACCTTCACCAGGTACGGCCCCAGCACGTCGCAGAAAGACTTGAGAATAATCGAGGCAATCGCAATCGCGACCTGCCAACGGTAGGGCCGCAGGTACGTGAGCAGCCGCCGCATCAGCCGGCTATCGTATGCTTTCCCTAGTACTTCCTCTTCTTGGGCCATCGGTTCCCGGTGATGTCACTTCTAATGAGCGGCGAGCAGCGTTGGCGGCGCCTTTAACAGGTTACCTTAAATCGATGTTCGGAGCAGTCAGCAAGATGGAAAGGCTTCAATGCGGCACCGGCCGTGCACTAGGCCATAGCCGCAGGGGCTCCAGCCTGCGAAACAATGGGATAATCAAAGCAGTGGCCCTCGGAATATACATCTCGGTCCCGTTCTGCAAGACGAAATGCAGCTACTGCAATTTCGCGTCCGACGTATTCTCGCGCGCCGTATTTCAACGCTACGTCGACCGTGTCTGCGCCGACCTCAAGAACGCTCCGCAGACTGCCGAAGCAATGGGAGCAAGCCTCGATCGGGAAGTGGATTCCATCTACCTCGGCGGCGGAACCCCGACGGTCCTCGAAACTCCACAGTTACAGCGCATCTTCGACGCCGTGCGCCATCAATTCTCCGTGCGTCCTGATGCAGAGGTCACGGTCGAATGCGCGCCAGGCACGCTGGGCCCGGAGATGCTGCAAGGCCTCCTGCGCTGCGGCGTGAACCGCGTTAGTCTCGGCGTGCAATCGTTTGTCGATATCGAGGCCGCGGCTGTTGGCCGTTTGCACAAGCAAGCAACCGTTCTCGATGACATTGACCGCCTGCGCGCTGCCGGCATTACAAATATCAACATTGATCTAATCGCCGGCCTACCTCACCAAACCGCCGACACCTGGCAGTACTCCCTGGCAAAAGCCCTCGAGACCACTGCACCACATGTCAGCGTCTACATGCTTGAAGTCGACGAAGATTCACGCCTTGGTCGCGAACTCATCGCCGGGGGAACCCGCTATCACGCGCATTTCGTCCCCGACGACGAAGCCACAGCCGATTTCTATCTTGCGGCGTGCGATCACCTGGAAGGCAACGGCATCGCGCAATATGAAATCTCCAACTTCGCGCGCCCCGGCTCAGAACCGCGACACAACCTCAAGTACTGGACGCGCCAGCCGTATGTCGGTTTTGGCGTCGACGCCCATTCCATGCTCGTCTCCATCGCGCCGAAAGAAAACGCAGTTCGTTTCTCCACCCCAGATGCCCTCGAAAAATACGTTGCTGGATCGCCTCTGCAGAAAACCGTAGTCTCTCGCGCAAACGCACTGGAGGAATTGTTCTTCCTCGGACTACGCCTGAACCGGGGAGTCCACCTGGGAGAAGTTGCCGCAGCCTTCGGTCAGCAAGCTCTCGATAGCTTGGCACTCTCTATCGCGGAATTGATCACAGAAGGGCTGCTGCAGCGAGACGACAATCGCATTTGTCTGACTTCGCGCGGCCGATTGCTCTCCAATGAAGTCTTCCAGACCTTCCTCGCGCCCAGTCCAGCGGCCAGTCCGATCTGACGCGGTTTGCCACAAGGAGTCGGAGACGAACAACACGCATGCAATTTGGTTTCCTTCGTGCTCCTTCGTGTCCTTAGTGGTTTACGGTCTCCGTTATCGAGAGCGGAAAGAAAGCGTACAATTTACTTGGATATTCAGCGCTGGCTCCAGAAGAGCTTTTCACCCGCGAATTTCCCAAACCATCCGGTCGGTTGGGTGGCCTCACAAGACGCTTAGAATCGCCAGTGTTCATGCGCCTCGCACCACCCTTCTCCTTTCTCCTCCGGCGGTAACTTCTTCCTGTTCCGGCGCTATGTTCTAATCACAATTCGGGGCACGAGAGTTCCCCTTGATGCGGGACCGCTCCATCTGCGGCCCGAGCGTGCTGGAGGACCCTTGGATTTCCAACTGAACGAAGAGCAGTTGCACTTGAAGAAAAGCATTCGCGAGTTTGCCGAGCGCGAGATTCGCCCCAATGTCATGAAGTGGGACGAAGCCGGAGAGTTTCCCCTAGCCACCATCAAAGAACTGGGCAAACTTGGGTTCCTCGGAATGGTTTTTCCGCCCGAGTACGGCGGCGCCGGCATGGGCTATGTCGAGTACGTCACTGCGATCGAAGAATTATCGCGCGTCGACGGATCGGTCGGCATCATCGTCGCCGCCCACACGTCCCTGTGCTCGAACCACATTTTCCTGGCCGGCAACGAAGCCCAGAAGAAGAAATACGTCAGCAAGCTGGCGACCGGCGAATTCATCGGCGCCTGGGGGCTTACCGAACCTTCCTCTGGATCCGACGCCGGCAGCGCTCGCATGACCGCCGTCCGCAGAGGCAACAACTGGGTGCTCAATGGCACCAAAACGTTCTGCACCAACGGCCACTATGCCGACGTTGTCGTCGTGCTCGCTGTGACCGATCGCGCCGCGCACACCCACGGCATTTCCGCATTCGTCGTCGAGAAAGACACCAAAGGCTTTCGTCCCGGCAAGAAAGAAAACAAGCTCGGCCTCCGTGCCAGTGACACTGCTGAACTCATCTTCGAAGACTGCGTCATCCCCGCCGAAAATCTGCTCGGCGGCGAAGGTCAAGGTTTCCCCGACGCCATGCGCGTCCTCGACGGCGGCCGCATCTCGATCGCAGCATTATCACTGGGCATGGCCGAAGGCGCCTATGAGGCCGCCCTCAAATATTCCAAACAGCGCAAGCAGTTCGGCAAGGCCATCAGCGATTTCCAGGCCATCCAGTGGAAACTCGCCGACATGGCCACAGAAATCGACGCCGCCATGCTGCTCACCATGCGCGCCGCGTCGATGAAAGATGCGGGCATGAAAACCACGCAGGAATCTTCCATGGCGAAGCTTTACGCCAGCGAAGTCGCCGTAAAGTGCGCCAACGAAGGCGTGCAGATTCACGGAGGCTACGGCTTCATCAAAGACTACCCTGCCGAGAAGTTTTATCGCGACGTGAAACTGTGCACCATCGGCGAAGGCACCAGCGAGATTCAGCGGTTAGTGATCGCGCGGCAATTGCTCAAGGACTAAGGCTCTCGGCTCTTAGCTTTTGGCCCTCAGCCACACCTGCCACACGAACAGCCCCCAGCTGCAAGCGAGAGCGGCGAACAAGCCTGTCAGCAGAAGTGGCCCATGACGAACTGTTTTCCATGCGGTCAGTCATCGTGTGAAAAGGAAAACGCATCCACCAGGATACGCGCCGTCCAGTAACTCCCGATAAAGCAGGCCAGACCCAGCGCCGCGCGGTCGCCGTGCAGCAATTCGCGGTGCAGCGCGAGCGTGAGGGTTCCGAATGCAATGATCGTCAGCACAGTGAATCCGCCCTGCACCCAAAGCAATTTGCGGTTGAAGGGCATCAACTGCGCCAGGTCCTTCTTCCATTGCAAACGGGAAGGCACCTGCGAACTTGCTATGAGAATCACAAAGTGCCCCGCGCCCGCCAGCCACAAAATCAGATCGAATAGCCGCTCCGTCGAAATGAAGGTCATAAGGCGTGGACCGCTTGCATGAACGGCAGTATGACACGCTGCACGAACGGCGGATGAAAAAGCCAAAAGGCCGGACCCGCAGCCACAACCAGCAGAAAGATCCAAGCCGCCAATCCCTTCTGTAGCCCGAGTTTCCTGCCCAACGTGGATCGCTCCAGCGTCACCCCCAGCCCTTGCAGAACGAAGTAAGCGGTGGGCAACCCGTATCCGCCGCGAGCGGGAAGGGAGATCACCAGGTCATGAATCAGTCCGGACGCTACAAACACCACCATCCCGGCCGCAGCCACTCCGATGCGCCTGTGAAGCGGACGAAAGATCAGATCATGAGCCAGTTGCCGAAACCCAAGATCCCATCGCCTCCCCCAAAACTCGCTCAACGATTTCGAAAGGATCGGCTTCGACATAATCGGTTCAGCGTCCACGCCGGCCGACTGCCAGAACAATGCGATCATTTGAAAACTGCCGAAGTGCAACAGAAAGATCAGCCCCAAGAGGCCGACCCATCCGCGAACCAGATCCTGCGACGCCGGGATCCGCCGTGCCACCACCCAGATCAACACAACTCCCAACGTAGTCTTCACAGCCGCCCAAATCCATTCCTGTAAACTCGGCTGAACCGGGCGCCTTTCGGTATCGAGAAAGGCTTCTGCATCCATACCCGGCCATGCCGTGAGATAAGCGAAGGAACGTGCTGCGGAATGCGCCACTCGGTCACGTGCTCTCCACCACGTCATCCACTTGAGCCCGGCAAAAATGGCGAAGGACAATGCCCATATGAATAACCAGGCGGGCATTCGTTTCCCGATTGCAATTACAAACGCCGGGAAGAGGATAAGTGGAACTGCCTCAATCCAGAGGTTACTGTCCCTTGCGGAATCGGGCGGCTGGGAGATAGCGAACGGGCTGTTCCTTTACGTCCCGTACTCCGAATTTACCGTTCCAGCAAGAGCCGCCGCAATTGGCGGCGGAGGTCTCCGCGTCGTAATTTCACTTGCGCCCATGCGGCGGTGCGCTAAGATACCGCTGCACTGCGGTTCCACGACGCACCATGTTCATCATCCACGGCGCCTACCATTTCTGGCCAAAGCCGGTTGCCTTTCGCGAGGACTACTGCCTGTCGTGTCAGTCTCCCCGGCGGTCCATTGCCATTCGAACCCTCGATGTCGGTCACATCTTCTGGATCCCGGTCCTGCCCGTCGGTTTTTGGAAACACTGGAAATGCATCGCCTGCGGAAAAGATCCGCACGTAAATCCAAAGACGCGCCGCTCGTTCCTTTGGGCTGGCCTGCTTTGCCTGATCGCCGTTTCGGTGATCCTCTGGGCAACACCCGATTTCGAATCTGGTGCGACGCTTTGGATCCTGCGAATCTCGGCCCCGGCAGCTGCAATCTGGCTTTTGATTTACCTCCTGCGAAGTCCGAAGGGTCCGTCCTTGCGAGAGCGACTCGCCACTATTCCTCCGACGTCGGATGCCGTCTGCCCATTTTGTAAAACCCCGCTTATTTGCGGCAGGGGCACACGCTGGTCCTGTCCCGCCTGCAGCGCCGTCAGGTATTAGCTACGGCCCTTGGTTTTCCCAACCTCGACTCCTGCTTTACACTGTTCGTTTGGACACCGTCCTGAATCCCGCCATCCAGCCGTGGATCGACTCCCTTCGATCCGGTGACGTGCGCACGCTGGCCCGAACCATTTCCACAGTTGAGAACCGTGCCGAAGGTTGGTCCGATCTGCTGAAGGCCTTATTCCCCCATAGTGGAAGAGCCCGCGTGATCGGCCTGACGGGCGCACCCGGAGCAGGGAAGAGCACACTCGTCGATCACCTGGCCCGGCTCTACCGCAAGCAGAACCACACGGTCGGCGTCGTCGCGGTTGACCCGACCAGCCCCTACACCGGCGGAGCCATTCTCGGCGATCGTATCCGCATGCAGGAACACTTCGGCGACCCCGGCATCTACATTCGCAGCATGGCCACCCGCGGATCCCTCGGCGGGTTGGCGCGCACCACCGCAGACGTCACCACCGTGCTCGATGCTTCCGGCCGCGACATCATCCTCGTCGAAACCGTCGGCGTCGGTCAGGATGAAATCGATATCGTCCGCCTCGCCGACATCACGGTCGTGATCCTCGTTCCCGGCATGGGCGACGACGTCCAGACCATCAAAGCCGGCATCATGGAAATCGCCGACATCTTCGTCATCAACAAGAGCGATCGCGAAGGTGCTGAAAGGGTGGAACGCGAAATCCGCGCCCTGCAGTCACTCGCGTTGCGCCACGACGGATGGACTCCTCCGATTGTGAAAACCGTCGCCAGCGAAGGAACTGGCATCGACGACTTGGCAGCCGCCATTGCTGCCTACGTCGCCTATCTGCAAAAAGAGGATTTGGCATTAAAGAAGAGCGTGCAGAACTGGCAAGAGCGTCTCGTCGAAATGCTGCGCGACGTGATGCTGGAAAAAGCACGTGCTCAGCTCGGAGATGGCAAGCTGGCAAAGCTGGCTGCCGAAGTCGCCGACCACAAGCGCGATCCGTACACGCTGGTAGAAGAGATCGCCGCTAAAGCAGGGAAGAGTTGAGCAGATTGAAGAGATTTCAGAGTGTAGATTTTAGAATGAAAGGCCGCTGTTGGTTGTTTAGCTTTGCGATCCAAATCTAAAATCTGAATTCTGAAATGTTTCAGGATACGAATTGACCACCATCGATCATCTCGGCATCGCAGTGAAGTCGCTCGCCACCGCCAAGGCGATTTACGAAAAGTTGGGCCTGAGCATCTCACCAGAAGAGATCGTCGAGCAGGAACAGGTCCGCCTGGTCATGGTGCCCGTCGGCGAGAGCCGCCTCGAACTCCTCGAAGCGACATCCGAACATTCCACCATTGCCAAGTTCATTGCCAAGCGCGGCGAAGGCCTCCACCACATCTGCCTGAAAGTTCCCGACCTCCCTGCCGCCGTCGCCCGCCTGAAGAAAGACGGCGTTCGCCTGGTCTCGGAAGAAATCAAAACCGGCGCCGGCGGTCACCAATACGTTTTCGTTCATCCCGCAAGCACCGGGGGCGTGCTGCTGGAATTGGTGCAGGGATAATAATCAACCACAGATGATCCTCCTCGTCACCGACACATCCGGCAGAAACGGCACCGTTGCCCTGGCTCGAGCCGCAGAGCGCGATGTACATTTGATGGAACTCGTCCCGCTGGCGGGGGGCATGTTTTCGGCGCAACTGGTCCCGCAGATCGCATCCCTTCTCCAGACGCATGGCCTCAGTAAAGCCGACATCGGCGCCTTCATCGTGGTCTCTGGCCCCGGATCGTTCACCGGCCTGCGTGTAGGGCTCGCTGCCATCAAGGCCCTGGCTGAGATTCTGCAGAAGCCCATCGTTCCGGTCTCGCTACTGCAAGTGGTCGCCACCGCAAGCCGCACCCAAGGCAAAATTGTTTCAGTCCTCGATGCCGGACGTAGCGAAGTCTACTTCGGGGAATACGAAATCAATGGCGAAACGATTCACGTCCGGCGAGAAGAGACTCTGCCAAAGACTGAGTTCCTCTCCGCTGCGCAAGCGTCGACCATGGTCACACCAGACGCCGCGTTGGTCACAGCCGCGAGAGACACTGGTCAGTTAGTAATCTCAGTTGAGCCCCCCGATTGCAAAACGATTGCCGAATTCGGATGGAAGAAACTGCAAAGCGGCGAGATTACTACTCCCGAGCGACTGGAAGCGAACTACATGCGCCGCTCCGACGCTGAGATTTTCGTGAAGAAGACTTCCTAGACGAGAAGCATCACCTCAGAATCCCCAGTGCAAATCCGCCCCGCCACCCTCGCCGATGTACCTTCCATGATCCGTCTCGATCGTCAATCCGCTACCGCTGGCCACTGGACGGAAGACCAGTATCGCCAAGCCCTCGAGTCCGAAGGCGCGAGCCGACTGCTTTTCGTCATCGACGAACCCTCACTCTCCGAAGCGCCGACCGGCGTTCTAGGTCTCCTTATAGCCCAGCACATCCATCCCGAATGGGAACTGGAAAACATCGTTGTAGCCGCAACCGCTCGCCGAAAAGGCCTTGGCAAGCGCCTTCTGCAGCACTTGCTCTCCATCGTCCGTGAATCAAACAGCGACTCCGTATTTCTCGAGGTGCGCGAGTCAAACACCGCCGCGCGAACTCTCTATGAACAAGTCGGTTTCGCCCAGACTGGACGCCGCACATCCTACTACACGAACCCTCAGGAAGATGCGGTTCTATACCGCAAATCCCTGCCCTAACCCCGTTCTCATACTGAGATTGCACCACTTTTTTGGCATTGAACCGGCTTTAGCCCTGTGCTAGCCTGAGCCCATAATATCCCGGTTGGAGGTCTGCTGGATGCTGACTTCGAGAGACCAACTCCTTACCTCTCATGAGGAGTTTCGCAAACTAGCCCAAGAACACACGCAGTATTCGAGACGCCTCGATTCACTCACCCAAAAGCGTTATTTAAGCGAAGATGAAAAGCTGGAAGAAGTTCGTCTGAAAAAGCTGAAACTCCGCCTCAAAGACCAAATGGAAGTCATTGAGCGCGAGTATCGGCAGCAATACGGCGTCAACGTAGCATAAATTCTGGCCAACCTTCTCGGCTTCTGCCGCCAAGGGAAAAACTTATCCTCAAAGGGCGCATCCGCAGCGCCTTTTTTTGTTTGTTTCCCTAAGTCGCATGCCCTCCATCCCTTGAGTCCAACCGGCGTCGCTTGCATCTACCAAAACATGCCAACCGCCACTGAATTCAGCCTCGCCGCGACCACCGCCCTTCTGACTCGCACTCCTGAAGCCCTCAACGCGCTGTTGCGTGGTCTGCCCAACGTCTGGGTTCGAAGCAACGAAGGGAAAGACACTTGGAGTGCCTACGACATCATGGGCCATCTCATTGCCGGAGAGCGCACCGACTGGATGCCGCGCCTCCGCGTTATCCTGCAACACGGCGAAGCTCGAGCCTTTGATCCCTTCGACCGCCTCGCGCAGTTCAAAGAACCTCAGGACTACACGTTGCAGCAACGCTTGGATGAATTCGCCCGCTTGCGCGCTGAGAATCTCGTGGAGCTCAAAGCTCTCAATCTGCAGCCCGAAGACTTCACCCGCCGCGGCACCCATCCATCCCTGGGAACCGTGACGCTCTCGCAACTTCTCGCCACCTGGGCTGTCCACGATCTAACCCACATCCATCAACTGTCCCGCGTGATTGCCAGTCAGTATCGCGAAACGGTTGGTCCGTGGAATGTCTACCTGGGTGTGTTGAAATGTGACGGTCACAGCTCGTAGGCAACTGGATCTGCTTCGGCCCTCTGCAATTCATCCTGTGCTCGCACTGCCTGCTCTATAATTGAATGTTCCCATGGTCCGTGACGGATATCTGTATGCTGCCCCCTTGCTCGCCGCCGCCATCCTGCTCGGCTGGCTGACGAGCCCCGTGTGGGCAATCATCCCGGTTCTGCTGGCCTGCTTCTTCCTGTGGTTCTTTCGCGACCCGGAGCGTGCCATTCCGCAAGACCCCGGTGCGATCGTCTCTCCCGGGGATGGCAAGGTCACCGACGTTTCTACCATTAGCGTCGCCGGCCAGAAACAGACCCGACTCAGCATTTTTCTCAACGTATTCAACGTGCACGTGAACCGCTCCCCCATCGCCGGCGTGATTCGCGACATCCGCTACCAGCGCGGCAAGTATCTGAATGCTATGAACGTCGCCTCCGCCGACCAGAACGAACAAAACATCGTTACCGTCGAAGGCGACGGGCAAACCGTGATTTTCAAGCAGATCGCGGGCCTTCTGGCGCGCCGGATCGTTTTCTACCCCAAGGTTGGAGATCGCCTCGATCGTGGCCAGCGCGTGGGCCTCATCAAGTTCGGTTCGCGCGTAGATGTAATATTTGATCCGTCTGCCAGCGTAAACGTTAAAATCGGCGACCACGTGAAAGGCGGCGCCACTGTGCTCGCATACCTTCAACCAAATGCGGCCCTCGCCTCCGCGGGCAGCGCTCGCGAGAGGGCGCACTAATCAATGGATCCCGTCCTCCCCAGACCGCGTCGCCGTCTCAGCAAAGGGATGTACATTCTCCCTTCGCTCTTCACCACTGCCAACATGGCGCTCGGCTACTACGCCATCTTGCAAGTCATGCACGCCACGACCAGCGAATTTTGGCATCTCGACAATGCCGCTAAGGCAATCGGATTCGCGGTGTTGTTTGACGGCCTCGACGGCCGCATCGCCCGCATGACCGGCACCAGCAGCGATTTCGGCAAAGAACTCGACTCCCTCGCTGACGTCATCACCTTCGGCGTCGCTCCCGCCATGCTCGCCTGGAGCTGGGGATTCAACCTGATGCCCACGGTCTTACTGACCGACTGGAACATCAAGCTGACCCAACTCGGCGCCATCGCTAGCTTCCTTTTTCTCATGGCCGGCGCCAGCCGCCTCGCCCGCTTCAACATCACCTCAAATCCGCAACCGTCGAACCCCGGTCGTCCGGGGAAGAAATATTTCGTCGGCATGCCCATTCCCGCCGGCGCGGGCGTCATCGCCGCAGTGGTTCATTTCTCCGCCGGAGATCCTCTGGTTTCCTGGTACATGGCCCTGACCTGGCTCGCCATGGTCACAACGGTCGGCTACCTCATGGTCAGTACGTGGCGCTTCTATAGCTTCAAGGACATCGACTTCCGCTCTCGTCATCCCTTCCGCCTGATTCTGTTCCTCGCCGCCCTCTTTGCCTCAATCTGGTTCTTCTCCCGCCAAATGCTTTTCTTTATCGCCCTGTTCTATATGATCTCCGGCGTTTTCTGGCGTGTGCAGTGGATCTTCCGCCGCCGCAGCGGTCCTCCACCGCCTCCATACAAGGAGGCGTCGCAGGCGTCATGACCGACATCGTGAAAGCAACGCCTGCAACGCACCCCGCCGCATCCCGCGGAAATCTCTACCGCGCCGCCATCGTCGGCGCCGCTTCGCTCAAGGGCAAAGAAGTTGCCGAGATGCTCAACGAGCGCAACTTTCCTGCCGCCGACATTCGTTTGCTTGACGATGACGAGTCCCTCGGTCAGCTCGAAGCCATGGGCGACGAGATCAGCTTCATCCAACGCGTCCGCGCCGAACAGTTCGAGCACGTCGATTTCACTTTCTTTGCCTCCGACGAAGAGTCCACCCGCAAGAATTGGAAAGACGCGCGCGACGCCGGTAGTGCCGTCATCGATCTCTCTGCCTCATTAGAAAACGAACCTGGTGCCACCGTCCGGTCTGTTTGGGTCGAGCGCGAGCGCGGACAAGCTCCTCCCCCAGAATTGCAGCCCGGCCCCTGTATCACGGCTCATCCGGTCGCCATCACTCTCGCGCTTCTTTTGTTGCGAGCGACGAAGGCTGCTCCAATCCGCCGCTCCGTGGCCACAGTCTTCGAACCAGCATCTGAACACGCACAGCGCGGCATGGACGAATTGCACCAGCAGACCGTGAATCTACTTTCATTTCAGCCTCTGCCCAAAGACGTCTTCGATGTGCAAGTTGCCTTCAACATGGTTGCCCGCTACGGCCAGAAATCGCAGCCTTCACTGGACTCCGTTGAAGCTCGCATCTCACGTCACTACCAGAAGATTGCCGGCCCCAGCATGCCGCTCCCTTCCATGATGTTGCTGCAGGCGCCCATCTTCCATGGCCATGCCGTCGCCCTCTACCTCGAGATGGAGACTCCCGTGAGTGTGCCAGCTCTCGCGCAAGCACTTACCGGAGACCATGTTGCAATTCCCGATGCCGCCGAAGATTCGCCCAGTAACGTCAGCTCCGCCGGGCAAGCCGACATCCAGCTTTCATTCAAGCCCGATCCCGTGCAGCCTAATGGCGTCTGGCTGTGGGCTGCCGTCGACAATCTCCGCATCTCCGCCATTACTGCAGTGGAGTGTGCCGAGACCATGACTGCCACTCGCCCCACGGGGAAGATTCAGTGAAGAAGCATGCCGCTTTCTTTCTCGCGATGCTGCTGCTGGTTTCGTTACTCGGATGCGGCTATCACACCGCAGGCCACGCCGTTCAACTTCCCGAGAACGTCAAGACCATCGCCGTCCCGCCCTTCAAGAACGAGACGCTCACTTATCGCATCGGGCAGTCTCTGACGTCCTCTGTAGTGCGTGAGTTCACCACGCGGACCCACTATCACATCCTCAACGATCCCAGTGAAGATGCCGATGCCACCCTGCGCGGAACCGTCCTCTCCACCACGGCTTCGCCCCTGACCTACGACACCGCGACCGGACAGGCCGCCAGCATCCTCGTAGTCGTGAGCATTAAGGTCTCGCTTACGGATCGCAGCGGCAAGGTCCTCTATCAGAATCCGGCGTACTTGTTCCGCGAGCAATACGAAGTATCGCAGGATCTGAGCAGCTTCTTCGAAGAAGATTCCCCCGCCTTCCGCCGCCTCTCGCAGGATTTTGCTCGAACCCTGGTTTCTAACATTTTGGAGGGATTCTAGCCGTGAAGCGATTTCTCCTGCTGCTGGCGCTTTCTGCAACGTTGCTGGGCTCGAGTTGCTACAGCGGTTCGCGCCCATCGCATATCGGCGACGCCGCCCGCGACTTCACCGTGCAGGATTCCGACCGCAGAGTCGATCTGAAACAGTTTCGCGGCCAGGTCGTAGTCCTGAATTTCTGGGCTACCTGGTGTCCTCCGTGTGTCGAAGAACTCCCGTCGCTCATGACCATGCAGGAGCGCACCAAGAACAAGGGAATTGTGGTTCTTGGCGTCAGCATCGACGTCGACGGCGATGCCTACCACCGCTTTCTCAAACTGCACGGCATTAATTTCCTGACTGTTCGCGATCCCGAACAAAAAGTGCCCGCGATTTATGGCACCACTGGATGGCCCGAAACCTACATCATCGATCGCCAGGGTGTCCTCCGCCGCAAATTTGTGGGTGCCGTCGACTGGACCTCTCCCGAAGTGATGGACTTTCTAAATAAGATGTAAGTTTCAGTTTCTGATGAGTCACCAATCACTGCGTCATCCCGAGAGGAGCCGTTCTTCAGGCGAAGCGACGGATCCTGCTGTACGACGATGCACCGTACCCATTACCGCAACCCTCAACCCCTAGTCGAATCGATTCCCCAATGTTAGAGTCGAAAACAGAACCGCCAACAATGACCCGCCGCAACCCAAAGCCGAGGCCAGCCTGATGCGCGCCTTCGCCCAGGCCGAGCGTTTCGTCAGCGAACTGGAATCGCGCAAACTCCGCGCTGCCTACGTCTTCGTCGGCGACGAAGCTTTTTTCCGCAAACGCTTCCGAGACGCCATCCTCGAGCATCTGGTCCCCGCCGATCTCCGCGACTTCAGCTTCTTCGAATTTGATCTCGCCGAAAACGACTTGGCGGAGGTCCTTGACCGCGCCCGTACCCCCTCGCTCATGGCTCCATTTCAAGTCTTCTTCGTGCGCGGCGTGAAGAATCTCTACGGCCGCGGCTCCAACGAAGAAAAACTCGCCGCCATCGAGGACTACTGCAAGAACCCTAATCCCGACGCTTTGATCGTATTCGTCGCCGATCACATCAGCATCCCCGCCGACGTCCGCCGCATGGAGATGCAAGACAAAGAGCGCTACCAGCGCATCCGCGAAACCATGGGCCAGTTCTGCGGCATCGTCGAACTCGCCCGTGTCGAGGAAGGCGAAGCCGTCCGCTGGATCACCGATTACTGCACCGGCCGCGCCGTGAAAATTGAAGCCGACGGCTCCCGCGAGTTAGTCGACGCCCTCGGCGGCGACATGATGATGATCTCCAACGAACTCGAGAAGTTAATTCTCTATGTCGGCGAAAAGAAGCGCATCACTCTGGGCGACGTTGAGACCATGGTCCTCGCCGCCAAGCAACGCTCCCTGTACGAACTGACCGACGCCATCTCCGCCAAGGAACGTGTCCGCGCTCTCGAAGTCCTCGACGCGATCCTGCTCTCGGGCGATGGCGAAGAAGCTGCCATCGGACACATCTACATGCTGGCGAAAACTTTTCGTCAGATGTTGGTAATCCTCGAGCGCAACGTCCGCGATCAGCGCATGTTGTGGGCCGCGCTATGGCAGGGCTTCCGCGTTCCCCCCTTCGCAGCTGACGACATCATCAAGCAGGCGCGCCGGTACAAGTCCCGCCGCGAGCTCACCCGCGCCATTCGCCTCGTCGCCAAAGCCGACCTCGCTCTTCGTTCGAATCCGGTCAGCAAACGCATGGTGCTGGAACGGCTCGTGATCGACCTGACCACCGAACCAAAGCTCGAAACTCCAGGCTGGATGCAGGATCAACTTCCGGTGTGATCAAAACTTGCAACTGCTGGTTAGTTAGCCATGCTATACGTCCCTGCCTATCTCGCCCGCATTCGTTACACTGGCCCAGCCACTCCAACCTACGAAACTCTCCGCGCCCTGCACAGCGCGCACCTGCAGGCGGTCCCCTTCGAAAACCTTGATATCGCCCTCGGGCGCAAGATCGTACTCGATGAAGACGCCATTCTCCATAAAATCATCCACCAACGGCGCGGCGGATTTTGCTATGAACTGAATGGCGCTTTCGCCGCATTGCTCAGTGCCCTCGGCTTTCAGACCACACTCCTCTCCGCGCGAGTCGCCAGAGACACCGGCGGCGAGAGTCCCGAGTTCGATCATCTTGCCCTGCGTGTGGATCTAGATCAGCCATGGCTGGTAGACGTCGGATTCGGTGAATCCTTCCTGGAGCCTCTCCGCTTGCAGACGGAACGAAATCAAATCGATCCCGTAGGCACTTTCCGTCTCATGCCCACTGGCGAACGTTTGCAGTTGGAGAAGTTAGGTCGGAACGGGATCTGGAAGCCGCAATATTCCTTCGCACAAACGCCGCGGAGCCTGCAAGACTTTGCCGGCATGTGCCACTATCATCAAACCTCGCCCGAATCCCACTTCACGCAAAAACGTATCAGCTCGCAAGCCACTCCCGACGGCCGCATCACACTTTCAGGAATGAAGTTGATCGTGACCCGCAACGGCCACCGCGAGGAGAGTGAACTCACTTCCGAAAATGAGCGCGAAGAGGCTCTACAGAAGTACTTCGGCATCGAACTCTACGACTGAATTCCACATTCACAGAGCAAACCGCGCCCTGTGCATTGGCGCCCGCCATAAGGCGACGTGCTTATTTCATTCCGGAGACGTTCACCACGGCACTGCTTTGCCGCAACGCCCGTTTTCCCATTTGCGAGATCAAATCGCGCGTAAGCATCTGATCGAAAGCGATGATCACTGCCCCTTGTGTGAACACGACCGGATCCCACTTCGTCATCCAGATTTCCGCGAGTTCCAAGCGATGGGAGCGAACCTCGTCGGCCTTGGTTCCGATCACGACCGTGAAGTGCGGATGCACTCCCACACTACTCGGGTGATACTCGCGTTGTACTACCTCGCATACACTTCGATAAATGCTTTCCGCTTCTTGCATTTCGGAGGGTTTAAGGGAAAAGTCCGCATCCTTGAAATGCCGTACCGTAAACGACCCGTCGGACGAGGATTGTGCCAGAGCTACTGAAGAGAGAAGTAAGAGTGCGAACCCAAGTTTCAACATACTAAACCTGCTTCGTCGTCGCACAGACAAGATGGCACGAGACGGCTGGCCAAGCCACTGGCAAAAAAGACAGTCACCGCCCGCGCTCTGCCCTCATGGGGAACACGGTTACTACGACAACGGCATGTCCCCGGGTATCATAGGCAGTGTTGCAACGCTTTGGCATGCTGCCGTTTTGCCGCCTTTGGGAGGAGAGAGTGTCCGACGCAAACGCAGGCTTCATTCGATCCCATCCGAAATTTTCAACTAAATCTGCATTAGAAAATTTCTTTGTGCGACTCCTTCACATCTTCACAGCCTTCATCCTGGCACTTGCATCGCTCAGTTGCGGCACCTCCTCCCACGCAACCCTCGAGATCAGCGCTCCCTCCACCGTAGTTGCGGGCGTCCCCTTCTCCGCGACCGTCACTGCCATGTACAACGGAAAGCGCGACACCATCATCAACGGTCCCATCCACTTCACCACCACCGACGCAGCCGCCCAGCTTCCAACGCTCTATGTCTTTACCGCAGCCGATGCCGGCTCCCACACTTTCACCGGTCTCACCCTGGTGACCCCCGGCAATCAAACCATGACAGTCTCCGACTACGACGCCACTCCAATCGCCGGAACCGTGGACATCACGGTCACCGCCCCGCCCGCCGACCAGTAGCTCCACAGATACTGGTTGCGAGCCAACTCCTTTAACGCGCACCTGCATCGTAGTGACTCGATGGGAGCGGGCGCGTTGACAATGCAATCGGCCCATGACAAAATCCCTGCCAATTTGTGGCACTGACGGTGGGTCCCATCTGAGATCGCACTGAGATCGCACTGGAATGAGGACGACGCGTTTTGACGCCGCTTGCCGATCCGAAACCCCGCATAGCGCCTTCACCAACCACAGAATCCAGCAAGATCATCCTGTCTGCGTTCCTGGTGATTGCAACTCTCGCAATGCTCTCCCCACTCGCCAGCGCCCAGCAATGCGGTGACGAGACCGCGAGTCTGACCTTCGATGCGCGGCCCATCAGCAATCCATTTCCTCGCGCCAACTTCACTCATGCTTCCCTCGGTTGTGCGCCACTCGACTTCACCACCGAAACCCCCGACTCACCCACTTCCCACCCGAGAGAAAACGCCCCACCAGCCTCTCTGAGTTCCAGCGACGATTCCAAGATCCAACCCACGGCTGAAAAGCTTCCACGCTCCAAGCCCGCCGACTTCAATCGCGACATTTACTACCGCAACAAGCTGGAGTTCTCCCTCGACGTCGGATGGCTCCCCATCAATATCCCTTTTCCCTTCGACATCCTCGAAGGCGATCCTTACGATCTCTACCCGCTTCGATACACGCTCGTCCCCATCCTCGCCTCTCTGCGCTGGCACGTCGACAATGTCGGCAGTCCGTGGATCTTCCGCGGCAACTGGGATGTCACCTTTACCGGCTCCATCACCGCGATTCCCAGGGGCGCCGAGACCCACTATTTCTCCTACGACATGGGACTCCGTCGAAATCTTGTCCACCCCAACTGGCGCGTCGTGCCCTACGTCGATATCCGCGCCGGCCTGGGGATCATTGACGCCAAAGGCCCCCTCGGCGTCTATTACGCGCAGGGACAGAACTACACTTTCACCATGAACATGGGCGCCGGTGCCCGCTATAACTTTAACCCTCGCTACGCCATTTCCGCCGGCCTGAACTGGATGCACATCTCCAATAACAACCTATCAGCGCCCCAATATTCCAACTACGGCATCAACGTCTACGGCCCCATGTTCGGACTCGACATCACCCTCCGCGGCCATCCCAAACATTCCGACCAGTAGCACCCGGTTGGATTCTTCTTATAAGTGCTTACGGTTCAAGATTTTGTGCCGCTTCGCGTACACATTGCCCTAGCAAGTCGTTCAGAATGAATATTTTGGAGAGATGCTCAAGTTTAGGTAGACGAAACGATCCTTCGCTCGCAGGTAAGTCCTTATTACAGAATATTTTACGAGTAAGTCCTTGCGGCTCAAGATTTTGCCGGGATCCATTCCAATCCAGACTCACCAAGTCGTTTAGAATCAATATTTTAGCAATCGTAACGAAAAAAACGTGGCGTGACTACCAGCAAGCTAAGTCCTTATTCTGGGATATTTTAGCCGTAAGTCATTGCGGATCAATACCTTGCACGGATTCCACCGGATCGATGCCAGGCAAGTCCTTGAGAATGAATATTTTAGAAAATGCAAAAGAAAAAAAGTGGAGACTCCCGATCTCCCAATATCCCTTGCCCGATCCCGCCACATCACTCATCAGATCACGGAGGAGAAGACAATCCCAATATGAGTTTTCGGCAGGATCGCTCTTCCGCGAATCAACGAGAACGAGAAAACCCCTTGACGCCGCCTGTTGTATTTTGTAGCATCGTCGGAACAAGTTTGGTCTTCAATCAAATGAAGGCTGAACCTGAATTTCATGCAGAGTGGCTGAGGGACGAGCCCTACGACGCCACGGCAACCGATCCGGGATCATATATCCCGGGTGCTTGGTGCCAACTCTCTCCTGGAAACAGGGAACATGGGATTCGGAACGCGCGCATTATTTTCACCCGCTTTCCGATAGCCTCTTTTCCTTTTCCTGGAAAAAGAGGCCATTTGCTTTTCAGGCCGCTTTTTCGAGGCTCGTCCCCAGCTACTCGCTCTGATTTCGTGTTCCGGAATAAGAAAGCGAGTAGCAACATGTCTCACTACGAACTGCGGTGCCGGGAATGCGGACGGACCTGGGGAAACCAGCCCCGCTCCATCTGCGACGATTGTTTCTCCCCTCTGGAAGTTGCCTACGACTACGACGCCCTCCGCGCGTCCATTAGTCGTGAGCAGATCTCCCAGCGGCCGCCGAACATGTGGCGCTACTCCGAACTTTTACCCCTCCCCCAGGGCTATGAACCGCGTCTCCCAGTCGGCTTCACTCCACTGTTCCAGGCCCCGCGCCTCGCGAAGCAGTTGACTGGAACCGACACGGCCGCGGGCAATCTCTATCTCAAGAACGATGCCGTCTGTCTCCCCACGTTGAGTTTCAAAGACCGCGTCGTTGCCGTCGCGCTCGCGCAGGCGAAAGCCTTCGGCTTCGACACCGTCTCGTGTTCGTCGACTGGAAACCTGGCGAACGCCGTCGCCGCCCATGCCGCGCGCGAAGGACTGAAGGCATGGATCTTTATCCCCTCCGATCTCGAGCCCGCAAAGATTCTCGGCACCAACGTATTCGGCGCGAAGGTCGTGCGCATCGCCGGCAACTACGACCAGGTGAACCGTCTCTGCTCGCAGATCGCCGACGAACATCGCTGGGGCTTCGTCAACGTTAACCTGCGTCCTTACTATGCAGAAGGATCGAAGACCGTCGGCTTCGAAATCGCCGAGCAACTCGGATGGCGCCTGCCCGACAACGTCGTCTGCCCCATGGCCGGCGGTTCGTTGATCGTCAAGATCAAGAAGGCGTTCGACGAGCTGGTGAAGTTGGGCCTGGTCGAAGGCAAGGACGTGAAGTTCTTCGGCGCGCAAGCGACCGGCTGCTCTCCGATCTCGACGGCAGTCAAGACTGGAAGCTCCGAGATAGAGCCACAGAAGCCGTCGACGATTGCGCGCTCGCTGGCTATCGGCAATCCCGCCGACGGACACTATGCAATCAAGACCATAAAAGGCAGCGGAGGATGGAGCGAAGACGTCAGCGATCCCGAAGTGATCGACTCGATCCGACTGCTCGCGGAGACCGAAGGAGTTTTCACCGAGACCGCTGGCGGAGTCACCGTAGGCACAGCAGGCAAGCTGTATCGTCAAGACCGCATCCTACCCGAAGAGACGACTGTGCTGTGCGTTACGGGCAACGGTCTGAAGACCACCGACGTGCTCGCCGGTGTGTATCAGACCGAACGCCCAATTGCTCCAAAGCTTACGGAGTTCGAGGCGTATTTGCAGCAGACGCTAAGCCCCTCGGAGATCCCCGGAGTCATCGCGGAAGCGGAAGCCGCCAGCGTAGGAGCCGCATAGGCCATGCCGATCACCGTTCAAATCCCGACCGCCTTGCGACGCCACACTGACGGCGTCGGTTCACTCACCTGCGCCGCGACGAACCTTGCCGACTTGTTCTCCGTTCTCGACGAGAAGTTCCCAGACCTGAAGCCGCACCTGCGCGACGACAAGGGCCAAGTCCGCCGCTTCTTGAACATCTACGTCAACGAAGAAGACATTCGCTTTCTCGGCGGACAAACCTATTCCTTCCAGGAAGGCGATGAGGTCCTGCTCGTGCCTTCCATCGCCGGTGGCTCAATGTAGTCCGATTCACAGCGCACGAAACATCAGGAGCGATCGACCAATGCCGCTGTCTCAGCGGCATTGTCATTTGTGTTCTGTCTCCACCGCAATCGACTTCGACGTCGCGTCTTGCATCCTCTCACTCATCAATACCACTCGCTGTTGCCCTGTCTCGCGACGTGATGTTTCGGCGCAAGAGATCAGATGTAAAGAATTAGAGACAAACGTAAATCATCCGCTATCCAATTTTCCGTGCACACGTCTCACTCCCCAAGTTGTCACATGACCTTCGCTGCTTCGGTGACAAGCGACGATCGGATTCCTGACAGCCGTTCAGGAGCATGTTATGAAGAGTCGCGTGTGTGCGGTGTTTCTCCTGCTCGTGGGGTCGGTTGCGGCACAGCTCGGGGCCGGCACGATCATCCACAGGGTGCGAGTACGAGTTACTTTTGCGAACGGAGTGTGCGACCTGTCTACGCACGTCCGTTTGATGGGCGTCAGTGGCCCGATGCTGGAAGGCATGGCCAACGATCAGTGCTTCGTCGACTTCATAAACGTTCCAGTGGGGACATATCACTTAATCGTTTCCGGACAGAACTTCTCCAATGTCGATGCAGGTAACGTCGCGATGGATACAACCGGCTCGCAAGAGTTCGAGGTCAAGGTAAAGCGTGACAACGAACCGGAACACGGCGCTGGTGGACTCGCCAGTCAGCTCATCTCTGCCGCGGACCTCGCGGTTCCGGTCAAAGCGCAGAAGGAGTTCGACAAAGCGAACGAGTTGGTTGCGAAGCAGGATCTCACGCAGGCGATTCAAAGGCTCAACAAGGCGATCGAAGTCTATCCGGCCTACGCAGGCGCTTACAACAATCTGGCAGTGATCTATGCGCGCCAGGGCGACCGAGTGCGGGAGCGTGAGGCGTTGCAGAAGGCGATCAGTATCAACGATCACTTTGCTCCGGCGTATGTGAACATCGGCCGCATGAACATCACGGCGAACGATTTTCCCAACGCGGAGGCTGCGTTAACCAAAGCCTCGTCGTGCGATCCTACGGATGCAATGACGCTCGTGTTGCTCACGTACGCTGAGCTTATGGATCATCACGTCGATCAAGCGATCGCGACCAGCCGGAAGGCGCACAGCCTGCAGGGGGCTCACGCCTATGCGCATCAGATTGCAGCCCGCGCCTATGAACAGAAGCGCGACGCGGCCGATGCAATCACAGAACTCGAGCAATTCCTCAAGGAGGAAACGACCGGAACTCGCGCAGAGAGCGCACGCAAGGAACTGGCGGCACTGCACGCCATTCCGACGAACTCTGTGAACACGGCCAAGGCTCAATAAGGATCGGTCGGAGCCGTCACGGTGCCGGTCGACAGATGCAGCGCTTTCGTCCGGTCGATGACCCATTGCGGAAACGCTGGAGCGCCCTGCGGAATCTTGCCCTGCGTAATCGCCCAGTGCTCGATCCATCCGCTGCCCTCTTCTCCGACATAGGTGTCGGGAAGACTGTAGGCTTGATCGCTGAGCGCGTCTTCCAGGGTAATGAAGCGATATCCCCGCTTGCGGAGAAGATCGAGCAGTTCGCCAATGTGGTCGGCTTCCAGGTTGCTCGCGTGCAGCAGCAGAATCTGCTTCGGTTCGTACCCGGCAACCTTGACGGAGAGTTGCTCTGAGTACGCGATGGCTGCGTCGTGATGCGCGAGATACTCTTTGAAGATCTGTTGTTGTAGTGCTGTGTCGTTACGCTGCTTTGCATCCTCGTACAAGCCGGCAAACATCCAATCCCATCCATCCAACGTGATTGGAGCAATGCGGTACCCGCGCTCTACCAGGAATGCTTCCGCCTGACGGCGCGTGAGCAAGTCGCGACCTGTATCAAGATACGGATGGCGGAAATAGCGAAGCTTCATTTTGCGCTGACCGAGTAGCATGCGCGTCACGCTCTCGCCTTGGATCACATCGTCTTCCCAGGCCTTCAGTCCCACCTGATTGAGCGACGCATGCGTGAAGGTGTGGTTCCCCAGTTCAAACCCGTAGTCGAGCCACATTTGTAGAGCCTTGATGCGTTCGTCGACTTCGCCCGGCTTGTAGAGTTTCTTTTCGTTGACGAAACCGACGACAGGAATCTTCTGGTCGCGCAGAGTGCCCAGGAGCTTGGCCGTCATCGCGGTGATGTCAGCCGCCGGCATACGGTCCGCCATGCCCGCAGGCAGATCATCAATCGTGATGGCAACCTGCCGGTCCGCTTTTGAAGTCACCTGTGAGAGCGTGGGTGTTGCCATCATTGAGAAGCCAAGAACAGTGATGAGGAATGCGGTCAACGTTTTCAAAACAGCCCTCCTGCGCGGAAACGAGAAGTTATGGAAGGGGTATTAGAACACGCGTCGCGAGGAAACGCCTCATCCCACTGGCTGCTGGGATGACTGGTCACGTCATTTCAGCAATTTCGCCCATGTCGTTTATGCCTATGCTCTCGCAACTATCGAGCCCATCGGAAATAGCAAGTTGAATTGGCTTGGTGTTTTCGTTCTCTTCGAATCGATCGGCTTCAGCTTTTGGGTGCCGTTTTCAGGGCGTTTCCTTGCGTGGTATGATCTTCGCAGGTCGCCGAATTAGCGAGTGATTTTGACTGGTTCAGGGGTCCTTAGTCGGGCATCACATACCTCTTCCCATGAAATGACAGCCTTCGAGGTAAGACTATGCCTGGGATTTTTATCAGTTACCGGCGCGCGGACAGTTGCGCTTACGCTGGTCGTCTATACGACCACCTGGTCAATCGCTTCGGCAAAGATAGTGTCTTCATGGACGTGGACAGCATCGAGCCCGGAGTTGACTTCATCGACGTGCTCCAGAATACGGTCAGCTCCTGCGATGTCCTGATTGCGGTCATCGGTCAGCAATGGCTCACTGCCACGGATGCAGACGGTCGCCGCCTTGATCATCCTGAAGATCTGGTCAGGGTAGAGGTTTCGACCGCCTTGAGCCGGAATGTTCGTGTCATACCGGCGCTCGTTGCTGGTGCACACATGCCGGACATTCACGAATTGCCTGAGGCCCTTGCGCCGCTCGCGCGGCGCAACGCCATCGAGATATCCGACACATCTTTCCTTCTTAGCCTCAGCCGGCTGATGGAGGCCCTGGAAAAGATTATTCCGGGCGATCCGCCAGCCCCTGATTTAAGAGCTCCCGGCGCGATGAGTATTGCGCCGCAAACTCACGTTCCACACCCAGCGCGACCGAATCAGCCAGCCTCTCCTCGTCTAGAGCCGTCTCCGTTGGAGAAGATACCCAAGTGGAGAAGATGGCTGTTGCTTTATCGCCCCTACAGTTTTGGCGGCATCGTTTGTCGCTTTCTATTTTTCGCAAGTCTCATCTTCTATTTCTTTGTTGTCGTACGATCATTTTCTGAGGGAGGCTATAAAGAGGGTGCATCGTGGGTCGCCCTTGCTCTGCTGGCCTTACCAGTTTTCTTCCTTTCTATGGGAGCGCACTGGTTCGACGAGAGGGCTATTTAAAGCTCTTTTGGCTACTGACGCTTGGCCGGAAATTCCCTCTAGTCTCTCATCGCGCTCTCCATGCTGGCCGGTATATAATCTAACTAACTGGTTAATTAAGTCAAATGGCTCGACTCTTTCATCACCGTCCCGATTTGCATCGCCGCATGGGATCGCGCGGGCAGCCGGAGGAAAGCCGGGCAGCCATTCTGCAGGCTGCGGCGCACGAGTTTGCTGAGTACGGCATTGCCGGAGCGCGCACCGATGCGATTGCCCGCGAGGCGCAGGTCAACAAAGCTCTGCTTTACTACTACTTCAAAGATAAAGAAACGCTTTACGGCGCAGTGCTCGACGATGCGTTCTCGGGTCTGAAGAAGACAGTGTTTGCGGTGCTCGATGGCGACTTGCCGCCACGCGAAAAGATGCTGGCCTATGCGGGGGCGTATTTCGATTTCGTCGCTTCGAACCAGATGTACCCACGGCTGATGCAGCGCGAGATGATGCGGGCGCGCGAAGGCCAGTCGGAGCACATCGACAAGATCATCAAGAACTATATTCGGCCGATTTTTGGGCGGGTGGGCGAGCTGATGCAAAAGGGAATCGCAGACGGCGAGTTTCGTCCAGTGAACCCGGCGCACTTTGTGCCCTCGATGGTCGCGATGATCGTGTTCTATTTCAGCAGCGCCCCCATGATGCAGAAGATTGTGGGCTTCAATCCCCTGACTCGTGAGCGGATCGCCGAACGGCGCGCCGCAATACTGGATTTTATTTCCGCTGCATTGTTTCGTCCTAAGAACGCTACGCAAGGAGCACGCTCATGAGCGCGCGCAACCGTTTTTTCATCCTGCTGGGAATTATCTTCTTGATTGCCGCGTCGTATTACTTCTGTTCGACGGACCACTCGCGGGACCTGGTATTGATCGGGACCGTCGATGCGAACCAGGTGATCGTCAGTGCGCAGGTCAGTGGCCGCATCCAGAAGTTGCTGGTCGATGAAGGCACGCCCGTGAAAGCGGGAGATCTAATTGCAGTGCTCGATCCCTCTGAACTACAGGCGCAAGAGGCGGCAGCCACGGCGGCGATTTCCAGCCTGCAGCACAAAGTCACTGAGATGGAAAATACCGAAGAATCGACCAAGGGGTCGACTACGAGCGACGTCGCGAATGCGCAGGCCAAGCTGTCGTCGTCCAAGGCACAACTGATTCAGGCGAATGCCCAATTGGATCGAACCCAGAGTGACAGCCGACGAGTGATTGCACTGGCGAAGGCAGGTATCGCGTCGGACCAGGAGCGCGTGCAGGCGGAGACTAACTTGCAAGCTGCGCAGGCGATTGTGCAGGCACAGCAGGAACTGGTGCGGGCCGCCGAAGCCGATCTGAGCGCCGCGACGGCGCGTACCCACCAGGCGAACGCCGCGAAGAGCACCGTGGCCGCCACGGAGGCTGACGTAAAAAATGCCATCGCGCAGAAGAACCAGGCGGCGGTTCGACTCGGTTACACGAACGTGTACGCACCCGTCAGTGGAACAGTTTCCGTGCGTGCGGCGCGCCAAGGAGAAGTGGTGAACATTGGCGCACCGATCGTAACCATCGTGGATTTGAACGACACGTGGGCGCGGGCAGCGATTCCTGAGACCTTCGCCGACCATATCGGATACGGCGACGTGCTGCGCGTTCGTCTGCCCGGTGGAACAGTGATAAGCGGGAAAGTCTTCTTCAAAGGGGTGGAAGGAGACTTCGCTACTCAGCGCGATGTTAGCCGCCGCAAGCGCGATATCAAAACCATTGTGCTGAAGGTCCGCATGGAGAATCCCAAGGGCTCATTTGTGCCGGGAATGACGGCCGAGGTCCTGGTGTCGCCGGAGCAACTGAAGGGCAACGGCGGGCAGAGTGCCGCGTCGACGGAGCAACGATGATGGCAGAGTCAAACTCAAAGACGAACGGTGGACTGGAGAAGCCAATCTACGATCCCACCGCACCGTCGGCGATCGAGGTCGAGCACATCGTAAAGAAGTACGGAGACTTTACCGCGGTCGACGACGTGAACTTCAGCGTGAAAGAAGGAGAGATTTTCGGGTTGCTTGGACCCAACGGAGCGGGGAAGTCAACGCTGATCCGGATGATGACGACGCTGATTCCGATTACCTCGGGGAAAGCCAGAATTGGGGGACATGATGTCGCCAAGGAGCCGAATGCCGCGCGGCGCATGATTGGCGTGATTCCGCAGGCATTGACCAGCGACCTCGACCTGACCGTCGAGGAGAACATGAATATCTATGCCAAGCTCTACGACGTTCCCGCCAAGGAACGGAAGAAGTCAATCGATGAGCTATTGGAACTGGTCGACCTTACGAAGTGGCGCGATGCCGCAACTAAAACTCTGTCGGGCGGAATGCGGCGGCGGCTCGAGATCGCGCGCGGACTAGTGCATCATCCCAAGATTTTCTTCCTGGATGAGCCGACGACGGGCTTGGATCCTGTATCGCGCGTGGCCGTTTGGGAGATGCTGGGCAACATCAAAGAGCATCGAAACCTCACCATCCTGATTACGACGCACTACATGGATGAAGCGGACCGATTGTGCGATCGCATCGCCATCGTCGATCACGGCAAGTTGGTTGCGCTGGATACGCCAAGTTCGCTCAAGGCAAGCGTGCCCGGTTCCAACGTGATTGAAGCACAGTTCGAGAACCCTCCGGGGGACTGGGAGCAACGGCTGCATGCGCTCAGTGAAGTTACGTCAGTCCAGCCTGAGGGCGCCGGCATGTATCGAGTGCTGACTGGCAATGGATCGAAAACCACGACGCAGTTGGTGGAGATGGCGGTGCAGAGTGGAGTGCCGGTGAAGTCGCTGTCGGTGCAGAACACGACGCTCGACGACGTTTTTGTGCACTACACGGGAAGACAACTGCGCGACGAGTTGCAGAAGTCGTATGCCTTTGTGATGCCGCAACGGCCGGGGCTGCAGCCATGAGGAAGGGCAGAGCTTCCGGCTTTCGGTTCTCTGCTTCCGGAAAGTGGCGGCACAACTGGCTGCCGGACGGCGGAAGCCGGATTGCGGGGTCTTTATGAATCGGATGATGGCCATTGTCGAGCGCGAGATGCGCAAATTTTTCCGATCGCCGGCGTTAATGCTGGCGTCGATGATCTTTCCGCTGGTGCAGTTGATCATTCTGGGCAACGCATTTGGTGGAAAGATCCATGACGCGCGGGTTGCGATCGTGGACCAGGATGGCGGGCCGCAGGCGTTGCGAGTCCGCGAGGCGTTCGATTCGGTACGTGCGAATATTCGCACCTTCGTGCCGATCTCGTATGACAGCGACCGGCAAGCGATGGAGGATGTGCGCAACGGGAAACTGGAGGGCGCGGTCATCATTCCGCCGCAGTTTTCGCGGCGTGTGTACGAAGAGAATCATCCGAGAATCGCGTTGGTCGTCGACAATAGCGATAACTTCATGAGTTCGGCGGTCGAGGCGGAACTCACCGAGCTAACCAATGCGCTCAACCAGCCCACGATCTCTCCTCGCATTCTGCAGCAAACTGCGCTCGACATCGTGGAACTCTATCCCTACATCGAGTACATGAAGTATCTGCTCCCAGGGTCGCTGGTGTTGGCGATGTTTGTGTCGGTGATGATCGGCGGCGGCATGCTTTACATCGACGACAAGGCCCGGGGCGTGCATGAAGGCTACCTGGTCACGCCGATCACAAAACTCGAGCTTGTTCTGGGGTTGAATCTGGCCGGTGCGATTAAAGCAGTGATGACCGGCGTGATCATTGTGGGTATTGGTTCGATGATGGCGGGAGTTGGCACGATTTTCAACCCCGTAACGATGTTCGGGCTGCTGATCATGATCGTTCTGACCTCGCTGGCTTTCAACACCATGATGTTTCTGCTGATGGTACGAATTGAGGATCCTCTGGTGCCGCGCGCTATGTTCGGAATCCTCAATACACTGCTGTTTTTTCCCAGCGGTTCGGTGTACCCGATCCAGGCGTTTCCCCCGTGGTTGCGCGCGATTGCGAAGTGCGATCCGTTTACCTATGCCGTGGACGGGTTCAAGTGTCTGTTACTCAAAGAGACGACTCTTTCTGCGGTGTGGGGAGACATGCTGTTCCTGTCGATCTTCGCGGCGGTGACGCTGGGCATTGCGATTCCCTTGTTCAAGAGAACGCTGTAGGAACTTCGTGGGAACTTTTGCTTTGTCGGCCGTGTCCGTTATGCTAGAGAGGTATGACACTGCTGGATGCCCAAGAGTACGACGCGGAAAAGGCGCGCAAGCGCAAGAAGCAAATCATTTCAGCGATCTTGATCGTGATCGTCGTAGCCTTTCTCGGCTGGTGGTTTCGCTACTGGCCGGAGGAGCGTGTCGCCCGCCACTTTTTCGATGCGCTGCAGAGGCAGGATTACAACACGGCCTACGGCATCTGGATGCAGGACCCACAATGGCAGCAACATCCGGGCAAGCATCCAAAATATCTATTTAATGAGTTCTATCAGGATTGGGGGCCGGGAGGCCAGTGGGGTCTCATCAAGACTCAGAGACTCTATGGCACCAGTTCCTGCCCAGGTGGGGGTAGCGGTGTGGTAGTGGACTTCATTGTGAACGACCGCACGGAACACGCGCAGGTGTGGGTGGAGAAGTCCGACAAGACGCTGAGCTATCCGCCGTGTGAACTGATCTTTCGCTAAGCGCCACTCAGGCGGGCGTCTGGGCGAGGGACTCTACGGACTTGGCTAACGACGCATCGTCATTCACGTTCAGGCAAGTCTTCGAACGATCAATCTGACGCATCAGTCCGCACAGGACCTTTCCGGGTCCGACCTCGATAAAAGTCTGCACGCCGTGTGCGATGAGAAGGCGCATGCACTGCTCCCATTTCACGGATCCGGTGACCTGCTGAAGAAGGGTCGCATGGGCGCGCGAATTGTCGGTTACAAATTCAGCATCTACGTTGCAGGCGACCGGATAAACCGGTTTTTGCATCTTGAGGGCATCCAGATCGGCCTTAAGGCGATCCTGGGCAGGCTTCATCAACGAACAATGGAACGGTGCGCTGACGGGGAGAAGCTTGGCGCGTTTGGCACCGCGTTCATCCGCGAGTTTCGCCGCTCGCTCGACGGCGGCGGTATTTCCAGAGATGACGATTTGCTCGGGCGAATTGATGTTGGCGGGTTCGCAGACTTCGCCTTGGGCGGCGTCCTGACAGACAGCGGCGACTTTTGCGGCGTCCATACCGAGAATGGCAGCCATCGCACCGACTCCGACCGGCACGGCCTCCTGCATGTACTTGCCGCGGCTGCGCACGGTGCGGAGGGCTTCGGCGAAAGTGAAAGTTCCGGAAGCTACGTGTGCGGAATATTCGCCAAGACTGTGTCCAGCGACGAAGGCGGGTTTGGGAATGCGGCTCTCCAAGACACGCAACGCTGCGATGGAGACGGTCAAAATCGCGGGCTGCGTGATCTCGGTCATCCGGAGCTGATCCTCGGGGCCCTCGAAACAGATGGTAGAGAGCTTGTAACCGAGGGCGTCATCGGCCTCTTCGAAGGTATGCCGGGCGACAGGAAACTTCTCAGCCAGATCCTTGCCCATACCGACGGCTTGCGAGCCCTGGCCGGGGAACAGCAATGCGATTGTGTTTTCGCTCATGAGATAGAAGGACGCTATTAAATGGATCGAGCAACTTCTTCGACGGGCACGGGCCGTAGTGCGGCCAAACCGCGCTCAATCGATCCGTTAATTCCGCGTTTGGAAAATTCTGCGGCAACGCGCACCGCATTCTTGATGGCGTTCGCATTGGACGAGCCGTGCGTGATGATGCAGACGCCCTTCACCCCGAGCAATGGCGCGCCACCGTATTCGGTGTGGTCGAGCCGCTTCTTGAAGTCGGTGAAGGCGCTTCGCGAAAGTAGTGCTCCTACCTGTCGCGTGATGGTTGCCTTGAGCGATTCCTTCAACGCTGTGCGAACCAGGTTGGCAACACCCTCAGAAATCTTCAGCGCCACGTTGCCGACAAATCCGTCGGCCACAATCACGTCGACTTGTCCGTTGTAGAGATCGCGGCCTTCCACGTTTCCCACAAAGTTTAGCGGAAGTTGCTTCAGCAGATGGAAGGATTCGCGGGTGAGATCGTTGCCTTTGCTTTCCTCCTCGCCAATCGAGAGCAGTCCGACGCGCGGGCCGGTGGTGCCGGATTTCTTGCCGAACATCGCGCGAAAATAGATGTCGCCCATCACCGCGAACTGTTCGAGATTCTGCGGGCTACAGTCGACATTCGCGCCGACGTCCAGCAGCATTGCAGGATTTCCCGGTGCAGTCGGGAAAACCGCGGCTAGCGCGGGCCGATCTACGCCCGGAACGGCGCCCAGCACGACTTTGGCAGTAGCCATAGCGGCGCCAGTATTGCCGGCAGTGACGAAGCCTGAGGCCTGTCCCTCGCGAACCATGCGCAGGCCGACGCGCATGGAGGAATCGCGCTTGGCGCGAATCGCCTCCACCTTGTCGTCCATAGTGATGTATTCGCTGGCGTGGACGATTTCGATGGGCAAGCGTGCCGCGGCGGAGTGGCGATCCAATTCCGCTTTGACGACATTTTCCGGGCCGACCAGCAGTACCCGCACGCCATATTGGCGCGCAGCTTGTATGGCGCCCTCAATCTCAGGTTTGGGAGCGCGGTCGGAGCCCATCGCATCCAGCGCGATCACGCTAGGCATGGTGTTTTTAGACTAGCTGGCTTCTTTAATATCGAGGACTTCGCGTCCTTTATAGTAACCGCACTTGGGGCAGGCGCGGTGCGGCATCTTTTTCTCGTGGCAGTTGGGGCATTCGGCAAGGCTGTGCGCCTTCAGCGAATCGTGAGCTCGCCGGGTGGAGGTGCGTTTCTGGGAGTGTCGCCGTTTCGGATTAGGCATGATTCAAAATTCCTCTCGCGGAAGCCTCGATGGCCAGCCGCAGAAAATCTAAGAAGCTGTCAGCTCTCAGCCATCAGCTTTCAGTTGCATCTGAATCGCTGATGCGATCGCTTGGTGCGAAATCGAGAAATCTAGTGTTCCAGCTTGCTGCGAATTTCGCGCAACGCCGTCCAGCGCGGGTCCTCGATCGCGTTGCTGCAGGAACACTGGCCTTCGTTCAAATTCTGGCCGCAATGCACGCAGAGACCTTTGCAGTCTTCGCGGCAGGTGACCTTCAAGGGCAAGGCCAACAGCACTTGTTCGCGCAAAACATCTTCGAGCAGAAGGCCGTCCCCTTGATAATAGCCGATCTCGGCTTCCGCATCCGTCACTGAGAGCTCATCGCGTCCAGCATCCGCACCGAGCGGCCGGTACAACAATTCGAAGTCGCGAGCGATCTCTTGCGGCACTGGTTCAACACAGCGCGCGCACTGCAACTCAAGCCCTGCGGTCAGTCGGCCCCGCAATCGTATATCCTTTATTACTTCGTGCTTGCCGTGATGCTCCTCAACCAGTTCGGCGCGTCCAGAGGCCTTTAGCGGGGTGCGCTGTCGGGCTTCGCCTCCCAGATCGATGACATCGGGCTGAAACACCTCCTCAAAATCTAAAGGATGGCGTTCCAAATCATGGATGTCCAGGAACATTGCGAAACCTCCGCGCCAACATCGCCAAAGCAGGCCCGCGGAAGCACGCCAAGGGGCGTAAGTACCGCAAGGAGCAAGACTTAGGATAAAGCCAACGGCGCGAACGTGTCAAGAATGGTGGGACCGCAACAGTGAGGAATGTGGGGTTGTAAGAGATCGAAGAGCATGCGCGCCGATTGCTCTTGGCGTCGATTCCTTTTCTCTCTCGCAACTATAGACTCGTGTCTCAACGGTCGAGTTCCGGATCACAATTCCCACAAGAAGGCTCCATGATAATTTAGAGCGATTCGTATCTGCTCGCTCCCCCGTGTTGACTTAGCCTCTTTTAAGTAACTTTCGTAATTTCCGTTTACGTGCTTGTCGCGTTTTTAATGAGGATTGCGGAGGCCGTGAAGGGCTGGTATGGACAATCTGATCTTTTGCCTTATTGCTCAAGTGAATCTGGTGTTCGGAGTGGCAGGTCTCATCTGGCCGGATAAACTCAAGCCCTTTTTCGGAGTGTTGATGTTTCCTTGGCCCGCGACATACCGCTCGATCCGCGTCAACGGAATCGTTGCGATTGGAGCGTACGTGCTCGTCCTAGGTAAGCTGATTGCCGTTGGCCTTTGAAGCACCGGCCGTAGGCGATCCTGCACATCTCCGGAAATATTCACAGGGGCCTCACTGAATTCAAGAAGCTTTAAAGATGCTCTTTGGAGAGATGCCTCTCCGCATCCAGCGTTCGTCAATTCTGATTTTCCTTCGCCATCCAGAATCAGACAGTGAGTTATTCTTAAAGTCTCATCCGATAAAGGGAAGGAGGGCCCCTATGCCGGACGTGGCTCGGGACGCCAGAACAATCGCGACGACCGGTGCAAATCAGACTGCGGAAGAGCAACCGATAACATCGCGGACCCGGATCTTTCTTTTATCGCCTGCGAATGCTTCGGGAATCAAAGGACAGCGGCTTCTCGCCCCTGCATCCAACTGCGAACTTGCGCTTCGACTGCGAAATGGGGGCGTTGCTCTGGGCGAGATTTGTCGATTCATCAGCAGCCTGTATTTCCGCGGCAAACTTGAATATGCGCAGCGCTTTCAGCATGCTCCGGAAGGAGTTGCGGGGGTGCAGATCATTACCGGGGCGGGACTGATGCTGCCGGAAACGGTGATCACTCTGGAACGGTTGCAGAAGGTTTCCGCAACCTCGATCGACGCCATGAACACGAGCTATCGCCTGCCCCTGGACCGAGACTTGTTGCGCCTGCGAGAAGTAACGGGAAGTGGTGTCGACGTGATCCTTCTAGGAAGCGTTGCTACTTACAAATATATTGATCCGATAAAGGCTGTATTCGGAGAACGGTTGCTGTTTCCCAAGGAATTTCTGGGAGTGGGCGACATGAGCCGGGGAAGCATGCTGCTGCGAAGCTGCGTACAGGGCAGGGAACTCGAATACATCCCTGTTCGAAATATTGTGCCTCGCGTCGGTCGCTCTGCTTCACGTTGAGGGTACTGCAGAGAAACTCGTAAAGACTGCCTCCCCTCGTTGATTCCCTCCACTCATCGGCTGCAGCGCTCATGAGGAATTCAATTGCGAGCCAAGGCAAATCTGTCGAGAGCCGGATTGAGTTTTGGGTTACGGGATTCTCCCGGTAACGATACGGATGTTCCTCGATTGTTCCTGCCTGACGTGAAGCCTACTCTCTGTAAGGACTGACGCGGTCGCTTTCTGCCAGACACTGCGCACTTTAATCCATACGAAGGAAGCCATGTATCACCATATTAAAAAGCTCATGTACACCGTTAACGTGGGGACTCCAGATCCTCGGTTTGGCAACATGTTGTTGGAACAGTTTGGCGGAGCGAACGGCGAACTCGCAGCGGCCATGCAGTACTCGATCCAAGGTTTGAATTGTGAAGACCCGGAACGCAAAGACCTGCTGATGGACATTGGGACCGAGGAACTCAGCCACCTGGAAGTGGTTGGCACTTTGGCCCGCATGCATCTCAAACCCATGAAAAAGAACATGGACGCGGCGGCGGAAGATCCGCTCATCGCCATTGCAGGCGGAGGCGGGGTGGGCCTGGTCAATTCGATGGGGGACGCATGGACCTCGGACTATTTAAAGATCACCGGCGAGTTGGATGTAGACCTGCGTAGCAATATCGCAGCTGAGGCTCGGGCGAAGATCGTATATGAGCGCTTGATCGATTTTTGCGACGATCCAGGGTCCAAGGATGCTTTGCAGTTCTTGATGACGCGCGAAATTACCCATATGAAGGCCTTCACCGCGGCCTTGGAAAGTTTGGGTAAGGATCCCTTCTCGATTGGCAAGATTCCGCCAACCCCGGTTTTGGTGAACCAATACTTTAACGATTCGACTGGGGTGGGTGATGAGGGCGAGACGGACGCTCGCGGTCCGTGGAACGAGGGTAGCGATTGGGAAGTGGTTGAAGCGCCCGAATTGCAAAAGGGCGTCGAAACCATGGAAGACATTGGCACAGCAGGAATCAGGTCGAGTGGCACGGCCGGCCCGGCAGCGAAGGGGAGACGCGAAGCGAAGCCCCGAAAAAGCGCATAGCCAATCGATTGCGGGGATGACGGCCGAAGTGTACCTTTGCACTTCGGAGTCATCCTTATTATTTTTGCAAGCGAGCCTTGATGGGCAAGAGTCATCCTTGCATCAAGTAGGATCGTTACGCTTGCATCCCGGCTTCCGGTTCTTGCAGGGAGTACTGGATTGCTTCTTCCGGGCTCATCGCGGAGCCAGCTTCCCATGCCAGCTTCCCATCAGCCTCATTCAGAGATTTCCAAGCCTCGAGCAGAGTGTGATTGAGTTTCGATTGGTCCGCTTGGTGGAGCGGAGCACTGATCAGGCAGCGCAAGTGCGCCGCTGCAGCCGAGAGTGTGAGGGCGCGTTCGGCGTTTCCTTGAGCGACGGCCAAACAGGCATAGCCCTCAAGGGTTCGTGCGATACCACGCCGATGACCTAAGGCCGAAAAGATTTGCATGGCTTCGCGATAGGAGGCATGAGCGGAGGAGTGATCTCCTCGTTCACAATCGACGTAGCCTAAATCTGTAAGGGAGCGTGCGGAGCCCCACGGATCTCCGGTGTCGCGAAAAATTGAAAGTGCCCGTTGGTAGAGGCTACGCGCGGCCGAAATGTCGCCCTGCTCGCGCGCGACGTCTCCTTGCTGATTGATGGACCACGCTGCACCGGCTCGATCTCCTAGTTCCTCGAAAATGTCGGTCGCCTCATGGAGCGCCCATCGTGCGCGGGCGTAGTCGCCGCGAACTTTAACCACATTGGCAAGGTTATGCAGACAACGGGCGATTGCCAGTCTGTCGGGTAGCAGACGCCAGCAGGCGAGGCTACGCTCGAAATTGCTCTGTGCTGATGCGTAGTCACCTCGGTCTCGCGCTAATACCGCCAGAGCATTCAGAGATGCTGCGATACCGGATTCGTCGCCCACTTCTTCATAAAGACTTAAGCTCTGTTCAAGAAATCGCTGACCGGCGAGATAATCGCCTTGAGTTGTCGCCAAAGCTCCGAGAAAAACTGAAATCCCGGCCCTTTCTTTGGAACGCTCGTTACCAGCCAGGCGGAGAACAGTTTCTAATCGGCCTCGGCCCTCGGTGAGATGTTCCCGCATGTCCCAGAATCGAAATAGAGCCCTACACAGACGGAAGGCCCAATCCAAATCGCGAGTTTGAAATAACCAGTCGAGAGCGAAACGGAAGTTGTCGATCTCAACGTCACACAGCGACAGCCAGCGAGATCGTTCGGCGGAGTCCAGTTCCGGATTTCCTTCTTCCGCCAGAACCATGCAATAGGCGGCGTGGGCGCGCCGCACTGCGGACTGCTCAAGGCTATCGAGGAGCCGTTCCTGCGCGTATTCGCGAATCGTCTCCAGCATGACGAACCGAGGCACAGTTTCGGCCCGGTCCACACGCTGTATCAGATTCTTATCCACCAAGGATGACAGGCCTTCAAAAATATCGATGCCCAGGTCTTGAGTTGTATTGCAGACGGCTTCGGCACCTTCCAGGGTGCAGCCGCCGATAAAGGCGGACAAGCGGCGAAAGAGTTTTCGCTCTGCCTCATTCAAGAGATCGTGACTCCAGTCGATCGCGTTGCGGAGGGTTTGCTGGCGCTGGGGCAGGTCGCGAGGCCCACCGGTCAATAACTGGAGACGGCTTTGCAAGCGATCAAGAATAGCAAGGGGAGAGAGTAACCTGGTTCGGGCGGCTGCCAATTCAATGGCCAGCGGAAGTCCGTCGAGGCGGAGACATATCTCCTGTATTGCAGTCGCATTCTCAGAAGTAATGGCGAAGTCTGGCCACACAGCGGCGGCTCGTTGGGCGAACAATTCGATGGCAGAATCTTGCGCCAGCGTAGTTACCGGGAATTCTTGCTCGCCATAGATATCCAGGCGGGAGCGGCTCGTCACCAGGATCTTGAGAAGCGTGCTCGCCTCTAGTATCTCGGCGACCACGGTTGCAGCGGGCAGGACCTGTTCGAAGTTATCCAGCACTAGCAAGAATGGACCTGCGTTGTGGAGTTGATCGGCAATCAGTTGCGAGATCGAGCGCTTCGCGATTTGTTGGATTTCGAGGCCGACTGCAAGAGCTGGGGCCACCAGTTCAGGGTCCGTGATGGAGGCAAGACTTACGAATTGAACGCCCGCGGTGAAACGGTCCGCAATGGCTGCTGCCACCGCAAGCGCCAGACGAGTTTTGCCTGCGCCGCCAGGACCCGTGAAGCTGAGAAGTCGAACGTCTTCACGCATCAGCAAATCGCAGGCTTCTGCGACCTGTTGTTTCCTTCCGATGAACGAGGTGCGGGGTACCGGCAATTCGTGGTACTTGCCGGCAGCCTTGGGGCCGGCTATGGCTTGGGGAATCTGAGGATCGTCCATCCCGATGGAGCCGGTGATGGTGGAACGATGGGAACTTGGCGGGCGTTGCACTACGGAAGCAGTGAATAAGTAACCGCGTCGAGGCACCGTCTTGAGAAATTGCTGGTTTCGATCCTGCAATGCCCGGCGCAATTCGAGAGTGCACTGCACGAGCGAGTCGTCGGTGACGAAAGCGTCGGGCCAGACAGCTTGCATTAACTCTTGCTTGCCGATGAGCCGGCCAGGATGTTCTACGAGATACTTCAGGGCTTCATAGACCTTGGGTCGAAGCTTAATCTCCTCCCCGGCTTTCAGCACGCATCCCTTGGCGACATCGAGAGTGAACTCGCCGAATTCATAGTTTGAGGGGATGGTTTCCACGGTGGCTCCTCGTGCACAAACCAAAGACTCACTCATGCTGAATTTTGGTTTTTCTTTGGCGTTGCTTCGTTACTTTCCCACGGCACTGCTTGTACTTTGCAATTGCAAGGCGAGGCTCAACACGAAGTTCCACAGAAACCACGGTGAGACGGCCCCATAAAGCGGATTCTAGCAAAATGCAGTGTCGGCGGAGGCCATCAGCGGCACCGGAACTAAGTATGAGCACCGATTTGACAAAAAGGAGACAAAGTTCAATGAGTACAGTTCAGACTCCCACCCTTGGTATGAATTTCAGGCCGTTCGCGACGCGTTTGCAATCTTCGATGATCGCTCTGATTCTCATCACCGTTTGCAGCTCGGGCGCGTTGGCGCAGGCCGCCCACACGCATACGTCGACGACGCAAGTGACCGCGGACCAGAAGATCAAGCAGAGCGCCCTAATCAAGGTTGTCCGGGAATCGACCGAGCGCTTCAAAAACGTAGCCGTGGCGGAGGCAGAAGGCTATGCGCTCCAATTTGGCTGCGTGGCCGGTGACAGCGCCGGGGCGATGGGCCTCCATTTCGTGAATGGCGACCTGGTGAACAAAGGGGTGTTGGACGCTACCAAGCCTCAGATCGTGATCTATGAGGCCGAGCCGGACGGCCATCTGCGGCTTATCGGCGCCGACTACCTGCTGTTCCAGGCTGCGTGGGATGCAAACAATCCGGCTCCGCCCCAGCTTATGGGGCAGGCCTTTCACCTGTTCGATGCTCCGAACCAATTCGCGCTGCCGGCGTTCTATACCTTGCATGTCTGGGCGTGGAAGGAAAACCCAAATGGGGCATTCGTGAACTGGCATCCCAACGTTTCGTGCGAGTCGTTTTCGGGCGCAGTACCAACACTCTAGGTCAAGACTAAAGTCTGAGCCTAAGTCAAAGCGGTGACCGGGCTAAGAGGCAGCTTCTTCGATCCACCCCGTCGGATCGGAGAGGCTGCGCAACACAAACTAACGAACAATAGCAGTCCAAAAAGGAGAAGGACAATGAGCACCACAACCCAGGCCCCTGCATTAGATATGAATAAGCTAAATGCTTTCATCGGGCAGTTCGTAACAGATCTTGGCGCCGCGGTTCACAGCGGCATGGTCGTGATCGGCGAGAGGTTGGGGCTTTATAAGGCACTCGCTGCAGGCCCGATGAGTCCAGCACAGCTGGCCGCTGCCACCAGAACCGACGAGAGGTATCTGCGCGAGTGGCTGGCCTCGCAAGCTGCCGGAGGTTACGTTACCTATGATGCTGAGAGCGGCAAGTTCAGCTTGAGTGAAGAGCAAGCCTTTACCTTGGCAGTCGAAGACAGTCCGGCATATCTGCCGGGCGCTTTTGAACTGGCGTTGGGTTCTCTGGCGGCGGTTCCGCGGATTGCCGATTCGTTCCGCACCGGCCGCGGCATGGGATGGCACGAGCACGCGGATGGCGTCTTTCACGGATGTGAAAAGTTCTTTCGGCCTGGATATGCGGCGAATCTAGTGAGTTCTTGGATTCCAGCTTTGAGCAGCGTAAAAGATAAGCTCGAGGCGGGGGCGCGAGTGGCCGACGTCGGCTGCGGGATCGGCGCTTCTACCCTGCTGATGGCGCAAGCCTTCCCCAAGTCCAAATTTTTCGGATTCGATTATCACGACAAGTCGATTGAAGCGGCGCGCGAAGCGGCGAAGCGGAATGGAGTCGCCGATCGCGTTACCTTCGAGGTGGCCAAGGCGAAGGAGTTTCCGGGCAGAGACTACGACTTTGTGGCGGTGTTCGACTGCCTGCATGATATGGGCGACCCGATCGGAGCGGCTGCGCACGTTCGACAGTCGTTGGCGAAGGACGGGACTTGGATGATTGTTGAGCCCTTCGCCAATGACGACTTGAAGGACAATCTGAACCCTGTGGGACGGGTCTATTATTCGTTCTCGACGCTGTTGTGCACGCCCTGTTCGCGGTCGCAGGAAGTCGGGCTATGCCTGGGAGCCCAGGCCGGTGAGTCACGTATTCGGGAAGTCGTGACATCGGCCGGGTTCAAGCGCTTCCGCCGGGCTACCGAAACGCCCTTCAACATCGTGTACGAAGCTCGGCCGTAAGGGAAGCTGTCGAGGTCGCGAGCGTGACGGACTCGAAGGCAGATCGAGCCGTCGCGCTTGCAGGGCGTCATGGAATGAATCAGCCAGCCATCGGCTGGATCCGGCTGTAGAATATGCCGGAAATCAGAGTGTCAAAGGAAAAGTCAAATGAGCACAACAATGAATGGAACTGTTTCCAGAGAGCACTCAAGCGGGAACGGCATCCCGCACGATGCGGCCAAATCAAATCGGTTACAGCAGCAGGCGGCTGCATCGGTGCTCACCGAGGAGATGCTCGCGCGGTTCGCTTCGCGCGCGTCTTCCTACGATCGGGACAACCGCTTCATGCAAGAAGATTTCGAGGAACTTCGCGCCTCGAAGTATCTGCTGGGTCCGCTCCCGAAGGAATTTGGCGGCGCGGGTCTGACGCTTGCTGAAATGTGCCGGGAGCAGAGGCGGTTGGCATATCACGCGCCCGCAACTGCGCTGGCAGTGAATATGCACATTTATTGGATTGGGGTCGCGGCGGATCTTCGGCGGCGGGGAGACACCTCTCTGGAATGGTTGCTGCGGGAAGCGGCAGCGGGCGAAATCTTCGCGGCCGGGCATGCCGAAAGCGGCAACGATGTTCCGGTTTTGCTGTCGACTGCGAAAGCAGAGCGGGTTGAGGGTGGATATAAATTCACCGGCCGAAAACTTTTCGGCAGCCTGATGCCGGTCTGGACCCGATTCGGCTTGCACGGCATGGATACCAGCGATCCGAATCAACCCAAGATTGTGCACGCGTTTATGCCGCGAGAGACTGTGGGTTACTCGATTCACAAGACCTGGGACGTTCTGGGTATGCGTGCCACGCGAAGCGATGACACGGTGCTGGAAAATGTGTTTGTTCCGGACCGATATATCGCGCGAGTCGTGCCGGCAGGTGCCGCCGGAATTGATCAGTTCATACTGGGTGTCTTCGCTTGGGCACTGATGGGCTTTGGAAACGTCTACTACGGATTAGCCAAGCGAGCGCTAGACCAGACGATTGCGTCGGTGAAGACGAAAGGTTCGCTCGCGCTTTCTCGCTCGATGGCATATCACCCCGAGATCCAACACGCGATTGCGGACATGATCATTGAACTGGAGTCCATCGGGCCGCACCTGGAGAGCGTGGCCCAGGACTGGTCCAATGGCGTGGATCACGGCGGCCAGTGGCCATCAAAAATATTTGCCGCCAAATATCGTGCGGTGGAAGGATCGTGGCGCGTGGTGGATCTTGGTCTGGACGTGACGGGTGGCGCCGGAATCTTTCGCTCCGCCGGTTACGAGAGGTTGCTCCGTGACGCTCGCCTTGGCAGGATCCACCCTGCCAATTCTTTCCTTACGCATGAAGTCGTGGCAAAGACTGCGTTGGAAATCAGCTTGGACGAACAGCCACGCTGGGGCTAAGTCGGGCTCAACTCCAGTGAGCCCGTAGACTAGGGCGATGCCTTGTGGTGGGCATCGCCCCAGATCGCTTGAATCCCGCGCCTATAAGCTAGCCATCCGCCCAGACCCCACCTACCTGTCAAGTGCAAAATCTTGCTCACTTGGCTCAAAATTGCCGGTCGGCCAAAAGAGCATTGCGGAACTCTGAATCCTTTTCTCCAGTCGTGAAATCTATTTGTAAACAATGTTGTTTAGGACCTACCGTCACCCCAAGACGGTTCCCAATTGTTTTGTTTCCTGATTTTGGAGAGCGTATGGCGAAGAGAATGATCCTGATGTTGGTCGTATTGGCCACCCTTATCGGTGGTCTCGGGTTTGCAAAATTCAAGCAGGTTGAGGCTGCAATCGCCCAGGGTGCAAGCTTCCAGCTTCCCGCGACTGCCGTCACCACGGTCGTTGCGCAGAAGGAAACCTGGCCCTCCACATTGTCGGTGATCGGAACTGCCACCGCGATCCAAGGCGTTACCGTCAGTGCGGATTTGCCCGGCACCATCGACAAAATCCACTTCGAGTCAGGTCAATGGGTGAAAGAGGGAGACATTCTGGTCGAGCTCGATACCCGACAGGAAAAGGCGCAACTCGCGAGCCTGGAAGCTCAGCGCGACCTGGCCGGAATCAATTTTGGGCGGGCGCAGGAGCTCGTAAAGGCCGGTGTTATTTCTCGTTCGGAATATGACAACGCCACCGCCCAACAGAAGGCGACCGAAGCGCAAGTCGGGGACATCCGCGCGGCCATTGCTCGTAAGACGATTCGCGCTCCCTTTTCTGGACTGCTGGGAATTCGGCAGGTCAGTCTCGGCCAGTATCTCGCTGCCGGGCAGGCGATCGTCCCACTGCAATCTCTGAGCCCGATTTATGTGAATTTCGGGGTTCCGCAGCAGGACACGCCCAAAGTTGTACCCGGTCACGTTCTGCGCGTCACGAATGGCGATCTGCCAGGCATGGCATTTACCGGCCGCATCACGGCGCTCGATTCGGTCATTAGCGAGCAAACGCGAAACATTCAGGTGCAGGCGGTCGTTACCAATAAAGACAATAAGCTGCGTCCTGGAATGTTCGTGCAGGTCGAACTTCCACTAGGGCAACCGCGCCAGATCGTTCCGTTGCCCGCCTCGGCGATAAACTATGCGCCTTACGGCGACTCGGTGTTCATCGTGTCCGAAATGAAGGACGCGAAAGGGAACACCTATCGCGGAGTGCGCCAACAGGTTGTCAAAGTTGAAGGTTCGCGCGGCGATCAGGTCGCCATTACTTCCGGGCTTAACCCCGGAGATGAAGTGGTCAGCTCTGGAGTCTTCCGGCTGCGAAACGGCGCCCCCGTCCAGGTCAACAACACAGTGAAGCCCGCAAACAGTGCCAGCCCTAAGCCTGAAGATAGCTAAACGCAACATGAGAGCTAACTTTGGCTTGCCCCTGGAGGAGTGCGCATGAAGTTCACCGATTTATTTGTAAAACGTCCGGTATTGGCGATCGTCGTGAACCTGGTGATCCTGATCGCCGGTTTGCAGGCGATTCGCTCGTTGAGTGTTCGGCAGTATCCGCGCAGTGATATCGCGGTCGTCCAAGTTACGACAGTCTATGTAGGCGCGAACGCCGATCTGGTTCGTGGATTTATTACTACGCCGATCGAGCGCGTCATCGCGAGCGCGGACGGCATCGACTACATGGAATCGACGAGTGCACAGGGACTCAGCACGATCCAGGTGCACCTCAAGATCAACTACGATACGACCGCGGCTCTCACCCAGATCCAGGCTAAAGTAGCGCAAGTTCGCAACGATCTTCCCCCGGACGCGCAGATTCCGGTGATCGATTTGCAGACTGCCGACACGCAGTTTGCCGCGGTCTATCTGGGATTTTCTTCCGCCGATCTCGATCAGAACCAGATTACCGATTACCTGACTCGCGTCGTGCAGCCCAAGCTGAGCGCGATTAGTGGTGTTCAACGCGCCGACATCCTCGGCAATCGTACCTTCGCCATGCGCATCTGGCTCAAGCCGGAGGAGATGGCAGCGCGCGGGGTTGCTCCGTCCGACGTCCATGACGCTCTTTCCAAGAACAATTATTTATCCGCTCTTGGAAGCACCAAGGGTTCCATGGTTTCGGTGAACCTCATCGCAAACACGGACCTGCGCACGCCCGACGAATTTAAGCAGATGGTCGTGAAGCGCGCGAGCGGCGTCGTCGTCCGTCTCGGAGAAATCGCCGACGTCGCACTGGGCGCCGAGAACTACGATCAGGACGTCCGCTTCAATGGCGAAACTGCCACCTTCATGGGCATCTGGGTGCTTCCGACGGCAAATTCTCTGGAAGTCATTCGCGAAGTGCGCAAGGCCTTGCCGGCGATTCAGGCGCAACTACCCGCCGGCATGAAACTCGGCGTTCCCTACGATTCCACCGAGTACATCCAAGACGCAATTAACGAAGTGCTCCACACGTTGGTGGAGACTCTTCTCATCGTCGTGGTGGTTATCTTCCTCTTCCTGGGTTCGTTCCGTTCCGTGCTGATTCCGGTCATCGCGATTCCGATCTCGCTGATCGGAGCTGTGTTTCTCATGCTCCTGGCCGGCTTCACGATTAACCTGCTGACGCTGTTGGCGATTGTGCTTTCGGTCGGCTTGGTTGTCGACGACGCCATCGTCATGGTCGAGAACGTGGAGCGTCACTTGCAACTGGGCAAGTCTCCGTTCCAGGCGGCAAAAGATGCGGCTCGCGAACTGGTCGGCCCGATCATCGCGATGACCATCACGCTCGCCGCTGTGTACGCCCCGATCGGCATTCAGGGTGGATTGACCGGCGCGCTCTTCCGCGAATTCGCATTTACTCTGGCAGGCGCAGTTGTGGTTTCAGGCGTGGTGGCGCTGACTTTGTCGCCGATGATGGGCTCGAAGCTACTGCGTGCCGGTGATACGGACCGCGGTTTCGCGGGAATTGTCAACCGGCGCTTCGACAGCGTTCGCAATCTCTATACTCGCTTGCTCGGGGGAACGCTACAGTACCGTCCGGTTGTTCTCACGTTGTGGGCCGTGGTGGCTGTGCTGATGATTCCGTTCTATATGTTCTCGCAGCGCGAACTGGCGCCGGCTGAAGATCAGGGAGTGGTGTTTGGTGTGATCCAATCGTCGGCGAACGCCACTCTCGACCAGACGAATTTGTTTACCGATCAGGTCTACAACGTTTATCACTCGTTCCCTGAAAGCGGGAGCATCTTTCAAATCACTAATCCCAGCGGTGGCTTTGGCGGCATGGTTACCAAACCGTGGAGCCAGCGCAAGAAAACTACGCAGCAATTGCTGCTCGAGTCCAGCGGTAAGCTATCGAAGATCGCCGGAGTTCGCGTCATTCCGCTTACGCCCCCGCCGCTTCCCGGCGGAGGTAACTTTCCGGTCGACTTTGTGATTGCGTCCGCGGCTGAACCGCAGCAGGTCAGCGCCCTTGCCGAGCAGATCGTGCAAAAGGCAATGGCCAGCGGCAAGTTCATTTTCGCCGACACCGATGTGAAGTTCGACCAGCCTCAAACCGAAGTCGTGTTTGACCGCGACAAACTTCGTTCGCAGGGAGTCGACCTGAGCCAGGCCGGGCAGGACCTCTCCACCATGTTGGGCGGAAATTATGTGAACCGCTTCAGCATTCAGGGACGCAGCTACAAGGTGATTCCGCAGGTCAAGCGCGTTGAACGTCTGACAGCAGATCAGCTCTCGCAGATTTACGTGAAGGGTTCGGCGGATAAACTGGTGCCGCTCTCGACTTTCGCGTCGCTGCGGACGACGACCGAGCCTCGATCCTTGAACAAATTTCAGCAGTTGAATGCTGTCCGGATTCAGGGCGTCATTCCGCCCAACGTTCCTCTTGATCAGGCGCTGACCTTTCTGGAAGACCAAGCGAAACAGGTTCTTCCACAAGGCTTCACAGTGGACTACGCGGGTGAATCGCGGCAGTTGCGCGTAGAAGGCAGCAAATTCCTCGGAACGTTCTTGCTCTCGGCGGTCCTCATCTATCTGGTGCTGGCCGCGCAGTTTGAGAGCTTCCGCGATCCATTCATCATTCTGGCCGGCTCTGTGCCGTTGGCCATCTCAGGCGCGCTGGTGTTCTCGTTCCTGGGTTTCACGACTCTGAACATCTACAGCCAAGTGGGGTTGATCACGCTGGTCGGCTTGATCGCAAAGAACGGAATTCTGATCGTGGAATTCGCGAATCACCTGCAGGAAACCGGTCTGAGTAAACTCGAAGCAATCACCGGCGCGGCCAGCACACGCTTGCGGCCGATTTTGATGACCACGGCCGCGACCGTCTTCGGACATTTCCCACTGGTTCTTGCGAAGGGGCCCGGCGCAGGAGCTCGAAACAGCATCGGTATCATGCTGGTAAGCGGGATGATCATCGGCACCGCGTTCACTTTGTTTGTCGTGCCGTCGATTTACATGCTCGTCGCCAAGACACACGCACGCGTGCAAAGCGAGGATGAGGTCGCGATGGGCGAACCGGTTGGAAGTGTTGCCTGATGCCTCAGGGTACGCAGGGCGATTTAGGTGTCTGGTTATTTTTCTGAATCAGCACGTCTAAGTCAGCGCAGAGCTGCGGATACAGCCGTTTCTGCGTTGCGGTTTCGAGTTTGGACAAAACCGCAATCACATAGCGCACGCTCCTGCTTTGAATCCATGCACAGTCATGGATCAATCCGTGCAGAATTCCACACTTCGACGCAACGACGGGTAACCTTGGGAAGAGGCTGGTTACACAGCCATGCCCGAGCGCTGTCGCGATCTCAGTTGAAGAAGCCTGGTCTACCAGGCGGCCTTGGGCGAGTAGGGTGAAGTAGGTCGCCGCAGATAGTGCCGTTGCATTGTGTACGTTCGGCACGCTAACCGGACTGTTCCAGTCTCCCTTGTCACAGTAGGAACCTTTCAACCATAAGCCACTTCGGGTGGGATGAAATAATCCAGACTGCCATGTGAGTGAACCGATGTACGGCAAACTCACTTTAGAAATCAGCGTTCCAGCGTGACAGGTATCTACGATATGGCGAATTGAAGTTCGAGCTGCAGTCGTGAAATCAATCGTGGCGGTAGGCGTCCATTTCTGTATGTCAAACAGCCAGGCCAAATCCGGCAACTGAGATGCCAAGCCTTTTGCCCGCCACTCCGCCACCGCTGAAGACTCCAATTGTTTTCCATCAGCTGGTGAAGTCCGGGTCGCCAATTCCCGCAAGTCCGAGCGAAGTTGGAAGGCGCCGTACAGACCGAGAATCTTCGGCACGCTGGCACCGCCGATGTCGCTGGTTGCTCCCCACCCCGCAAACTCTGGAGCGGTGAGTTTGTTTCCAGTCAAATCCACGATTGCGACATGTACATGGTCATGAGGTCCCGGCGCGGTCTGTCCCCTGGCGCCTAATAGCCCGTCGTATTTGCTTGTGATCAGCTTGTTCAAACAGGTCTGCAATCCAGTGGGGCTCGTATCGGTCACGACGTTGTCAGCCGCATCGATGAAAAGGGGATTCAGCGTTGTGAGTTTCGCTAAGGTACCAGTGGTGAATGTGCCCGGCCGCGTTGCATCAGGCGTTTTGGGCGTTTGCATGTGGTCGAGCAGGACCAAACCCTGGGGCGCAACTTGATGTTCTTCGAGATCAGCCAACTCGGAAGGAACTACCTCGAAAACACTCTCTGCAAACGAGTGGTCACCTTCCGCTTCTAAGAGTGCCTCCTCTAGTTCTCCCAATTTCTCGTGCTGTTGCGGCCCCATCCAGGCGGTAAGCTGTCGACATAGTTCACGAGTGACTCGGACTACGAATCGTCTCGCGTCAGTGCTGCGCGAGACCGCGATGCCAACCAGCACGCTTTTGCCGTCATGCCGAATCCAGACTGGGGATCCGCTTTGACCTTCGGTGATTTCAGCGGTGTACACCATGGTTCTGCGCTTTTCGTCCACGACCGCGAGAATCCCTGAGAAACACCACATCGCACCCGTGCCTTTGTTCTTTGGGAATCCAGCGGAGTAGGCGACCTGCGTTATCAGGCTTTTGGGATCGACTCGTACGAGCACAGTTCCCGCGCCGCAATCCGGGCTGCCCCAGAAACACAGCTTGTCCCCTTTGAGTTCTGAAGGCTTGCTCTGTCCAAGCGGGTGGCTGAGCGTAATGAGGGCATAGTCGTAGTCACTGCCGATTTCGTTAGGATCGTAGAGGGCCGGAACATATGGCCTTCCTGAGCGGACCGCAGAACCCAAATTCTTGTTTCCGTCCATCGCCATCGTAACTTCGAGATCGTACTGGACCGGATCGCGAAGTACCTCGTTGATGACGTGAGCTGCAGTAAGCACGTGGCGATCCGAAATCAGGACGCCGGACCCTCCTCCGTCGTACTTGCCATTTTTGAGGATCGATATCTTGCAAATCCACCGGAAGCCATCTCGCTTTGAGAGTGTCTGTGCGCAATCGCACAGACTTCACCTACAAACTGCAACAAGGTGTCATGCAATGGTAGGAGTAGTTCCGAATGGCCCACCTGTTTCGAAACGCCGATAATTGCTCGAATCAATTGTTGTCGAGTCTGCCCATGGAGGAATATGCGCGTCTTGTTCCCCATCTTCGCGTCGTACGGTTTGCGCTGGGTGAGGTCATCGGACAGGGCTCTGGTCCATGTGTTTTCGCGTACTTTCCGACGAGCAGTGTTGTCTCTTTGATTTGCGACATGGAGGATGGCGCTACCGTGGAAGTGGCGCTCACCGGAAACGACGGAGTGCTCGGCACCTCCTTATTTCTGGGAGGAACCGCCACGGCGAGTCGAGCAGTGGTCGGCATCGCGGGAGAGGCAATGATCATGGAGGGTCGAGTTCTCCGGGATCAATTCCGGCGTGGCGGGATTTTTCAGAGTGCCCTGCTCGGCTATGCAAGTACCCTGATCACCCAGATTTCCCTGACAGCCGCTTGCAATCGCAGACATACTCTCGAGAAACGCTTATGCCGCTGGTTGCTTCTAATTCATGACCGAATCGAATCTGACGAACTGGTCATGACCCAGGAGTTCATCGCCAACATCTTGGGAGGGCGGCGTGAGACGGTGACGGTAGCCGCTGGGCGCCTTCAAGACGCGGGACTCATTCGCTATAGACGAGGTCGTTTGCAAATCATGGATCGAAAAGGACTTGAGGATGCGGTATGCGAGTGCTACAGGCCGGTCGGGGTGAGAGCGAGCCGCCCGGTCACATCGGCGGATGGCAGCTACTTCAATGCGTACGCGAAGCCGCGCGCAGAACTCGCGTAAGGAGAGCCCTTAACTGGTTGAAGTTATCTGGCATTGTGACGTGAATGTTTCCCTTCAGTTCCTCTTCTCCCCCTTCAGGAACCGTGTCGAGCGAGAAGATAACGATCGGCGTGAGTTCCGTTAAGCCGCCCCTCTGCCGAATTCGTCGCGCGGATGCGAATACATCTTCTGGCAATCCGTCAAGCGATACAAGAATCAGGTCTGGAGGATTGCGTTCGATTTTGTACTGGGCTTCGTGCTCATCGGGCACTGCGTCAACCTGATAGCCGTCACTCTTTAGCAATTCCTTGATTGAGTCGCGAGTTTCCTGCACATCCTCGACGACTAAAATTCTCGAGGTGTGCCCAGTGTTTCCATTCATATCTAGCGGGCATCCATTCCCAATGCCCCGGGAATAACCGATTTGAAGGAAAACTTCAGTGCGCCAGAGCACATTCGTCTGCAAATTGCTTCGAATTGCGAGCGGGAGGTCGAACAAAAAGCTGTCAGATCTGACAGTTCACGGGCTTAGGCGGGGGCGCAAGAATATTGGGAGGGCAGTGTAAATTCTCGCTTTAAGATGACAGCCGTTGGCGTGCCGAAAGTGACTGATGGCGGCCACGTGCGTAGGGCTCAAATGGCCAACAATGACCGCAGGTTTCCGTTTTGCCTAATCCGAAGGAGCAATATGCGTAATGTCATGATCGTCGTATTGATGTGCATAGCAAGCGTTCTAGCCCCAGCTCAGGCACCTTCGTCACAGTGGCAAAAAGGTACGATCAGCGCTGTCACCAATCACCAGGCGGGATCGGGCGAAGTGTCCAGCAGCAGCGTCCAGTATGACGTGACAGTTCAGGTCGCTAATACGAACTATGTTGTCCTTTATACGCCACCCAATGGGGCTAACACCGTGGAGTATTCGCGCGGTGTTGACGTGTTAGTTCAAGTCGGAACCGATGCATTGACGTTTAACAACAAGGTTTCGGGACGAACCACGGTGGTACCAATTTTGCACAAAGAAGTTCTGCCCACGTCGAGCGAACCCGATCTGTCCAGAGTGTCCGGTGAATACTACAGTCTCAAACTCCAGCATCTTTCTGAGGCCTTGAACTTGAGCGAGGAGCAGCAGAGACAAATCAAGCCCATCCTGGAGCAGGAAACCGCGGCAGTAGGAGAATTCTGGGGCAGTCCGGTTATTTCTCGTAAAGATAGACTGAGCCGCTGGGAGAAAACCGTGCAGGCCTCCGACAAGAAACTGAAACCTTTCCTATCTGCGGATCAACTACAAAAGTTGCAGGATCTACGAAAGGAACAAAAAGAGAAATTGAAGAAAATGAGTGAACAAGAGAAGCAGAAAACAGCGGGATAAAGCATCCGGCTCGGAGCGCGCGTGCGAGGCCGAGCTTAGCCGCCATCTTCACTAGAATCGGCGAGCGAGTCGGCCTTCATCTTTTGCATAACCTTGCCACGGTGCGCCTTCACCGTAATCTCGCTGATGCCGAGTTCGCCCCTACAGGGGATGCGCAACAACCCCGGAGTGCACGCATCTCTGCGGGCTTTTCGGCAGGCCCCTGGCTAGCTCCATTGCCCATGCCGCCTTTATTTCCTTCGTACGTGATATGCGACACGCTTCGGCTATTCACATGCTCACCAAGAGCTTGAACATCGTCGTCTGGCTGCGAGCAAGGTTGGATTGAATTTCGTTGTTGGATGCAATGGACCCAAAATCGAGGAATGCGTGGCGCAACTAAGAAGGCTTTGAAGTTGGTTGCGGGGGGTGAATTTGAACCACCGACCTTTGGGTTATGAGCCGAGAAAAATATTAGCCCGTCTTTGCTTCTCAATGATTTAGCTGTAGCCTCATACCCGTTGTTTTACCCTGTTCCCGCTTATTCTGTTCCACGTTTGTTCCACGACTTGTTCCACGTTTTTCCCGCGCCTGCCCCCGCCTCTTCTCAGGCTTGCCACGGA
>Ga0070712_100000049_pt1 | contig 65095 bp, 107 predicted proteins | sample LARL81metaG_FD_71396 | JGI IMG/M metagenome (GOLD analysis project Ga0070712, IMG submission 71396) | Corn, switchgrass and miscanthus rhizosphere microbial communities from Kellogg Biological Station, Michigan, USA - LAR L8-1 metaG | ecosystem: Host-associated > Plants > Roots > Rhizosphere ...
TCTCCGTGCTTACTTCTTGTATCATGATCAAGCTTGCTCGGAATTACTGGTTGATACTGAAGGAGCATCTTGACCATGAATCTCCTGAATTTGGAGGATTGGAACGTGTTTCATGTTGAAAGTAATGAATACGATCACCGTGTTCATGCAGAGCCAATCCCTACCCCAGCAGCTTGCCTCTACTGTACATCTCCCAACATTGTGCGTTATGGAAAACGTGATCACCACATTATGGATGTTCCAACATTAGGAAAACGCACAGGTATTCTCGTGCAGCGTCGGCGTTTCTTCTGCCATTCCTGCGAAAGAACCTTTTCGGAAACCTTGCCTGATGTGGATGAGAAACACGATATGACGATCCGCCTGGTGGAGTATATTGGACAGCAGGCTCTCACGCGCCCTTTTACCCATGTGGCTAATGAAGTGGGTGTAGACGAAAAACTGGTCAGGCTCATCTTTCAGGAGTTCACAGAGAAGCAGAAGTCTCTCTATACCTTTATTACTCCTACTCATTTAGGGATCGATGAGGTGCATTTAGCCAATCAGATGCGTTGCGTGTTGGCAAATGTCAAAGAGCGAACAATTGTGGATCTGCTCAAAGATCGGAATAAGAAAACGGTCCTCAAGTATCTGAGCATGCTTGAAAACCGCGACAAAATTGAAGTGGTTGCTATTGACATGTGGCAACCTTACTATGATGCGGCCACCATAGCACTGCCTGGGGCAAAGGTCGTGATCGATCACTTCCATGTGGTCAAAATGGCAAATGAAGCATTAGATCGCGTGCGTAAAGAGGTACGGGCCAGCTTAAGTGACCGCCAGAGAAGAACGCTGATGCACGACAAATATATTCTTTTACGACGCGAGAAAGATTTAGACGAGAAAAAGCGTCTGATATTAGAAGCGTGGATCAACAACTTCCCGTTGTTAGGAACAGCCTACCGGCTGAAAGAAGACTTTTTTGACATCTGGAAAGTTCCAGATCGCCCTGCCGCTGTGGTTGCTTTTCGTGAATGGAAGGCTGCTATTCCTGGTGAGTTAGCACCTGCCTTCCAGCCGCTTCTCACAGCGTTGGGGAACTGGCACAATGAGATTTTGAATTACTGGGATCATCCTTATACAACGGCCTATGTCGAATCGCTCAATGGCCTGACAAAAATAGCCAACCGTCTTGGCAGAGGCTATTCGTTTGAGGCGCTTCGGGCAAAGATCCTCTATTCAAAGGGGCTGCATGTCCAGCATCGTCCCAAATATGGAACCGGCTTTGATGTGAACAAGGTTGATCACCAGCGACAGCTCACTCTTGGAGTGAGCGTATCAACCCTGACACGATTGATAGAGGAAGGGGTTTTCTAACCTCTATCAATCAGTTAATCCGAAAAGCCAACAAAAACAACCACACACACATTTGTCCTCCACGTGTAGATTGTCTCAAATGTGGCAAGCCATTCTACATGATTGGTCACTCTCACTATTGCGGGACCTGTGAGACCCCTCAAACCACAGCTATCCCGACAGCATTCTATAAAGCATTTGAGAAAGAAAGCTGATATCTCAGGAATTTGTTGTGGGTGACAGTCCATTCAAGAGTCCCCACCCACAACAAATTCCTGAGATTGTACTTTTTGTTGCTGCGCTTATTTGTCCCTTACCCACGACAAATTCATGATACCCTTATATTGTTGAGGGCGTAGCGTGAGAGGATTGAAATTCGACAGGAAGAATCACCACTGTTATACTGGGGCTGCGTCTACGCGCACTGCAATACCATCTTCACAAAGGGACTCACTACTGAGTAGAGTCCCTTTCACTTCTTCCACTATCCCTCACCTGCTATACTAGCTCAGGGTTTATACTCAGAACCATCTTCTATAGACCGAGCAGATAGACTACTCGCTATCTGCTCTCACTTTCCCCTCTCATGCTATACTATCCTTGCGCTACGGCAAAAAGCGTGTAGTCCTTTGCTCGAAGGGATCAAACAGCAACGATCCCTTCTCACTTCTCTCACATCACGCATGCCGCAAAAGATAGCACAGGTCAGCACCCGCATTCGACGCAGGGCTATCCCGTATCGTGACGTGCCTGCCAGCGATATCCATCTCGCACACCACTGCTCCAGTCATATTTGGTGCGCTCACCTGGTCCGCCTCGTATCGTGTCCAGTCGATCTCCGTGAAATTGCCGTGTCCTGATAGCATCTCCTGGCAATCACGATTCGCGGACCAGGCTTGTACTGTCACGGTGGCCGTGTCTACGCCAATGGAGCATGATGGTGCAAGGCTGCGGAAGAAGAGGCCCAGTTGCCGACTGTAGAGCGAGCTACTACACGCGCAGAGCATGAAGAGAAGGATGCCACCGATGATAAAGAAGCCAGTCAGGTTGGAATTCCAGATCCGCTGGCGCAAAGAGTGACGCATGATAAGTCCTTTCTTGAGTGAAAATAGTGGATGAGGGATGTATGTGCTAGAAGTGTAGTTGTAGAGTATAGGTGTGTCAACGAACAAGCGTTCAGATAACCAATCATCCGAAACGGCAAAGAGCCCTGGCTCGGATAACCAGGGCTCCTGCAGTGAGGTCAGATTTACTTTCACAGAGAATTATCTCTTCCCTCATGATAGCATCAATCGAAATGTTTAGCTATACTTTGGCAACCATACAAGCATAATAGTATAGATTGACATAATTTAATACATTTTTAACGGGGAAGCCCTATCGCCAAGCGACATATTGCGATATACTGACACACGCACGCCAACATTTTCGTTGTTTAATATAGCTAAACAATATCGGACAAAACCAAAGTTGCAAGAACTTCTAACCACGTTGGCGTGCTACACCCTTTCTGTTACAATAGCTCTGCACGCTGACTCATGCCACTTATCCATTGTTACAATGCTTTACCAAGTAGAAAATGATCCTCGTCAGCGTGTTTTTTTGATTTTGGAGTGTGTAAAGCGTCTATAGTAGTGAGAATACCGAATGCAGATATTCGTGATTTGCTGGATTGTCCTGGTCGCCCTGGCCTCTGTGGTCCTGGCTCGTACTTCAAACAAGAAGTGATTATTCTTCTACAAAGCTCTCTACTTCTCTTCAGCCAAATTCTGTTGTTTCCAAACGCGCTTGATACAATGCGGATCCAGCCAGAGTCCAGTACTCTCATCCAGTTCAAAATCCGCAATTGTATGCACCCCGCATCGACTACGCCCACACTTCTCACAATAGATATTCCCTGGATTGCCTGATGGAGATTTTAACACGGCAGGTCGATCACCACATTTGCAACAGACACCATAGACAACGGATAGCTTCGGTTGTGATTGTGGTGCGATTCTCGACGTGTTGTCTTGACTTACCGATGATGGCACGTCGAAACCTTCCAGGACCATTTCTTGCCCATTTGACGGGATGTGTAATGGTTTTCTCATGCCTGCGCCTCCAGTTCATCCAATCTCTTTTCTATCTGCTCATCACTCCACTTCTGCACCTCCGCAATCATCCCCAGGTACTCTACTCTCGCGCCACGCCACACTGCTATAGCATTCATCCTCGCACACGTTTGCGCCGTGTTCTGTGGCGATTGTGGCGCATCACTGAGCACACGGACCCGGCCACACTGCCAACCATGCGCGTTGCAAATCGTCGTGAGTCGTTGCATGAGGGTGGGCCTGCGCGTAGTTGGCATTATGACGCCTCACTTTCTGCTGCTGGCTCCAGATCCGCAACGCTCATAATGACATCCTCGCACCCATACGGACCATACCCACCAACGACCTTCACATCGCACGCCAGTCCAGTCGGGAACGTCCACTTGTTATGCACTCGCTGGAACAGGCCAGATACGCCGTAGTGGATGCTGCGTTCGTTGGTGTTGCGGACCGGGTCGCCGTGTTTGAATGTCATGATGCTGCCTCCATGTCCCACAATGACCTTGCTGGCTCAGGATAATTGCACAGCAACATCTCAGTAGCCATGTCCAAATTTGTGCTATTCACTGAGACATTACTCGGCTTATGCTGTTGCCAGGTGATGCGCCTCCACTTCTCAGCAGGATAAAGCGCATCGATTGCTGGATGAGGATAATACGAGAGTGCAACCATCGATGTCTCTGATGAAAGGGCATTCAAGGCTTGCGCGAGCCCCTCATGGTCAAAGCCATCACGACTCGCTGGATAGTACCACTCAGCGCCAAAGTAAGGCGGGTCCACGTAAAAGAGCTTCTTGCCAGGGATTTTCTCATAGCGTTTGATCGTCTCGATAGCGTCCCGGTTATCGATAGCCACATACTTGATGCGTTCCTGTACCTCTCTGATCAGTTCAGCGGCATTCTTGAGGATACTGGCATTCATGTATGTCCATGATGGTGGCGAATTGCGCATGAAGCCAGTCATATTGCTACGCAGGATATACAGCCAGCGTACAGCCTTCTCCGTGGATGAGAGTGTGGTATCTGGCGCAATCTTTTTGGTCTTGGAACCATAAAGTGAATGCCAGTAATCGTAATAGAACTTACGAGCATACGGCAATGCCTCTAGACGCTGTTGTACCTCCTTCCCGTTACGCTGCACTTCTTGCCAGAAGTTGATGAGCAAATCATCCAGATCGTTGAAGACCTCCCTGCAAGTGACTGATTTTGCCATCAGGACATGGGCAGCCCCGCCAAACGGCTCAACATACAAGTCGTAGGTGGATGGTAGCGGGAAAGCATCAACTATCAGGCTGGCTGATGCTGATTTCCCGCCCATCCACTTAACCGGGGACCGTAGAACCTGCGTCATGATGCTATCCTTCTTTCCCATCGCTCGATTCGCTCTTCCAAGGCTACACGCTGCTCACCAGTCAACTTGTCCAGATCTTGCTGCCATTTCTCGCGGCCGGGTCCGCACTTCTTTTTCTCGCTTGTCGTCACTACGTAAAGACATACGTAATTCATGTTCTGTAACCATTTTGGTATATCTCTATCCCACATTGTTGCACCTCCTGTGGTCCGCTCATAATTAATCATCCTCATGCACTATACGTAGTTGTGCCTCTTGAGGATAGAAACGTGTATGAGCACCTACAAAGTGAAGATTGACATTGCCCTTTGGTCCACCTCTATGTTTCTCGATAAGTAGCGAAATGTCATATTCTGAGGCTTCTTTCGGCACTGCAGGATCACGATAGATAAACATGGCTACATCACAGTCCTGCTCGATGCCCCCAGCCTCACGTAAATCAGACAATTGAGGCATACGGTTAGCCCTACTCTCAACATCCCGGTTCAATTGTGCCAGCGCCAACACAGGTATCTTTAATTCACGGGCCATCTCTTTTAGCTCCCGGCTAACGCGCTCAACTTCCAGTCTCCTATCAGATTTGCCATCAGATGCACCACCTGCCACCTTCGCCAGCTGGAGATAGTCCACGATAATCATATCAAGGCCATGTTCCGCTTGTGCTGCACGCGCTTTTGCTCGCATTGATTGGATATCATTGGCGGGAGTATCATCTGTCCACAATTTGCCTGACGTTGCCTGTAGTCGGGACATGCCATTGATAACTAGCTCCCACTCTTCAGGATCTTCAAATTTAGCATCTCGTAAGTGCATCGCATCCACTTTCGACTCGATGGCCACCAGGCGTTGCATCAATTCGCCTTCATCCATCTCAATCGAGAAGAAGAGAATTTGACAACCTTTTTTCACGGCTTCATACGCAAAATTCAAAGCTAACGCGGTTTTGCCCTCTCCAGGCCTGGCTGCGAGAATATACAATTTGGAAGATCGAAAACCACCCAGGAGTGTATTGAGCAACTTATAACCAGTGGGAACCCCTGTCAGCGTGCCCTTGCTATATTGCTCATGTAAGGCCTCTAACTGCGTCCAATAGCGTTGCAGGGCATCTACATGGCTGCTAATCGGGTTGCCAGTGCGTCCCTGTCCAATCTGAAAGATAAGTTGTCCAGCGTACGCTACAGCCTCTTCATCCTCACTATAAGCACGAGCCGCAATCTCACCAGCGGCATGCACTAGGCGGCGATAGATGGCAGTCCGCTCAACAATGCGCCCATAGTATTCGACATTGCCCGATGTTGGGACTCGATCAATCAATGAGGTAATGTAAGAGGCCCCGCCAACTTGCTCTAACTTATTATTGCGTTCCAGGTCATCACAAATGGTGATAAAGTCTGCTGGCTCACGCTGTTGGTATAAGCGCAGGATGACATCATAAATCGATCTGTGTGCATCCCGGTAGAAGTCTTCGACCTTGAGAAATGGCACCACTTGTTCCAGTGCTTCTGGATCGATAATGATACTACCGAGTACACCGCGTTCCGCTTCAATGTTCTGAGGTAACTGCTTCTCCATGATTAGCCTCGCTTTCTCAACTCAGATGGGCGAACAAACACCACATCATCCTCTTCTTCGACTGGTGGCACAAAGGTACTCTTTACACCTGCAGGTACGACATTCCTTTTCGCTTGCTTGTTCCTCTCATCAACAATGTCCATTTCCATCGTTTCATACTGCTTGAGCACTGAATGTATCCACATGTTTTTCTTCCATGAGAAGTTAGTCCGTTTATCAACTGGCGTATTCCACAAACGCAGGTAAACCTCGCGCAGTATCTCTTCTGTTGGATGGGTATCTAACCAGGCAATGATGGCATCTGTATCGGTGCCAGTTCTGCGATAGCGTGCATCAGGCTTTTGCATGACCTCTTGTTTGAGCTTGTCAAAGTACTCATAAACCTTCTCTACACGCTTTTGCATGACCTCGTTAATCTCTGTCTGCTTGCCTTTTCCCTTGCTACCTGTAGACTTGCTCGGTTTTTTTGTAGCCATCGGCGGGCTATAAGAATTACCACTTGCTTGCTGTTCCTGCTCAGTTGCTTGATTCGACAAGTCCTTGACGGCTTGTGTGCTCGATGGTGTTTCTTGAGGCTGTAACGGCGATTCTGGCGTTACATTTTTTTGATGGGCAACGACAGCACTTTCTTGAGTAAGGCCCTGTTTTTCGTCGATGGTAGGGCTTTGTGTGGCATTGTGATCGGTGGGTGTCGATTGAGTGTTTCCCCCGACGACAGCCGTACTCTCGACAATAGCAGTGGTGGCAGCATCGACGGTCTGCCGCTCCACTTCATGCTCCCATCGCACTTCAACCTCGAGGCCCTGTTTCTTGTAGGTTGGCAGAACTTCCCAGGCAGCAACACGCTCACGACGTTTATCTTCCATCTCGCTGTAAAAGGGATGAGGGAAAGCAGGAGTCAACGTGACAATCATCACTGTTGGCTGTTCAAGATTGTCTAGGCGAATAAATGAATGTTCGAGATGTTGGCGATAGGCTATGCCTTGGTTACTGGCATTTCTCCCGGCTGTAGTGGGGTATGCACTCCCCTTTGGAGGATCTGTTACTTGTAAGAGTTGAGCGATTTGTGCTTTGAGTAATGCATTTTCATTTTGCAGTTGTGAGAGGGCCGCGTTGTCGATAGACACACGCGAATTCGTAACCTCAGTATTACCAGATATTACAGTAGTATTACCTAGTATTACGTCCGAGTTTGTGCTTGCGCGTGGGACACTTTTGTCCCAATCTGGTACGCCGTTGTCCCGTGGTGGGACGTTACTGTCCCAATTTGGGACATTGTTATTTTCTGATGGAATATTTGAGGAAACAATGATATTTTGCTGTCCCAATTTGGGACGCTCTGGATAGTATGCATAATTGAACTCCCAAAAAGCCTCAACATTGATAGTAAGAACCATTTCTTCTCGGTTCTCACCTTCTTTTGTTTTTGTCTCCTTAGTAACAAATCCTGCCCTTTCCCACTCAGGGACCATTCGGGCGACACAGGATTTGGGCATACGGATAAGGTTGGCTAATTTTCGATAGGAACCACGAAAGTTTTCTTTGCGGGTGGCATAATGACGCCAGAAGCGTAAGAAACCAACTAAATAGGAATCTTCAGATAAAAGATCCATATCGAAAAGAATATTTGGAAGTTGTGAAAAATCTCTTAGTTTGCTCATGCTGCACCGCCGTCACTTTCCATATTTGCTGACCAGAGATTGGGTTGTATTACTGCAATGCGCTTCTGCGCCAGGGCTATATAATCAGAATTGAGTTCGATGCCGAGATAATTGCGATTGTGTTGGAGGGCAACCATGGCCACAGTGCCGCTGCCCATGAAAGGATCAAGCACAATATCACCTGGACGTGAACCTGCAAGAATACATGGTTCAACTAATTTGGGTGGCATTACTGCAAAGTGGGCTTCTGAGAATGCTTGGGTTGGCACCATCCAAACGGAACGGGCATTTTTTTGTTCATATCCTTGATGGGTTCCCAATGTGCTTGTTTTTAAGCTTTGTAAATGCGCCCTCTTATGTTGTGGGGTTGCTCTGGGGATTCCTCTTTTTTGTAGTGCTATTTCTGCTATTGCGTCTGCATCATAGAAGTATCGTTCATTCTTGGCAAGCAAGAAGATATGTTCGTGGGCTGTAGTTGGGCGATCCGTAACTGACTCTGGCATGGCATTGGTTTTGTTCCAGATGCAGTCCTGACGGAGATACCAGCCATCGGCACAGAGGGCTATGGCAACACGTGCGGGGATCATCATAAGGTCTTTGGATTTGAAGCCGCTTGTGAGCGGTACAGCCAAACCTTCTGCATAGGTCATTTTATCGAGGGCATAACTTCCACCCCCACCCTTGCCACTTCCAGCATAACAGTCCCCAAGGTTCAGCCAACATACCCCATTATTCTTGAGTACCCGGCGAACTTCACGAAACACCTGTACCAGTTTCTCGATGTACTCTGTTGGTGTCTCTTCCAAGCCAATTTCTAAATGTTTATCAGGGTGCCCATCAGGTAGATAACTCCGCAAACCAAAGTAGGGAGGACTTGAAACGCAACACTGGATATAGTTATCGGGAAGTGTTCGTAAAACGGATAGCGTGTCTCCGTGTACAATAGTATTGATAGGGGGTCTCTCACTCATGATATTCCCTCCAACCGCCACCCGTACCTATCAACCAGACATTGCACAAGACTTGTAATCTTGCTGGGTGTCCAGTTATAATAGGCATAGAGGTAGCGCGAATCTAGCACAGTGTCTACTGTCTGGAAAACCTTAGACATTGTGTGAACTACTTCAAGCTTTGTTAAAAGCCGCCGACTAAAGGCGGCTTTTAATTTTGCTGAGATTCCATCTCGTCGATATAGCGTTTCAATTCTTCGCGCTTGATCTTCCAGTGACTTCTTGAGCCATGACCCAGCTTGAAGCCCTTGATTTCTCCCGTCTTGAGTTTTAGTCTGACAGTATCCTCGCTCATTCTGAGAATGCGTGCCACGTCTTCTGGTGTGAGTAATTCGTCCATAACTAGCATTGTTGCCCTCCCAATTTAGACCTACTAGTATTGTAACATATGCCCCCTGATTATCAAGGACTATTCGCGTATTGCCGTTATACTCGTTACATCCGTTATTATGCGAAATAAAATAAATAGCCATAGTTCCACTTCCCTGTTATTCAAATGATTGCTTGCCCTTGCTTCTCATCTCATCGTGTTTTGAATGACGCAGTGCATAGGTTTCCCACTCTTCCACCCACGTCTCGAAACCGTTAAATCCCCAGTGCAGGCAGTATTCTGTGTCGCAATCAGTGCAAATGACTTTCACACTTGTACGGCAGACATTGTCTTTGTTTTTTGTTTCAACTATGCCGATATTTGCTCCGCATTGTGTGCAGTCCCAGGTGACAATACGGCGTTCTGTGATTTTGATTTTGCTCATTGTTGCGACTCCTGGTGGATAAGTTGTGGTTCCTCGCTAATCAATCCGCAGCCCTGCGCCAGTGCAAACCAGAACGTGAGTGCCTGGCTTGGTAAGTCGTCGGGATAGTGGTACTCCATGCGATCCGCCACAGAATCGAGCAGCGAGATGATGGTGGGCAGGCTGTCTACTAGCTCGTGCGATTGGAGCAGAGCCTGAACAGCGCGAGGGTGTTGCGTGTAAATAATCAAGGTGTTCATGATTGTGGCTCCTGTGGTAACAAATCGCTGTTTTCGTAGATATTGCCGATGATCTCCATGCGCTCGCTATCATCGGTCAGGTTCCAATCCTCGCACCACTTGTCCTCGTTGTGGTAGAAATCTAATCCAAATTCAGGTGGTCTCTCCCAGAATACGACTTTTGCTGTAGCATCTTCTATTTTGAGAATATCACCCTCGTAGATGTCTTTGCCTGTGCAGTCTTGTTGGCCAGTGCCGAACACCGGGACCACCACGCGATCAGTAAATGGTTGTGCGAAGGCGTTGAGCACTTCACAATTGCCATCGGCATCGAAACGTAGACAGAAGCCATAGGTGAGCCATTCTTTGTTTGTTTGGTCCCAGGCTTTACATTTTGGGATGTTCATGATTGTGGCTCCTCGGTGAAATACGCGATGGTCCCGGCCTGCATACACTGGAACAAGAAATGCTCCTCGCCCTGGACCCGGAAATGGTATTCCAACGTCAGCAGTTGGTAGAGGGACATCTCGTACTTGTGCTCACCACTGGTGTTGGCCAGGACAATGGTGCAGCCGTTCTGGTGAAACTCGAAGCGCAGTTGTGGTGGCTGCGAGAGGCTGGCCAGGATGTGATCGACTTCGTTGTGTATATCCATTATTGCTCATTGCCCTCCAGTATCAGTTTCACGGCTTCCCAGAGTGCATCGACGAGTTTATTCGCTTGTGTGGTGTATTTGCCGTAGGAGACATCAACAGACCAGGCTTCTTTGACGAGTATTCCTTCATCGTCTTCTGTCATATCACGTTGGATCTCGAAGCCACGCCAGTTGTCGCCGTGCTCGTCAATGAACTGGATAAGATGACCGATGGAGCGATGTGCGTCGGTATAATCCCCTGTTTTGTGGCTATTGGTAACGGCCCAGGTGATGTATTGCATCCGGGCTTGCTCTGATAGCTCATCAAATTGTGATTGTTCAATGGATTGTTTCATTCGCTGCTACCTTCCAAAAATAGTGGTAATTGATATTTTCCAATAAGCACCACGCCGATTGCTACCAGCCTCAAGCGTGACTGTCTGTAGTGCCATACAAACCTGAAAGCTCGTTCGCATGCTATTCGCAGCAATCCAGCGCGATAATCAATGTGATAATCGAATTGATTTCAGATTCTTCAAGTTGTGTCTCCGAGCGCAGAATAAACTCAATGCGCTGATAGGCTGTCAGTGGTTCTGGCTGCCGTGTTGCTTCCATGGAAAAGAAATCATCTGGAGACATGCCAAGCCACTGACAAACCTTGCCAACGGTTCGCAAGTCAACGGTGTGCTCGCTCTCAATACGTGAAAGCGTGGAGGCACTGACACCATCGATCTCGCGTGCAGCTTCGCGCAGTCCCTTGCTGCCACGTTTGGTTTTGGCGCGAATGGCAAAAAGAGCTGTGTCGAAGTGCAGGGGTTTGGATTGCTCTGGCGCTTGTTCGTCCATTTCTTCTTAACCTCTTAATAGCCAATATTGATGACTTCCTGTGTAAAATCCCCGAATTTGTTGGTGTCCCGTGTTATATTCCATGTGATGTGGAAACACCTGTGTGGTGTGAAATAGTTGCTGCGTCAGTGGGGAGATTGACGCAGCTGCTGTTTTTAGCTGGCCCTATTTCTTTTGTGCCGCCTCTACCTTCGCGTTCAACTTCTCTGCAAACTTCTGCTTGATCGTCTCCACCAATTTGTCCTGGCTCATTTGCTCAACATTCTCAATCCGGCCCAGGGCAATATGGACATTGCCGCGACCTCGCACATACTTGCATGCCTGGATATAGGTGCGAGACGTGCCATCACCTCGCCTGCTGATGTTTTCACGGAAATATCCATTGAGCCCCTGCGCTTCAATGATGGCTCGGATCTGTTGCTCACTCAGCATCTTCAAGGCTCCATGCGGTATATCCACGCCAGATCCATGGACAAAACACCACTGGCCAGCCAACCACCAGCAACACCATTGCGAGCGTGCTACTCCCTGCCAGCCAGCACACCAGAAATACATACTCTTTGCGCGTCACAGATCCCTCCAAAGCCACTGCCAGAGGGCAATTGCCCAGATGACAGCCAATAAAACGGCACTCACGATAGTGCCGCAGCCAGTCCCGGCGTAGTGGGCCAGTTTATGACGCAGAGGCCAGTCGGGGAAGTCACGAAACTTGTCATTATTCACGGCTATCCCCCATTCGCTGAACTGGGCCAAATAGTTCAGGATGCATCATGTGTACCTTGCCTATGGCTTCGGCTTCCGTCAAGCCCGATTCGGTATTGATGAGACGATCATAGTCAACCCAGGCCAGCCATGAATGGCTACATTGTTTGGTGATGATGATTGGTTGCAGCGCTGGCAGATCTTCTGTTGTGGTCATTGTGCGCACCTCATCACCGCGGCTATTTTCCATGCTTCTGTCCACTCGCTTTCTGGCGTCTCATAATCTTGCACCGTCTGCGCCATCCGTATCAGTGCTCGAAAACCAGCCCGCCTGCTCATCTTCTTGTCAATCTCCGCTATCTGATCGATGGTAAAACCTGCTTGTTGTAATTTTTGTATTTCTTGTGTGGTCATACCCTACGAACCTCCTATGCTAATAATTAGTTAGTTACTTCTATTTTCTTCGTGTAGCCGTTGTCTATACTCTTCCACCACTTGCAGGGCCAGAACCAGAACGCTCCACACCATCAATGCTGCATAGAAGTGCCTGCTTGAGATGACATCGAAGCCTCTGGCCAGGATGATCCCGAGCAGGGCCAGCAAGACAATCACGATACGTGTTCCTGTTCATCCTGACATGTTTGGCAATTGGTGGTGATCTTTTCCCAGGTGATGATGCTACTGTGTAGCATCATGGGCTGTGGCTCCGTTGTTGGCAATGGCACAAGTGGTTCGACTTGTGTTATCTCATCAGCAGATCGCCACGTATCCCGGCACCCTTTTTGGTAAAATGCCATGGCAACAAACGGGACAAGAAGGACCAGGCCTGCCAGTATGGTGATAGTGAGAACGTCATAATGGGTCACGATGGGTTTTCCTCCAGTGGTTGTGTCTTTTGTTGAGCGAATGGGCAGGAACTATGCATCTCTGCAAATTCGAGATGCCCGCGGTTATTGCGCACGATCCCCGCCTCTATCAAAAAGCGAAGGAGCAAATCAAAGTCTTGTGTGAACTCAGGAAGATGGACGGCGAGTGGGCACTGAGATGTTTGAGTGTTCACAACATCAAATGTATTGCCTCCCTTTAGTTGCGCACAAGTTATGATCTTACGCATGGTGCTTTTTATTTTCCTTTCTCACGACTAGCTCAAAAACTTGCTGTTCTGGGCAGCTTTCAACGAATCGTTTCAACGTGCGATATTCAGACTCGGCAGTGGTTGAGTGTGTAGACGCAGCTGCCAGAGCCTGTAAAATCGTTTGTAAGTTGCGACGTGCCAGGATGAGATTATTGGGCATCTTGTACCTCGCTTATGCTGCCCTCGACAATCTGGCACTGCCAATCGGCGCGGGCCGGGAGCGTGAGCCCCCAGACCTGTGCGTAAAGAGACATGAGACGGAACCGATTAATCGTGCCCTGGTCAATCTGTTGCTGTTGTTGCCAGAGCGTGTCAATGTGAGCAATCGCCCTGTTCAACTGTGGCAGTGGACTCTCGGACATCGCGCACCTCCGTACGAAAACGTTTTCGTTCTTCCTCTATTTTTCGATTTGCCACTGTTGTATCAAATGTGAGAGACGAGCAAATGGCCCGTGCCGAAAAACAATGGTGGTGTTGGCCGGGATGATCATGAGGCCGCCTTTCTCTCTGCTGGGGTAAAGAGAGCATCGAGTGTAGACTGCCTGATGCGATAGGCCAGACGGGTTCGCACGTGAGGCAAGACGATGGCATCTAATACGCCATTCTTAATCCAGCGACGTACGGTTGTATCGTCAACGCGCAGCCTGCGGGCGACTTCGGCCACGGTCAAAAGTTTGTCATGTGTCTCTGGTACTTGCTCTGTGTTATTTTTCTTTGTGTAACTCATGCTATTTTTCCTCTTTTTTCTGTGAACATAGGTTCAGTTTCATAATTTATGGCTTCAAGTACTAGGGTCGTGGTAAAGACGGTCTCATCCTCCTCTGGTGGCAGAGAGACCGGGAAATCCTCTGCGATCTGATGGCGATGAAACCAATAGTGTGTTAATGGATTGATAAATTTGCGTTTTCGAGTGAAAAAATCAAACATCGCATTGAATATCGTCACCAACCTTGGGGTCAGACTCGATGATAACATTGGTCTCCTTGAGATAGAACACCGTTTCCACCAGGTTATTTGCAACCAGGGGAATCAAGTTGTGGGCGCTTATCCTGATTTTTTTGGGAAGCTTCTGGTCATGCTCATGCCAATGTTTCAAGAGTTTTTCTTGGACCAGACGTTTGATACGTTGGATCTCTTCTCTTGATGGCTCTTCCACCTCTTCTATTTGTTCGCTTGCCTGCTTGTCTTCTTGTGTAATCGTGGTGATGGTCATGTCAATATCTCCAGTGTTATTCGTGTTAAGGGTTAGCCGGGTTGTTGGGATGAGTTCCACCTGCATCGCTGGCACTGATGCGATGGTTGGTATAGGGATATAAGGGGGAGTAGTCACACCGTGGAAAGGCGTTTCATGAGATCGGCCTATCTTGGATTGCCGATCTATCAAGTGCCGTAATTCTCGAACCAGGGCCTTTTGTCGTATAGGGGATATGGGACTGTGCATAGTCTTTCCCTTCTGCCACTTCATCGTAAACAATAAAAACAGAGGAGAAGCAGCACGCGAGCCCTACTTTCGCGCCTGGTTCTCTGTGGTGGAATACTGCCCTCATCCCTGTCCATGCCTTCCACCGGATCGCAACTGGCATCATGCCAGTTGAGTAGTACTTTTCCCGCTAAGCAAGCAAGCAGGTATTTTGCCTATGCTACAATGACATAGGCTCAACCAATCCTCTGCACGTGACGAGGAGAGAGTGAGAGCAACTATTTCTGTGTGATAAGGTGCCAATACTTAGGAATAGTCAGAAAATAATATATAACTCTCTATTCGCATCAATTTCTTCAATCAACTCGTCTTAACTACAGAGTAATGGTATACTATCGATGTTGCTTGACAACTTTCTGTTGTCGCACAACAAGAAAAGACTAAGCAAGTATAGTTTAGCGACACTAAGCATGTCAAGCTTTTTGCTTATCATTTTCTTATCAAATGGAGAAAGGCGCAAAATGATAGAAACGTCACCAGACACAGACATTTCTTTCTTTGAAGCACTCGCCCAGGTGGTGCGTAAGTCTGGACTCAAACCAGCCCAGATTGCACGCCGCGCGAATGATCAAGTGAAAGAGATGATTGATGCCATTCCTGATCCAGCCGAAAGACTGCTTGCAGACATGGCAACCGTACGGCTCCATCGTGCCACCGTTGGCCGTGCAATCAAAGGAGAGTCCAGTATTAGCGAAAAAACGCTCTCTCTCATAGCCGTTGGCTTAGGGTTAGATGGAGAAACCCGCCGCTGGCTTGAGGAGTTGCGTAAGGCTGAGCCGTATGTTCATCATTCTACTCAGACACAAGCAATTGTGAGAGGGGATGAGCAGGCTAGTCAATTGCCAGGGTGGCTCTTTGACACAAATCGGCACGAATAGACAGGTGTAAATAGCTCTATCCATCAGCACAAGCTGAGAAGATTCTTAGCTTTTTCTAGTATTGTCACCGCCCATGCTGTATAGTTGAAATGGCTTGATAAGCCAATTGAATAGCTTTTTAGTGCTTAGTATCACTAAACAAAAGTACAAGTATGGGAGGTACGTTGCAAAATGTCGGAGGCTCTCCCCGGCGAAAAAAACCGTTTTGGGAGATGGATGGAGGCCATGAATACCATTTGTGGAACAAGTTACGCACGAGTAGCGCGTCACATTGGGATAACACGAGGGGCGTTGTCTCAATCCATTTATGGAGATGGGGGTGTGAGTGACAAACATGCAATTGCCATCATGGAAAAATATCACATGTTGGCGCAGCAGCAAAATATCCCGCTGCCGATTACCTGGGACAAATTTTTTTTGATTTCTTGGTTTCGAGGGGATGGAACTGTCAGCCAGGCTGATGAAGCGTTACGCAACATTGAATTCATTGCCACAGTGATCAGGGAGCGCGATGAGTTGCGAAAAAGAGTCGTCGAGACATTGAAGAGAAAAGACGATCCTGAGCACAACTTAACGCTGGCCCTGGAGGAGGTTGAACGATTGAAAGGAGAACTGACACGATTCAAGGGGGAAGAAGGAGACTCTTAACAAAAATCTGGAAATGTAAGAATCCCCTTTTTCAATGGTTGCTACAAGTATAACCTAAAAACCGGAAAAGTAAAGTGAGGCCGCTTTTAAAGCGGCCTCACGTCTTTTTTATCCACAAAAGTCATAACAGAGGATAACATTGTCAATTGCATGTTATTGCATTGCATCTTGTATATGCAATGATTTGCGTTTTGGTGGAGTATGACTGCCGCTTTTCTCTTTCGACATCCACCAAAAGACAATTTAATGCATTTTGATTATGACTGCTGCTTTTGTGCTGATTTGCTGGCATCGCCATAGCCAGCAAGCACCCCATCTTTGTGGCTCTGGTGCCTTGGCTTGAGTGGTAACTCAAAAACTTCCTCTAGGCTATAGAGGCTGTGCCGTGTGCTTACCCGCTTAATGTCTTTGAGATTGCCCAGCGTGACGTGACGACGTACTGATCTATCCGTGTAGGTATAATCCGTTTGATGCTCCTGTTTGGCTCGCCAGGAGAGAATAGCCGCAGATTCCTGGCTAGTCACTCTGTTTTCTACTGGCTTGATCCGCAGTTCTTTAAGCGCCTCATTCATTTGCGTGCGTGTATAAAGTCTTGCCATGTTCCCCTCTTCTTGAAAAGCTACTATGTCGCTACTATCTTAGCATGTAAAATGAATATTTTCAAGGGTGGAAATTGGTGTTATTTTCGTTGTTAAAGTATTGACAAAGTAGCGACAATCAGGTATACTTAGATCATTGAAGGAAACAAAAAAACGCCACTCACGCAGCCGGTAAGCAAAGCGAGTGGCCCATCCACTAGGGAGGTAACAATCATGGTAGCACATAGCACAAGCAAAAGAAGCCTGAAAATCCAAAAGTTGGGACCATCTTCTGAGCAGCAAGCATTAATGGTGAGAATTGACTGGACGAAAAGTCAGGTTGTTAAGATAAGCGCTCGTGAAGACTTCAAAATGCCAACCGTGACGATGTGGGTGCGCAAAGATGGCTATCAAGTCATCAGCACGCAGGATGTCTCGGTACTCAAAGGGATGACACTCTATTTCGTCGCCAGCAATGAGCAGGGCTGGTACTACCTGCTGAAGTGGAGTGAGAGCCTGAACAAGCACGCTTGTACCTGCCCGGCTGGACGCATCCGCCACGTGTGCCGACACCAGCACATCCTCGCCGACCATCTGGAAAAGTCCAGTGTTGTTGCTCCTGAGCCTGCTACTGAGGTGGCGGCTCGGGAACTACGCAATGTTCCCAGCCATGGCGACCTGATGCCACAATACCGCGATGAGAATGGGAAATGGCAGCACTTCAAGGATGAGCAGGGATACAACATTTGCTTTATTGGTGGCTATGAGGACTGGGCCTGCCGTTTCATCGAGACAGACAGCGACGAGCACAGGCAGGCAGTACTGGCAGAGTTGAAGCAGATGATTGCTGAGTGCCAGTACCAAGAGGTGGCTTGATGAGCAACGTGATTGATCTGGCCCAGTGGAGAAGCGAGCGTGAACAGCGCCGCATCTCCCCACTCTTGCGACAGGCCGAGAGGATGCGTGAAACGGCGCGAGTGCTGTTATTTCACGCGGCAATGTTAGAGCAAGAAGCATCTGGCACGATTGACTACGACATGATGGCACCGGAAAAGATTGAAAATCTCAGGGCGTTACATAACGCCTAGATGGAATGGAGAAGAAAACGATGGCAGAAGAGAATCAGAGAAGCTTCAACCCCAGAGAACATTTGCTGCAGCTCAAGAGTCGTGAGGGTAGCAAGGATTATCTACCAGTCCAGTGGCGCCTTGTCTGGTTCCGCGAGCAATGCCCTCAAGGAACGATTGAAACAGAGATTGTGCATCTGGATCTGGATAAAGAGATGGATGAAGAAACATTTGCCTGGAACAGCGAAAAGAGACGCAGCGAAAAAGTAGTCAAGACGGCACGTGGCGTGGCCATTGTTCGCGCGGTGGTGCGAGATGGGAAGGGTGGCGTGGCTACTGGCACAAAGATGGAGAAGGCCGCTTCATTCCCTGACTGGCTGGAGAAGGCAGAGACGGGCGCAATTGGACGAGCACTTGCGGCGTTAGGGTATGGTACACAGTTTGCACCCGATTTGGACGAGGCGCATAGGATTGTGGATGCGCCTGTGGATCGTCCAAATGAGCCATCTGCGCAGCCTACTTCGACAGTACGAGCGCCAGAGCCAGCCGACCTGCGCAGACGGAGCATCCAGTTGGGTATCAATCCTGAGCAATTGGTGATGAAAGTACTTAAAGCAAATGTTCCAGAAGACAACTGGACACCAGAAATGTGCGCAAGGTTGGCGCGTGGGCTGGATATTATCGAAGAAAGCCGAAGCAAGAAGGCTTCGTAAGTTCTGGGAAAAGATAAATAGATTGTGTTTTAATTGTATCAAGTAGTAGGAGAAGTATATGTCTGATCAAACAATAATGCCGTTACCAACGCGGCATACACTTATCGATGCCTTGAACACTGGCGAATATGGCTGTGAGTTGGCTGTCTGCGCATCTGGACTCTTTATCCTGATTGTACAGGATCGCTATGAACTGGGTGGCGGCTATGGTGTACAGGTGATTGCTTTGAATAGGCTTATCAACAAGCACTGCAATACCATGGAACAGGTTGAGCAGTATCTCAGCGAGATAGCACCATACAAAGCAAGCTCGGCTGTGTGGGTTCCGCTGCCAGCATATAACTCAGGTGTAATGGAGACGGACTATCTGAAGAAGATTAGTGAGTAGCGTAGGATGCGTTTCTAGCAGGCTTGTCTCGTGACTGGGTTGCACGTCGGATGCGAGAGGGCCTGCTGTGGCGATGAATTGAAGAGAAAGAGGAGAATATGAATAAATTTGTGTATGTCGGAGTAAAGATGACCACCGACCAACTGACTAATGAGGAACTAGCAGCTATCTATAACGCTGTAACGGCTGGTTTCAATCCTGTAGGTATCATGGGATACGAGAAAGCAAAGCCACTCTTTACTGAGTTCAATGGTACGCGAATGCATGCAGACACAAGAGAGGCGCTTGACAAAATTGTAGGTGAGCGATTGGCGTAGTTTCCGCCAGGTGGCGCCACGCTGAGCCGTGAACAACGTGAGCAACTGGCTAGCACCATTGATACTGCGCAGCCTCTAATTAAAGCATCATAGTTGTTGTGGGGCTGGATTCGTGCTGGCCCGATTCGTAGAGTGGAATAGTCCAAATAAGTAAGGAGAAACCGATGCACACATTCAAGATTTACTACGAGAATGCTGATACCGACGAGCCACGTAAGTATCTGGGAGATATGAATGCAAACACAATGGGAGAGGCATTACAGAAGGCTAGTGAGTATTATGAAGTGCCGAGTCATGATCTTGTGGCCGAGCAGGTAACAAAAAATACATTGTTCAGATAACCGCTTTTCTTTGTAGCCATAAGAATCACTACACAGCACTGGGTAAGATCGATCTGCCTGGTGCTTTTCTTTTTGTTCGCAATGGCTTTGTTAATGGATCACTTTATCAAACTACGAATTCTACAGGAAAAATAACTACTAAACGATATATTGACAGTGAACGAATTCTTCTGTATACTCAAGAATAGTGTACACAAATTCCCGTTTTGAGATACAAAGTTTTTATGGGGAGAATTACTTGACCAATTACCTTGTACCTGTTGGCGTGCCTGTCATCGATGAAGTGATGGAAACTGTTTTACAACGTCTCCAGTCAGATCGTTCACAATTAGAATATCTGCGAGACGTAAAAACCTTTGCTGCCTTTCTAGGTGAGCGAGGCCTGACTCATGCAACCAATATTACCTATGCTGATATGATCGCTTATCAGCACTATCTGGGAGAGGAGAACGAAGAAGGGAAGAGGCGCTCGCCACGACGCATCAATCGCATGTTTACTGTCGCCCGTCAGGTCCTTGACGTGCAGAGACGCATGGGGGTGATTTCTTACAACCCGGCTGAGAGTGTTAAACCACTCAAGATCAGTGAGGACGATTCGCCACATATTGCCCTGGACGACAACGAGGCGCTGCAATTGTTGGAAGCCATTGACACCTCAACGAAATATGGCAAGCAAGAATATGCTGTGATGTCTCTTCTTCTGCGCACTGGCCTGCGGCGTGCTGAATGTGCAGCATTGAAGGTTGGTAACATCGATATGGATAGAGGGCATTATATCATTCGTGTCACTGGTAAAGGTGGATACAGGGACACGATAAAGTTACCAGTTGATGTAAAACGTTACATACAGGAATGGCTTGATGCCTCCGAGCGCAAAAACCTTACACTAGAGTCTCCGCTGTTTGTTGGATTTGACCGTGGCGACCATCCCACAGAGAAGCAGATTAATCCTAAGTGGATAGAGCGCATGGTGTTGAAGTATGCCGAGAAGATTGGGCGCAGGTTTACCCCTCACAGTCTTCGAGCCACATTTATCACGCTAGCATTGGAGCACAACGCCACGCTTACTCAGGTACAGTATGCAGCTCGTCATAAAGATCCCAGACAGACAGAGCATTATCAACGCCGTAAACTGAACTTAGATGATAACGCTGTAGATAAACTGGCATTTCTAAGCAGAAAGTGAGAGCCATGAGCCGAAGACAGAAGCCAGCAAGTAGCTATTACCAACCAACTCCGCAGGGGACGCTCACCACGCGCAAACCCTTTAAGGACATGTCACCAGATGAAGCACGCATCTGGGTCACTGGGATACGTACCAGATTGCAGGTCAAAATGCAACGCGAACGAGCGTATCTTGATCGGCGCATGAATCGTGGCGTCCATACCCCAACAGATGAAGCCTATGAGCAGGATCAACAACTAGAATCCGAATTGCTCGCAATGTTAGACGAAATAGAGGGAGGTTTATAGGATGGCCAGGTGGATTAAATCTGATGGAACCGAAGAAGAAGTACACCCTGCTGGCCGGGAATTTACCAATGTGGAGTTGCACAATATGGTAGATGGCACACTGACCGGATTAACATTGACTGGACGTGACCAGGGCGGGCTTTTTATGTTCATGGATGACGAGTACTCGCTGAAGGGCAAGCCAGTCAATCAGGTGGCAACAGCACTGCTCCACCACTATCAGCCTCGTAGATATGGACATATCACCGTCTGTGGTGACGTGGTTGTGGCCGGGATAGATGAAACGGGAGACGAATAGCAATGATGCGACGTTATGAAAGTGCCATACGTACCAATATGGCCAGTGCTGAGAGAGACTATAGAAACTCACCAGAAGATAGGCAAGGGTTTATTGTTGGTGCGGTCCTCAAGCTATGGGAAGTCTACCAGGCAGACCAGATTGATGAGAGCCAGTTTGATAAACTTATTCGTGTGTTGTCTGGCTTTTCTAAGGGGGAGTATAAAGACTTTATTGACAAGCAGGTGAAGGCGTATAAGTCTGGCAATCCGCCCACGATCATTGGCTATTAAGCTCTAGAATAACAAGAGAGTGATAATGGAAGAATACAAAATACTCGACTCGCACTGGTGGACCAATGGCACGCTAGCCCATATGGTTCTCGATTTTAACACCACTGCTTGTGTTGGTATCATTGCAGTGGAAACCTATACCGACCAATGGAAGGCATATATCGGCGTTGGTTATGGCAGAGACAAGCACATCGATGAGCAGAATGTGGCAAGATATGGCAGTAGTCTTTCACCAGAGGAAGCACAGGGATTTTTCCCCAACCTGGATATCGAGAAGTACAAACCCTACTAAATAACAAAAGCACCAGGCCGCCAACAGAAAACCTTTTTGCTCTGCTCTGCTAATAATTTTACTGCTGGCCCTGGTGCTCTTGCTTCGGGTGTATTGCCCACGCACAGTATACCAATTACACAACCTCTTGTCACGCAGGCGGTTTTGATGAGTCAGTTGGCGGGATCGATGCGGGCTGTGGCGTAGTTGCTGGCTTCGGACCCAGTCCAATGTTCGTCTGTAGATACTCATCCAATGGCTTTAACGGCCCTCCGAGCAAAGCCGCCATAGCTGCCTCCACTGCCACAAAGTCGAGCCAGGGGTTTGTGCCGATGTAGCCTGCGCTCCACGCCTGCACACCACCGAAGGCCAGCAGGATAACAAATGTGATAAGGCTATTGTTCTGATCGCTCTGTCCATCGGATTTGATAATGCCGGGAAGAATGACGCCGATTACTGGCAGGATAGCGGTGAGTGCTGCGAAAATGCTCTGTTGTGGTGTCATGATGCTCCTTTCTAACTGGGTTCCAAATCCTTGATAACCGATTGTATAGCCGTCTCCATCGATTGTAAGGCTGTTTGCATGGCCTGCAATGATGAGATGGCCTGAGAGACGTTGATAGTAACAATGGGTGGCTGTGGCGCATTCTGTGGCGATTGCTTACGGAGTGCCAGCAATTCTTGACCAACCCACGCAACGAATACACCCCCTGATGGCGTCCATTCTAAGACTGTGGTTCTAAAAACCTGCTGGGTGCCGCCGCCCAAGCCAGGATTGCTCAACTCAAGTGGGGTTTGACCATGTGACTCTTCAAGCGGCCAGTTGTTAGCGTCCCAGTCGTGATGAAGTACGTAGTCTCTGAAACCTAATGAGACGGTGTGACCATTGGGGGCAGTGAGGATGGTGCCATTGTCCTTCCATCCGGCAGGAATGCCCATAGAAACTCCATTCTGCAAATAAGCTATCAACTCGTCCCACGGATAGGGACCGGGGCATCGTGCCCTGTTTACCTGGTCGAAGTCAGCATGAGAGACAATTCCCGACTGGAGATCTCCGCGTCGTTTGGCTATTCCATAATAGTCGCAGATGGTCCGCACCACCTGGAATGAGGCTTGTCTTTGTGGCTCCGTGAGTTGGTCGCTATTATCCGTTGAGGGCTTGCAGTGCTCTATCGAGATCGTGTACAGGTTCGGGTTGATGTTGGCTGGCCAGGGCATGGTAGGTTGAACAATTGCGCCATTGGCCCAGGCCGCCACATCCATGCTAATTCCTTGTGTAACTTCTCCGTCGGTGCCGATGATGATGTGTGCGCTGGCCTCCACGTCCGAGCTTTTGAAGTAGTTGGCAATCGCTTCAGAGCTTGTGCCGCCAGCTGTACCATGTAGCACGACGTGAGTAGGTTTATACCCCTGCCGATCCATGGATTTATTGCCATAGTCTATCTCTGTAGCAGAATCGATCCACCCGTCTACGATCTTCATATCAAATCCCAAACAAAGCTATCACGACAATCAACAACAAGAAGATAGCGGAAAGACCGTAAAAAATGGCACGGACTACGCTTCTGGCTATGACGCAACTAACTGTTGTGTCAATGGCAAAGACCAGGCCAAGGAAGGCAAGGGCCATCAGCGGCTGCAGAAAAGTCTTCATACATTGCTCCAAAACAAAAAAAGAACCATCTTTCGATGGCTCAAGGCTCGTGTGTGCTGGCCCGGTAGCATTCCGACAGAACCGGGCCAAAGACTTGTCTTAGCATCATAGAAGCAGGATAACGATCAAATAGACAAGCTAGGGTGAGTGTAGCAGATTTGGGGGAGTGAGGCAACCACTGGGGGATGGCAGCCTCACCATCTTGTACGCCGTATCGCAGTATCGCAGTATAGCAAAACTTTGATGGCTCTACAAGCACCGCTCGCGGCGAGACTTGAACTCGTAATCTACTCATTGCCGGTGAGGTGGCATCCTTGCCTCCGCGAGCTAGAACGTATGTTTGTATTACGGTTTGCTTGCTGTGATGGATGCAAAGGGTAAGGAGAAAATTGATGGTGGAAACAATTGACATCAAAACGATGTCAACAAAGGAAGGGAAATAAGCAATGTCAACAAAACAAAAAGTTTTCGGTCCCTACCGAGTAAAGAACATTGGTGTCGAAGGTGATGTTTATCAGGTGGTAGCAATGGTAGATAACTCTTCCAACACGTGGGAGGAACTACGCCCTAATAGGACATATCTCAATCGTCAATCGGCTTATGGTAAATGTCTCCGGCTTAATCGTCGCTGGCAGCAAGATCATGAGATGGATTTTGACATGCTTGAGTATTGGGAGAAGGCAACAAACTAATGGCAAACTTAACCAAAGAACAACTGCAAGCAGCTTATGAGAACGGTGTGGAAGAAGCCCATGGATATCTTGAATACGACAATCTGGCAGCCATTGGCTATAGTGGCACAAGAGAGGAGGCTCTTACAAAATTGAGATCCGAGACTCAAGAACGTCTGGAAGGTGCTATTAACCGCAAAGATGGGTATCATATCCAAGTCTTTCAAGGCATGCTAGATACCTTGAACGGAAAAATGTAGTAGAAGAGAGCCGTTTCACTCATCGAAACGGCTCTCTTCTTTTGTCTCTTGTTCCTCTGCCTTCCTCATCCCTTCTAGAGCATAACGAGTAAACAATGTATATTTGAGCACCACCACAATTCCTGTTCCCCCTAAAATAGTGAGCTTGATAAAAATCAACTGGGTCTTTCGCGCTTCGGCGTTCTGCTGGAGTAGCGTGACGACCTGATACATCTCACCGACATAGAACCGCTCGTGTTGCAACACAATTTCCACCTGGATCATATCAGGAGTGGTTGCGTCGGGATGAGCCAGTAAATGCTGCACTGCAGTCGTGATGGCTAAATAATCCGATTGTGAGGCCAGCAAAGCCGCTTTTACATTGTCAGGTGGATTGCTCGGCAGACCAAGTACCGCGTTCCCTTGTAGCAGTCCTGTCTGGACTTGCTGGAATTGTGGCAACACCGTTTGTAGTTCGTTGATGGCCTGGGAATGGTAGGAAAGAGGGCGATAAGCCAGGACCATCACATCTTTGGAAAGGAACTCATCGCGTGCTAGTTGAAAATTAGCCTGCTGCATCACCACGATATCATCATTGGAAGGGAAAAGAGCGAGCGAATTAAAAATCACCAGGGACAGGAGAAGGAAGAGTGTCAGGACGAGGGACATAATCATATAGGTGCGTAGTGTTTGCGCTTTCACAAGACCCTCCCTCCCTTAGAACATATCTACAAGACTTTTGTAATATACCCCACGATGATGAGGCTTAAAATAGTGATAATGACTGAGACGGTCCCCCAGAGCACTCTGATTTGCAGTTTATCCTGGCTTTCGCGCTGCGCTGCGTCCCGTTTTTGTGCTTCGATTTCTGAGACAATGAGCTTGTTGTTCAACTCGGTTAACTGTGTTTTTGCCTTGCCAAGCTCATTCTCGATTCTCTCACAGGTGTCTTTGATGGCCTGGATATGCAAATTGTTTTCACTTGATCGAACGTATTGTTGAAGCTGCACCTGTAGATCCCTCACCATCCTTTCCAAGAGTTCTATTCTGTAGAGCAATGTGTTCTGATCTGGTGATTGTTGCATCCTCTTGTCCCTGTCAATAAAAGAGCCGGTGAACCCTCTGGCTCACCGGCTCGCTTGCTAGCTCGTTTGGTCTATTGTACTATAAAGGATGCTCATCACAGTATACTTGCTTGTGCGGTCTTCTGCCAGCGCGTCAATTATGCCTCTACCGTCCAGGTTCCCAGATCGAATGGCTCTTCACCGTTTGCAAAATTGACCCAGAGGCGCACGTGATAATTGCCAACCACCACATCAGTTGTATCCACTTGATAGGTCACAACCCCTGCGCTGGCAGGCGATGTAATATGGAGTGTCCCTGCACCCTGTGTTTCCGCGCCAGTTGAGATGTTGGTGAAATACATAGAGAGTGCTGTATCGTCAAGGCCAGAGAGATTGGCGGCTCCTGAATCTGTTGTCAGGCTGATGGTCCATAACGGTGCTAATTGTGTTCGGTGTTGTGTCTTGATCCATGGCGTGATGCTCATGCTACCTCCTTATTGCCTCTTTCCTATCACTTGTCCATCTCGTCCAATGGATGCTATCTTTCCATCGCGTCCTTTGCCGCTCACCTTTCCGTCTGGGCCAAGAGCGGTGATGGTGGTTGTGGCTGTGGTTGGTCCAATCACTAAGATGATGGTGCCACCCAGAGTTCTTGGAACCATTAGTGTAGTTGCCATCAGCTAAACACTCCCCCATAGCCATCACAATTGCGGATATGCAGTGGCGTAAATGTTGAGGTAGTAACTTGCATATCATTGGCCACCCCAGCAGTGGCACTGGTACTCTCATAAACCACCGGGTCATCTCCAAATGCCCCGAGCACGTCAGTAAGCCACAAATCGATATACAAGAGATCACTTGCCACAAACGTTGTGGCAGGCATTGATGTTGCCGTAAATGACCAGGCATTTTTTGTGGCTGTGTTGGTCATATTCGGGCCAACAATCGAGCCAATAGAAGAATAGGAGCCACCAGAATACTTAAAGAAACGAATCGTCAGGGTGTCGGTTCCCCCTGGTCCCCATCCACCACTGACCGTTACCACCGCAGACCAGTTTGCAGCGGCAAATATTCCCGATCCTGGTTTATAGACCCACCCATTGCCGGTTGGTGTTGTAGGGATGGAGGTCACTGTTGCAGATGTTCCTCCTTTGCTCAGGACTTCTGCAATATTGTTGGCTCCAGTGAGCGTGGTCGTTTTTGAGGTCTCTGTTCCCCCTGTCGTGGCGGCCATATCACAGGCAGTGGTAAGTGTGCCATCAGCGACGGAAGAACCATATAAAACAGTCAAGGCACACCTCTACTTATAGTTGAGATCGATGGACAGGTCAGATGCTCCGATGCTGGTGTTATCAGTGTCGGAAATGTTAGCAACTGCTGCAAAGGCAATGCCCGTCGAAAACGTCAAGCCTTCGGGATACACATGAATCACGGTGGAGTTTGCTGGGACCTGAACGGTATGCTTGACGGTATCGCTAGCTGGTGTTGGTGCCGATGCTTTATCGTAGAGCTTGAAGAATCGCGCCGCAGCGTTCGTATTGGAGAGCGTATATCCATAGAGCAATCCTGCACTTGCTTTGACCGATGTGGCGTTATTGTTTGCAGCGCTCAACAGGTGATAGGGTGTCGAGCCGCCTGTTGTCCCCGCTTGTGTTTGCACAAGCCATGGCGTGGAGTTTACAGTGTTTCCCGGCTGAACGGTCCACGTGCCACTCTGCACAACCGTCGCATTAAAGTTGGCAGCCGTTGGCGAGAGAGCCACTACTGTATCAGCAGGTGACGCTGGCAGCAAGGCGTAATTAGGCGTCACGGCGCCGGTTCCTGTGATCTGTGTGGACAGCTTTGCACGCAGGCCCTGAGCCCCGTTCATGTTAAGTAGGAACTGTTTATTGGTAGAAGCCTGCACTGTATATGGCAGACTGATCTGAGCAAAGGTTGTCGATGTAGGATCAAGCACAGCGCTGGCAGGAATCGTGGACCAGTTGGAGCCATCGTAGGACACTTCAAATGTCACGGCTCCAGCCGTCAACGTGGTGGTCTGTGTCAGTTGGACCAGAACCGCTTCGGCTCCCGAGTTCGTGAAGATGGTCTGGGTCGCGTTCAACGATGTGCTGCTATTCCAGGCTGAGAGTGCAGCCAATGCTATCCCTGGAAACACGCGCTGATTCCCAGCCTGGTCTGCCTGCAATGCCATCGCTTGCCCATTCGTTGGTGCAGGGGCCGATGTATTGTAGACTGATCCCACAACCACGGCATTGGTTGGCGCTGTGCCTGCCGCTACTGTGCCATCAATCGTTGCTCCCGCGTTCCCAACAATGCCAACCTTGATCACGCCAGAGGCCGCTGTGGAGACTGCCGAGCTACCTACCTGTACCACATTGATCGCCGCATTGCCACCACTATTAACGGCCATCTGGTTGGCACCATTCCAGATGCCAACATGGGCATTATTGGAAGAGTCCACGCCCATGGCGTTCGTAGCGTTGTAGACGGTCACATGCAGGTTATTGTTGGCGTCAACTGCAGCCTGGTTCGTGCCCCCAGTATCAACGATCTTGACGTTCCCAATCAGATTCGTACCAGCCGGAAGAGCCGAGCCTATGTTAATGGTAGACATGGCTTCTCCTAGATGTACCCAACTGTTACAGCAGGCGTGTTTGCTCCACCAGGCGCTTGAATGCCTGTGCTTGAAAGAAACTGAAAGTCATAGACAGAGCCAGCAGCGGCATTGGCAGGGATATAGCCAATGATGTTGCCGGTGGTACTACCACCCGTTGCATTATCGTAGAACGTGAGCGCTGCTGTCCCTGCCGCTGTGACCAACACACGGCATAAGCGGCCTGCGCTGGCTTTGACCACTGTGTTCGTTGCAGCCGCCGCGATAGCTGTGGTAGAGACACCACCGGGACTGGTCACACCAATCATAGTGGTATTGTTGCTTGGCAGTGTCACGCCTAAAGAACTTTGGTTCGAGGCAAAAGTGACCGGGACGCTGGCAGACATAGTTGTTTGGCCGAGAGTCAGGGATGAGCCACCAATTTGGGTGATATTGTTTGTCCAGGGTCCGCTGGCCTGCGTCACCGCGCCAATGGTGTTGCCGCCAGCTGGAAGCGCAGCATTGACGGTCACATTGAAGGTGTCCGCGCCAGTAGCAACGATTTGCGCACCTCGCGCAGACATCTGTGCATCAACAATCTGGCCAGTCGTAACGGTTGGCTGTGTGCTGTTGTATGCGCCGCCCACCTTGACCGGGTTATCAGCGTTAGAACTGCCCGAGGCCACTGGGCCGCCCACGGCAATCAGGCCACTTGCACCACCCGTGACAATGTTTGTTCCGCCGATCTGGGCCACGTTTGTCGACCAGTTGGAGCCGGATTGTGAGACAGCCACCGCGCCCTGGTCAGAAGCGATAACCACCGGCAGCGAGTTGGCAGAAGTCTTTGAGCCGAGCAACTGATTGGCGCTGGCATCGCGCAAGTTGACATGGATGGCGCGGTTGTTGGTGAGGCGGATGGAGCCTTCCTGTCCTGACGTGAGGGCTGCTGCGGTATCATTAAACACGCCACCAGTTGGGACAAATGCTGATGTGCCAGCAGTCCATGCTGCTTCATCCGTCACAGAGAAACCAGAGCCACCACCCGATTTGATGTTGACATCAATGGCGTTGGAGGTAGAGGTAATGGCAGTGCCTGTGCCATCGGTCAAACCAACTTTGATGATACCAGAGGCTGCCGTTGCTACAGACGCCCCCGCAATTTGCACGAGGTTATCTGGCAAATTGGACTGGTTCGAGGCGATAACCACAGGCAATGAGCTTGCCATGGTAGTCTGCCCAAGCGTAACGGCGGAGCCGCTCGCCTGGATGTTGACGTTACCAATGGTATTCCCGCCAGCAGCAATCGCAGTACTGACATTAACTGGAACTGGATTGCTTGTACTGTTTCCAACATTAACTGTTGACATAATTTAATCCTCAGTAGTAGCAGACAGTGACAGAGCAACAGCTTGCTACAGAATTAGCTACAATCCCGTTCGCTGCTGGCGCATTGAACGAATAAACCGAACCGACAGCCGCGTTCGCTGGGACCGCACCAATGGGCGTACCGCTGGCTTGCGTGGCGTTGTCGTAGAAATTGAGTTGTGCCGAACCGGTATTGATGACGATGACGCTGGCCAGGCGTCCAGCGCTGGACTTCACCGCCGTGACACCGCTATTGGCTGGCACATAGGTTGTGGTGGTGCCGCCGAAGGCGACGACACCAATTAAATTGCCACCAGCAGGCAGGGCCGAGCCGATGGTAACGCTTGCAGTGTTCAGGCGGATTTGCTTGAGTTGGCCGATGACAGTGTTATCCCCAGCCGCATCGGTGGAGGTTCCTTGAGTGGCGTCGTCTCCGTCTTTGAGCCCTATGCGGATGGCTGTGGTCTGGAAATTATAGTTATCGGTGTTAACCGCAATGCCTTCTATTGAGGTAAGATTGCCAGCCGAATCTGCGTTGGGCACGCGGGCGGCGCTGACTGGAAACTGATTTGTTCCCAAAGCGGTTGTACTGGTAGGAGTGGACCCAAAATTAGAAGGCATTGAGGCTCTCCTTTATTCCGCTGGCGGCACGACTAACGAGGCGAGCCCGTTGCCGATCCGTTGAATAACTTGCTTGACGAGTTGCTCTACCACATCAGGCCCAAGTGTATGCTCAGTGTGGGCTGACCGCTCAAGTTGCACAATGCGTTGTTCTAGTTGCGCAATGCGTTGCTCCTGATCAGCGATAATCTGTGTGACACTTGGCGCTTTATTTCGCGTACTCTCTTTTACTGGTGCGCTCATCTTTTTCCGATCCAAAAATAAAAAAGCCAGTGAACACCTGGCTCACTGGCTCGTCTTGTTGTTTAGTTGGTTCTAGTATAGCAGGTATTGTGATGCAAGAAAACACTAGCCATATCCACTTACTAGTAGAATACCTTCTGCCAGTTCGAGATATTTGCTCCATTCGTTGCATCAACGCTATAAAAATAGACAATACCGTTATTGCTCTGGAACGCCGTCGTCGTTAACTTCACAATCGGTAACGACAAATTCCACACTCCCATTTCAGGAACAAACGCCTGGATGACCGTGCCGGGAACCAACCCGCCGTACAATGTTGTACCTACCAACTCCACCGGCCTGTTATTGCCATATCGGGCCAGCATGCCGTTGCCCAGCGTCGTCGCCTGTGCCACGCTCATCCCAGAAATGCCGCTTGTTGTCGTGTTGCCTACAAAGGTGTATGCATCTTCAATCTCGGTAATAATGCCAGAGCTTGGGAGGATGCCCCCGCCTTCAATGAGTGTCTGCGCAGTTTGTGCGCTGCTGCTATCCAGCACGACGTTCACGGTAGATTGACCAATGTACGTGATACTGATAATCGTGCCGCTTGGCAACTTTGGCAGGCTGCTATCGTACGAAATACTTGCGCTGCCAGGCTGCCAATACAATTGGCGAGAATTATCAATGCCCTGGATACCCACAGTGGCAGGGCTGTTATTGATCAGGATGGTTGGTTGGGAATAGATGGGATAACCAACTGTCCAACTGGTGGTACTTCCATCTGCGGTTTTCAACTCAGTTGGCGGGCTCACCAGATTACTCGCATTCTGAATGATTTGCTCATTGCGCAGCACATCAGCGGAAGTTGTTACCGTCACTTGTGGCAAGTACAAGAGCGATCCTGACGCCTTCGCTACGTCGTCTACTGACTGAATCGGGAAGGCACCGGGCCTGGTTTGACGTGCGCCAAAGTGTAGTTGCCGCCATCTGTCTATGTACCAGTAGTAGTCTCCAGACATTTGGGTGAGCGTGTCCATCTCGCTCGCATAATAGGACGCAAATGGCCGTGTAAGTGGGTGCAACGGTGCAACGGTGGCTCCTGTGCCAATACTCGGGCCACGCACGCAGCACACCAAAGTGAAGAGTTGCGGCATGTACTGTGGATCGCTCGTGCTCATTGTCACTTTTGTATAGAGCGCCTGCCCACTGAGGTTGGTGCCGAGCGGTTGAATCCACAACTGGTACACCCTGCTTGTGCCGCCATCGTTGCGCAGCCCGCACGCGCCCGCACCCAGCGGCGACGTGTCCAAATACGATTGCACGCAGGAGCCATCCCAGTAGATGTTAATCAGGCCAGATTGCATAGTCACGCGGATTCTATGGAACGTGCCGCGTGTAAATGTGACGCTAGATGCAGAGCCAAGCAGTGAACGTGTGCCAGATGCCACCTTATAGAGTCGCAATTGATTGGTAAAGCCACCTGAGCTAGAGGCATCATAGACGCCCAGTTCGTAGTAATTTGATGTGCTCACTTCGCGCCAACACAGCCCTCCTGCGTCACTCTCGTCCATATCCACGAGCAGATCTACATCAGTAGCCGAAATGGAATTATTCAAGTACAGAGCACCTGAGCCACCAGAGAGTGTTACACGGCTATTGCTGGTGTCATAGGTAGCAGTAGCGACGCTTCCGCCTGATTTGGACGTACTGATGTAATTCGCTGATGAGACCGCATTAAATACATCCTGTGTGGCACTCGGTTGATTTGTCCAGTATGGCAACGCTTCCCCGGCTCCACTGTTCCCCACGGTGTGATAGGTGCTCAAGTCTTGTGTAGTCTGCACTGTGACACTGGTATTGGTCGGGATATTGGCATGATAGGCGACGTTACTGCTTGCCACATAGCCCACTGGTGTCAGATTGAGCACAGGTGAGATGCGCGTTCCGGTGACGGTGCCGTATGAGCCGCACACCCTCACATACAAGCCGGTAATAATTGGTGTGGTCAGCGTGTTGCCATCCGAATAGAGGACGGCTTGAATAAGCAGGTCTTGCCCTGAAACGTTGGTACCAGACGTTAGCCCTGGAATCGTTGCACCGTTGGTGCATAACTGCCAGCTGAACCCCCCGTCAAAAGAGGCAGATACCAGAGCAGTTGATTGCGTGGCGCCGGTTGGTGCCTCTTCATTCCAGACAATTTGCGTATTGCCGCACGTGCCCAAACTTGAAAGAGAGATGCTTGGGCTGGTCCATGTGCTCGTGGCGATAGGGGTGACTGTGAGATTATCGAACTTGAAAGTCTGGGTCGAGGTTCCATTAAACGTCCACCCGAGGAAGCCTACACCGCCTGCTGAAGTGGTCGCATTGTCCGTGACATCGAAGAGGGGGCTTGTTGCATGATTCCAGTACAGCGTATGCCTGGTGCCATTCACGACGATTTTTACATGGTAGGTTGTGTTCGCCGACATGGACTGGCTTACACTGATAAAAGGATTGGACGTTGAACTGAAGGCATTCAAAAAGATATTGCCCCCTGAAAACGGGTTGAAAACGACATGGGAGTTGGAGAAAGAGAGTGCATAACCGCTGCTGAAACATGGCCCTCCGACTGGGCCACCGCCGCCAGTGGTTGTAATTGGATTCATCTGTCCCTGACCCCGATAGACAAAACTGGCATAGACGTTGGCATTGATGGATGACAAGGAAAAATCAAATTCAACAGTAAAGTTCTGGATGTTCCCGACAAAATCCAGGCGAGAGAGCGCAGCAGCGGCCCAGGTCGTCCCGCTCGGTGTAACCGTCATGACATAGGTACCTGTGGAGGCAGATTGCGTGGCAGATCCAACCACGTACGTATAGGAAAAGACCTGCCCCCCTGTGCCGTGATCACTCCAGTCGCGTGTATAGGTTCCAAGTGTCAGTTGGTTGTTGCTATTTAAACCTGTTCCACTATATGTTCCGCTGTTCCACTCAGTCGCATTGCCATATGCCGCCACAACGTCTGTCGTGGTTTGGGCTGCGGCACTGTTAATGATGGCGTTTACTTGCAGGAGCGATGGAATAGCCGAGGGGTCGGAGCCTGCTGCAAACGACTCTTTGAGATACAAAGAAAGCCCTGACACGTTAGCTCCTGCTGGTAGCCCTGGTAACGGCTTATTATTGGCACAAGGGAGCCATGTTACCCCATCGTAGGATGCCAGGAGTACAAGTGATGGGCTGGTATTGGTTGGCGGAATGGTCGTGGTTGTAACATAGGGTGAAGTTGCCGTACTTACCGAGGGACCATTGGCGGGAAGACTTGCTGTCCAGGTAATATTTGAATCTTGCACGAGCCCAACCCCACTGATGGAGTGAGCCGGAGAGATACGATATGAGGTGGCAGGTTGATATGCCTGAACCACCGACGTAAATACTGCAGAATCAGTGTAGCCACCACCGGTTGCTGTAGATGGTGGATTGACCTGCGTAGCAGTTGCCGTCGTGCTGAAAAATGGGCTCCCAGAGGCACTGCCCAGATAGACATTTTTCACGTAGGTCGTATAGTATCCTGCTGCAGAACCGGTAATGATCACATAAACAGCAGTGATGGTTTTCCCGGCGAGCGAGCCTATAGAGAAATTGCGCGTAAACCAGGCATCTTTTGCATACGCACTCAAGTCAGTGAGCACATCAACAGAGAGATTGTTCTGGTCGAAGATGCCTGTACTGCCATTGACATCGACATTCCCATTTTGCAGCGTGAATTGCGTTCCATCGCTACAAAGAAAATCCATTCCGGCAAGAATAGCGGGTGATGTGCTAGAAATCCATATGTCATAGTTAAAGGTATCATTGCTTCCAATGACCTTCGAGCCAGCCCATATCTGCGCATAGGCCCAGGTACCAAAGAATTCCCCGACTGAGAAATACCCGCCGCTTTGTGTATAGCTAGAAGTTTCCGCAATATTCAATGTGGCTGCTAGTGGCAATTCTGCTGACATCTTGATTGCACTCTGCGTCGTCGGGCTCAATGCGTTCCCGCTGGCTACCATGTTTGTGAGCGTGCCGGTACTAAAATCACTCGTGACCGACTCTGTCAGTGAGAATTGCGTTCCAGCCCGCGTCAATTCCAGATCCCCTGTGTTTGTTGTTACAGGAGGTACTAACGTATTTGGTGCGTACACAAACGGGCTGGTGGTGCTCGTGGCCACAGTGCCGCTCAAGGTGCCTGCGCCAAATGTGGCAGGCGTGTAATCGCTCTCAATTGCAAACTCACCCCACACACCATTTTTATATTGTTGCCTCTGAATGAAGTCACACGCGATATCCCCGGCAGTCCAGTTGCTGTAATTCGTCTGGTTCGCTTCTTTGTCGAAGTCTCTGTGGTGATCCGCGAAGGTGAGTTGATGCTCTGTTTGTGGTGATAAGTTGCCAGCTGCGAGCCTGACTTGCTTGTCAGGTGCCAGATAGCCATCGTAGAGCTTGCCCTGTGTGCTATCTGCAAGCACTACCGGCATGTTTGGCGTAAGGGAAAGTGCGGCTGTTGGGTCTTCGGCTGTGAGTGTTAAGACGCTGCGCTGGTCAACGGCGTCCGCCAACGTGAATGACTCATTTTTCACTGAGATATTCGGCCCAGCTTGCAACGCAGGTACGCCAACGTAGCAGGATAACCCGGTAGGCGTCGTAATCATTGGTGGCGCGATAATCACGCCATCATTCGCCACCCCTTGAGATCCCGAATTGCTGACGTACACGGTAAACACGTCACTGGCCCAGGCGGTAGAACCACCATTATACACAAATGCATCCATGTAAAGCGTGTCAGTTGGTATGATCTGCCAGAGTGTGGAGAGAATGGTAGGTGTAACATAGACGGTTTTTGAAGTCGTGAAGGATTGCGATGAAAGCGTCGAGACACCAATGGGATAATGCACACCATCCATTGTACGCCTATACCATCTCACAAGAAGCGACGCACCAGTCTTAGACGTACCAGATTTGGCAAGCGTAAAGACTGCTGACCAATTTCCCGCTAAGATCGTGCTACCCGCAATCGAGGAAATAGACCATCCTTTTCCCGTGGGCGCAGGCAGAACAGGTGTGCCGCTCATTGTTCCGCCCTGGCTGGCCAGTTCTACATACAGATTTGCCCCTGACGATGGCATGGTGACTGATACGCTGGTTTCGGTTCCGCCCGTCGTCGTGCTCATCTTATCGGAGAGCGTGAGCCCGCTAACTGTCGAGGCAACGTTGCTTGCGTAGAATGTCGATGCGGCCAGTCCTACGAGGTAGTGATTCAGGACTTGGGTAGAAGTCAAGACGTAGTTATACAAGCCAATTTCGTCGAGATTTCCAGAAAGAGGGCTACCAGCATAATAAATATCGGTGTCAATAACGACGGGATCGCCAGAGCCTGAACTATAAACTATGCCGTTCAAATAGGTGGTAGTGGTTCCTGAGTTGCTCGTAGTTACTACCACATACTGCCAGATGCCAGAAGTGTTTACCCAAAATTCCAACGAGAGCGCAGTCCATGTGGATGGATTGAGATTATAAGGCAGTGAGAGCGTGGCCGAGCTAGTGAACACCATCGAGGTATTGCTATCGCCAAAGATGGCCCCTGGTTGGCTATACGTGATACCTGTACTCGGTAACGTGGCATTGTAGCCATTGCCGCTGCTATCGACGGCTACAAGTCCAGACAAATCGCCTAATCTATACCATGCCTGTGGGTTATCTGCAAGAATAGTAGAAGCATACGTCATTTATGCGCTCCTATACCATCTTGAGGTAGAACTGTCCCAATAATACTTTCTGGCTGTCAGAGCGGCTATAACTGGCTCTGTTGCACTATCAGCAACATTGGAGGTGGCAGGAGTGGTATTGAGCGTTAATGTGAATGAGCTTTCGTTGAGCACGACAATTTGCTGCCCTGCGATGGTTCCCGCTTGCAAGATAATCCCGGTCACATTGCCGGTAGGAGCTACGCGGGCCACACCGATCCCTGCTGTGGTAACGGTTCCATTGGTGGCAATAGCCGCAGCGCTTGATGATTGTTTTGTGGAAATGTTTCCGCCAACAATAATCCCTTCAGGAGCAAACCCAGAGGCTTGCAATACGGTATTGCCGCTGGTATCAAGGACGACAAAGCCAGTTGTAGCGCCAGTAACAACCTGTATCCCTCCACCTTTTCCAAGTGTGCCATCAGCCGTTGCGCCTCCCACCTGCAAGCTATACACATCACTCGTGTTTGGCGTCCCAATCACAGCAGACCCCGATGATTGCCAGATGTTCGCAGCAACGAAGTTAGAGCCTTCATTGACACAATTGAGTGCTCCACCAGGGCAACTATTAATCATCGTTTGGATGACACACCCACCAACACTAACAGAGGTAGTTACACCTGCCGATTGTAAAATCTGGCCTGGATAGGGGGTTTGCCCACTATTTTGTCCCAGTTGAAAGCCGATTTCAGAGGCACCACCGCTTGCTCCATAGACATAGCCGCCCGCCCACGAGGTGTTGTTGGCAAGAATAACCACATCTGTATGATAGGAACCTTCGGCCACGCAGTTACTGAACTGACACCCTGTTGCTTCGATAATCCAGCAGCACACACCAGTCGTATTGGGATTGCCCCAGCCATGGCTGTTGAGCACCAGTGTTCCCGTCGCATTGGGGGCCAGATGGATGTTATGGCTTCCATTCAAGAAGCTCAACACATTTTGTATGCGGCTATCGTGTGGCCCACCCATTTGCAGGCCAATCCCGTTGTTATCGTGGATCTTGCAGTTGGCTATCAGACTTTCCATCTGGTCAGACGGCGAGGAAAGCGCACTCCCCCCATTCCAATCGATCAAAATGCCACCTGTGTAGCCGTTCATGATTTGCAAGTCTCTCAGAATGAAGTTGTAACCGTAGAATCTGAGGGGGTATGATGTGCCGCTCGACTGATTGGCTTTGTTGCCATCAAGTGTCAAGTCACGGACGGAGAAACTGAGTAGTGTGCCAGCACTGCCAGCGTTGGCCGCCGCTGACAAATTGATACTCCCTGTCTGCGCGGAAAATAAATCAGTGTTCGCTCCATTTTTTAATTTGATCGTGGTATTGCCCAGACCCGCGCCAACGATATGCACATTCGGCAGGAGCGTTTGATTGCCAGTGAGGTACGTGCCAGGTGGGAAGAAAAGCACACCACCAGTGCTACTAATCGCGGAAAGGGCCGAAGCGATAGTAGAGGTATCATCGGTAACACCATCCCCTTTTACGTTGTACTGCTTCACATTCGTAAATATCGATGGGACAAGACTAATAAATGTCATATATATTTATACCTCTTTACCATTAATATGATCTGTTCCCTAGCCCAACGCGAATCGAACTTGCGAGGTTAACCCCCAGCATCTGGGTAAGCATCTGGCTGTCCAGGTAGACAGCGATATTGGCGGTTTGCGCTCCGCTGTTCCCTCCGCCGCCAAGTGAGATCGGTGCAGTGTTGCCGCCAAGTGGTGCGCTACTCGTCAGGGGATAGACTGATGAGCCGTTTGGTAGCGTTACGAGTTCCGGGCCAGATTCGCCGACCATTGCAAGGCCACCGCTGAAACCTTCGACACCAGCGGCAAAACCAGGGATAGAAGGAATATGGATACTAGAGAAGATGCCGCCGATAGCACCGTTAATCATCGCGCCAAAGTCAGGGATAGAAGGCATATGAACAGAGCTAAAGATTCCGCCAATTGCCCCCTGGATCATGCCGCCGATATCTGGCATGGGAGGTAGTGTGATACCTGAAAACATACCGCCGAGTGCGCCCTGGATCATGCTTCCAATATCTGGTATAGGAGGTAGTGTGATACCTGAAAATATGCCGCCGAGTGCGCCCTGGATCATGCCGCCGATATCTGGCATGGGAGGCAACGTAATGCCTGAAAACATACCGCCGAGTGCGCCCTGGATCATGCCGCCGATGTTTGGCATGGGAGGCAACGTAATGCCTGAAAACATACCGCCGAGTGCGCCCTGGATCATGCCGCCGATGTTTGGCATGGGAGGCAACGTAATGCCTGAGAAGGCACCACCAAGAGAAGAGGCTATGCCACCCAGGTCCAAATGTGGCAACTGAATACCGCTAAAGGCTCCGGCAAGAGAGGAGCCGATGCCACCCAGGTCCAAATGCGGAAGAGAGATACCGGAAAATGCGCCACCTAAGTTTGAGGCGATGCCCCCGAGATCTAAGTGTGGCAACTGGATGCCTGAAAATTGACCTGCAAGATTGGAGGCTATCGAACCCATGTCAATATGTGGCATCTGGATTTCTTGCGCTCCTCCACCTAGCGATCCTCCTCCCATCTTGGCATTATGCACGAGCACCCGATTGGCAAAATAGGTATGTGGGCCATCGACGGTAATGTTGTAGACTTGTTCTCTGTGTTGCTTCTCAATAGCAATGAGTGTACATGTTCCGTCAGTAGTGCTGATCGTGTCGCCAATTTGCAGAACCGTTGTTATGAGCCCTGGATGTTCTTGCGCCGTGGCTTCTGGCGAAAGTGATCTCCATCCAGCATCAGGCGAGTAAAGCGGATGAGCATCAGTGAGCGTGAGCGTATTGCTATCAGAGAACGTGAGTTCATACGTCTGCTTGTCTTCGTAGGTCATCCAATCACGCACTGTGACACGGAGTTGTCTTTTGCCATCGTGTGCTATGACATGCTCACCAGTCTGCAATGTCTCTATCGGCTTCTCGGAGCCATCGGCCATCAAGATACGTGTGCCCGCTACAAAACAACCAGATGTTGAGTAAAAGCCACCTGCCCCATTAACATCATTACCACTAAAGGGATTTAAACTACTAAAAAGGCTACCAATACCGTTAAAAATGCCGCCAAAATCTATTCCCCTACCAGGGCCAAGAAGAGCAGATCCCCATCCCCCAGTGCTGGGGGATCCCCAACCACCGCCATAGGGGTTATCAGGCGTGATGGGAGTGCCACCCTGATCAAGATATTGCTGATACGCATTTTGGTCTGCTGCTGTTCCTCGCTCATTTTGATATTGCAAAGCAGCCTGTCGCGGTGTCATAGGGGGATGCGATGAATTATAGGATATTTGCTGTTGTTGGTAGTACTCCTGTGCAGCATTGGCGTATTGCAGATTCTGAAAATACGAGGGATCACTGGCCTCTGCCATCATCAAATCGCCTTGATACTTCAAGTTTGTAGATGCCTGCCCCACTGTTTGAGGCAAATTGGCAAAATTTCGCTGATAGTCTATTTGTGTTTGTGCTTGCGGCCCCGGTCCCTGGAATGGTTGCTGCATGCCAAATGCTTCGGCGTACTGGTTAATTTGTCCTTCAAAGCCGGTCTTTAGCATTTCCCAGCCAATACCCTGCCCCCCTGGTACTGTCATAGAGACGGCCCCGCCGAGCATGAGTCCCAGGTTGCCAAGATAGGAAGCTGTTGCCCCCAGAGTTTTTCCAAGTCCCCCGGCGCCACCCGAATCCTGGTTGGTTTGATAATTGAGTGCGTTCAGTGTTGGAAGAAGTTGTTGCCCAAAGCTCTCAGAAAATATCGCTCCTGTCTGCTGCATGGATTGTCCAAGAGCATCAACGGTCCCCGTGAACGTTCCCATGGAGTGCGCAGCAGGTCCTTCGGCAATGGCTGCAGAATCGTAAATGCTTTGACCGACCTGCATGACCATCGAGCCCACCATCTGCAGCGCCATAAGTGGCATCGCAAATCGGCTGGCACCCTCCAACACTCCACCAAGGTCGCCAAATGCACTACTGAGAACACCACCCAGTCCACTACTTTCCGCTGTCATGCCCATCTGAGACATGGCCTTCTCAACACTGTTGCCTGTAAGATCCCACTGCTTGGCGAGGGTATCAGCTTGAGTAAGAGGGCCGTACATCGAAGATCCCACGCCGCCAAACTTATTGATCCCCTCACTTGCTGTCGTCGCCGCATCATTTACAGCGTTGAGTTGACTGGCGAAACCTTGTGTATCTTTGCCAACTGCCTGAATACTCTCACCAGCATTCTTTGCGTCAACTGCCATGTTTGTCCACGGATCGGCCCGATTAAATTCTTCCATGGCTGTCTGGGTGTCTGTGAACGCACCATTAGACTGTTGCATCTGGCCAAGGACATCTGAATAGTTCTTGCCGATGGATTGCGCGAAGCTATCCATGCTCTGGCCAGTCTCTTGCAAGTATCCTTGCAGCATCAAAAATGGCTGTGGCGTTGAGGCTAGATCTTGGAACACGCCCATGTTCTCTTCCAGGGCATCTGGGGCTAATGATGTCTGCAATGCTGCCATATTATCGGCAAGTTGAGAGACGGCTGGCGATGATTTTGCCAGTGTCTCCTGCATCGATCCGAGGCTCTTTGTTGTCTGCTCTACTGAGGGCTGTAGACCTTCATAGGCCGTCTGAATATCCTCCACTGCCTGCTGATGTTCATTCAGGGTATCATTGAAGCCAGAAACTGTCTCCTCACCTGACTTTGCGGCTTCTTCAAACCCCCCGGTTTCTTCGGCAAGCCCCGCAACCTCTCCTGCTGTCGCACTGGCTTGCTTTTCCATCGCCGCCAGTTGGTCGCCAAGACCGCCAGCACCCTCTGCACTGGCCCCTGTTGCCCCTTGCAACTTTTCAAGGGCTGCCGCTGCTTCTTCGGCACCGCTCGTGTCTGCTTCTATGATAATTTTGGCCTTAATTTCGTCCGAAATCTCTCTCACCTCCTTTCTGACACCCGCGTAAGGGTGGTATTATCGTGGGCGCTGCCCTGGTACACCAGTAAAACCTTTGAACTTCTCCGCAAATCCCGGCGCAGTCGTGTCAATCAACTCTTCATCGTCCTCAATTGGCTTCTTTGTTTTGCCATCACCATTGAATGCTCTTTGGATGGCATAGATAAGCCGGTTGGTTTGCATCTCATCATCTCGGTACAGGTAAGCAATCACATGTGCTAGTTCCTCGCCGTCCTGATAATCTTTCAGGAAGTCCCCGATACGCTGATATCCCAGCCGGTCCATGGCTTTGTAAGCGTCATAGACGGCAGGGACTGCTAGTTTTTTCTTGCTTGCTCCGTGACCCCTGGCAGCATCTTGGACAAGCGCAGGATGACCATGAACAGCCGTTCAACCGCTGCGCCGTGTTCAGGCTTTTTCGTGAGCATAGCGCGGTGAGATTCTCTGAACGCCCGGTGTCCATTGGCTGGATTGAAACATCCATGCAAAACCACCTCAAAAAGTGCTTTGCGAAGATCTGTCGTCTTTGTCTCGGCGTCATATCCTGCCATGTTCACGGCAACACGATCCTCCGCACTAAGCGCTCGGCAGAGGACCTTCATCTTCCACTCAGGAACGGGCACAATCTCCTCGGCTGGCTTCTGCTCTGTGATGTGGCGGATAAAGGCCATATCATCACTAAATTCAAGCCACTCTTCCTCAGTGTGTCCGTTTGGAGATGGTGCCTCTTCTGTCTTTGTATCCAACTCTGCTGTATCCGTCATAGTTCACTTTCTACATTCTTACCACTGTGGTTGTGCTGAATGTATTGCTTGTCACCTCATACACCGGGCCGGTTGCGCTGAACGTCACGCTTTGTTTTTCCACGTCATGAGCGTCATCTGTCTGCGTGACGCCAGTGGGCAGCGCGTAGAACTGAAAGCGCTTGCCGTTCGACTCATCCCACCAAAGCTGGCAAAGCACAATCCCGTTTGAAATGTTGATGTTACCCACGGCCCCTGGGGAAATCATCTCGTTCAAGATCCTGGCATCGTCGCGGAAGCACTCCACCGTGAAGGTCCATGACTTGATGGTCGCGGTGTATGTCGCCCAGCCGCCTGATGCCTGGAACGTGGTGCAATCCTTGGTCGCCGCCTTTGCCTGTGCTTTCCATGAGTGCGCCCCATCGAGAGCAGTCATCGTGAAGTAGCTGCCTGCATTAATCCTGACAAAGTTATTCGTGCCAGGAACACGGGCCGAATTAAAGACAATTTCGCCCACAGGCCAGTTCATGACGTAATCGGTCACGGTGGCCCAGCCAGTAGAGCCATTTGGGCTGCATTGCACGGTAAACGTTTGCACCTGGTCCCACGATTGGTGGGTATTCGTAAAGTAGTGGATATGGTCGCCTGAATCGGTGCAGGACTCCGGCGACCCAAGAGCGGTTGATGGTGACGTGGAAAGCCATACATCACCACTGATACCTGCGAGAGCTGACATGGTTTGCCTCCGCTAGCTATACGTAATGGCCCCTGTGCCTGTAAAGCTAAAATCTACCGTTTGTGCATTTTGTACGTCAACTGACGGGTCAATGCCGGTGAGAATAGCCGAGCCAGTGAAGGCATGAGGTGTGCTGCTGATGGTAAATGTCATCGATACAGTGCTACCAATGAGTGCGAAGAGGTTGGTTTGTGCCGCATCCGACGTATCCACGAAGGCGGTTATCTTCCCGCTCCAACTCTTGAGCGTGGCCAGATTCACTGTCCAGTTTCCGCTCGCACCAAAAGGGGTGACATCCTTCACAGCGCCCTTCAGTGAGAGCGTCCATTTGCTCGCATCAGTGAAGGCGGTAGAAGCTTCGGTGCATGAGGCGCCGATTCCTGCTAAAGCTGCCATTTTCTACTCCCATCACCCCCTGCACAATGCAATGTCTGATCTTGCCAGGCACTGAGCACGAGGTATAAGATGAACAAACAAGTAATGTACTAATTCCCTAATCTACTAATCTGTAAACTCGTCCAGAGCTTTTCTGAGATATTCGTTAACGGCTCCCTCAAGGAACTCGATTAGTTTTTCGGTGATCTGCTTTCCAGAGACAAATGATCGGCGTTTTGCTGGGATAATACGCCCGTGACGCCTGAAGTATGATGGTGTTCGATGCCCCAAATCGACAAAAGGGTAATATTTTACATTATTGATAAACTCTATTTCCAACCCACTAGGAACACCTCTATCACCGCCCATCAATCGGCCAGTTCTTACAGGCGTTGAACTCCTCCAGACACTTTGACCATCCCTGGCTAACTGCACACCCTGTTGCTCAACCTTGTCCAACACAGAGTATCCAACGTTCTCAAAGTGGGAGATGGCATTATCAAGCCCTTCCCACTCAATTCTGACGGTGTAAGCCATGGCTACTCTCCCACTGTCTCGTCAATGAGCGCTTTCAGGTCCTCATCAGACAGAGAAAGTGCATGATTCACACCACAAATGAGCTTGCCCTGGATGTAGAGCATTTCAATAGCATCCTCACCAGGCATCATCTCGAAATCGGGATAACCCAGGCTTTTGAGCTTCTTTGCCAGTTCTTCTGTCATGATTTACGCTGCTTTCGCCATAAACTTGTAGAGTCCGCCAGTGTTCGTCTGGATCTCGCCTGCGATGAGCGGGTCCTCTTCAATCGGCTGCACGCGATATCCAGCAGAGATCGTGCCGCCTGTGATGGGTGTTTGTCGTCCAATGGTAAGCAGTTGATCAATGCGAGTTGCACCATTGGACAGCGTTTGCCAATCGTCAACGTGTCCGACAATGACCACCTCAAAGTACAACTCCGAGTAGGCACGTGCGCCACCAAAGACAATTTCATCCCGGCTCTGCCGAGGCTGATACGTAATCATGACAAATGGCGTTGGCGTTGGGTCGTTATCAACCCCAACCGGCACCTCAGATCGCCAGACACCACCAGGTGCATAGCCTTGCAAGGTAGGGTCATTTGCAAGCGTGCTATACATCCATTCCAACACCATCGTCATTTCCGTCATTTCTGTTTGGCCTCCGCCGCGATCACAGTTAAGAGTGCCGCGTACGAACGTGGTTCGAGCACCACCTGTGCCACCAGGGTTTGCTGGCCAAGTTGTCCAGTGATAAGCAGTCGATCCTGAGCCTGAACGTCAGTATTGTAGGGCAATTTTATGGCCCAGGCTGCCAGATCCTCGATGAGATAGTTATAGTTTTGCAGCATGCCGCCCGTCGGCTCTGTCATACCAGCGTTGACGGTTGCAACCGTGTTCCAGACAGACGTGGCCTGGCCATCACCAGATCTGGTGAGTGTCTTCCGCTGGATAGTGCAGGATAAGTCCAGCGCAGCAGCGGCGGCGTCTGATCGGATTTGCGCCAGTTCAGCAGCATCGAGCATCTATCAGCCTCCCTTGTTCCCATCAGCCATATAATCTATCTCCAGTGGCCCCAATCCAGCACCAGCTAACTGTCCAGGTTGCCTGATATCAGTTCGCACGACATGAATAGCCCCTGCCCGTTGTTTCATCCGATAGGTCCTGGCCAGCGCTTGAAGTGCCGTTGTCACCTGTCCACGTTGCAAGCTCTGCCCATCCACATTGACGTTATACCGTAGCACCCACATCGCCGCTTGGCGTTCAAGCAGGTCCGCTGCACTCCGGTAGATATCATAAGTTTTGCCCGAGATGAACAAAGGCGGTAAAGTTGTCGTGCTGAATGCCCAGTGCCCTGCAATCGGCTCTGATGTCGTGGGCGTAACTTGAGTGATCAAGTATTGTTTGATGACTAAATCATCTTCCCAGTCCCCAAGCTTCGTGTAGTAGTCCAGAAACTGGATTGTCGAACCGCTAAACGTTGGTCTTGGAATCATCGCCTCGTTTTTGACATCAGCACGACTGGCGTCTAGCACATCCTGGATGTTGTCATCAGTCCAGACTTGCGAAGCGCCCGCAGAGTCATTGATAAGGAGGCGCACGCGAGCAATAAGCGCCGCCATAGTTGAGCGTGGCATCGTGTACGCCTCCTTTCAATGATTATGGACGCCCAAGCATAATATCCCCGGCATAAGTGATGGTATCCGTGTGGGCTGAACTGCTGAAAGTAGCAGTGAGACGAATCTGCGTTCCATTCGCCACACTCGTTGGCGAAATTGAGAATGGGATGAAGATCTCACCCGACAGCGCAGTCGTTGTCAGTGGGCCAACAGCAGGCGCAAGAAAATCACTATTCCAGGTGGAGCCTGCGTCATATGACACATCGATGGAAAATGTGATGGTATCAGTGCCAGAGGCCGCTGTTGCCGCGCTATAGATGACGCGAGCCACTAATCCACGACGGGGTGTACCACCAGCCAGGGTGAGAGCGGCGCCATTAAAGGTGGCCGTTTTAGTAACGCTAGCCTGTAAAGCTAGCAGGGCATCAGTCGCCATTATTTCCCCCTTTTGAGGATTTTGCCTGCACAGGTGGATGCTCAAGCTTTGCAAGATGGTTCACGATGGCCACGAGCACCCGTCCCACCTCGGCATCTTTCATTGCAACTGCCTTCGCCTGCACAAGCAATTCTTGTAATTCTATGGACATCGCGTACCTCTAGCTGAGCTTCAAGCCGTACAGACGACCGATAGAACGGGTAGAAGCGTTATTAAATCCCACTGCCCAGTCGATTAAAGTGCGGTATATCGCGCCGTTGTAGATCAAGCCCAAATCCTGAACATTTGGGGGTTCAAACTGCCAGCCAGAGAAGTGGTCGGTGGAGTAGTTCACCGCGTAGATGCTGGTATATGTCGAGCTTGTGTCAGCGCTGCCATCAGATGTTTCGGTGGTCGTGATGATACGGGTGGACTGATCACTCTTGTAACCAGGATCGCGGATAACTGCACCCTTATACATCGTAACGGTACGGTTGAACATATCTTGTGTAATCTCGAAACCGCCTGCGGTTCCCAGGTTACGCAGGGCAAAAGTGAACCTGCGCTTCATCACTTCGTTCATGTAGAGCGTCACACCCTGTCCTTCAGGGCTATCCACTGACCAGAGCAGTTGGTCCAAGTACTCAATCAATTTGTTACCATTAACTGCCGTGGTGCCAAGCGTTGCTTGAGACAGGTCCAAACCACCGCCGTTGATTTTGTTTTCTGGACGCACGCCAAAGGTGCCGCCGTTGTCGATGCGATAGCGGATACCTACTGGGGCATTGACATCACCAGTGACATGATCGTTCTTGAAGAACTTATAATTGACATCGTAGGTGAGTGCTTTCAGATAGGCCTCAGACTGCACCGCACGTGGGTCCACAATCGCGTTTTCCTCTTCAACCAGGAACTTATCCACATCAATGTAGTTGCGAATAATGTAGGCTTGTTCCTGGTAAGCCGTGGGTGTGCCACGTGTGGTGACGCCTTCAGCGTTGAGCTGGCTCCAGTTGACAGAAGGAAGGTTGCCCTCAAAACGTGCGCCGTTGACAATCAAGCTTTTCTTGGTGGAAAGCGGCACGTCCTGAATGACGTTTGAGTAGAGGATGAGGGAATAAGTCACGGCCCGCACTAATGGCGAGTTGCTCATTAATGCGTAATCGGCAAGCGTGACGGTTCCCGACGCAATAGCCATGTATGTTGTCTCCCATTATCCCCGGTCAACATCTGATCGTGCCAGGTGCTGACCAGGAGATACAAAAGATTTAGTAGTAAATGTATGTTACGGTTGATACCGAGAGACGGTGCCCGGTGGCACCAATACCCCAGGATCAGACAGGCGCGGAATACGACCCGACTGAGTACTACCCGGCGCCGCAATCGTGCTACGCCCTGGATTCATCGCTGGAACCGCAGGCGCACCAACCCTTGCAGGCGGCTGTTCGGCAGGCTGTGCAGGTTCTGCAGGTCTGGGCGCGAGTAGGAACGGCTTTTGTTCAATCAATGCTTTAAGCGCTTCATCAATATTTGTCGGCATCCCATCATCACCATATTTCAGGCTAGCTTGTATGGCCAATGACGCTAAATCCGGGTCGATAACGCCTTGGGACTGTGCCGCAAGCTTAATCTGGGTAGTAACCAGTTGTTGCCGATACTGCTCTGATCGGGCTTCAAATTCAGCAGCACGTTTGGACGCCTTTTCTATTTCGGAAAGTTGCGCCTCTTGCGCCTTACGTTCTGCATCTTCATAGCCAGAAAGCTTTTTACGGTGCCGGTCACGTTCCTCGGTTGCATTCTTCAATGCGCGCTCAAGTTCAGCAATCCGCGCTGCTGTCTCCTCAGACGCTGCAGTGGTGGTTGGCTTCTCAGGCGTCACGCTCTGTGAAACAGGGGTGCCCGTCACGGGCGTATCTGGTGTTGGCGTCACGCTTCCATCAGATGAGGAAGGAGTATTTTCCATAACTGTAAGATATCTTTCTCTATTTGTCAATATTGCTTAGTTTGGACTCAAGATTTTTTGAATGTCTGATACCATTCGATTTTGCATACCGCCCAATCCTTGCTGAACATTGAGCAGAATACGGCGTAACTCAATCAGTTCCGTGATGCCATCTTCCAACGTCACTTCGCGTTCATCATCGCGTAGTAACGGCTTGCCCTCGGCATAATCACGCAACGCCTTGCGCAACTCGTCCTCGGTGCGCCGCTTATGATGCACGGGCTTCGGCACGGGCTTCTCAAGGGAGGATCTTGACTTGAGATCATTCTTTGGCATGCTATTTCCCTTTTTTGCCACCATGATAGTTTTTCATGCCAGGGGCAGCATGCTTTTTCCTGGCAATCTCACCAATGACACCCCCAGGCACTCCCTGAGCTTTGAGCTGCGCAGCGCGGCCCCCGTGTCCCAACTTGTTCGACTTGCCATGAAATTTCCCGGTTTTCTTGGTATCAGCCATGATCTATTCCTTTCAGATATTCAATATCAGTGTAGACAAAAACATCTTTATATCTGGTTGGATTCCCAGCAAACTGCACAGAGATACATGCTTTCCATGTATGTGGTGCCAGTTGCCCTGCACGTATTTCCCACCAGGATACATCAGCAAACATTTTGTCTAGCGATGTGATCCACTGTTTAATTCCCCTTGCAAGGGGGTGATCAGGCATCAGGGCAAGGTAATTTGTCAGTGATACATTTACCTCGTCTGCTTGACTGGCTTGCCGTTTTTCGTCTTCACGACCCCGCCTGATGGTGCCGTCGCTCCGCTCTTGAGTTTGCCAGTCATCACATACTTTGGTTTCTTTTCTGCCATGCAAAGGCTCCCTTCTCATTTCATCATCCACTATTTTTGCCCTCCCTGCTGTTGTGGAAGCACAGGGCGAGTATCAGGAATACGAATCTGTAACGCTTCTGGTGGGTAGGGCCCAAAGTCCTTATTGACAGATGCCAGCTTTTGCTCATCTTCTGTTTGCTTCAGTCGTGCCTCCTCTTCTGGATCTCGGCCAAGGTCACGTTGCAATGAGGTATTGCTGATTCCCAGTTGCTGCAGGATGACAGCCGTTTGAGCTGCTTCCAGACTATTACTGGGAAGTGGATTCTGCCAGGCAAGAGTGATATCAACATCATCACTCATTCCACTAAGAACAAGTAATGCTTTACTGACATCAATGATTAATTCCCCATAGAGCGCTCTTCGCTTATCAGTCTTTTTGAGGAGCGCCATAAACATCAACTCAACCGTAATCCCCGGCAGGTTCCCATTCGGCATATCGGCAATACGTCCAGTGGCTACTCCAGGTGTGCCAGTCTGCTCGTCGATGCTACTACGCAGATCTGCCGTCAATTTGAGCGTATTGGCAAGGTCGCTACCAATAGGAACGGCGACAATTTTGCTTTCTGAGAGCGGCAAACCAATAATTTTACCGGGTTTAATGTCAATAATTTGATCGCCTGTGCCGGTAGCATAGAGGATAGGCCGACCATTAAAGAGCACGTCGGCATTCATGCAGGATTGCGCTAAATTGAGCGCCTCATTAACACCGATCACATCGGGCGTGATATCAGGCTTGCCCCAAAATTTATTCGGATAGGGTAAATTCTGACAGCTAAAGAGCGGGCTAAACGGATAAGCCCAAACAATCGGCTCACCTGCCGGTATCCAGGGGCCGCGATCACCAACACGTGTCCAGTGCTGTATCTGCCACGTCACATCACTATCAATGCCGTCAGGAGTCGTATTCTCGTACTCCTGCTCATCATCGTAGTCATTGCCGCGCCATTGGTCGTGCGGGTCCAGACGCTTCATCTCTTCACGGTAATACACCCGTTGCGGATTGGCCTGCCCATGCACCCTTTGATCAGTGCAGTATTCGATGCAGTACAAGAGAACCGTCTCACAGTCCTGGGGCATCGTCTGCACAAACACGATAGATGGATCGACAGCCACCAGCCGATACGAGCCATTATTCCCTGGCACAATCCGTAAAAATGCCTGCCCTGCCATGGCTCCATTCATGGCGAGCTTTTGCAGCAGTGGCAATCGTGCCTCTTTGCGCCCCCAAATCTTATCAAGCATCTCCTGCGCTTCGGCAGGCGCATTCTCCTCAACCGCAATCTCAAGTTCAAGGCCGAAGAGAAAATCTACGCCACGATCCACCACTGGCCCGCACTGATTGGTCATGACGTTCGGGTCGAGGCCCTCGGGCGTCTTCTGCAGCGGCGGGTCAAGCTCGCCATCATACGCTTTCCAGGCTGCCGTAATGCGCTTCTGTCTCTTGCGATCCTCTTCCGTGATCTCGTACTCAGGTTGCGCGTACTCTTGCGGAGAGGCAAACTGAGGCGTCGGCGTTTGAACTGTGGGTGCAAATGTATTCATGTCTCTCCCCTGCTAATATACACGAGCGCTGTAGTTCACTTTATCAGCAAACGGCGATTCCAGAACAGCCAGGCCAAGCGCCGTTGCCAGGTCATCATGTGTCCCCGTCTTAAACGCTCCATACGTGTCTTTCCCGTCATCGCTTACCTTAATCTCGTAGTTGCGCAATTCCTCAAGCGTGGCCTGAACTTCTTGCGTATCAGGTGCCTGCACACTGCCATTTTGCAGTAAAGATTGCAGACGGCTCACCAGATAGGCTTTGCCCAGGCGCCCCTTTGAGCGATCATAGCTTTCCCCGTGCGCGAACGTGATGGGCTTGAGTGTCGCATCGCGTGCTTCTGGACGCAGGCGAATCTCTCTCCGTAAGTCGTCATACACAGGCCTGCCAACACCAGTCACATCGATCAACACACGTACCCGGCGACGGTACAACAGCGGACTACACAACATCTCAGCGATATAGATAGCAACTTTTGGATAAGGCGTTCCAAGTGGGAGCCGTTCAATGTAGCGTACTGTGTACAAATCAGACAACACCGGGTCTGCGTCATGTGCCTGGACAAGTTGCCCAGTCTCGCTCACGCGCACTGGAATGCGTTCGCCAAATCGCCACCGTCCATCATGCTTCTGGCTCACCTCAACCACTGCAATGGCTGTCGGGTCTGAAATTTGCCCCACATCAATCCCGATGTTGACCGGGTTTCTGATCTCTATCATGCGCTCAACTCCGTTGGCCGAGTCTTGTAGCGTTCGCGCAGGACTTCTGGCGAGGCAGACGGCGCAAAGGACCAGGATTCTAGCTCAGGCTGCACAATACGGTCAATGTCCTCAGCACGAAATGCAGCCCCCTGTGCATCTAAGAACTGGCACATATACTCCTGGGCATACCAAAATTCGCCCATGTTCCGTTTTTCTTCTTCGAGAAATTCCGGCGAAATACGTGGACACTCTGTTGCTGGGATCTCGTAGTAGTCCCAGGATTGCCTCTGCTTGTAAGCTTCATAGAAGAAACCACGTGTGCCGAATGGTGAGGAAAGCAGCACTAAACGTCCACCAGAAACCGCAAGCATAGGGCGCACGCTTTTGTATAATTCGTCAGGAACGCGGCTGGCTTCGTCTATCACCAATAAGGTCACACCTGACATACCACGAATAGTGCTCTCTTTCCCTGGCAATGAAACGATACGCGAACCATTCTCTAGTTCTAAACTGAGCGCATTCTCTGCGTTAGCAGGAACTGACCGATCAAGCTCCCGATATACGTCGAGACACTTTCTGAAAAGTTCTTGTGATTGTCGTTGTGACGGGGAAAGCAAGAGGATGAGGCCCTCTGGCTGATAGAATGCGGTGTGGATAGAAAGTGTTCCGGTGGTGGTAGATTTGCCAACCTGCCTGCTACAGTTGAGTAACAAACGCGGGGACCGACTGCGCAAGAATCGCATTTGCCAGGGATCAGGTTCAATACCAGCAGCATAGGACATTTGCACCGGGTCCAGTTGCATCATAAGGCGTGCAAAACTAGTTGCCACGGGCTTTCTCCATTTCAGCCAGAGTCGCAGCCACCGCTATGCCTGCCTCTGGATAAGGCAAAAGCGCCTGAGCAATCGCATCTTGCAACGCTTGTAGATCCTTTGTGTTGTTCATATGCAGATCTACCTGCTGCTTCTCTTTATATTCAGGAAGGTTGGATTTTGCATAGAGCGCCGCTAGCGAATCGCTCCATTTATGAACCATTAACTTTGATTTAAGGGTAACAGGTCTTCCCTTGCTATCAATTTTTTGCTCGCCATTCTTATCAAGGACTGGCTCATACTCATAAACGGCTTGCCCCATACTCACAACCGGCTCGTCCCATCCCTTGATACCACGTGCATAAATGGATTGACGCGCTACATCTCGCGCACGCTCTATTGCATCATCCCATTGTGCGGCAAATTCTTTATCTTCATCGCGCCAAACGTACACTGTGGCTCTAGCAATCCCTGCCACCTCGCAAGCAAGAGAAACATTTGAATCTCGTAGAAGAGATTCAATGAACGTTTTTTGTACCTGCTTACGTTGCTTCCCATTCATTGCGCGTAATTACCTGTCCATTTCGTCAGTTTCACATATTTTTGATGCATGGGTTTACAGGGGTCCCAACGCCCAATAGGGCAAGCTTACCTGATACTTAGCGGCTGTCCGTACCCATGCACACAAAAAGCCTCTGGCACACGGCTCAGAGGCTCTCTTTTCTCGAACTATACCATAATTTGCTACGAGACAACAGCACTAGTCATCAGTGCCATCATCTTCAATTGGATCAGGTCCACTATTACAGTGCTCATCTGTCCCATCATCATCGCTCGAATCCGGTCCAATCATCACGACGCCTCCTCTTTTTGCTCTACTCTACCAGTATCTTCAAGATCCGCCCGCAAATCCGTGTCAATCTTCTTCACGACATCCCAGAGCACATCCCGAAACGCCACCAGCGCTGTATCATCCCCTGCCAGCATATCTCGCCACGAGCGCTGCATATTGGCAAAGGTACACACATGCTCAATCCGACATGCCTTACACCACAACCTCACCACCGGCTTGCCTGCATCATCGAAACCGATTTCAGCTAATCGTTTTTTGGTCGGCACACAGTTAATGGGATAGGACTTTTTCACAGGACCTGCTCCATGCTGCTCATCTCTTCCCTCGATGCCATCTCTTCCAACATCAATCTCACCTCATCGAGTGCAGGCCCCTTCAGTGATGGGCATGTGCCAAGCCCGACAAAGACATTGGCCAGCGTTTGTTGCACAGGATCGGGCGTACTCTTGTTGATAAAGCGGACGGGTGGACGATAGCACCGGCACAGTGGAGAAAGTTCAAGTGAGTCCACAATCTCGCGTGCCTCTTTCCCTCCACCACACAACAAATGAAACATCTTAATCCCGCCGCAAGCCAGATGGTAGAGATAGACCGCCTCAGTATCAGCCATGAGCAGGCTTTCCCCATCTGTCCACATGCGCGTGGTTGCATCATCAAAAAGCAAAATCACGTCAGATCTACCTCCTTACGTGTCCTGCGCCGGGTGGTCATGGGAGCGGCAAGCAGTGCGGTAATCATCCTGGCTTGCTCGTCATTCTGTTTGATAATCTCGGCATTTTGCTGGATGATTTCGTTGTTTTGCTGGATGATGACGGCTTGATCATGGCTGGTTTTCTCTGTCATCCTGAACTCTTCATCGAACTGGAGTTCTTGTTTCCGCGAAATAACTGATTGTCCAACCATAACCAGGGGTGTGGAGGCTATTTGAGGGAGATTGATGATAATCAGTAAGAGCGCAAACGGCGCAGGATCAAAACGCCAAATACCAAGAGCATTCAGGACAATCCAGACGGCCATAAACACTACCACCAGCCACACAGCCGCCATGGTCGAGAGCCCCTTTGTCACGGCCACAGCAATACGCTGATTGATACCGCTCCTCTCATGCTCCTCTTGATGTAAGCAATTGACGTTGCGCGGCTGATGACTATGCGGTTTGTATCTTCCCTCACTCATTCTCCTACCTCCCACAAACTACGCATGGTTGGCTTCGATTTAGGCGTGTCAATGGCTTTAGTAATGCGGCCAAATTCGGAAAAGTGTTCAAGGAAAGCAGATTCATTGGGGCCAAAGTAGACGAAGACATTACCGAATACTTGGCGCTGCCTCTGCGATGAGCCAGGGATAATAAAACCTATCTTTGGGAAAGGCGTACACATTGGGTAATCCCAAAGTGACTGAAACCATCTCACTGTGGTATTCGCTGTAACTAGGAGCATAACCTGCTCTACATTGCCTACCTTGTACTCCTGCAGTGTCCTGCCGATGAACATGGTCTGCAAGCTCTTCTCCTCAGGAGTTGCACCGCCGCCATGAAATCGTTTGCCATAGTCAGGGGCATCAAGAAGTCCATAGGGAGGATTCAGCCACACACGCCCATACCAGGGCTGCATCAATCCATTCTCTTCTTGGGTGTAGTATTTTGTTGCTTTCACTACTTTATTCGCTATATCACACGATGCTGGATCAAGATCAATTCCGCCCATCACTTTTCGCGCAGCATCAACATAGCGGGCCGGAGTGTACCACTCGTTGCTTCTTCCTTGTGAAGGCATCGCTATATCATCGGACCACTCAAAAAGCATGCTCATCTCCCAGCGCATCTCTCAGTATCTTCTCCGCCTCCGCAATCGCATCGTCCACGCGAGGCAGGCCCGATGCACCATACAACGTGTGGAAATAGCGGCATGCTCGAAACGGATGCATGTTTGCTAGTACCATAGATCCACAATGAGGACAGCACACCCGCTCTTCAGCATGGCCCGAGCAATATGGCGATTCACTGGACGTGCCGAGCGTCAGTACAAGCGTTCCTGGTGGTATTTGAGGCTTTCCACAAATCTCACAATTCATCTTCGACGCCCTTCTTTCAAGATTGCCTCGGCCTGGCTCAACACTTCAGTCTTGTCCAGTGGCACATCTCTTTGCTCATAAGCACTTTTGGCGAAGTTACACTCCCACTGGCTGTGGTAGAGCGGGTTGACGTAGAAGCCACAACCAGGACACTCAATCCGTCCACAGGCCCCTCGCGTATCGCAAAACTGTTCCATTGCATGTTTACTATGCACCACAATAATCAGACCAGGTGGCAAGACATATTTGTTGCAGTTGGGACAGCGCACAAACGGTTCCTGCTCTTGCATCCCGCCACCTCGTCTACTTGCCAACCTTCGCTGCCACGCTTTGCAACGTCGCCACATTCGCCGGATTCTGCAAATCATCATTGAACACCAGGGCAGCCACCGCACCCAGATTGACCATAGTTTGTAAATCATTCGCCAAAGACCTCTTATTTGCCGTCGCTGAGTTCAGCTGTTCTAAAAGAAGCGGATAGCCCTTTTTCAGCCCGCTAAAGCTTCCCGGCAGGCTGCCACCGCTCACCAACCCGTTCCATTGCATCCACACGTTATACTTTGCCGCGTAATTGACCACCAGGGACTCATCAAAACCCTTGGCCCCACCTAAAAAGCTCGCATCAGGCATCAGGGCCAGTGGTGTTTTACTAAATGCCTGCACATACATGTTAATAATGGCCTGGATTGCCTGCCACCAGTTTGCATCCGTATACTGGATTGCCTGCCACCGAGTCAACACATTGCTATCTTTGGTAGTGTCAGGTTTCGTCTCACCACCATCGCCCACGCCAATCTCAATACATAAGATATTGGGATGTCCATCATAGCGTGCCGCCAGTGCCTTGACGAAATCAGAGAGGGCATTGAGAAATTTCAGGTTCCAGTACTGAGGTTTCTTGGCTCCATCGTTGGCGGTAACGAACGGCACGCCCTGGTCATAGATCCATTGCGGCGTGCCCTGTTTACTATTCTGCGATGGCTGCCAGCTGGTATGGCCAGCAGTGGAAACACGCAGGATAATCTGCTTGCCGCGATCCGCCCAGGGTTTGATATCATTATCAATGGCATCAAACTTATAGACGCCCTGACTCGGAGAGAACTCTGCCAGATAGCGCGTGATAACCGTCCCAGCAATATAATCCTTATCTGCAAACAGAGCCGGGTTAGCCATATTGTTAAAGGCAAATATGCCTCGAAACCCGGTGGTCGGTGGTATCACTGGAGGAGGTGTAACCGGCGGCGTAGTTACTGGTGAGGTTGAAATACCAGCATCGGTTTGTAGCTGCGCAAGGTTGGCGGTGATTTTGTCATAGAAATCTAATATGTCTTTAGCTGTGGCTGTATGGGATACTTGCCAAATTGGGTTGCCAGCCACGTCTGTGGTCGAGGTGCGTATGAGGTCCATCTACTATTCTCCCCGTAGCCATTGAATGTGGAAACTACCAAATTGTGCCAGATATTCTTCCATATCGGTCAGCGTATCAAAGCTCTGCGTTGGAAGTGCATTGGTATCTAAATGCACACGGCCCGATTCGTAGAGCGTCCCCTGGCAATAGAGCGTTTGCAGGCCGTTTTTCTGTCGCCGCTTATTGTTGAAGGACAAATGAAACAATCCGAAAGGCGGGATCTCTTCAGCAGGGGCATCGACCATCATTCTGTCAATGAAAGTCGCCTTATTAATCGGTAAAAATGTGAGATTTCCTGTCGTCTCTTCTGGCTCCATTGGCTCTCCTCAAGGAAAATTTAGAACACGATAAGATGCAAATACATCGCCACTAATCCCGCCACACTCAGAATAAAAGTTCCACCAACAATCACCGCGAACCAAACATCATCCATTTTCATCGCACCGCCAAGACACATACCAACGCCAACACAACACAAGTAGAGATCAGCGCAAGCCACCACATCGCCTCGCCCAGCATCGGTGCTCGGATCAGCACCACGAAGAACAGGTCAAGCCCCGCTAACAACTGCGTCATCCAGGCCAGCGACTTCCAACCCGGTTTACCCCACCGAGGCTCCGTGCATTCTTGCCTCTTCTGCTGTCGTCTATTTGGGCCAGGATAGTTCCATGCAGCCATCATTGCTCCTGCTGGTCTTCGCCGCCATCAGCCAGGTTAAAGACGCCCGCAGCAATGGCTAATAATCCCAAAAATCCAACCAACAGACACACGAGACCAAACAACCATAATGCGACTGGCATCACTCACCTCCTAAACCGCAGCAATAGAACCAACAACGCAAAAATGCCCAGCGATATCGTGAGCCCTGCCAGCCAGCAGTAATACCCGATGACATGCAGCGGACTCATACATTGACAAAATATGTCAATCACAAAGAGATACAGAATCGTCCACTCAAACGTGGTGTCTCGTGGCGTGTGCCAACTGGGTGTGCATGCTGCGTAATATCGTGGCATGTGTGCTCCCTACAAAAGACAATAAAAAACGGCATCGAACTCCCATAAAATGGAAATTCGACGCCGGTATCATTCCGATGCTGCCGCGCCAAATAGTGTTACACTTACTCGCCCTCTGTAAAACGGCCTGTTAATTTAGTAATAAAAATCTTGAGAATTAACTTTCCCCTGGAGAGTCCCTGGAAAGGTAAACACACCTCGCCATGTCCCTCATACAAGGTGGCTATCGTTTTGCACTCATGTTCAACTCGTGGGAACAATTGGTACGAATAAGGAAACTTCTTAGCCAGGACAGCTTGCAATTCACCTGTACTCAAATCAGCCATACAAATTGCCTGCCTTAGCTAGACTTTCTCTAAGCGTAGCATAAAAGCAGGCAAGTTACAATGTGTCAGAGTATGTTATTCGTCGTCAGTTTTCTCTTCTTCTCGCACAGGCTCAAACTCTCGTTTCAAAACCATCATACGCGGTCCAAATCGATCAATGCAATTCGTGTCTCATATGCCATAGGTGTCCCTTTCTAATTACCCAACTTTCTCCAAATTATCCACTGCCATCCAGCACTCTTTCACCTGTGCAGGCTGATCCCATGTCACCCACACATCACTCTCATCTGTAGCGAGAAATGGATCAGGGTTGCCATCAGCAGGCGAGTCACCATGCAAATGTGTCACCGTCCCAGTGATGTCCCCCCACTGCTCACGATAGGGGCCAATCGGCGCTACCCGATCTCCCCGTTGAAAGGCTCTGCTCATCTTTTTCCTTTCATTAATGAAACAATCTATACACTGTCCAACCTACGATACCCAGAAACACCAACGCGGCAATCAGTTGTTTGTAGTTGTACTTTTTGCGCTGGCTATAGTGAAGATACACACCAGAACCAGCCAGGACAATGGTTAAAAGCGTGGCGATAATCCAATAAATGATATCCATTCAATCCCTCGCTTTCGACTGCATTTTTCAATTTTGCAGTCTGCAATTTGCAGTCCCATTCGAAATATTTTGCAGTCTCTAACCTCCTGACTAAAGACTGCAATTTCACCTGAAAATTACTGCACAGCCTCGTCTGCATTTGCAGTCTGTGCAGGCTTTGCCAGATAGACTTTTCTCTCACTAATGCCAAAGTGTACAGCTACCTCTGCCACCTTCATCCCAGGATTTGCAGCCCTAAATTTTAGGATCTCTTCGTCGCTTACTTTGGCTTTAGAACTTCCCGCAGCCTCATATTTTGCACGTGCCTGATCAATCGAGGTAACGTTATGTGCAGACGTTTTTGCAGTCGAGACTGCAGGCATTTTTGCAGTCTGCAATTTAGTCTCTTGCAGTTGGTTTTGCAGGTCTATCATCTGCATTTTTGCAGTCTGCAGATCCGTTGTTGCAGTCTGCAATTTTGCAGTTTGCAGGTCCAGATCGCGCTGTTTCTGATCCAATTTTGCAGTCTGCAAATTGCAGTTTTGCAGTGCTTCATGTAGTTGATTTTGCAGGTCGTTGACCACACTATTTTGACTTTCCGCCGTCTGCAACGTCATGTTTTGTGATTGTTTCAGTGCATCAATCTGGAAGGTAAAATCGGCACGTGCAGACTGCAAATCCTTCTGCAATTGGGTCTGCAGATCTGCGGCCTGTCGTCTCTCAGATTGCAGTGTCCTTTGCAGTTGGGCTATCTGGTTTTTCAGATCGTCGGTTTCATCCTGTTTGGCAACCTCTATAGCCTGCGAGACCTCACGCAAACTTCGGATCGTGTGACCATACAAAATCACAGCGATAATGCGCACAAAGATAAGCACATCATCAATGTAGCCAGTCCACATATGAACCACTGCATGGTCTGAGCCGAAACGAAGATCAATGACCACATTGAGCGCGGTAACGATCATGATGCCAATAAGCGCATTGCTCATCAGTTCCGCTTTTTGAGCGGCCTCTTCGTTGCCGTTTCGTTTGACGTGGTTCGCCATAGTGCCCAGGCCAAACGCAGCTACATCGAGCGTGATCATCTGAAGGACAAGAAGCCCACCAACAAACCAGCCAGGGAACGGAATGACGATATTGGCCAGCATCAGGATCATGCTGATAAATAGGACAACTTCAGCGAATCGTCCTAACCAGGCCAGTGCTACTTGCCAACTATCACTAATGATCGCCGCATTCGCAATATATCTATCTCTCCAATGCGTCTCTTGTCGCGTTACTGCTGCCATGACTACTTATCCTCTCTTAGCTAAAAGGTGAAACCGTTCAATCAATTCGTTGGCATGGTCACGATACTTGCTATTGGCCCCGACGAGCTTCAAACACTCGTCTTTGTTCGGATTGGCATTCGGATAAATCGCACAGAACAATCTAACCTGCTCGTCATTCAATCGGTATTTGCCCTGTGCGTCGTTGTGCGCCGTGTGCGCTGGCTCGTCATCAGGGCGCACATCCTTTTCAGTACGCGCACCGTACGGGCCTGTATCATCAATTCTGAGCGTATTTTGGGCGGATAGCGGGGCGCTGGTACGCGTACCATTTTGTTGGTGCGTCGGCTCTAGAACAGGGCGCAACTGGCGTACATTCGACGCACTCCGATTTTGCCCAACAGTAACCGGCATTTCAGCATAACGTAGAGCTTTTTCTGCTGTAGGTGTCGCACCTCTCTTGCCGTCGCTACGCCGAGGATCAAACTGATGGATCTTTTGACTGCCATCGTTGGCAATGTAAACACCCTGGCCTTGCTTAAACCTGGAGATGTCTTCAGGGGTTGCCGTTTCCTTTTTCACATACTCCATACAACGGTCCAAATCATTATCGTTGGTTTGGCGCATCACAAAAATTACCTCAGACTGCGCCATGATTTTTTTGTTGACCTGCGCTAACCGCTGCGTCAGAATCACCGGAGAGATGCCGCGCTTCCCACCAATGGCAATCACATCTTTGTAAACTTTGAAGAGTCCCTTCAATACTTCGGGATCATCAATAACCGATTCCGCAAGCGTCTGGGGAAGATACCGCTGTGCCTCGTCCAAATAGACATGGGCCGTCGTACGCTCGTCGGGATTGGCCTCTGCCCACGCGAACATCCCACGAATAGTTTGTATCTGGGCAGCAAGGCCCTCTTCCAGAGTAGGATAGGATGCCAGATCAAGAATCACTTGATAGCCCTGGTCAAGAAGGGCATATCCCAGGTTAGCGGCATCACTATGGGTCACACCAACAAAGTCATACTCAACATACTGCCTGGCAGCGCTCGGATGTCCAGCAATGACCGCGCGAGGGAGAACATCAGCCAATGAGAGATAGTCACCCTCAAAGTCAGGAATGAACAAGGGGATATAGAGCTTGCCAAACTGCTCGGCCAACAATGCACCCAACGTGGTCTTACCAGATCGTCTCATCCCAGTGATGAGAATAGCTTTGCCAGCAATGTCATCAACCAGGATGGAAAGATCAGAGGCAAGATTAACATTCTTTCGTGGGCGAGCCAGAGGAAGATCATCTAATTCTGGCAACTTCTCTGTTTGTGGCTCAGGCATCATCTCGTCACGCGCATCTTTCGGTTGTGGCTGCTCATCTCGGTCATCTTTACCAGTCAACATGCGAGAGAATATACCCGGCTGACCGGAACGCGCCGCTCTTTGTCTGGGCAGAGAGGAGGCAGGAAGCGCGAGGCCCCTGCCCTTTTTAGCCATCTCATCAGCTGCGAGCCATACAAGCCCTGATATACCCAGTCCAACAATGCCACCAACAACGCCCCCATTTGAGAGAGCAACGATCCCCTCGACAATCGGAACGGAAGCACCCGCAATGGCGATTGCTGAGACAAATTTATCATTTTCATTCTGTGCTTCTGACATGGCCTTCATCCTTGCTAGTACTGCTCGCAACCGTGTTCAATTAAGCCGATACCCAGAGGTAAGCCACAAGTAACCATAATACCAAGAGCAGCAGCAACCAGGAAACGCACCAGATCATTGTTGCCAGGCGTGCCGCTGAAGTCTGCCCAACTATTGAGGATCACCAGGATTACAGCCGCGCCAATGAAGATTTTTGCAAGCGTTGAATTCACGGTAGCAATTTTTGTGAAAGCTGCGGTCAAGGCCAGGGCCACAACAAGCGTCAATAACTCAACAATCCAGGCATACATATATGGTGTGTTGTACCCGATAGGCACCTGCCCCGAAATGATCAACCAGGGCTGCTGAAAAACATTAATAGCAATGCTGGCCACACGTTGGCTACTGCCCTCGGCCAGATACTCTGAGGTCTGGATCTGCGTAACCGTTGCACAAACCCAGAGCAAGAGGGTCAATAAGCCCAGCGCCCACATAATAAGCGGAGAATTGGCAAGTTTTTTGTGAGCACGCCCCGCATGCTCTCGAACACTATCAACTGCTGACATAATTAGAATCCTTTCCCGGCGCTTACGCCGCTTGCTCACGCAATACATACTCAACCTGTCGCAAGCTCACATGACACGGCGTAAAATCATTGACGTACTTTGTCACGGTCCCAGCATCAATCACCCAGTCCCACTCATCCATCAACTGCGCCACCAGTTGAATGGTCCGCTTCTCCATTCGCGTCAATCCCATTTCGAACTCTCTTTCCATTGCGCTTCTAGAGCCAACTTGCTAGAATGCACAATGACTCTTGGCTTACCACTGCCAACGGTCAACGCTCCTGCCTGTCAGTTTCGCGGCTATCAGGCGGGAGCACACAACAAACAACACACTACGATTTCATCGATTGGACTGCTTGCTTGTAAAGTTTCGCAAAATGTGAAGTCGACGTTCTCAAGTCCAACATAAAGCGTGGAAACTTATCGCCTTCTTGTACTGGTTGCTCTACAAATCCCAAATCGCGACAAAGCTTCTGCCCTTCAGGTTCGGCGCTGACAGCGTAGAGCTGATGAATCGTTATCCCTTGCTCTGCCAACTCTTCTAAAAATGTGAAGAAACCACTGATGAGCCTAAAGCCAACACGTTGCACATGTGACTCTACATCTTTGCGGGTAGCAGCCCCAACGTAGAGGTTGTAGGATCTTCCAGGTTCGTAAGGCAAGATATCTTGCGGCTGAATATGCCAGCCTCGTTTCCTGCCACTCATCATATCTTCAAGCGCTTCCGCCTTCAGGGGTACGGCCCAGATATAGCCTGCAACTTGCCCATCGCGCACAGCTACATAATCTTGATAGGGATTGACCTTGTACCAGGAGCGGCGCTGATCTGCCGTTGCTGTCTGCCATCCCATCACGCTCAAAACCTCAACGATACCCTGCGCATCAGATGGTTGAGCAATGCGCGTCTCTGTTGTTTGCTTCTCTTCTCCAGAGTGTAAAAACAATGCAATCTCTGTCGCCAAGCGGTCAATCTCCTCTCGCTTATAAAATCCTTCAACACGCAATGGAGGAACATGCCTTTTAATCCTGCCATTGCGAACATAGTAACGAAAAAGTGATGGCGACATTCCTAGCCGAGCTTGTGCCTCCTTTGCTGTATAAAAACCTGGAGGCGCTTTTTTAACGTCGCCTCCACGCTTCCGTTTTTCCTTCTCCATGTCTCTCCTTCGGGTTGCATATCTGTCAAATTTGTGTTATACTGTCTTACACAGTCAATTGTAACACACGAATTACATTTCCGCAATAGGGGAGGAAAAATTGATCAACGCAGAAAGGCGAGGTGTTATTGCAGGGAGCGAAGAGGTTAAAAACCATGCGAAGCCAGCGCTTCTAGATGAGCATGAAATCAATATCATTGCCAATCGGGTATTTGATTTCATGCAGCAACGAGGGTACGCACACATCGATCCACAAGAAGATTTTGTTCGCGGCTTCAAGCAAGGATTTAAGTTAAATAGTACTTGTATATTGTAAGTTACTTACACATTCGGAACTATAAACCCTGTAAAATTTGGCATTTTTGACAAAAAGAAAACCTCCTCAACCGGGCAAGGACGAGGAGGCAATCATTCATCGGCAGCCCTGTTTAGCTTGGAACCTTAGCAGGTCTGCACAAGGAGAGTTTACCATGAATCCAACCATTCCTACAAGCCAAACAGTCAAGCAGGCTACTACACAACCAACAACCCCTATCACCAAACCACAACCATCTCCGAGCGCACGCCCTGCGGTCCAACCCGTGTACGGCATTTGTGGACATATAGCACGTAGCTCACAACATACCTGCGGCGCGTGGTCCTGCCTGCAAATGTGGGGGTGGTAACTATGCGAATTATAAAGCCATCGCACATCACCGAGAACGATGCGGACACGCTCGACGATCTGGACGAGCAGGCCCGTATTAACCACTTGCCAGAGCCACTGCAACGTCTGGCCATCACACATCAACTGGACCAGTGGGAGGCATCGCCCTCCATCGTAGAGCGAAATGCACAGGAATTACAGCGCAGCAGTTTGCGGAGGTAGATTGCCATGGAGCCAAATCAAGACCATCCCGACAAACTGTATTGCGGCGATCCGGGCCATAGTTGCCATAACGATTGGCAATATCATGCCACGTTTACGGTCAATCACAATGATGTGCCATGGCAACAAACCAGCCAGCAGGATATCACTCTGGCCATCGAGATCCTGGGGGATCATACGTATGACTGGCAGGTAGCAGCATGAGCCAACTACAACAAGCAGGGCAGTCTCTTCACCGGGACTGCCTTCACGTCTTAATCATGCTCCAGGCAATTGTCAATTGTAGTGTGGGTGGCGCTGGTCCGCACAACCAACGCCGGGACAACGAAGCGAGGCACGTTGCATTGTGGAGCACGCAGCCTCACAAGGAGTATAACCGATGAATGAAGCCCAAATCAAGCAACACATTCAATTGCTCATCGAGGAGTACACACGCAAAGCGCACAATCAATCTGCACTGGCCGAAATCTGCGTCAAGACCAGTGACCAGGACTATCACCATTGGTTGGCAGTGATCGCTGGCGCACAGGCAAAGGCGCTCAAGCGATTGCAGGATGAAATCGAACATCCTCACGTGGAGGCGTAATGATGGTAGAACATGAGGAGATATTGTACTTCAGTTTTGCCAGCATCTTACCGGATAATGCCACACTCGCGCTGCACCCTATCAAGAAAACGTTAGCGTATCTTATCGACGATGATGGCAGACCACGCAAGGATGGGCGCAAACGCCCAGATAGCATTCCTGCCGAAATCGGGCGCGAGGCCATGGGCATTGGCTGGATGAACAAAAGGGAACTGGCCCAGGCCATCCCACCGGCTTATACCAGATGGATTGGTGAGCACCTACTTGATTATATTGGGGTATTAAGAGTGATACAAGTAATTGAGCGGCTAGAGGAGCCGCTCGCTTGAATTTTTGGAGAGACAAGCGATGGAGCAGATTCAACTGGGCGAGATACGGCAACGAAACGCAGGAAGAAAAGGACGCACGAAACAAGATATCGACCTACTTCTTCAGTTGGCTGAAGAACTCCACAACGGACTGGTGAGGCTTGGGCACCATAGTGAAGAGTGTCGGTACGCTCGTGCTCTTCACGGTGAGAGCACACCCTGTTGTTGTGGATTAGATGAGTTGGGAGAGAGAATCGCATTCGACTTCCGAACGCATTCTCGGAGAAAGCATGGTGAGAACATTCCTCTGGCTCAGGTCTATGAAGATTGTGAGGTAAAGAGATGATCGAATATCAGCGTTGTGCTCGCTGCCAGCTCTCATTTAACAAAAAGGCTTTTCGGATTAACTGATTGACCTCTCTCTTGTACAAACTTCCCTAAAATCGGATTTATTGGTTGACAAACTTGTAATTACATGTTATACTCTTCTTAATACCAACCATTTATTCCGATTTTATACCTATATACATGGAGGATACCATGATCGCAGCACAAGCGAAGCCAAATACAGTACAAAAAAGCATTCTGGAAAAAATGCGGGCAGGAAAAACACTGTGTTCTATGCGCAGCATTACAGGAGATGAAGTCAAAGATTACGGGGCGGGATTGGGTATGGATGATGTTGCTATTGGAACAGTAAGAGCATTGATTAGGAAAGGACTTATCGCGGAAAAGGTTCGTCATCAGTGTGCAGAGGGAACATCGGAAGGCAAGCCTCATGAACTCTTGCGGATTACGTATCAGGTTGTTGAATAGTTTCGTAGAAGTAAGCACGGGGAAAGCAATGGACTGGATCTCCGTGCTTACTTCTTGTATCATGATCAAGCTTGCTCGGAATTACTGGTTGATACTGAAGGAGCATCTTGACCATGAATCTCCTGAATTTGGAGGATT
>Ga0070712_100000052_pt1 | contig 62524 bp, 56 predicted proteins | sample LARL81metaG_FD_71396 | JGI IMG/M metagenome (GOLD analysis project Ga0070712, IMG submission 71396) | Corn, switchgrass and miscanthus rhizosphere microbial communities from Kellogg Biological Station, Michigan, USA - LAR L8-1 metaG | ecosystem: Host-associated > Plants > Roots > Rhizosphere ...
GGTGAAGTCGGCGCTACGCTCGATCGCCTCGATCGCGGTTGCCTCGCCCGTGGCGGCGCTGAAATCGTGGCGTGCGGCGTACGCGACGCCGCGCGCATAATGCCAGATCGTTTTTACGTACGGGATCGCATCGCCCGGATCGGGCAGCGCTAGAATTGATTCGGGCACGCTGAATTGAGCATGGGCGAAATACGGTGCCGCCTTCACCGGCTGCACCATGGCAATACCGCGGGCGGTCTCATCTGGAATGAGGCCGCGAAGCTTTTCAGCGGCGGCAATGACGGTTGCCCCATCGCCCGCCATTTGCGCCGATGCCATCACGAAGTGAATGTTGTGCGGGTAATAACCCAGCCGATAGACTGCCATCGGGGCGTTGGTGTCGGCGAGATACTTTTCGTCCACGGCGACGGCGACCTTGTTGTCGGCGAGCGCGTCTAGATACCGGCCCACGCGATAATAAATGTGGCTCGGCATGTGCACGAGATGCCCGGCGCCCGGAATAGCTCCGCGCAGTCGGTCGGCATAAGGCTCCGCCCGCTGGGGTCGGTCCGATGCTTCGACGGCGTGGATGTAGTAATGGATTGCCCCGGGATGGTCGGGGTTCCTGGCAAGGACGCGCTCCAGCGTGGGTACGACGGGCGCGCTCTGCGGGTTGGGCTCGCGTCCGCCCGGCTGCCAATAATTCCAGGGGCTGAGATCCATCACAGCTTCCGCGTAGAGAACTGCGATCTCATCGTCATCCGGGAACTGGGCAGCGACCTTGCTCATCGCGGCCGCATACGCCGCATCGAGCGACGCACGGTCTGCTGAGGCCTCCGGGGCATAGCGCTGCACCAGAGCTGCAACCAGCGCCTGCTCTCGAGGGCTTGCGCTGGAAGCAAGGGCGCTCGCCTTCTGCACGGTAGCGAATGCAGGGGCGACCGCATCCTGCTGCATCGGAAGGTTGATGTTGGGGCCAAGCACCAGTGCTTCCCCCCAGAAGCACATGGCGCATGTCGGATCGAGCTTCTGTGCCTTGTGGAAGGCGCGCTGCGCCTCGCCGTGATTGAACGCGTAGGTGAGCCGCAGGCCCTGGTCGAAATAGGTCTGGGCCTGCGGGTTCGCTGTCGTGATCTTATAGCTGATCGAGCCGAGCCCGTCCCATAGCGGCGGATCGGTGTCGGCAAACTGAGACGCAGGGCTTGCTGCTTGCATTTCGGCCTTGGGCACTTCGGTCCGTGCCTGGGCCAAGCGCACCGCGGTTCTCGCAGCGCCAGACATTGAGCCGTGGCATACAGGAAAATCTGAGCTGCTTAGCGCTGGTGCGAGCCCTGCCCGAGCCTCGACAGCACCAGCCGACAGGAGACCGACGGGTTCGAAGCTCAAGCTCACGCCTGAGGTGATTGGAGCTGAGAGGAAAGTTACGGCTGCAAGACCTGCCGCACAGGCACAAGCAAACCGGACTTGCCTTGCAAAGGACGCGTTCATGATGCCCCTCCAGATGTCAGGAGATGGAGTGCACCCCTCCGCTCTACCGGAGGCTAATCTTCCATTTATGACGTTGCAATGGTGGGGAGGCGATTGCTTCGTGGACCGGAGCGGCTTGCACCTCCCACGTCGATCCTTGCCTTGTGCCCGGTGCGTTGACGCTCGAGGGAATTTGCTCTCATCGCGGCAAGTGGCACCATTGGAGTTCGTCGCCGCAGAATCTGAGGAGTGTGATGGCGCGCGTGGATGCTCTGGTTCTTGGCGCCGGAATTGTCGGCACCGCCACCGCTTTGCACCTTGCCAAGCGTGGGCTTGCCGTTGCGCTGGTAGATCGCGGTCCTCCGGGCGAGGAGACGTCTTACGGAAATGCGGGCGTGCTCGAAGGCAACACGATATTTCCCCCGACGTTTCCCTCAAATATGCTGGCGCTTCTGCGGATTGTGCTCAAGCGCGCACCGGAAGCAAATTATCATTTCTCGTCCTTGCTGCAGTTCGCTCCCTGGCTGCTTGCGTTCAGGGCCGCCTCTCGCCCGGAAAAACTGATCGAGACGGCACGGCTGGTGCGCCCCTTGTTCTCGCGCGCGGTTGCGGAACACGAAGTACTCCTCGCGGAATCGAGCGCGAGCCGCTATTTGCGCAAAAACGGCTGGCTCAAGCTTTACCGCAGCGAACGTGCTTTCGCGGCGCTATCGGATGAGCGCGCGCTGGCCCGAGAGCTCGGAGTTTTTTTCCGCGCGCTCGATACCAAAGCCGCGCGCGAGCTCGAGCCGAGCCTGTCTCCAGTGTTCCGCCACGCAGTACTGTGGGAGGGGGTTGCCAGCCTGACCAACCCGCTCGCGGTCACGCGAGCCTATGCGGAGCGCTTTGCGGCATTGGGCGGGTTGCTGATGACCGCCGATGCGCGGACGTTGCATCGATCCGGCGGCGTTTGGCGCCTCGACACCAAACAGGGTCCAGTCGATGGGGAACAGGCCGTCGTCGCGCTCGGGCCGTTTGCGCCTGACGTGCTTGTCCCCCTCGGCATCAAGCTGCCGCTCGCCATCAAGCGTGGTTATCATCTGCACTTTCGAGCACAGGGAAATGCCGGATTGACGCGGCCGGTGGTCGACACCGAGATGGGATATTGCCTCGCGCCGATGGAGCAGGGCATCCGGCTCACGACCGGCGCCGAATTTGCCCCGCGCGATGCGCCGCCGACGCCTGTGCAGTTTGCGCGACTCATGCCGGCAGCGCACAGCCTGTTTCCCCTCGGCCAAGCGCTGGAAACAACACCTTGGATGGGGAGCAGGCCATGCTTGCCGGACTCACGCCCGGTTATCGGACGTGCTCCCGGCCATAATGGGCTGTGGTTTGCCTGCGGACATGCCCATTGGGGGATGACGCTTGGCCCGGCAACGGGCCGGCTCCTGGCCGAGATGATGACGGGACAAACGCCCTTCGTCGACCCCGCGCCTTATGCCGCCGAGCGGTTCGTCAGCGCTACTACGTAACTGCTACTCGACGCCGACAAGCCCAGCGTGACACCGGATCATTCGCTGATGGTGCGAACGACGCTCGAAGTGGGACGCCCGTCGCCGCCCGCGGTCGTCTTCATCTGCTTGAGGATCATGTCGTCATAGGAGGCGATCGTGGTCACCGGGAACTTCGGCTTCATGAAGACCACCTTGTAACCGGCGGCCTTGAGATCCTTCAGCAGATCCATCGTCGCTTCTGCCGTCGCATGCTGGAAGTCATGCATCAGCACAATGCCTTTGCCATGCTTCTTCAGCTTGTCCATCACCGACTTTCGCACCTGCTCGGGTTTGCGCATCTTGAAGTCGAAGGAGTCGAGGTCGGCGGAGAAAATCGCAATATTGCGCTTTCCGAGGTAGTCGATCAGTTCCTGCGGTTGCCGCAACGCCGGGAAGCGGAAGTAGGGCGCAGTCGGCCCGCCAACTGCCCAATGCACAGCGCTGATGCCCTTCTCAATCTCGTCCTTGGGGTCGTACTCCACGGTTTCCATCTTGCCGTTGGTCAGGCAGTGTCCCTTTGTCTTCGACAAATCCTGGTGACACCAGGTATGCGAGCCGACCGCATGTCCGGCCGCAGCCACCTGCTTGAGTATGCCAGGCTCGTACGTGGCGTGGAGGCCGATCGGGAAAAAGATGGCCTTGGTGCAGTGCGCAGCCAGCGCCGCCAAGACCGCAGGCGTGTTCTTTGGCCACGGCCCGTCGTCGAAAGTAAGCACAATCTCACCTTCGCGCAGAAAGTCATGCGCCTTGAAATGCTCGAAGCCGAATCCGGGGCCACCTGTGGTGTCGATCTCGACAACGCGCGATACACCGAGTGCATCGGGATTACCTGGACATGACGTGGCGACATGCGGCGCCGGAGGTGGAGCGGGTGCGGCGGGGCTTGCTGCGGCGGTGGGCGGCGTTGGCGTCGGAACCTGCGCCGCGGCTCCTGCCCGGGTGTTCTCAGCAATAAGGGTCGGCGGAGAGCTCAGCGTTGCCTCGGGCGAGGAAGGTGTCTGTGCCGCGCTCGCGTCCGTTGGGGAAGCGTCTCGCTCCTCCAGGGTCGTTATGACTGCGCGCGCCTGATCCTCTGTGGACGCCGCCTGCGCAGGTGACGGTGAAGCCATCGGAACGGAAGATCGCTGCGACACAACTGCGCCAACCGCTCCCACAAACAACACGATCGCAAGCGCGCACGCTACCGCTGCAAGCCGCATAGCCAATCTCTCCCTACGCTCGACTCGAACGCCCGCGGGCGCCGCGAGCCACATTTCCGCGCAATTAACCCTACCTTAATTAGCTTTAAGCGGCCATTTCAGGGCAGAGTCAATTAAGGACACAGAAATTGGTTTAAAACCGGCTAACCGTGGCAATCATGCCAACTCGGTGGCCCACCCGCGATGGCCGTGGCCTCGAAAATCGCACGGGCGACTGCCCTGGCGAGCACGTTCGCGGCAGAAATACCGAGTTCCGTGATGTCATTCCCCCCGACCTGAAGCGGGCGCCGACCTGTGGCGGCAGCAAATACGGTATCCCCGTCGAGGGTCGTATGCGCCGGATAGATGGCTCGCGCCAGTCCGTCCTGGGCCATGACCGCGAACTCTTTGGCTTGAGCCTTGGACAGTGCCGCGTCGGTCGCGACAAGGGCAATCGTCGTGTTCTCGCCTGCGGCTCCCTTCACAGTCGGGACGAGAGCCGCCGGCGGCAGGGACGGGGGAAAACCATATCCTCCAAATTCTCCCTTTTCCTCGAACGGTCCGGCCCAGAAGTGCGGACCGTTGCCCACAATGACGCTCCCGCAGGCATTCACCGCAACCAGAGCCCCGACCGTGTAGCCCCGTCGAGTCACTGCCGACGCAGAGCCGAGGCCACCCTTTCGATTGACCGTGGTAGCGCCGAACCCGGCGCCGGAGGTTCCGAGCGCGAAGGTCCCGCCGGCGGTAGACGCGGCGGCATAGCCGAGCTCCCGATAGGGCGGAAAACGCCCCCAGTTCTTGTCGCCGCCGTTTAGCAGGTCGAACAGCACTGCTCCGCAAACAAGCGGCACACGGATCGTTCCGATGGCGAAACCGCGCCCCTGCTCTCGCAGGTAGGCTTGTACGCCCGTACCGGCATCCAAGCCGAATGCGGACCCCCCCGACAATACGACGGCGTCGATCCGCTCCGCGGTGCGATGGGGTTCGAGCAGATCGGTCTCGCGCGTGCCCGGTGCGCCGCCGCGGACATCGACGGACGCCACAGCGGGCTCTTCGAAGAGGATCGCGGTTACACCGGACGCAAGGCGCTCATCGTGAGCGTTGCCTATGAGGACGCCCGCGACATCCGTAATGAGGTTGCGCAAGCTCATGAAATTTTCATGGCGAATGGCGTTCGATGCCGCCGGTCGCGATCATCACATCATAGGGAGAAACACGGACTGCGACTTGCATCATACTGCGATTGCACTTCATTTAGCCCAATGCCTGCCGATGTCACGTTTTTTGCCGCCTTTGTTGCCGGAATATTGAGCTTCTTGTCCCCTTGCGTACTGCCGCTCGTTCCACCCTATTTGATCTACCTCGCGGGTAGCTCGCTCGAGCGTCTCAGCGAGGCTGAGCCGGAGCCGGAAGTAAAGCGCGATACCGTCATCGCCGCGGTTCTGTTTGTGGCCGGCTTTTCCACCATTTTCGTTGCGCTTGGCGCGAGCGCCAGCGGCATCGGTGCAATGGTGCGCTTCTATTCGAATGAGCTCGCCGTCATCGCGGGGCTAGCCATAATTCTCATGGGTCTCCACTTTCTCGGGCTTACCCCGATCGGATGGTTGAACAGGCAGGCGCGAGTCCATGTGCAAAAACCGGTTGGGCTCTGGGGTGCATATGTCATGGGGCTTGCTTTTGCGTTGGGCTGGACACCTTGCATCGGGCCGATCCTGGCTGCGATCCTCGCCGTCGCAGCCGCCAAGGCGACCGTCGCAAAAGGCGCAATGCTCCTTGGCGTATACTCGCTGGGGTTAGGGTTGCCCTTCATCATCGCAGCATTGGCGGTCGAGCCGTTCGCCGCTTTCCTCAGGCATTTTCGCGCTCACTTGGCGCGAATGGAACGTGTGATGGGCAGCCTGCTCGTGCTGACCGGGCTAGCCTTCCTCACGGGCCTGTTCACGCAATTCAACAGCTGGCTCATCGAGACCTTCCCCATGCTCCAGAATATCGGCTGAGCTACTGCGCCTCGACATACGTGATCTTACCGTCCGGTCCTTTCTTCCAGATGTAGAGAACGTAGCGGTCCTTCTTCTTGCCACCTACCGTATAGCCCGTAACGTCGCCCTTCTTGTCGTAGGACATCTCTCCCAGGACGGTATTGAATGTCTTGCCGGAGTGCATGACGTCGGCGACTTTCCTCGGATCGAGCGAGTTTGCCTGCTCGGCAGCCTGTTTGATGATCTGAACCGCGGCGTAGCTGTAAAGCGTATAGGCCTGCGGCTCGAAGCCTTTCTTGCGGAAAACCTCGACAATCTGCTTGTTCGCGGCATTGGTTCGCGGATCCGGCGAGAACGTCATCAGGGTGCCTTCAGCGCCAGGCCCCGCGATAGTGGCGAATTCGTCATCCGCCATGCCGTCGCCGCCCATGAAAGTCGCCTTGACACCCTGGTCCCGCAGTTGTCGCAGGATCAGTCCGCCGGTGTCATGCAATCCTCCCCAATAAACAAGGTCGGCACGGGCGGCCTTGATCTTGGAGACGAGTGCCGAATAATCCTTGTCGCCGATATTGATCCCTTCATAGAGCACTTCCTTGAGCCCCTTGGCGTTCATGGTCTTGCGGGTCTCATCGGCCAAACCCTGTCCATAGGTCGTCTTGTCGTGGATCATGGCGACCCGTTTGCCCTTGAACTTTTCGGCCACGATCGCTCCGGCTACCCCTCCTTGCTGGTCATCGCGCCCGCAGGTGCGGAAGATGTTCCACATGTTGCGGTCCGTAACTTTCGGATTGGTGGCTGCGGGTGTGATCTCGAGAATGCCGTTCTCCTGGTAGACCTCCGATGCCGGGATCGTTACGCCCGAATTGAAGTGGCCGACGACGAATTTGACGCCTTCGCCCACGAACTTGTTGGCCACCGAAACGCCTTCCTTGGGGTCGGCACGATCATCACCGACCATGGGGGGAGGCTGGATCTTCTGCCGAAGGATACCGCCCGCCCCATTGATATCCTCGACGGCCTGCTCGACGCCGTTTTTGAGCTGCGCACCAAAGGTCGCGCTGCCGCCCGTGATCGGGCCGCCCACGCCCAGCTTGACTTGGGCAGAAGCGTCATGGGCGCAAGCGAGGCTCACGCCGAAGGCGAGTCCGATGGAAAGCCAGTGTCTGGTCATAAGTATTCCCTGGAAGCTGAGCGGTTGAGGTTCTATGCGGGCGAGAAGCCCCGTGTGGCGGAATTCAAACCGTAAATGGCGCAAAAGTCATCCGAATTCTACGGGTTGTGGACGCGCGTTTCGTCGCGACGCCGCCACCGCCAGATTCCCGCCCGCTGATTGATCCATCCATAGCGGCTCACCATTTGCCTGACACGCATGAGCCGAAATCCGATCAGGCCAAATGCGAGACAGACCGCGTAGTCGATGGCGTAGTAGTGCAGCGACAAGAAGGCGGCATCGAACAGGGCATAGTGCAGGAACCTCACGGCAAGCGCGAGCGGGAGCATGTACAGTGCTATGTGCCACCACGGACGCCACGTCGCCGCGATTGCGCGCCCGGCAAGCCAGGCAGCGCCGCCCCCCATGACGACGCTCACGAGCAGGAACACGCCGAGGGATTGCTCGTCCGTGAGAAGATCGGGCAACGAGAGCGCCATGCTTAGCGCCTGCCGCCTTCGAGATACGCGGCCTTGACCTCATCCTTGTCCATCAGCTCGCGCCCGCTTCCGCGCAGCGTTATCAGGCCATTGACCATGACATACGCACGGTGCGCCAGTTTGAGCGCGTGGAATGCATTCTGCTCCACCAGGAAGACGCTGAGCCCCTCCTCGCGATTAAGCCGCTGGATGGTCCCGAATATCTGACGCGCGATGAGCGGCGCCAACCCCAGCGAAGGCTCATCCAGGAGCAGCAGCCGAGGGCGCCCCATCAGGGCGCGGGCGATCGCCAGCATCTGCTGCTCGCCGCCGGAGAGGGTGCCGCCGCGCTGGTCGATACGCTCCTTGAGCCGTGGAAACAGCTCAAACACGCGTTCCAGGTCGGCCTGAAAATGCTTGGCATCTGCCAGGCCGGCGCCGATTTGCAGATTCTCGAGCACGCTCATGCGCAATAAAATGCGCCGGCCTTCCGGCGCCTGCGCGATTCTCAAGGCTGCGATCTCGTGGGTGGGCATTCGCGTGATGTCGCGCCCGGCAAAAGAAATGCTGCCTTCGCGCGCGCGCGGATTACCGAAGATCGTCATCATCAATGTCGACTTGCCGGCACCGTTGGCACCGATCAATGCCACGATCTCGCCGTCGCCGACTTCGAGGTCGATGCCCCGCAGCGCGGCGATATTGCCGTAGTATGCCTTGACGCCGCGAACGGAGAGAAGCGGCGGGCTCATTAGGACTCCGGGATCTCGCTCTCCTCGACCCCCAGATAGGCCGCGATCACTTTCGCATCGCTCTGGATGTCCTCGGGAGCGCCGTCCGCGATTTTTTGACCATGGTCGAGCACGATGATGTGGTCTGAAATTCCCATCACCACCGACATGTCATGTTCGATGAGGAGAATCGAGGTCGTATGCTCGCCACGGATTGCGCGCAGGTAGTTGCCAAGCTCGGCGCTCTCGTTCGCGTTCAGGCCTGCGGCAGGTTCGTCGAGGCAGAGCAGGGCAGGGTCTGTGCACATGGCGCGAGCAATCTCGAGCCGGCGCTGCGCGCCGTAAGGCAACTCGGCTGCCGGATCGTCTGCGCGCTCGATCAGGCCGATCCGGTCGAGCCAGTAGCGCGCCTTCTCAACTGCGGCGCGCTCCGCCCGCGCATATGAAGGAAACCCCAGCGCACCAAAGACCGTGAAACCCGAGGCCTGCATCAGGACATTGTGCTGGGCAACAAGGAGATTCTCCAAAACTGTCATGCCCGGAAACAGCCGAATGTTTTGGAACGTGCGTGCGACCCGCGCTCTTTGCGTCACGAGGTAGTCGGGCATGCGTTCGAGCAAAAACAGCGCTCCGGTCCCTCGCTGAAGGGTTCGCGTCCCGCGGTCAGTCAGCGCTTCGAGGTCCTCCCACACCTGCGCGTCGCCCGATTGCAGCGCGATGCGCCCCTCCGTGGGCTTGTAGAAGCCCGTGATGCAATTGAAGACCGTCGTTTTGCCGGCGCCGTTCGGGCCTATCAAGGCGGTGATGTCGCCGCGAGCGGCGGTAAATGAAAGGTCCGTGACCGCAACCAGCCCGCCGAAGCGCATGCTCAGATGATCGACACGCAATATGGGCGCCGCGCTCGCCGGCGCAGGTCGCTCCTCTGCGCGAACCTGAGAGGCGACCGCATTCATGCTCCTGGCTCTGCTTGTAGCGGAGCTGCGAGAGCGGGATTGCGGGCGCGAGGAAATAAAGTCCGGGGCTCTCCGGGGTGCAGCTGGATGGAGGGATGACGGGTGCCAATGAGCCCGCGCGGCCTCCAGATCATGATCAGCACCATCCCAAAACCGAACAGGAGCATCCGGTATTGCGTCGGATCGAAGTTGGATCCGAAGACCATCTTGAGAAAATCGAGCTCACGCATGATCTCGGTTCCGCCGATCATGAGGACGGCGGCGATGGCAACTCCCAGCAGACTGCCCATGCCCCCCAGCACCACGATTGATAGAATCACCGCCGATTCCATGAACGTGAAGCTCTCGGGCGAAATGAACCCCTGGCGCGAGGCGAAAAACGAGCCGGCAAAGCCTGCAAACATCGCACCCATGGCGAAGGCGGTGAGCTTGGTGGTGGTCGTATTGATGCCAAGCGAGCGGCACGCGATCTCGTCCTCCCGCAAGGCCTCCCACGCTCTACCGAGCGGAAGTCGCCGCAGCCGTGCCGTCATGGCGGCGGTAATGAAGGCGAGACCCAGAATCAGATAATACAGAAACAGGATCCGATAGATCGGGCTGAACTCCAGCCCAAATCTCGCGGCGAAGCCTTCGTCAGTGGCATTGAATGGAATCCCGAAGAGGGTTGGGCGCGGGATGCCGGAGATGCCTGCATAACCATTGGTGACCGGGACCCAATTGATCAGTATGAGGCGGATGATCTCGCCGAAAGCCAGCGTGACGATGGCGAGGTAATCGCCGCGCAGCCGCAGCACCGGAAATCCGAGCAGAATTCCCCAGAACGCCGCAAGGCATCCGGCGATCGGCAACAGGATCCAGAAGGACAGCCCGAAGGTCGTCGCCAGCAGCGCATAGGAATATGCGCCAACGGCATAGAACGCCACGTATCCGAGATCGAGCAGACCGGCGAGGCCGACGACAATGTTGAGGCCCCATCCGAGCATGACGTAGATCAGGATCTGGACTCCAAAATTGTCGACCCATTTCACTGCCCCTTGCGATCCCGCAAGCCACAGCGCCAAGGCCGGATAAAGAATCGCGAAGGCCACCACGACGGGCGTCATCCCGCTGGTGAGATGGGACACCCAGCCCGTGAGCTTGCGATCCCGGCGCGGTGCCGAGATGCGGCGATCGAGCCAGGGCGCGATGACGAGCGAATAAGCAAAACGGCCAGCGGCAATGATAGCTACCAGTATCGCGAGCAGAGGCCAGCGGGTCTCCAGAATGAGCTCATTGTGAATATTCTGGACCGTGTTGAAGCCGATGAGCGGCAGCAACAGCCCGAACGCCAGGAGAGCCGATGTCGCAGCCTCGCGGAACGCGCGGCCGACACCGAGGCGATTGGACGCCTCTGAAGGCATCTCACACTTTCTCCACGTCCGGCCGACCCAGAAGACCCTGCGGCAGAAAGATCATGGTAATGGCTAGGATGGAGAAGGCGGCGACGTCTTTGTAGTCCGTGGAGAAATAGGCAGACCACAAGGTTTCAATCAGGCCGATGAGCAGGCCGCCGAGCACGGCACCGGGCAGCGAGCCGATGCCGCCCAGCACGGCCGCGGTGAACGCCTTCACGCCCGGTACGAACCCGTCGGCGAAACTGACGACGCCGTAATACATGAGATAAAGCGTGCCCGCCACGGCGGCGAGAGCTGCCGCGATGACGAAGGTGATCGAGATCGTGCGATCGACATTGATGCCGAGCAGCGCCGCCATTTTCTGATCCTGCTCACAGGCGCGTTGCGCGCGCCCGAGCGCGGTTTTGCTGACAACAAACCAGAAAAGTGCGAGCAGGACTGCCGTGACCAGCCACACCGCAAGCTGTTTGTAGGATACGGCAAGCTCGTAACCGTCACTGTCCGTCATCAGCACGATCACCTCGTTGAACATCGGCGGTATCGACTTGTTTCGCGGCCCCTGCGCGACCTGCACGAAATTCGAGAGGAAAATCGACATGCCGATGGCGGAGATCAGTGGTGCAAGCCGAAATGAACTGCGCAAAGGCCGGTAGGCGATACGCTCGATGGTCCAGTTGACCAGTGATGTCAGCAGCATGGCGACGACGAGCACGATCAGGAGCGCGGCAGCTATCGAACCGACACCGAGCCAGGTCGTAAGCAGCAGAAACGTGATCAGGGCGATGAAGGCAGACACCATGAACACGTCGCCATGGGCGAAATTCACCATGCCGAGGATGCCGAACACCATCGTGTAGCCGATGGCGATAAGACCGTAGATGGAGCCAAGCGTAACGCCGTTGATCACTTGCTGGGTGAAGACTTCCATTCCCTCGCGTCCCTCGAGGCCCCCGACGCTCCGGGTCAGCCGAACGTCTAGCAGGGGTTAATGGCACCGGCAACGATTGCCGTCTGTTGACTGGAAAGCCCGAGTGACCGTTTAGGATGGGCATGGCGACTGCGCGATTCGCGTGGATCTGCGCGATCCGGCTTCACTGCAGCAGGGCGCATGAGGAGGTCATGAGGAGCATCGAGCGCATTGTGGTGTAGTAAATGCGTTGATGTACTCGCCTGCGGCGTTGCGCCGGACCGGTGGTCAGCGTTTGTCCGCTCAGGCGAGGGTTGCGAGGAGGCCGTACCCACGACCTCCTCTTTTTTTGACCAAATCGATGTCCGATCGCTCATCCTGCAGCACTGGCGCACCTTCCGAAAAGGGCAGAGCCCTGCTACGGGTGCCCTGGTCCCGGCGCGACACGTAGGCTGCTGCGCCGGCGCGTGTGGAAGGACCCTGCATGACCGGGATGAAGTCCGAGGACGCGATCGGCGCGAAAGGACGCCCCTTCACCGGTTCGGAATATCTCGCCAGCCTGCGCGACGGGCGGGAGATCTATATCTACGGCGAACGGGTGGATGACGTCACTACCCACCCCGCATTTCGCAACGCGGCGCGCTCGATCGCCCGGCTCTACGACGCCTTGCATGATCCGCGCAGCAAAGACGTGCTGACCTGGGCAACCGACACCGGCTCCGGAGGGTTCACTCACAAGTTCTTTCGTGCTGCGCGCTCGCGCGAGGAGCTCATCGCCCAGCGCGATGCCATTGCGCATTGGGCGCGTCTTTCCTACGGCTGGATGGGACGCTCACCCGATTACAAGGCGTCGCTCATGAATACGTTGGGGGCGAACCACAAGTTCTACGGCAAATTCTCCAGTAATGCGCTCTCCTGGTACCGCCGCGCACAGGAGCATGTGCTGTTCATGAACCATGCGATCGTCAATCCGCCGGTCGATCGGTCCAAGGCGGTAGACCAGGTCAAGGACGTCTTCATCACGATCCAGAAGGAGACCGATTCCGGCATCTATGTCAGCGGCGCCAAGGTCGTAGCGACCTCATCGGCGCTTACGCATTACAACTTTCTGGGCCAGAACGCCGCCGTGCCCACGCACGACACGGATCTTGCGGTGATGTTCATTGCTCCCATGAACGCACCCGGAGTGAAGCTTATCTGTCGTGCTTCCTACGAGATGATGGCGACCGTCATGGGGACACCATTCGATTATCCTCTCTCGTCGCGCTTCGACGAGAACGATGCCATCTTCGTATTCGACAACGCGTTCATCCCCTGGGAGCACGTACTGCTTCACCGCGATCTGGAAAAGTTGAAAATCTTTTTTCCGCAGTCGGGTTTCCTCGCGGGCTATCAGTTCCAAGGGTGCACGCGGCTGGCGGTCAAGCTTGATTTTCTGGTAGGCGTCATTGCCAAGGCGCTGCGCACGACCGGTGCCGACGATTTCCGCGGCAATCAGGCCATGCTGGGCGAAATCATTGCCTGGCGTAATCTGTTCTGGGCCCTTACCGATGCCATGGCTGCCAGTCCCACCCCGTGGGTAGACGGGGCGGTGCTGCCCAACATGCAGTCCGGATCGAGTTACCGGGTATTTGCGGGGGACGCCTACGGCCGCGTAAAGGAGATCGTCGAGAAGATTATCGCCTCCGCGCTGATCTATCTCCCGTCTTCGACTAAGGACTTCCAGAATCCTGTCATCGACAAATATCTGGCGAAATATGTGCGGGGCTCGCACGGTATCGGCTACAAGGAACGCATCAAGGTCATGAAGCTGTTGTGGGACGCCATCGGTACGGAATTCGGTGGCCGCCATGAGCTTTATGAAATGAATTACGCCGGCAATCACGAGGACATCCGCATTCAGGCCATGTGGCACGCGCGCAATACCGGCGCGCTCGACGGCATGGTCGCTCTCGCGGAGCAGTGCCTGCGAGATTACGATGAGGAGGGCTGGTGCGGCCCCACCTGGCTCAATCCTGGTGACGATTCTGTGTCGGGGGCAGACGACGGTACTAAACACGCGGCGGAATGATGAGCTGGATTGATCAACGGCCCGACGACGCCATGGATGGCGCCTTCACGGCAGTCGGTCCGGAGCCCGTGCACACGGTCGATTCCGATCTATTCCGAGAAGCCATGAGCCGGCTTGGCGCTGCGGTCCATGTGATCACCACGGCCGGACCCGGCGGCAAAGCGGGTGCAACGGCGACAGCTGTGTGTTCCGTCTCGGATGCTCCGCCGACATTGCTGATGTGTCTTAACCGGCGCAGCCAGACCAACCCAGCCGTGGTGGAGAACGGGGTGTTTTGCGTGAACACCCTTGGGGATGGCGGAGCCGAGATCGCTAATATCTTCGCGGGGCGGACAGGCATTTCCGGGAGCGACCGGTTCGCAAGCGGAGATTGGACTGCGCTCTCGACCGGCAGTCCCGTCCTGCTGCCGGCGGTGATCGCCTTCGATTGCCGGATCGTGGAGGTCCGGTCGGTGGGCAGTCACAACGTATTCTTCGGGGCAGTTGAAGCGGTGCGGCTGGGACCAGGTGGCCCCGCCCTCGTCTACCACGATCGTGCCTACAAGCGTGTGTGAGGCCCCGACGCGCTAAGGTTAAAAAAGGGTTTCGATTGTCGCTCGACTTCTAGCTGGGTAGAGGAGACTCCCTCGCTCGCTGAAATGCCGTTGTCACGCAGCAACGGCCCGGTGATCTGACCGGGAGGCCTTCGTGCAGTCATTTCCCCGGCTCGGCGCGGTCAATGCGGCTCTGGTCGCGCTCTATTTCGCACCGGTCTGGGGTGCTGATGCGCTTCGAGCTTTGACATCGCCCTTCTATGGTTTTGAGGATCGGGTGCATGCCGTGGCTCTCGGCTATTTCCGCGCGCTGTTCGACCTGCATCTGGGCGGCCTTTTGCAGCTCTCGAACGTTCTCGCCGGTACCAAATTCGTCATTGCGATAGGCTTTCTGGCGTACCTGATCGACTTCGCCCGCGCTCTGGCTGTCGGCCGCGATGTCAACCGCGAGACCCTCGACACGGTGCTTGTGGTTTCGGCAATTGCGATGATGTTTTGGGCCGGGCCCGCACTCTCCACGGCAGAGCCGGACCTGGTTCGCATGCACGCGACCCAGTTCTTGCTGCTGTCGGGCGCGATGATCGTGATTCTGATCGAACGCCGTATCGAGGAAAGCAGGACAACCGAGATGCCAGCTGTTCCCGGCGTTTTGCAACCAGCCGCGTCACAGCGGCGGTCAGGAAATGATGCGCAGCCAATGCACGCGTGAGAAATCCCGGCCATAGGTCACCAGGGCCGTCCTGTGGTTTCTCATATCAGCCACTGCTCGGCGCATGGGAGCGGGTCGGTCACCGCGTGAGAACGGAAGTGTACTGCTATGACCACGCCTACCTAGAGGTCGACGGGTGCGCAACCTTGAATTCGTGTTGTACGACCGGCCTATGCCCGGCGGACGTCCGTGGGGGCGAGGCGCTCGATCCCTGAAGCATCCACCCGGGCCAGCGCATCGCGTACGCGCACCCCGCAAATCCGGCGCTCCGAGGCAATCTCCGCCAGCGGCACCAGGACGAACGCACGTGCGAGCAGTCGGGGGTGCGGCAGCGTCAGGTCCGCCGTTTGCAGCGTCAGGTCATCATAGGCGAGGAGATCGATGTCGATGGGACGCGGACCCCACCGCTGCTCATGGCCGCGCTCGCGCCCGAGCGCCCGCTCCACGGATTGTGCGCGCGCGAGCAGCTGATGCGGTGTGAGACCGGTTTCGAGTTGCAGGCAGGCATTGATGAACGCTGGCTGATCCTCGATGCCCCACGCCGGTGTGCGATAATCCGAGGAGCGCGCGAGCAGCCGTATGTCGCCCTGGCTGCACAGCATTGCCACTGCTCGACCGAGCGTAGCGCGCGCATCACCCACATTGCCGCCGAGCCCGACCAGTGCCTCAGGCATGGCCCGAGCGCGCGCGCATGACGCTCACGCCGACATCGGCAAAGGTTGCCGCAATGGGCGCATGCGGCTTATGCACGGTCACTTCCACCCTCAGCACGCTGGAGAAGCGGTCGAGCACCGCCTCTGCCACTGCTCCGGCTGCGGCCTCTACCAGCCGATAACGCCGCGCGCAGAATGCGCGGCGCGCAGTGGCAACGACCTGATCGTAATCCACGGTGTGGGCGAGCTTGTCCGAACGCGAGGCTTCGGTGAGATCGAGCTCCAGCTTGAGATCGAGATTGAATGTTTGCCCCACCTTGGCCTCGTGTTGCATCACCCCGTGATAGGCGTGGAGCGCAAGTCCTGCCACGAACACCCGGTCGGTCATTGCAGATCCCGAATCGCGGCGGCGATCCGCAGCGCCTGCACAGTCTCGGCGACGTCGTGCGTGCGAATGATGGAAGCGCCATTCGCGACCGCCATGACATGAGCCGCGATTGATCCGCCCAGACGCTGATCGGGCGGGGCGGGCGAGACCTTGGCGATGAAGCGCTTGCGCGAGGCGCCCACCAGCAGGGGCAGGCCAAACGACTTGAGCTCGCCCAGCCGGGCGATTGCGATCACGCTCTGTTCCGGGGTTTTCCCGAAGCCTATGCCGGGGTCGAGCACAATGTTCTGATGAGCCACGCCGGCAGCCTCGGCGATTTCCAGCGAGCGCGCAAAGAATTTTGCGATTTCGGCCATGATAGCCAGGGAAGGATCGGCGCTCTCCCGATTGTGCATGACGATCACCGGAACCGTACGTTCCGCGGCGAGGCGGGCCATGCCACGGTCGCGCTGCAAGCCCCAGACATCATTGATGATGGATGCGCCGGCCGCGAGCGCCCAGCCCGCAACTTCGGGCTTCATAGTGTCGATCGAGACCGGTGCGCCGAGCTTTACTGCCGCAGGCAGGACCGGTTCCAGCCGCCGTATCTCTTCCTCCAAGGGCACTGGCACCGCGCCGCCATAGGGGCGGGTCGACTCGGCCCCGATGTCAAGAATATCGGCGCCCTCCGCAATCATCCGCCTGGCCTGGTCGAGGGCGCGCGCCGGATCGAAGAACTCTCCTCCGTCTGAAAAGGAATCTGGCGTCACGTTGAGTACGCCCATGACCAGGGGACGTCCAAGGGCGAGCAGTCGCGCAAGCGGATTGGATGCACTCGTATTGCCGCTGGCACAACCGGCGCTGAGACCCGCATCGATCATGTCTCGGACCTCGATTCTCTCTAAGCGCGTCGCGGGCCCAGAATGACGTACCTGAAGAACTTGAACAGGCTATAGAGGGTGAGCTCGACCGCAGCCGTGAGCAAAAGCAGGAAGAGCGAACGCTGCCCAAGGTCGTCGGTGATGGCGCCGCGGATCTTGTACTTTACGTCATCGGGAAAATAGGTCTCGACCAGCGAGTAAAGCTCGTTCGTCACCGGCAACAGCTTGCTGTAAGCCCTGCCTAGCCAATCGAGCCGGTAAGCGTGCAGATAGGCATAGATGGCATAGACGACGGCGATGGTCACCATAAGCAACACGACCTTGCCGAAGAACAGCCACAGAAATGCGGGCTCGCGCCGCTGCGTATTGGAGGTGGGCATCCTGCTACCTTGTCCAAGTTTCAACAGTCCATGGGGCGGATCAGGTCAGCGAAGCGTAATCCGCCGGAAGACGGCAGGTACGTGGCAACTCAACTCGGCTTGGAGCCAATTGCCGGCCAACCCGCCCCTGTGGCGCTTGCAGACACCATAGCGGTTGCTCACGAAACGGTCACATCGGATGCCAATCGTTTCTGGTCTTCTTCGCTTGTTGGTTTACAATCTTGAGCTTATGCCATTGCGCCTGATGCCGGGCGCCCATGCATCCGATCCTGGAGTAGCACATGCTTGACCGCAGACGCGTCATCCAAAGCGGCCTCGCCGCCGGCACTTTCACCCTTGCCGCGCCGCGCATCGCGCGTGCGCAGAAGAAGCCGCTGGCAAAGGTCCGCTACAACGAGGTGGTGCGCTCGGTCCTTTATGTGCCGGCCTACGTCGCCATCACCAACGGTTATTTCGAGGAGCAGGGCATCGAGCAGACCCTGGCCACCGCCCAGGGTGGCGACAAATCAATGGCGGCGCTTCTCTCCAATGCCGCCGATATTGCGCTCATGGGACCGGAGGCGCCGATCTATGTCCTGACCAGCGATTCGCCCACCAAGGTGCGCATCTTCTGCGGCCTCACCGCTACCGATGGCTTCATGCTGCTCGGCCGCGAGAAGGTCGACAAGTTCGACTGGAGCATGCTCAAAGGCAAGGACATTCTCGGCTTTCGGCCGGGCAGCACGCCGCTTCTGTTCCTGGAAGCGGCGCTGCGGCAGAACGGCATCGACCCGCAGAAAGACGTGAAGCTCGTCAACAACGTCGCCATTCCGGCGCGCGTCGGCTCCTGGCTCGCCGGCCAGAATCAGTACGGCATCTTCACCGAGCCCGATCCGGCGCAACTCGAGCTCGACGGCAAGGGATATTTCATGGCCTCGATCGGCGCGACGGTAGGCCTCGCCGACTACACCGCTTTCATGGCCACGGACCAGTACATCCGTGAGCACCCCGACGTCGTCCAGGGCTGGACCAACGCCATCTACAAGGCTCAGAAATGGACGCAGACTGCATCCACCGCTGATGTTGTGAAGGCGATCGAGCAGTTTTTTCCTGGAGTTGATCCGAAGGCGCTTGTGTACGCTACCGATCGCTACCGCAGACTCAAGATCTGGAAGGATACGCCGGTCATCGAGAGAGGGCCAATCGACAAGTTCCAGGATATTCTGGTGCAGGGCGACGTGCTCGCGCCGGGCAAGCGCGTCAAATTCGAGGACTTGATCCTCACCGAGTTCGCCAGCAAAGCCAAGTAGGGGCGGGTTTCAGATCCGCCCTGGGGGCGAGCAATCCGTGCACAACACGTCCACCGGCGGGATTGCGCAGCGAGTCGAGCTGCGCGACGTCAACATGCGGTATTTCAGCCGGGAGGGGGAAACTGAGGCGCTTAAAGGCATCTCGTTCTCGGTCGCTACCGGGGAGTCCGTCGCCATCATCGGACAGAGCGGCTGCGGCAAGAGCACGCTTCTTTCGCTCATCTCCGGCATTCTCAAACCCACCGGCGGCACCGTTCTCGTCGACGGCAAAGCGGTGAGCGGCCCGAGCCGGAAGGTCGCCTACATGCTGCAGCAGGATTATCTGTTCGAGTGGCGCACGATCCTGGAAAACGCGGTCCTTGGCGCCGAGATCCAGGGGGCGGACATGGCTACGGCGCGCACGCGCGCCAAGGAGCTTCTCACCAAATACGGCCTCGGCCAGTTCCTGTCGCATCTTCCACGGCAGCTCTCGGGCGGGATGCGCCAGCGAGTGGCACTCGCGCGCACGCTGTGTACCGAGCCCGATGTCGTGCTGCTCGATGAGCCGTTCTCGGCGCTCGATTCCCAGACCCGTCTGGCGCTCGCGGACGAGGTCACGGAGATTCTGCGGCGCGAACGCAAGACCACGATCCTGGTTACGCACGATATCGGGGAAGCCATCAGCATGGCGGAACGCGTGATTGTGCTGTCCCGTCGCCCCGGACAGATCAAATCGGAGCACGTCATTCGTTTCGGCTCCTGCGCTGCGGGGGCGCGGCCGACCACGTTCGCGGCGCGCAACGCGCCGGAGTTCAACCGCTATTTCAATACGCTTTGGCAGGAGCTCGAAGTCCATGTCGAAGGCTGATGTTGTTGCGGCTCCAGTGAGCCCGCAATATCTCGCGTGGCTCGCACAGGAGAGGCGTGCGCGCATCAGCGTGCGTGGGGCGCAGATCGCGATTCTCCTCGTATTTTTGTTGCTCTGGGAGGTGCTGCCGCGGGCGCAGATCGTCAACCCGATGCTGACCAGCTATCCCTCCGCGTTGTGGCCCACTTTCGTCGAGCTCCTGCAGGCGACCCCGCGCCAGGCGAGCATCCTCACGCACACCTGGTTCACCGTCTTTGCAACTATCATCGGATTCACCGCCGCCATGGTGCTGGGCATCGCCATCGCGGCGGCGCTGTGGTGGTGGCATGACCTCTACAAGGTGCTCGATCCCTATCTGGTGGTGGCAAATGCCATGCCGAAGACTGCGTTCGTGCCGATCTTCTACATCTGGCTCGGCGCTACGCTGTCCATCTACGGCATGTCGCTTGCGATCTCGTTGTTCATCAGTATCCTGATGATCTACAGCGGATTCCAGGGGATTGATCCCAACAAGATCAAGCTCGCCCAGACCTTCGGCGCGAGCAAAAGGCAGATCCTCGCCAAGGTGGTGCTGCCTGGGAGCATCCCGACCCTGATTGCGGCGCTCAAGGTGAACGTGGGGCTGTCGCTGGTCGGGGTCGTGGTCGGGGAGTTTCAGTCCGCCAATATCGGCCTCGGTTTCCTCATCCAGTATGGGAGTCAGATTTTCAGGCTCAACATCGTGATGACCGCGATCACGATTCTCGCGATCGTCTCGTCCTTCATGTATCTCGCGATCTCGTGGCTGGAAGCTGCCGTCATGCGGCGGCGGTAGGCCATTCCTCGACCCATGTCGGCTCGGATGGGATCGGACGCGATGCGCCGACGGACATCTATTCTACCGGCCGAGCAGCACCATGGAGATCGACGGCACGTAGGTGATGATCATCAGGGTGGCGAAATTGATCAACAAGAACGGCAGCACGCCGACATAGATCTTCCCGAGCGGGGTCTCAAACACCGCCTGCGAGGCAAAGAGATTGAGACCGAACGGCGGCGTGTACATCCCGATGCTCAAATTGACCGCCATGATGATCCCGAAGTGAATAGGGCTCACGCCCACCGCCTGCACCAGCGGCAGAAGCAGCGGGGTCAGGATCAGGATGGCCGCCGGCGGCTCGAGAAAGCTTCCCATCACCAGGAGCACGAGGTTGATCGACAGGAGCAGCCCCCAGGCAGGCAGCTCCAGCCCGTTGATCTGCGCCACCATCGCTTGCGGAATGCCGCTGGTCGTGAGCAGCCAGGAATAGAGCCCTGCAGCGGTGACGATCATCAGGATCTGCGAGATCAGGAACACCGCGCTCATGATGATGCGCCAGAGCTCGCGCAGGCCCACCTCGCGATGGATGACCATCGTGACGAATAGCGAATAGATCACGGCCACGCCCGCCGCCTCGGTAGGGGTGAAAATGCCGCCGTAGATGCCCCCGAAAATGACGGCAACGGTTCCGATGGACCAGCTCGCTTCCTTGGTCGATTCCCAGACCGCCGCCCAGCGCACCCCGGCGGTGAGCGGAACCGCCTTGATGCGGGCATACCCAATAACGAAGAGTGCATCGACAAATCCGATGAGCAGGCTCGGCAAGATGCCGGCGGTGAACAGCGCCACCGCCGACTGCTGGGCGGAGAGCGAATAGAGGATCATCGCGATCGAGGGGGGGATGACGACGGCAATGGCGCCCGAGGAAGCGATCAGCCCGACCGTGAAGCGCTCGTTGTATCCGTTCTCGCGCAACGAGGGGTACACCATCCTGCCGACGGCAACGACCGTGCCGACGGCAGTGTGGGCCATCGCACCAAATAGCTCGGAGGCCACGACAGTCGTGACCGCGAGCGATCCGCGCACCCCGCCGATCAGCGAGATGACCCAAACGACCACGCGTCGCGCGATGCCGCCCTGCGCCATGATCTCGCCGGCCAATACGAAGAATGGCACTGCGAGCAGCGGGAAATTGTCGAGGCTTCCGAAGATGTAGGTCTGGACCGCTTCCGTGGGCACATCGGCCACGAGCAGCACTGCAACAAGACAGGTTGCGAGCAGGACGACGAAGATGGGCAGCCCCAGCACCAGGAGGAGCGTTGGAAGAACGAAGTAGACGAGAGCGGTCAGCATCAATTGTGTTTCCGCGACTCGCCTGGACCAGCGTTCTTCAATGACCTGGGATTTGAGACTTGCGGCGCAACTGCGGGACCAGCAGGCGCACGGCAACGAGGAATGCCATGATCGAGAGGCCGATGGGCACCATCGCCTGCGGAATCACCAGCGGAAAATCCGCAGCCTGGCTGCGCTGATCGAACTCGGCGAGGTCGCGGATCACCGGCCAAGCGAAGATGACAATAGCGACCGCGGTTATGAGGAAGACGAGCTCGGAGAACAGATCGAGCGCCTCGCGCACCTTGGGCGGCAGCATACGCACGACAACGTCCATTCGAATCTGTCGCCCCGACCAGGCGACAACGCCATTGCCGAGAAACACGCAGCCCACCATCAGGAACAGCATGGCCTCCTCGGCCCAGGGGATGGAGGCATTGAAGAAATAACGACCGACCACGTTCGCGAAATTGAGGGCAACGCTCGCGACCAGCAGTACTCCTGAGAGCGCGCCGATCACCGCAACCAGCGCACGCACCAGCCGCAGTAGCTTCTCGGTCATTCACCTGCCCCGTTTCTGCGGCCCTGCAGCCCCGGATTGTATCGCTCGAACGGAACGAGATCGGGGACCCAAGCGGCCAGAAGCGCCAAGGACGTTACAACAAGACGGCGCCCGGGGGGATTATTTGTTTCGATTTGCCGATGCGAATACGGTCATCACGGTCTTATTCAGCTCCGGTTTGGACTTGGAAAGATCTTCCCCGATGGTGGAAATCTTCTCCAGCATCGCGGCCTGCTCGGCCGGCGGGAAACTGATCAGCTCGCCTCCCTTCTCGGTCCAGATGTGGCGCTGCTTGGCGAAGAAATCCTTCACGAAGGGCACGATCTCGGTGGAGGTGCTTTGCGCATCGTCGCGCACGATCTTCTGCAGATCGGGGGGCAAGCCATCGAGCCATTTCCTGCTCATCACGATGATGGAGTTGAGGTAGGGCTGATCGTTCTCCACGATGTATTTCGCCGCATCCTGGTATTGCATGGTGGTGAACACGGTGATGGTGGCGAGTGCCGCGTCGATGGCGCCCTGCTGGAGGCCGGGCAGGACATCGGCGAGTGTCATCGCTACCGGCGAGGCGTCCATGCGTCTGATCATTTCCAGCTGGAACGGCGAAGCCAGCACGCGGACCTTGGTGCCCTTGAAGTCGGCGAGGTGGCGCAACGGCTTGCGGGTGACAATGGAGGACGGCCCGATCGGCGCAATCCCGACGCCGATCAGTCCCTTATTTGCGCCCAACCCGAGAATCGCCTCGCGCACGAGTGGATCCGAGATCACCCGCACCGCCTGATCGGTGCTGGTGAACAGGCCCGGCGCGCTGAGGGCTTCATAACGTTCGTCGACACCGACCAGAAATTCAGGCGGCCCAATCCAGAGCTGGATCGAACCGAACTGCACGCCCTCGATCTGGCGGGGAATCGAGCCGAGCTGGCTGGCTGGATAGATCTCGCCCTTGATGCGGCCGCCCGAATCCTTCTCGACGGCCGATGTGAAGCGCCGCAGCCACTCGTGCTGGGTGTCGTTGATCGTGGCAGTGCTGAGTTTCATTACGAACGCCTTGCCCGCCTGCGGCTGCGCGGGAGATACCAGTCCCATGAGAGTCGTTGCGGCAAAACCCGCTGCGCCTGCCGCAGTGAGGAATGTCTTTCGCCTTGTCGCCATCCATAACCTCCCTGGTTTGGTGTTATTGTTTTGGTATGACGCGCAAAGCATGGCACAGACCCTCCAATGCGGCCAGCCAAAACTGCGCCTGGCCTTCGGAGGATTTACACGTCCGAGGCCATGTCCCGTTCTTAGGGATCCGCAACGATATGGTGGACACGTGACGCGGTGCTCCTGTGTTTGTCTCGCGCGTCTTGACGGAGACGGGGACAGGCGCGAGACTCGCCTTGGATTTCAGGCGAGCCTGAGTAATCTCGCACAGTCACGCATTGAGGATGGGAGGAGCGCATGCCGAAACGCCGCAACGAGCCTGACTCGCATCGCCGCAACTTTCTGAAAGGAGCTGGCCTCGCCGGAGCTGCAGCGCTCAGTCCTATTGCAGCTGGCGCGCAGGTATCCGCGCCCAAGCAGGACCTCAAGGCGCCGGCGCCCGGGTCAAAGCAGATCGCGGTCGAGACCCTGCCGCCGATAAAGGATCTGATCAACCAGACCTCGAGCGGCGGCGATTTTATGGTCGATGTGCTCAAGACACTGGATATCGACTATCTCGCCATGAATTGCGCGTCGGCATTCCGCGGAATCCACGAGTCCTTCATCAACTACGGCAAGAACACCAAGCCGGAAATCCTCACCTGCCCGCACGAGGAGATCGCCGTCCACATGGCGCAGGGCTACGCAAAGATCGAAGGCCAGCCCATGGCCATGATGTGCCACGGCACGGTCGGGCTGCAGCACGCGAGCATGGCTCTCTATAACGCCTGGTGCGACCGGGTCCCGGTGTACGTAATGATCGGCAATATCATCGAGGGGGACAAGCGGGCGCCCGGGGTCGAGTGGGTGCATTCGGCGATCGACCCGGCCGCAATCGTACGCGACTTTGTCAAGTGGGACGACCAGCCCGCTTCGCTCCAGCATTTCGCCGAGTCGGCGGTGCGCGCCTACAAGGTCGCGACGACGCCGCCGATGGGCCCGGTGCTGCTCTCGCTCGACGCGGAGCTGCAGGAAAATCCCGTCGCCGATGCGGAGACTTTGCGCATACCAAAGCTCGCCCGGGTCGTGCCTCCGGTAGGAGATGCAGGCGCGCTTGCCGACGCAGCAAAGATGCTGGTGGCTGCAGAGAATCCGGTGATCATCTGCGATCGGCTCGCCCGCACGCCAGCAGGCATGGCGCGTCTGGTCGAGCTCGCGGAGACGCTGCAGTGCGCCGTGGTGGACAACGCCGGGCGCATGAACTTCCCCTCGCGCCATCCGCTGAACCATTCGTTCCGCAGATCCGTCATCTCGCAGGCCGACGTCATTCTCGCCATAGAGATGAACGACCCGTTTGGAAGCCTGCACGCGTTCAGCGACCGCATCGCGCGTTCGACGCGGTCCACGACGAAGAAGGGCGCGAAGATCATCACGCTCGGTCTGCGGGACACGTACCTGAAGGCCAATTATCAGGACTTCGGGCGCTATCAGGAAGCCGACCTCGCGATCGCGGGAGACGGGGAGGCCAGTCTCGCCCTGCTTAGCGAGGCGGTGAAACGCCTCGTGGATGACTCACGCAAGGCTGCCTATGAAGTGCGCGGCAAGAAGCTCGCGGCGGCGCGTCAGGCCATGGTAGAGCAAAGCAAATCGGATGCGACGGTCGGTTGGGACGCAAGTCCCATCACCACCGCTCGGATGTGTGCGGAAGTGTACGCCCAGATCAAGGATGAGGATTGGTCCATGGTCGGCACCTCCATCCGGTTAAGCTGGCCGCACCGGCTGTGGAATTTCGACAAGTCTTACCGCTGGAACGGAGTCTCAGGCGGCGCGGGTGTGGGCTACAATCTGCCGGCCTCCCTCGGAGCAGCGCTCGCAAACAAGCGGCACGGGCGGTTCACGGTCTCCTTTGGCGGCGACGGCGACTTCATGTTCGCGCCGGGTACGCTCTGGACCGCGGCGCATCACCGCATCCCGATGCTCTACATCATACAGAACAATCGCGCCTATCATCAGGAGCTCATGTATCTCACCGCCATGGCGGCGCGGCGCAGCCGCGGCATCGAGAACGCGCATATCGGCACGACGCTCACGGACCCGAACATTGATTTCGCCACCGTGGCGCGCGGTTTCGGCGTGCACGGCGAGGGTCCCATCGCGGATCCCAAGGATCTCGCCCCGGCCCTCACGCGGGCCGTTGCCGCGGTGAAGGCCGGCCAGACCGCGGTGGTCGACGTCGTCACCGATCCGCGTTGAGGAGGTCAAGACGTGGACCGGCTCGTGCGTACGATTCTATTCGCCGCGGTTTGCGGCAGCGCTGTTGTCGTCGCCGCGCAGGCACAGGAGGCTCCGCGTGGCGATGCCGCAAACGGCAAACGCCTCTATCTCGCCAATTACTGCTACACATGCCATGGCCGCGTCGGGCAAGGCGGAGCCTATAACGGTCCCGCGCCGGCACTGGCCAAGACCGCGATGCCCTACGAAGGCCTTGTCGGTCAGACTCGCAACCCCTCAAACGACATGCCCGGCTATTCCGCGCAAGTTCTCCCCGATCAGGAGCTTGCCGATATCTATGCCTACTTGCAGTCGTTGCCCGGTCCGTCTGACCCGAAGGGTGTTGCACTGCTGAAGGATTGACCCCGCGCCTCACGCGGCCTGCCTCGCCGCTGGAACGCATAGGGCGACGCATGTGTCACCCCTATCTGATCAGGGCTGCGCGGCGATTCGCTCCAGGATGGGCGTCCACATCTGCTGTTCGGTCTGGATGAACGCCATGACCTCAGCAGGCGCCATCGGGCGCATGTAGTTGCCTGTCAAGGCGAGCTTCTTCTGCACTTCGCTTTCGCTCACGACCTGGCGCAAGGCCTCGCTGACCTTGTGTACGATTCCCTCGGGCGTGCCGACGGGGGCCACCAAAGCAGCCCAGCCGCGCGCGTTGAATCCGGGCAACGTCTCTGCCGCTGCAGGAAGGTCCGGGAAATTGGGAAGCCGTTCGGGCGAGCCCACCGCAATTGCTTTCATTGATCCGCCCTCGATGCTGCCCGCGAGGGCGGCCAACCCCTCGATCACCATCGACACGCGACCGCCCAGCGCATCATTGAGCGCCTGTGGCGCGCCGCCGTTATAGGGAATCGCGAGCACCTCGATGTCCGCTTTCGACTTCAGCAGTTCCCCCGTGAGGTGCGTCATGGTGCCCCGTCCCGTTGCCGCGTACGACAGTTCCCCCGGCTGCTTCTTCGCCAGCGCAACGAATTCCGGGAGCGTAGAGACACCGAGCTTTGGCGTGACTGTCAGGAACATCGGCTGTTCGCCGACAAACCCGATGGGCGTGAAGTCCTGCGGCACGTGCAGCGGCAAGTTTGGCTGCAGCCCGGACAAGGTCACGAACGCGGATGCCGCGGGCATGTAGAGCGTGTAGCCGTCCGGGGCGGCGGCTGCGGCTGCGCGCGCGGCCACGGCGCCGCCGGCGCCAGGTTGGTTGAGCACCACGATCTGTTGCCCCAATAACGTGCCAAGCCGGTCGCCGACGATGCGCAGCATGACATCAGGCGCCCCGCCCGCCGCCGAGTGGGTGAGGATACGAACGGGCTTATTGGGATAGGTGTCCCCTTGCGCGGCGGCTTGCGATAATGAGCCTGCAAGCAGCAGCCACGCGACCACGGTGTACAACAGCCGAGCTATCATGTGTTCTCCTTGGGATCTCTGGCAGCGTGAACTAACGCTTGCTGCTCGGCAATGCAAAGCCGCGGCCCAACCGCCGGCAGCACACCTCGAGCGCGCAGATGCAGGAGCGGGTTTGAAACACGCCGTTACAACGCGCAAACGGAACTCGCCGACAGGTGGGATAAGTAATCTGGGCAGAGCTTTGTGCGGCTCAGACCGCCTCGCGCAATTTCTCCGCAGCTTCGAGGTCGACGGAGACGAGCTGGGAAACCCCGCGCTCGGCCATGGTCACACCGTAGAGCCGGTTCATGCGCGCCATGGTGATCGGATTATGCGTGATGATGATGAACCGCGTGTCGGTCGAACGCGTCATCTCGTCGAGCAGACCGCAGAAGCGCTCGATGTTGTGATCGTCAAGGGGGGCATCGACCTCATCGAGTACGCAGATTGGAGCGGGGTTCGTAAGAAAGACCGCGAAGATGAGCGCAAGTGCGGTGAGCGCCTGCTCGCCGCCGGAGAGCAGCGACAGCGTTGCCGGCTTCTTTCCCGGCGGCCGCGCGATGATCTCGAGCCCGGCTTCAAGGGGATCTTCGCTTTCGATGAGCTGCAACTCGGCAGTGCCGCCTCCGAACAGCTCGGTGAACAGGTGCTTGAAATGGGTGGCGACTTGCTCAAACGATGCCAGCAGACGCTCGCGCGCTTCGCGATTGAGATTCTGGATGCCCTGGCGCAGCCGCTTGATCGCTTCCACCAGATCATCGCGCTCCGTCACGAGCGTGCCGTGCCGGGTTTCCACTTCTCGCAGCTCTTCCTCTGCGCGCAGATTGACTGCGCCGAGACGCTCGCGCTCCCGCCGCAACCGCTCGAGAGTGGCTTCGATCTCGCTCGGCTCGGGCAGGACCTGGTCTGGTTTGATGCCCGCAAGCTCTGCCACTTCTGCGGGCTCAGCCTCCAGCATCTCGCGTATCTCATGCTCGACGTCGATCAGGCGGCGCTTGTCGCCTTCGAATCGCTCCTCTGCCCGTGCCGCCTGCTCGCGCGCGGCAGTCATGGCTTCGAGTGCCGCGCGGGCGCCACGGTCGGCTTCCGCCAGCGCATTTTCCCCCTCCGCGAGGCGATCAGCAGCCATACGGCGTTGCGCCTCGGCGCTCTCGATCTCGCTCAGCAATCCCTGCCTCTTTTCTTCAAACAGCGCTGGCATCTGCTCGAGCGCCGTGCGCTCAGTCCTGGCCTCCTCCATCCGCGCCGACAGCGCGGCGATCTGGGTCGCGCTGCCGCCATGGCGTTCGCTCCAGCCCGCACGATCGGTCGCAATCGCCGCGATCCGACGCGCAGCAATCTCTGCCTCGCGTGCCAGCGCCTGCGATTGTGCGCGCGCTTCCGCAAGCTCTGCGCGGTGAGCCTCGATCGCAGCGCGCACGCTTGCGAGCTGCCCTTCGGTACTGTCGGCCGCCGGCAGCGATGCAAGCCCCTGCTCGGCCGCGAGCCGCGCCGCGAGGGCTTCATCCCGGCTCGCCGCGAGCCGCGCCAGGGCTTCGCCGAGCGCGGAAAGCCGCGCTGCGTTGCGGCTGATCTCTCGCTCGGCATCGAGGTAGCGGCTACGGGCCGCATCAGCATCGTGCTGCAGCGATCTCCAGCTGGTGCGTGCCGCCGTGTCGGCTTCGGCGCTCGCAGCAACTTCCGCTTCGGCTTGCCGCACCAGTTCCTGCTTGAGCTCGACGTCGCGGCGCACCTCCTGGAGCTCATTTTCAATGTCGGCGAGGCGATTCTTGCCGGCGAGGCGCCGGGCTGCCCCGGTTGGCGCATTGGCCGCGACGGAAAAACCATCCCAACGCCAGAGATCCCCGTCGCGCGAGACGAGCCGCTGTCCCGGCTTGAGCTGCGGCATGAGAGCGGCTGCCTGCTCGCGGGTCACCAGGCCGATTTGCAGAAGCCTGCGGGAGAGCTCCTTCGGTGCTTTCACGTGCTCGGTGAGAGCCTCGGCGCCCGCGGGCAGACCCGGGTCGGCTCGGTCCACATCGGCTCCGCTCCAGCGCATGGGCGCCGACGGATCGATGGGCGCCTCGAGATCGTCGCCGAGAGCCGCTCCGAGTGCTGCCTCGTACCCTTTGTCCACCGTGATCTCATCGATAATGGCAGGCCAGAGACTCTTGGTATCGACATGCAGAAGCTTGGCGAGCGTCTTGGCTTCGGTATCCAGCCGGTGTGCCCGGCGCTCCGCCTCGACCAGCGGGATGCGTGTCGCGTCAAGGCCCTGACGGGCAGCGGAATGGGCGGCCTCGGCTCGAAGAGCGGCAGCTTCCGCCTCGGTCAGTGCGGCTTGTGCGGCTTCGGCGGCCTCGGCAAGGCCGGTCAGATTGACGCGTTCGGCTCCTTCGAGCTGTTGGCGCTCCGCCTCTACCGCGGCGGCCTCACCCGTAAGGCGGTCAAGCCGATTGCTGTGCTCCGCCAATGCCTTCTCGAAGGCGTGTCGCCGGGCTGTGAGATCCGCAATGGTCCCGGTGAGCTCGTCGAATGCCCTTTCAGACACGGATAGGGTCGCCTCGGCCTTGGCAGCACGCTCCGCCACGCTCGCGCTGTTCATTTCAGCGGCCCGCGCCTCTTGCAAGAGCGACTGCTCTTCTGTCCCCAGGCGCTCCAGGGCCGCAGTTGCGTCAGCGGCGAGGCGGCGCTCCCGCTCAATGTCTCCCTCCAGCTGGAGCAGTCGCTGGTTTAGTTCCGCCATCCGCTCGCGGGCACGTGTCTCCTCGCGCTCGAGCGCCTCGCGAGCGAGATTGAGCCGCTGCAAAGCCGCCGCCGCTCTCACCTCCGCATCGCGCAGCTGGGGGAGAGCAGCGGCGGCGGTGGCTTGCTGCCTTGCCGCCGCGGCCTGCTCGCCCGTGCGATCGGCGACCAGCTGAGCAGCCGAATTCTTGGCGTCGCTGGCTTGGGCCAGCTCGGAGTTGGCGGCGACCCAGTGCAGGTGAAACAGGGTAGCCTCCGCCTTGCGCACGTGCTGGGAGATGTTGCGGTACCGTACCGCTTGCCGGGCTTGGCGCTTGAGGCCATCGATCTGGCCGGCCAACTGGTTGATGACCTCTTGCAGCCGCTCAAGGTTGTGCTCGGCTGCGCGCAGGCGCAGCTCCGCCTCGTGCCGGCGCGCGTGCAGCCCGGATATGCCGGCCGCTTCTTCGAGCACGCGCCGGCGCTGCTCGGGCTTTGCCTGAATGATCTCGCCGATCCGTCCTTGATGCACCAGGGCGGGCGAGCGCGCGCCTGTCGAAGCATCGGCAAAAAGGATGTGCACGTCGCGCGCGCGCACTTCGCGGCCGTTGATGCGGTAGGTCGAGCCGGAATCGCGCTCGATGCGGCGCGAAACGTCGAGCGCATCATGCTCGTTGAATTCGGCCGGCGCCTTGCGCGCAGCGTTGTCGACGTGGATTGCGACCTCCGCATGATTGCGGCTCGGGCGAGCGCCGGTTCCGGAGAAGATCACGTCGTCCATGTCGGCGGCGCGCAGCGACTTGTGCGATGTCTCGCCCATGACCCAGCGCAGCGCCTCGACCAGATTGGATTTGCCGCAGCCGTTCGGGCCCACCACGCCAGTGAGGCCGGGCTCGATCAGGAAATCGGTCGGCTCGACGAACGATTTGAAGCCGATGAGGCGCAGGCGCGTGAATTTCATGCCGCCGCCGTTTCATGCGTTGCGGCAGGGTGGTGGTGGAATTGCTCCACGCTATGCTGATTCGCGATTTGCCACATCTGCAGGAGAATGAATCGGGTGCCGTGATTCCGCAATATCGACGGTAGGTTATTCCCGCCGCGGGCAGCTCAACCCACTGCTACAACATCAAACGCGGCTACCTGGGGCGCCTTCAGGCAAGGCGAAAAAGGTTAATCAACCGTTAAGGTACGGCGCGAGTTGCTTGTCCAGCTCTTCCGGGGACATGCCGCCACGAACAATTTTTCCGTTGATGAAGAACGTCGGGGTGGAATTCACGCCAAACTGCGTCGCGCGCTTTTGGCCTTCCTGCAATCCCGTCAACATCTGCTGATTCGCCAGGCACTCATCGAAGCTTTGCTGCGTAAAGCCTGCCTGCTTGGCAATGTTGAACATGGGTTCGAGCGGTTTCTGCACCACCCATTCCCTTTGCTGCGAGAACAGCGTGTCGATCATCGGAAAATATTTATCCTTGCCCGCGCAGCGCGCGAGCATGGCGCCTGCGGCCGCGAGCTGATCCAGCGGGAACTCCCGGAAGATGAAGCGCACCTTTCCGGTATCGATGTACTTCTTCTTGAGGTCGGGAAATGTGGTCTCGTGGAAGTGGGCGCAGTGCGGGCACGTCATCGATGCATATTCGATGATGGTGACCGGGGCGTTGGCCGATCCCAGGGACTCATCGCCCAGGGGAGGGGGTGCCATGAGCTCTCCCATAGGGACGTCGGCACCGCCGGGCGGCTCGGGAGCCGAGACCGCCGGCCGGGTCCAGAAATAATAACCCCCGCCTGCCGCGGCGACGGCGATCACGGCAGCGCTTCCCAGGAGCAGGTGCCGGCGGGTGACGCTCGGCGCGGCCGCAGTTTCCTTCATCGTATCCATGCCTGGTTAACCCGTATGCTGAGGCGGTTCTGGACTGAGAGATAGTCTAGAGGGCTCGAATGTGGCAACCGCAAGCCGGGCCGCCAAGGTGCTCGACGGCGTCACGTCGGCTTGACCGCGCCTCCCAGGCGGGCCAGCGCATCGCGCAGATCGGGGTCCTGGATATCTGCCAGAGAAGCGGCAATTCGCGCCGTCAGTTGCGGGTCGGGCCGAGACGGAGGACGCGCGGGCGCGCGGCGCAAAGGGGCTTGCCGCAGCCTGACGGCTCCTACCGCCTGCCACCCGAAGAAGCGGTTGACCCGCTCCAGGATTACTCCGGAGAGATGCTGAACCTCCAGCGCTACCGGCCCTTCGACGCGAAGGACCAGCCGGCCCGGCTCCGGCAGCTGGCCTTGGCGCGCAGCCAACCACTGAATTTTTTCAGGCTGCGAGTGGTCTGCGATCTCGGACCCTACGATCTCGGTCCAGCGGGTGACCAGTTCGGCCGAGGCAAATCCCCGCTTGGCAAAAGCGTCGCCCAGCGTCTTGTGCAGAAGCGCCGAGAGAGGTCGCGGCTGCGACGGGCGGGACTTGTTCATGCGCTTGCGACTCTGTCATGGAGCGGTGATCAGGCTAGCAGTGCAGATGACGCAAGAAAAGAAAAGTCGAATCCACAAAACACAACGCCGGGATGGCGGGCACTCGCAAAGCTGCTCCGAATCGCGTTCCCGCGGGGCGGCGCTCCTGACCTGGTACGACCGCCATCGCCGCACTCTGCCCTGGCGCGCACGGCCCGGCGAACGGGCGGACCCCTATCGCGTATGGCTCTCCGAGGTCATGCTGCAGCAGACGACGGTGAAGGCCGTTGCACCCTATTTCCTTCGTTTTGTTATGCGCTGGCCGACCGTGGGCGCACTCGCCGCAGCACCCCTCGACGAGGTGCTGCGGCTCTGGGCGGGGCTCGGCTATTATGCGCGGGCGCGCAACCTCCACGCTTGCGCCAAGGCGGTCGTGGAGCGTCATCGCGGAGAATTCCCCTCTGAGGAGCCAGAGCTTGTAGCGCTGCCCGGCATTGGCCCCTACAGCGCCGCAGCGATCGCGGCGATTGCCTTTGGGGCACGAACGGCCGCAATCGACGCCAACGGAGAACGGGTGCTCGCCCGTCTCTTTGCCATCGAGGCGGAACTGCCCGCTGCCAAGCCGCGGATTCGCAGCCTTGCCGAGGGGCTGCTCCCGCCGACACGCGCCGGCGATTTCGCCCAGGCGCTGATGGACCTCGGCGCGTCTATCTGCACGCCCAAAAACCCGAGCTGCGTGCTCTGCCCATGGATGCAGGATTGCTTGGCGCGGCAGCGCGGCGATCCGCAGACATTTCCGCGCAAGATGCCCAAACCGCACGGTCACCTTCGCCGCGGTGCGGCCTTCGTTCTCATGCGCGCCGACAATGCAATTCTCTTGCGCAGACGCCCGCCACGCGGACTGCTCGGCGGCATGGCCGAAGTGCCGACGACCGAATGGACGCAGAGCTTCGACGAGCGCACTGCCTTGGCTGCTTCGCCACGGCCGCGAGGTGCGAGGCCCCGGTGGCGCCGCTTACCGGGAGCCGTCGCGCACGTGTTCACGCATTTTCCGCTGCGGCTCACGGTCTACGTGGCTGCCGTTGGATCCAGCACTGTGCCGGCCCCGGAGGGGACGCGCTGGGTCGCGCTGTCCGCCCTTGCCGATGAAGCGCTCCCCACGCTCATGCGCAAAGTCATTGCGCACGCGTTTTCCCAATGCCCTCCGCTCTGACGGCTGCGCGCAAGGTATCGATGCAGACGAGCCCTGCCGGTGTTTCAAGATGCCAGAATGTCCAGCCGTTGCAGGCATCCAGCCCCTGCGCCAGGGCACCGATACGATGGATCGAGCCGACCGCTTCCCCAATGGCAATGGCGCCGTCGGCGCGCACCAGCGCGCTGACCTTGCGCTTGGCGTCGCGCAGGCGCGTACCTGGCACGATCATTCCCCGTTCGATCAGGGCCGCGAACGGCACGCGCGGGGCCTCGCGTGCCGTCATGAAAGGCGCAACGGTAGCTGCAGCTAGCGGCTCGATTGCTGCAATCCGTTTTTCGGCGGCGGCAGCGTAGGACCTTTCGCGCTCCACGCCGATGAACCCCCGTCCCAGCCGCTTGGCGACTGCGCCCGTCGTCCCGGTACCGCAGAAGGGATCCAGAATCACGTCTCCAGGACGCGAGGATGCTAGAATCACCCGCGCGAGCAGCGCCTCCGGCTTTTGCGTCGGGTGCAATTTCCTTCCTGCGCCGTCCTTGAGTCTTTCCTCCCCGGTGCACAGTGCAAATGTCCAATCCGAACGCATCTGCACGTCGTCGTTGCCCGCCTTGAGCGCTTCGTAATTGAAGGTATAGCCCTTGCTTTCGGGCTCGCGCGCTGCCCAGATCAAGGTCTCATGGGCGTTGGTGAAGCGCCGCCCGCGGAAGTTCGGCATGGGATTCGTTTTGCGCCAGATGACGTCGTTGAGAATCCAAAATCCCAGATCCTGGAGGAGCGAGCCGACGCGAAAGATGTTGTGGTAGGAGCCGATCACCCACAGCGTGGCGCTGCGCTTCATCACGCGTCGGCAGGCGATCAACCAAGCCCGGGTAAACTCGTCATACGCCGCAAAGCTCGCGAATCGATCCCATTCGTCATCGACAGCATCGACTCGCGAATCATCGGGGCGTCGTAAATCGCCCTGCAGTTGCAGGTTATAAGGCGGGTCGGCGAAGACGAGATCGATGCTCTCGGCTGGCAGCTTTGCCATCTCGGCAACGCAGTTGCCGAGCATGATGCTAACAGATGGCGCGAAACTGAAGCGGGGCGTCCGAACGGACGCCCCGCGACGCGACACAACCATGACTCAGGCTTCTGACTCAGGCGACGCGGCCGGTGACGCGGGACCTACAACCGACACCGACGCACTATGGGCGCCTAAGGTAAAAATCGGCTTAACCGCCTACGTGCCGCCTCTGGGAAGAATGGTCCAGCCACTATTATATTGAGCGCGGCATGTAAGCCTGCGTGTTGATGCGAAAGCCGCGCGACGGAAATATCGCCGTATCCGAGGAGGAAAAGCCATGCGCTTGGACGATTTGCCGGAAAGCGGCAACATAGAGGATCGGCGCGGCGAAACGGGCTACGGCGGGGGAGGCGGGTTCGGCCTTCCCATCGGCGGCGGCGGACTCGGCATCGGCACGGTCGTGGTGCTGGGGCTCATCGGCTGGGCGCTCGGCATCGATCCAAGCCTCCTGATTGGCGGGGCAGAGATCCTGTCCGGGCCCAGCCAGCATCAGACGCAGACCCCTCCGAGCGCGCGCCGCACCACCAAACCGCAGGATGAGACGGGACGCTTCGTCGATCGGGTATTGGGGAGCACGGAGGCGCGCTGGAAGGACGTCTTCGCGCAGGATGGCAAAACCTACCGGCCGCCGGTGCTCGTGCTCTACCGCGGCGCAACCGACGCGAAATGCGGACGCATGGCCCAATCCGCCATGGGTCCGTTCTACTGCCCCGAAGACCGCAAGGTTTATCTGGACACCTCGTTTTTCAACGAGATCGCCAGGCGTTTTCGCGGATGTGAGGTCGGCAGCAAGTCATGCGAGTTCGCGCAGGCCTACGTGATCGCCCATGAAGTCGGTCATCACGTGCAGAACCTGCTCGGTATTCTGCCGAAGGCGCAACACGCGCAGCGCGTTGCCAGCACCAAGGCGGAAGCAAATCACATCCAGGTCCAGGTCGAGCTGCAGGCCGACTGCCTCGCGGGCGTTTGGGCCAATCGTCAGAACGAATATCTCAAGAGCCAGGGCAAGCCGCCGTTCATCGAGCAGGGCGATGTCGAGGCGGCCTTGCGCACGGCCGCCGCCATCGGCGACGATACCCTGCAGCGGCGCTCGCAAGGTTATGTCGTTCCCGACAGCTTCACTCATGGCAGCGCCGAGCAGCGCCAGCGCTGGTTCAACATGGGCTTTCGCTCGGGTGCGGTGCAAAGCTGCAATACCTTCGCCTCCGCGCAGCTGTGACAGCATGCCCGGCATCGATCCCGGCAGGGAGTTCATTCCCCTCAAGATCGCGGTGCTCACCGTTTCGGATACACGCGCGATGGCCGATGACAAATCCGGCGCGACCCTGGCCGAGCGCATCGGGAAGGCGGGCCACGAACTGGCCGAGCGCGCGATCGTGGCCGATGATGTCGAGCAGATACGCGCGTGCGTAAAGTCGTGGATCGCTGACCCCGCGATCGACGTGATCATAACAACCGGCGGTACCGGCTTCACCGGACGCGACGTCACGCCTGAGGCCCTTGAGCCTTTGTTTGAGAAGCGCATGGATGCCTTCTCCATGCTTTTCCTAATGGTAAGCCACGGCAAGATCGGCACCTCCGCCGTGCAGACGCGGGCCACGGCGGGTGTGGCAGGGGCGACTTACATCTTCTGCCTGCCGGGCTCCCCCGGCGCATGCAAGGATGCGTGGGACGCTATCCTCGTGCATCAGCTCGATTACCGGTATCGCCCCTGCAACTTCGTCGAGATCATGCCCCGGCTCGACGAGCACTTGCGCCGCCCCAAAGCCAAAGGCGCAACCGTATAAGCCCGGCCCTTCGTGAGGCGACGCATTGCGTCGCCTCTACGAGGAAGACGCCCCTTGCATCATCCGAATTGGCGGCTTAAGTTCTTGTTTTGTTCGGAACAGGTCTTGGAGCATGCGTTCCACTGCAGCACGTCGGTCCATCCCAGACAGACCCGGCGCATCCGGCTCGCCAAGCACGGCCGCGCGGTTGTCGGCGCAGCGAGCGCGTCCTGCCGCTGTCGATCTCAAGGCTCCGGCGGATGCCAATGTGGCGATCGAGCGCGAACGCCGGAGGGGGCGCGGCTCACAGTCCAACGCCTCGGGCCGTTACGAGCCGCTCGCTCGCAGCGCCTTCGATGACGGCTGGCAGAGCTTCGAGGAGCTGCCGCCGTTCAAGACCACGGTGACGATCGATTCGTCGCGGAAGATCATCACCCGCAACACGTCCCCCGATATCTCATTCGACCGCTCCATCAACCCCTACCGCGGTTGCGAGCACGGCTGCATCTATTGCTTTGCGAGGCCTACACACGCTTACCTCGGGCTCTCGCCCGGCCTTGATTTCGAGACCAAGCTGTTTGCCAAGCCGGATGCGCCGAAGCTCCTGGAAAGGGAGCTCGCGGCTGCAGACTACGTCCCGCGCACGATTGCGATCGGCACCAATACGGACCCGTACCAGCCGATAGAGCGGGATCATCAGCTAATGCGCCGTATTCTGGAAGTGCTGGACCGTTACGGCCATCCTGTCGGCATCGTGACCAAATCGGCGCTGATCCTGCGGGACCTCGAGCTCCTCGCGCGCATGGCGCAACGCAACCTGGTGAAGGTCGCACTCTCGGTGACGACCCTCGATGGCAAGCTCGCACGGACCATGGAGCCGCGCGCGTCGCCGCCTCAACGACGCTTGGATACGCTACGCCAGCTAGCAGCAGCGGGCGTACCTGCATCGGTGATGGTGGCACCCGTGATCCCTGCGCTAAACGATTCGGAGATCGAGCGCATCCTGGATTCGGCTGCGGTAGTGGGGGTCAAGGAAGCAGGTTACGTCCTTCTGCGACTTCCCTTGGAAGTGCGCGACCTTTTTCGGGAATGGCTGATGGCCAATTTTCCCGATCGCTACCGCCACGTGTTCAAGCTCATTCGCGAGACCCGGGGCGGCAAGGATTACGACTCGAATTGGGGAAAGCGCATGACCGGCGGCGGGCCAGTGGCCTGGATGATTGGCCGGCGTTTTGAGCTTGCCTGCGAGAAGCTGGGCCTCAATCAAGCCCGTACCGCTCTCACCACCCGGCACTTCCAGCGGCCTCGTCAGGAGACGGAGCAACTGAGCTTGTTTTAGCGCAGCTCAGATCCTCCCAACATGAGCGCTGCACTAGCGGGGGGCCTGCTCCGAATTTCGCTTCCGCTCGGTCCCGGGGAGGCCCGCGTCCACAGGCGCCTAATTGCACGATTGACTCCGTCGCGATGGCAGGCACCATCGTGGGGTGAGTCGCGAACAAGCTCATCGCGTCAGGCCGGTCGAGCTCAAGTTGCCGCTGGGAGAGGATGCAATTCGTCCGACCTTCCGGCGAGAGCGGGCCGCGCTCAAGCGTGGCATTTGGCCAATCGCGGGATGCGATGAAGCGGGTAGGGGACCATTGGCCGGGCCTGTGGTTGCGGCGGCGGTCATCCTCGATCCCAAGCGCGTGCCGCGCGGCCTTGACGATTCGAAGAAGCTCGATCCCGAAACGCGCGAAAAGCTTCACCTCAAGATCTGCGCGAGCGCAGAGGTTGCGGTGGCCTGCGCGCCGCCTTGGCGTATTGACCGCGACAATATCTTGCGCGCCTCTCTGTGGGCGCTTGCCCGCGCTGTTGCCGCATTGCCGGTGAAGCCGCAGCTCGTATTCGTGGATGGCCGCGACCGGATCGATGTCCATTGCGATTGCCAAGCCGTCATAAGCGGCGATGCAATCATCGCCTCGATTGCAGCTGCTTCGATCGTGGCGAAGGTGACCCGCGACCGCCTGATGACGCGATTGGGCCTGCATTATCCCGGCTATGGCTTTGAGCATCACAAGGGCTACAGCGTGCCGGAACATTTCGCTGCGCTCGTGCGACTAGGACCCACCATTCACCACCGTCGCTCGTTTGCTCCCGTGGCCGCCGCCTATGGCGATCCCGTGGGCGAGCGTCCGGAGAGCGCGCTCGGGGAAATGGCGGTGTTGCCGCTGTAAGGGCGCAATCTTATCCGTGCCGGTTGCGCCGTCCCCTGCGGTATGGTCGCTTATCGAAGCGAAGCGGCCCCGGCTCATCTTCCTTTCACCGCATAAAACTCATCCTATAAACCCGCAGTTTTTCGCGCTCACCCTCCACCGCCCCACCCCGATGCTCTACGTCTCTGTTCTCATTGAACTGTTGCGCTCACGCCCGGCGGCGGCAGTCTGGCTGGCAGCTCTCGCCCAAGGTCTGTTGTGGACGATTGTCCCGAGCCTGTTCTACGCCGGCCCGCCGGGCGACCTGCCAATGGTGCTCGCGATCGGGCACGAATTCCAGCTAGGGTCGTATCTCGGTCCACCCCTTGCTTTTTGGCTCGCCGAGCTCGCGTTTGATATGGCAGGGCACAGTCTCTTCGGCGTGTACCTGCTTTCACAGGCCTGCATTGTTGTTACCTATTGGGCCGTCTTCCTGCTGGGAAGATCGATCGTGGGGGCGCAACATGCTGCGCTGGCAGTTCTGCTGATGGTGGGCGTTGCCGCTTTCACGGTGCCGACGCCCGATTTCGGTCCGTTCGTGCTCGCCATGCCGCTCTGGGCGATCATCCTCCTGCATTATTGGCGGGCGGTTGGGGAGGGCAAACGGGCATTCTGGTTGCCACTCGCGATCGAGATTGGGCTCCTCCTGATGACGAGCTATATCGGGGTCATCCTGCTCGCATTGCTCGTGCTGTTCACGCTGGTGAACAAGCAGGCGCGTGAGGCGCTCAAGTCATATGATCCATTGATCGCGGCGTGCGTCGCCGTTCTGGTCGCCGCCCCGCATCTCATATGGATAGCTGACGGGGGTGGGGGAATCTTCCACGTGCCGGTCGGGCTGCGCACGCCTTCGGCCATGGTGGGCAGCCTGCTGAGCTGGGGGCGGCAGATCGGGCTCATCCTTGCTGCGCATGCCGGGCTCATTGTGCTGATGGCATTGGTTGCGGGCTGGCCCTGGCCGCGGGAGGAGCCGGCCCCCGTCATCGTGCGCCAGAGGGTGCATCCGTTCGCGCGGCAGTTCGTGTTTTTTTTCGCGCTCACCCCGGCACTCGCCGGCTCGCTGCTGGCCATTATCATTGGTATACCGGGATGGATTGCAGGCGTTGCCCCCCTTGTCATTCTCTCCGGCCTGGCTGCCGTGATGATTGCAGGCGATGACATCACCTTGGTGCGCCAGCACATCCTGATCGCCGCCTGGTTCGGCCTCCTCCTCGTGCCGCCGATCATGGCAGCGGGCGCAACGGTGGTAATGCCCTGGCTCGGCGTCGACCTGCGCGTGGGCCAGCCGGTGCAGGCCATGGCGCGGTTCTTTCATGAAAGCTTCCAGCGCCGCACCGGCTCGCCGCTGCACATCGTGGGTGGCGACACGCGCACCGCGGCGCTTATTGTTCTTGGCGGCCTCGGCCGTCCTGACCTCTTCATCAATGTCGCGCCGCTGCATTCGCCCTGGGTCACGATGGATGCGATCAAGAGCAGAGGCGCCATGATGGTATGGCCGACCACGGACACTGGCGGGACGCCTCCCGGATGGCTCAAACAGCAGTTCCCGGAGCTGGTAGCCGAGGTCCCGCGCGTTTTCGAGCGCCGGGTGCAGGGGCGGCTTCCGCTACTTCGTATCGGGTGGGCTGTCATCAGGCCACGTGCGCCGGAGATCCAGACGCCAACGGAAAACAAATGACCAACCGCCTCAGCGGAACGTATGTTCAACGGTGCGGCGAACTTGCGATTGAGGGGCTCCGATGACCGATGTTGCAAAGCCCGAGGAAAGGTCGATTGTTGATCGTTATTTCCAGCTGACCGAAAACGGCACCGACATCCGCACCGAGCTCATTGCCGGCCTGACGACTTTTCTGACCATGGTCTACATCGTGTTCGTGAACCCGCAGATTCTCGGGAATGCGGGCATGTACAAAGGTGCTGTATTCGTCGCGACCTGCATAGCCGCCGCAGTATCGACGTTGGTAATGGCGTTCTATGCCAACTACCCCATTGCGTTGGCGCCGGGGATGGGGCTCAACGCCTTTTTCGCGTTCACCGTGGTGCTCGGTTACAAATATACTTGGCAGCAGGCACTTGCCGGCGTGTTCTGCTCGGGCGCGATCTTCTTTATGATTTCCGTCTTCCGCTTGCGCGAATACATCATCAATTCGATCCCGAAGAATCTCAAGCTCGCGATCTCGGCCGGAGTGGGCCTCTTCCTTGGCATAATCGCGCTTGAAGAGGCGAAGATTGTGGTTGCCCATCCCGTGACGCTCGTCACCCTGGGTGATCTCAAGCAGCTGCCCGCGGTGCTTTGTCTCCTCGGGTTCGTCGTTATCGTCGCACTTAACTCCCGCAACGTCATCGGGGGGACCCTGATCGGCATCCTCGCTGTAACCTTCATCGGCCTGCCCTTGGGGCTGGCTCAATTCTCCGGGCTGATGGCACTCCCGCCCTCGCTTGCGCCGACCTTCTTGCAGCTCGATTTCTCGCGCGTGACTGAGCTCACGTTCCTGATCGTCATCTTCAGCTTTCTCTTCGTCGATCTATTCGACAATGCCGGTACCCTTATCGGCGTTGCGCATCGCGCCGGTCTGCTTGATCCCCAAGGAAATCTGCCGCGCATGAAGCAGGCGCTGCTCGCCGACAGCTTTGCCGCAATGTTCGGTGCCCTGATCGGCACTTCCACAACGACGAGCTACATCGAAAGTGCGGCGGGAGTTTCCGCCGGCGGACGCACAGGCCTGACCGCCGCGTTCGTTGCGCTCTTCTTTCTTCTGGCGCTGTTCTTTTCTCCGCTCGCAGGAATGATCCCTGCCTACGCCTCGGCGGCGGCCCTTCTCTACGTCGCCTGCGTCATGACCCAGGGTCTTGCCGAGATCGATTGGCGCGACATGACGGAATATGCGCCCGCCGTGGTCGCGGCGGTCACCATGCCGCTCACCTATTCCATCGCGACCGGGATCGGGCTCGGCTTCATCACTTACGCGCTGGCCAAGCTCATCGCGGGGCGACTCGACGAGGCGAAGCCAGCGGTGCTCGTGCTCGCGCTGGTCTTTGCCATCAAGTTCGCGCTGCCGGGGTGATGCGCAACGTTAGTCGACCACCGCCACGGCGTTGATCTCGACCAGGCAGCGCGCATCGGTGGCGAGCCGTACCACCTGCACTGTCGTGGTTGCCGGCTTGGCGTCGCGGAAATACTCCCCCCAGACCCGATTGAGCGCGTCCTGGTCGGTGAGATCGGTGACGAAGCGATCCGCGGTGACAACGTCGGCGAAGCCCGCTCCCACAGCCGCGAGCCCGCGCTTGAGATTCTCAAGCGCGGCGCGTGCTTGTCCCTCCATGTCCGCCGGCATGGAATCGAATTCCTCCGGCCGGTGGGGATGGTGATGGTAGACCGGCGCGGCCGTGACCCCTGCAAGATAAACCGTCGTTCCGCCTTTGACCTTGATCGCCGGCGCATAAGGCATCCACATGTCCGGTGCATCGGGCCAGTGGACGTGCTCGATCATCTTCGCCATGCCGCGCGCCTCCTACTCCCTTGCAGTCTGCGCCAAGCCCTTCTTGATCTCGAGAAAATCCCGCCATGCCAGCCGCTTCTGCAGGGGCTGGCGGAGCAGATAGGCAGGATGCAGTGTTGCCAGCGCCCGGATCTCGCGTGCGCCGGTCCGATGCGTGAACCAGCGCCCGCGGATTTTGAGGATGCCGTCGCGCACTTTGAGCAGCGTCTGTGCGGAGGGTGCACCGAGGCACACCAAAATATCCGGAGCGACGAGCTCGATCTGCCGCAGGATGAACGGCAGGCAGATTGCCGATTCCTGCGGCGTTGGCGTGCGGTTGCCCGGCGGCCGCCATGGGACGATGTTGGCGATGTAGACGGATCTGCGATCGAGCGCGATCGAGCCCATCATGCGGTCGAGCAGCTTGCCCGAGCGCCCCACAAACGGCAGCCCGGCTAGATCCTCATCGCGACCCGGAGCTTCGCCCACGAACATGACTCGTCCTCGCGGATTGCCATCCCCAAACACAAGCTGGGTTGCGGTGGCCCGCAGTGCGCAGCCCTCGAAGCGTCCCAGGATGGCGCGCAGCTCTTCGAGCGTTGCGGCGCCCGCTGCCGCGTTCCGGGCTGCCAGCTCCGCCGCTTCGGGAGAAGGCGGCGGCGCCAGGCTTACCCGTGCTTTAAGCTCGCGAGCTTGCGGCGAAGCTGCGCGCGGCAGGGATGGGTTCTGCCGTTGGGGCACGCTGATGGCGACCGCCTCAGTCCCCTGCGCGGTTTCGATCTTCACCTCGGGGTTTTCGCTCAGTCGGTTGACTGGGTGCTCGTTGAGGAGAGCATCAACGCCTGCATCCTGATAAAAGGAGAGGAGCGTTGCGATCTCACGGTTATGGTCGCCGGTCATGGCGGCAGCATGCCTTCTCTCGCCCGGCATGGGAAGCGCTCGCGACCGATCCGCTCTCTTCCTGTTCGTAGGGGCGGGTCCCCAAAAACGCAAAGCGTTTTTGGGGTGCCCCCCACCGCCTCGCCCTTTTCGGCGCGCGCCGGTGCAGACAGCAGGGCGACGCAGTGCGTCGCCCCTACGAAGTCCTTACCTGTAGGGGCGGGTTTCAAACCCGCCCCTACAGGGCCATGATGTGCAAGAGGTGGAAGTTGGCTCGGCGCAGCGTCAAGCATCGAGGTTCTTATGAGTACTGAGGGGTTGCCTGCCCGTGAGGCGATGGACTTCGACGTGGTGATCGTCGGAGCGGGACCGTCCGGGCTCGCGGCCGCGATTCGATTGAAGCAACTCTTGCCCGACGCCGCTGTCGTGGTCGTGGAGAAAGGTTCCGAAGTGGGGGCCCACATCCTTTCCGGTGCGGTCATTGATCCGATCGGTATCGACCAGCTGATTCCGGATTGGCGCAATGACGATGCGCCGATCAAAACCAAGGTGAGCGATGACCGTTTCTACTGGCTTTCGGCGAGCCGCGCGGTGCGTCTGCCCGGCTTCATGATGCCGCCGCTCATGAGCAACCGCGGCAACTACGTGGTGTCCCTCGGCAGCGTGTGCCGTTGGCTCGCGACCCGGGCGGAAGCGCTCGGCGTCGAAATCTATCCCGGCTTTGCCGCCGCCGAGGTGCTTCTTGATGCCAATGGAGCGGTTGCAGGCATTGCCACGGGCGATATGGGTGTCGCGCGCGACGGCCGTCCCAAGGAGAGCTTCACGCGCGGCATGGAGTTGCGCGCCAAGTACACTCTTCTCGCCGAAGGCGCGCGCGGCAATCTCAGCAAGACAGTCATGCAGCGATTCGGCTTGGATGAGGGCCGCCAGCCGCAAAAATTTGGGCTTGGGCTCAAGGAGCTGTGGCAGATCGCCCCCGCGCAGCATCACCCGGGCCTGGTCCAGCACACATTCGGCTGGCCTTTGGACGATGCAACCGGCGGAGGCTCGTTCCTCTATCATTACGATGATGCCCTCGTTTCTGTCGGGTTCGTGGTCCATCTCAACTACGCCAATCCGTACCTTTCGCCCTTCGAGGAATTCCAGCGGTTCAAGACTCACCCGCTGGTGCGCAGCACTTTGGAAGGGGGAAAGCGTCTCGGCTACGGCGCCCGCGCTCTCACCGAGGGAGGCTGGCAATCCGTCCCCAAGCTGGCCTTCCCCGGAGGGGCGCTCCTGGGCTGTGCGGCCGGGTTTATGAATGTCCCCCGCATCAAGGGCAGCCATAACGCCATTCTGTCGGGCTTGTTGGCGGCCGAGCATACGGCGCAAGCCCTCAAAGCAGGGCGCGCGAACGATGAGCTGACCGGCTATGACGCCGCTTGGCGCTCATCCGCCATCGGGCGCGATCTGTGGAAGGTTCGCAATGCCAAGCCCCTATGGTCTCGGCTGGGAACTTTGCGTGGGGTAGCGCTCGCGGGCATGGATATGTGGACCAACAGTGCCGGGTTCTCCCTGTTCGGGACGCTCGCGCACGGTAAGCCGGATTTTGCGACGTTAAAGCCGGCAGCCGCGTTTGCGCCCATCGTCTATCCCAAGCCGGATGGCAAGCTCACCTTCGACCGTCTCTCCTCGGTGTTCGTGTCCAACACCAATCACGAGGAGGATCAGCCGGTGCATCTTAAGGTCGCGGATCCCGTTCTGCAGAGGACCTCCGAGCATGACCGGTACGCAGGGCCTTCGGCACGGTATTGCCCGGCGGGTGTGTACGAGTGGCTCGAGGAGGGTGGGCAGCCCCGCTACGTGATCAACGCGCAGAACTGCGTCCATTGCAAAACATGCGACATCAAGGATCCGAATCAGAACATCACCTGGGTTCCGCCGGAGGGAGGTGGCGGCCCAAACTATCCGAACATGTGAATTGGAGCGTCACGATACTGCCGTTATCCCAGCCTTGAAAGGCAATGGACATATCCATTCAGGGCCGTTATTGCGGAGCCTGGGCCGACGGGCCATACCGGCCATACCCATGAATGCGGCCGCGCGAAGGGTGTTCGTCCGCAACGGAGTCGACAAACCGTGATCCTGCAGCATTTGAGGCGTGCGGCTGGTGCCGCGGCTGCCCTCGCCCTTACCTGGGCGGGAACCCTGAACGCTCAGGCCGAGGCACCAGCAAATCTCGCTCATACCTCCACGTCCGGCAACTATCTCGCTGCCCGACACGCAGGCGGTGAGCGCGATGCCGCTGCTGCTGCCGCCTACTATCGGGCCGCCCTGCGCGGAGATCCCCACAACAACGAGCTCCTCGGGCGCACTTTCCTGTCAGTGCTCGCAAACGGAGAGCTGGACGATGGCGTGAAGCTGGCGGAGCGGGTTCTGCAGGTCGACAAGAATGACAAGGTGGCCCGACTCGTGCTCGGTGTGCGTGCGCTCAAGCAGAAGCAGTATCCGGCAGCACGAAGGGAACTTGCACAATCAATTCGCGGCCCGGTCACCGATCTCGTGGCAGCCCTGCTCTCCGCATGGAGCTTGGCTAGTCCGTCCGAAGCCAAGCTTGCGACCGATACTATCGACAAGCTCGCGAGCGCCGACGGGTATGCCACGTTCAAGGATTTGCACGCGGGGTTGATCCTTGATCTGGTCGGTCAGAAGAAGGAGGCCGCCAAGCGCTATGAGCGTGCGTACAAGAACGATCCTGCGGCGCTGCGTGTGGTCCAGAGCTACGGCAGCTTCCTCTCCCGTCAGGGCAACACCGAGGAGGCGCTAAACGTATTTGCCAAGTTTGACGAGGCGTTGCCCCGCCATCCTCTGATCGTCGAGGCGGTGAGCGAGATCAAGGCGGGAAAGAAGCTTCCCCTGCTGGTCGACAGTCCACAGGCTGGCGCCGCCGAGGCGCTCTATGGTCTTGGTGCTGCGCTCGGGCGACGTGGTGGCGAGGATCTTGGTCTCATTTACCTGCAGCTGGCACTCTACCTCGCGCCATCGCATCCGCTCGCGCTTTTGTCGTTGGCTGATCTCTATGAGGCGATGAAAAAGCCTGAGCTCGCGAACAAAATCTATGAACGGGTGCTGCCGAGCTCGCCGTTGCAGCGCAATGCGCAGATCCAGCTGGCGATGAACCTCGACACGCTCGATCATACGGATGAGGCCAAGGCTCATTTGGAAAAGCTGATCGCCGCCAATCCGGGCGACGTCGAGGCGATCATGGCGCTTGGAAATGTGCTGCGCGGACGCAAGCAGTTTGCCGAATGCGCCGATATCTACTCGAAGGCCGTTTCCACGATCACAAAAGAGGAAAAACCGAATTGGGTTCTCTATTATTTCCGTGGCATCTGTTATGAGCGCTCCAAGCAGTGGTCAAAGGCGGAAGCCGATCTGAGGAAGTCGCTGGAGCTCTACCCTGAGCAACCCTTGGTGCTGAATTATCTCGGCTATTCCTGGATCGACCAGGGAGTAAATCTCGACGATGGAATGAACATGATCAAGCGCGCTGTCGAGCAGCGCGCCGATGACGGCTATATCGTGGATTCGCTCGGGTGGGCCTATTACCGCCTGGGCAATATCGATGAAGCGGTCAAGCAGCTGGAGCGCGCTGTCGAGCTCAAGCCGGAAGACCCCACCATCAACGATCATCTCGGCGATGCCTATTGGCGGGCGGGTCGGGTTCTGGAGGCCCGGTTCCAATGGTCGCATGCGCGCGACCTCAAGCCCGAGCCGGAGGATTTGTCGAAAATCGAGACCAAGCTGAAAGTCGGTCTTTCCGAGGACACATCCTCGGGCCCGGACGCCGAGCACAGGAAAGTGGAGAAGGTCGGCCCCGGCGGCGGGTGATTGGGTGTTCTGCGATGAGGTTGAACTCGTCATGGCCGGGCTTGTCCCGGCCATCCACGTCTTGGCCTGTCACACAAGACGTGGATGCCCGCGCCAAGCGCGGGCATGACGGAGGTAATCGGAAAACGCTTTAGTGGTGGCTGCGCGGGTCGAACGGGCGCCAGCCAAGATCAACCTGACGCTCCGCGTCATCGCGCGGCGCCCCGACGGCTATCACGACATCGAAAGCCTGGTCGCTTTCGCCGGCGTTGCGGATCGACTGAGCTTTACGCCTGATCGCATGCTCGCGCTTGCGGTGGGCGGGCCAATGGCGGCCCGGTGCGGCGAGCTTGCGGACAATCTCGTGCTCAAGGCCGCTTACGCGCTCTCCGAGCGTGTGGCGGGTCTCAAGGTCGGCCGTTTCCTGCTTTCGAAACGGCTTCCGGTGGCGGCTGGATTGGGCGGCGGCTCAAGCGACGCGGCGGCCGCATTGCGGCTGCTCGCGCGCGCCAATCACCTTGCACTCGAGGATCCGCGTCTGATCGAGGCGGCGCAGGCGACCGGAGCCGATGTCCCGGTGTGCCTCGACCCGCAAACTCGCGTGATGCGCGGCATTGGGGACGTCCTCTCAGATCGTATTAAGCTGGCGCCGCTCCCTGCGATCCTGGTGAATCCAGGGGTGATGGTCGCAACCGGGGAGGTGTTCAGGGCGCTCGAGCTGAGCAGGCCCGCAGCCAAAGTCGCCGGCTTGCCCATATCGAGTGGGCCTCAGGACACGTGGGTCGGGTGGGGGAGCGGGCTCGCAGCGCTGGTCGCGGGATTGGCGAGCGTGGGCAATGATCTGGAGAAACCGGCGATCCGACTTCGCCCGGTGATCGCAGACGTGCTGCAGGCTTTGGCTACGCTGCCGGGCTGTCGACTGGCGCGCATGTCCGGCTCCGGTGCAAGCTGCTTTGGGCTGTTTGCAACGGCGCGCGAGGCAGGCCTGGCATCGCGCAGGCTGCGCGCGGAGCAGCCGACGTGGTGGATACGCACAACCACCTTGGCTGGTTGATGACTGGCTCAATTGGAGCGGCAGATACAAAACTCGACCGTCTCTTCCAGAGCGGCTTTCATCGTCGAGGCTGGAAACAGCGCGAGCGCATCAGTCGCAATTGCACCGTAGTGCCGGGCGCGTTGGATGGTGTCCTCCAGCGCACGGTGCTTGGTCATCAGACTGACGGCATATTCGAGGTCGGCGTCCGTGGCGTCCGATTGCTCGAGAGTACGCCGCCAGAATGCTCGTTCGTGGTCCGATCCGCGCCGAAAAGAGAGCACGACGGGCAGGGTGATCTTGCCTTCGCGAAAATCGTCGCCGATGTTCTTCCCGAGCTTGGCCGCCTTGCCTCCATAAGCGAGCGCATCATCGACGAGTTGGAATGCGACACCGAGGTTCATGCCGAATGACCGGCAAGCCGCTTGTTCATCTCGTGGCAGCGATGCCAGTACGGGTCCGACCTCGCAAGCCGCCGCGAAGAGCTCCGCCGTCTTGGCCCGGATCACGGCGAGATAATCGTCCTCCGTAGTGGCCGTATTCTTGGCGGCTCCCAGCTGCATCACCTCGCCTTCCGCGATCACCGCGGCAGCTGAGGACAGGATTCCGAGCGCCTTGAGCGAGGACACTTCGACCATCATCTTGAACGCTTGGCCGAGCAGAAAATCGCCGACCAGCACGCTTGCTTCGTTACCCCAGAGCATCCGCGCGGCGAGCTTGCCGCGTCGCATCTGGCTTTCGTCGACCACGTCGTCGTGCAGTAGCGTCGCGGTGTGCATGAACTCGACCGCCGCGGCGAGCTTGACGTGTCCGTCTCCCGCATAACCGGCAAGCTGCGCCATCGCGAGCGTAAGGATCGGGCGCAGGCGCTTGCCGCCGGAAGCGATCAGATGGTTGGCTACCTCTGGTATGAGCGTCACCTGCGATCCCGTGCGCGACAGGATCGTCGTATTGACGCGCTGCATGTCCTCGGCCACGAGGTCGAGCAGCCGGTCCATGGAGGCGGGCGAGCGGCTTTCGAACGGTACGACGACGGGCAAAGGCGGTTGCTCCGGTAGACGGGATGAGGGAGCATAGAACCAGTGAGGCGGCAAGTGCGCCAGGACGCAAAAGTTTGCGAGCTATCGCCTTGAATGAGAGCACCGTGGAGATCGCGCACGGCGGCGGCCCTAAGCTCGCGTCGCACGGTCCACAGGATGACTGGGAAATTTCTCAGCGCGTTGCAGTTCTCGTGCCCTGCTTCAACGAAGAGGCCTCGATCGGCAAAGTGGTGGCCGATTTTCGCGCTACGCTGCCGAGCGCCCTAATCTATGTCTACGACAACAATTCCACGGATCGGACTGTCGAAGAGGCGTGTGCCGCGGGCGCGTTGGTGCGCAATGAGCAGCATCAAGGCAAAGGCAACGTGGTCCGACGTATGTTTTCCGACATTGACGCCGATATTTACGTGCTGGTGGACGGGGATGCCACCTACGATCCTGCGACCGCGCGGACCATGATCGCGAGCCTTTTCGAGGGCGGGCTCGACATGGTCGTGGCAGTGCGGGTGGATCGCGAGCACAACGCCTATCGCCCGGGTCACCGGACCGCAAACCGGGTGCTCACCCGTTTTTTCAGGTCAGCGTTCAGTGCAACCTTTACCGATATTCTCTCCGGCTTCCGCGTGTTCTCCCGCCGGTTCGTGAAGTCATTTCCGGTCCTTTCGCGCGGGTTCGAAATCGAGACCGAGCTCGCCGTGCATGCTCTCGAGCTCGAGCTCCCGGTAGCGGAGGTCTTAAGCCCCTACTACGCGCGTCCGCAAGGTTCGGTCTCGAAGCTGAACACCTGGCGCGATGGGGTGCGCATCCTCTCGACGATCGTGGGGCTCTATCGAGCGGAGCGTCCGCTGATATTCTTCTCGGTGATCGGTATCGCCCTGGCGGCCGTTTCGATCGTGCTCGCGATTCCGATTTTTGTGACGTTTCTCGAGCAAGGCGTCGTGCCGCGGATTCCGACTGCAATCCTGTCCACGGGCCTCATGCTCTTGGCCTTCCTCTCGCTCGTCGCGGGCCTTGTGCTCGATACCGTGACCCGCGGCCGGCGTGAAGCCAAGCTGATCGCCTATTTGCAGCAGAGGGCGCCGGGCGCGCACAGCGAGGGGCGTCGCTAGCTCTTGGAGAAAAGACTTGCGCGAGATCGTCCGAACCAATGACGCAGTGCTGGTTTCCGCCATCCTGGCGCTGTTGGATGCCGCACAAATCCCGCATGTGCTGCTCGACCAGAACATGAGCGTTCTGGAAGGCTCTATCGGCGTCCTGCCGCGCCGGATTCTCGTCGCGGACGATCATGTGGCTGCTGCCCGTCGGCTGCTCGGCGACGCTGGCCTTGGACATGAGCTGCGTCCTGATGAGAGCTGATGCCTGCTTGCAGAGCGAGGATGCAATGCTTGGCGGCAGCCTGCGGCTCCGCCAGTTCAAGCATGGCCATCGCTTCGGGCACGACACGATCTTGCTCGCAGCCGCATGCCCGGGACGGGCGGGCGAGCAGGCGGTCGATCTTGGCGCCGGTGTGGGTGCTGCGGGGCTCGCACTCGCCGTTCGGGTCGAGGGCATTAGTGTTACCTTGGTTGAAGCGGATCCGCGTCTTGCGGCACTCGCGCGCAAGAACGCCGAGCACAACGGATTGGCCGCACGGATCGACGTAGCAAACCTGGATGTCACTGCGTCCGCGCGCGTCTTTGCAGCTGCGGGCCTTGCGCCCGAATCTCAGATGCGCGTTCTGATGAATCCCCCTTTCAATGATCCCCTGCGGCAAAGGGCATCACCTGACGAAAGACGCCGATCTGCCCATATGGGTCCTCGCGGTACGCTTGCTGCGTGGGTCCGCACCGCCGGGAGACTTCTGCGTCCGTCTGGAACTCTCACCTTGATCTGGCGTGCACAGGGGCTTGCCGAAGTGCTGGAGGCACTTGCTCCTGCGTTCGGCGCTGCGAGCGTCCTGCCGATCCATTCCAAGGCAGGACGAGCGGCCCTCCGGGTGCTCGTGCGCGCCAGCAAAGGAAGCCGCGCGCCGTTGAGCCTCCTCCCTGGGTTCTTCCTCAATGACGCTGCGGGCCGGCCCACGCGAGAGGCCGAAGCCGTTTTGCGCGGAAGTGCAACCCTGCCGTTGGCGGAGATGTGATGTCGTGGCTGTAGGGCCGTCAGCTTGGTTTAGCCATCGAGCCGGCTCCTTCCGGCTCGCTGGTGTACGACACTCGTCCTGGGGCTCTTGTGCCGCGGCGCGTACATAGCCAAGATCGGCCGATCGAGAGTGCCCGGTTTCAACGCATGCCGGCAAACCTTAACGATTCCAGATCTGGGAGGAACCGCATGATTGTCAGCCCCAAGCTTGACCGCCGCTCCATGCTCAAGGGTGCCGCCGCTGTCGGCGTTCTGCCGATTGCGTCACCGTTCATCATAAGCGCGCGGGGAGAGAGCCCGGTGCGGATCGGGATGGTGGACCCGCTCACTGGGGTTTACGCAGCGCCGGCGGGGAACGAAGTGATCGGCGCCAAGCTCGCGCTCGAGCAGATGAATGCCAAGGGCGGCATCCTGGGCCGACCAGCAGAGTTGCTCGTCGAGGATTCCGCCAACGACGTCGGCACCGGTGTGCAGAAGACGCGCAAGTTGATCGAGCGCGACCAGGTGAACTTCATCATCGGCGACGTGAACTCGGGCATCGCGCAGGCAATCGCACAGGTGACGAACGAGAAAAAGGTGCTGCACATCGTGTCCGGGGGACATACGGACACCATCACCGGCAGCGACTGCAAATGGAATGTTTATCGCGTCTGCAACACCACCCGCATGGAGGCCAATTCGGTTTCCGATCTGCTGTTCAACAAGTACGGCAAGAAGTGGCATTTCATCACGCCCGACTACGCGTTCGGTCACACGCTGCAGAAAGCCTGCCTGGCCAATCTGCAGAAGCTCGGCGGCACCATGACGGGAAACGAGCTGACCCCGCTCGGCACCACCGACTTCTCCGCCTATCTCATCAAGGCTCGTGCCGCCAATCCCGACGTGTTGATTCTGCTGGTGCAGGGGTCGGACATGATCAACTGCCTCAAGCAGATCGTGCAGTTCGGCATCAACAAGCAGATTCATGTTGCCGGAACGCAGCAGGAGCTGGAATCCCTCGAAGGCTTGCCGCCGGAGGCGCGGATCGGCATCTGGATGTTCGAATGGTATTGGAAGCAGCCGGGCGTTCCGTCTGTCGACAAGTTCGTTGCCGACATCCGCAAGGTGAATGGCGGCAAAGTCCCCACCGCGCGGCACTGGTTCGGCTATACCTCGGCGATGACGTTTGCGCTCGTGGCAAATCAGGAAAAGAGCATCGACTCGATCAAGCTTGCGAAAGCGCTGGGCGATTTCGAGCTGCCGCCGGATGTCAAGCTGCAACCCAACAAGTGCTATTACCGCGCGGGCGATCATCAGCTGATGACATCGGCCTTCGTGGGTTCGGCGCAATCGAGCGGGAAAGACGATCCGGAGGATCTGTTCCAGGTCGATCAGGTGGTAGCCGGGGACAAGACGGCGCCCCCGGTCGCGGACACCGGCTGCAAGCTGACGATGCCGAGCTGATTCACCGCGCGTTCCGGTGAAATGTATTCAGGACCTGCGGCAGACTTCCACATCGCACATGGTTCGGCCGCAAGGCAGAAGCGCCATGCCTCCCCCTGTAAGGGGTCGGGTGGGGGTCTGCGACCCGGAGCTCCCATTGGCTGATCGTTGCGGCCGCGAGTCGACCCCCACCCGGCTCCCCCCGACCAAATCGGGGGTCGCCGACATCCCCCTTTCAGGGGGAGGTATTGCGGGGAGGGGAATGCGCCCACAATGACGCAGCTTCTCTTCTTCAACATCACGAATGGTCTGATCATCGGCGCCTTCTACGTGCTCATGGCGCTCGGCCTGTCGCTCATCCTTAATCTCAGCAATGTCATCAACTTCGCCCATGGCGGATTTCTCGTCATCGGCGGGTACATTGCCTATACCATCACGCCATACGTGGGCTTCTGGGGCGCGCTCCTGATCGCGCCGCCGCTCACGGCGCTCATTGGTCTCGTGGTCGAACGGGTGCTGATCCGGCCGCTCTACGGCCGCGACCCTCTCTACAGCCTCCTGCTCACCTTCGGCCTCGCCTTTATCATCGAGGACGGCACGCGATTCCTCTGGGGAGCACAGGGAAAGCCGGTGACCATCCCGGCCGTGCTGGCGCAGCCCTTGAGCAGCGATTTCTTCTTCATCACCGGCTATCGCCTGTTCATGGTCGTGATGGTGGTGATCTCCGTGACATTGTTGTTCCTGCTGCTGCGGTATACGCGGCTGGGCATCCGCATCCGCGCCGGAACGCTCGACCTGGAGACGGTGGCGGCTTTGGGCATCAACGTGCGCATGCTGCGCTCGCTCAATTTTGCCATGGGCATATTCCTCGCCGGGCTCAGCGGCGTGCTGGCGGCAGGCCAGCTCGGTCTCGAACCGACCATGGGCACGGGCCTCCTCATGCCGAGCTTCATCGCCATCATCGTCGGCGGGGTCGGCAGTCTCACCGGCACGCTGCTGGGCGGATTGCTGATCGGGGTCGCCTCGGGAGTTACCGCGGTATTCCTGCCCGCCGCGAGCGAAGCGATCATATACGTGATCATGGCTGTGGTGCTTCTCATCCGACCGCGCGGCTTGCTCGGCGAGGAAGGCATGCTGACGTGAGAGGAGAGGGGGACGCGCGCAAGCTGATCGCGCTCGCCGCCATCTGGGCGGCGCTTCTGCTCGCACCGTTCTGGATGGTGCCGCTCGGCGGCTACACGGCGCTGGGCACGCGCGTGCTCGTGCTCGGGCTGGCGGCGATGTCGGTGAATTTTCTGCTGGGCTTTACCGGCGTCCTCTCGTTCGGCCATGCCGCTTATTTCGGGCTCGGCGCCTATGGCGCCGGGTTTGCGCTCAAGTTTCTGGCGCCGAGCACGCCGCTGTCCCTGCTCTGCGGCATGCTGCTCGGCGGCATTGCCGGCGCTCTCCTGGGCGTGCTGCTCGTGCGCCGGCGCGGCGTCTATTTCGCCATGGTCACGATCGCGTTCGGACAGGTGTTTTATTACATCGCGTTCCAATGGAGCTCGGTGACCGGGGGCGACGACGGTTTGCGCGGCTTCTCCCGCCAGCCGATCGATCTCGGCCTCTTCTCCATCGATATCCTTTCGAGCGCCAATGCGTTCTATTATTTTGTCCTGCTTTGCTTTGCCGCCGCCGTGACCGTCATGGCATTCATCCTGCGGTCGCCGTTCGGGCGCACCATGATTGCCATCCGCGAGAACGAACGCCGGGCGCGTTTCCTCGGCATCCCGGTCGAGCGGCACATCTGGATCGCCTTCACGCTCTCCTGCTTCTTCATGGGATTGGCCGGCGCGCTTTACGCGCTGGTCAACAACTTCGCCGACCCGCGCGGGCTGCACTACAGCCAGTCCGGCGATTTCGTCATGATGGCGGTGATGGGCGGCATGCGCAATTTCTGGGGCCCGCTGCTGGGGGCTGCCGTGTTCGTGGTGCTGCAGGATTATCTCTCCAGCATCACCATCAACTGGATGTCCTTCCTTGGCATGTTGTTCGTCGCGGTTGTGCTGTTCTTCCCGCGCGGCCTGTTGGGTTTCATTCGGCAGACTGCAAAATGACCGTCCTCGAAGTCAGGAATGTCAGCAAGCGCTTCGGCAGCCTCGCCGCGGTGCGCAATATCTCGCTCTCGGTGCCCAAGGGCGAGCTGCGCGCGATCATCGGACCGAATGGCGCCGGCAAGACCACCTTCTTCAATCTGATCAGCGGCTTTTTCCGGCCGACCGCGGGAACGATCCTGTTTGACGGCCGCGACGTCACCGCGCTGCCCGCGCATCAGCGCGTGACCCTGGGGATGGCCCGCACCTTCCAGATCACGGAGATTTTTCCCGAGCTCAGCGTGTTCGAGAATGTGCGGATCGGCACCGAGGTCGCGGGCGGCTATCGCCTGCGTGCGTGGATGGGTCGCGCCGAGCGCGACGGCATAGAACGCCGAGTGACGGAGACGCTCAGGCTCACCGGACTGGAATCCAAGGCTCACCGCCTTGTCGGGGAGCTCGCGCATGGCGATCAGCGCGCCGCCGAGATTGCGATGGCGTTGGCGCTCGAGCCGCATCTCCTCCTGCTTGACGAGCCGACCGCCGGGATGGGCGACCAGGAGACCTACGAGATTACTCAACTCATTCGCCGCCTGCATCGCGATGGCAAGCTCACCATCGTGCTGATCGAGCACGACATGCGGGTCGTTTTCCACCTCGCCGATCGGATCACCGTGCTCGACCAGGGCAGTTTGCTCGCCGATGGCACCCCGCAGGAGATCGCCGCCAATGAAGCGGTGCAGGCAGCCTACCTGGGCAGGGCCGCATGACCGCCGCGCTGACTGCCGAAGGTCTTCAGACCTACTACGGCAAGAGCCACATCCTTCAAGGTGTCGGGCTCGACGTCGCCGAGGGCAAGATCACCGCGCTCCTCGGCCGCAACGGAGCGGGTAAGACGACCACCTTGCGCAGCCTTATGGGGCTTACTCCGCCGCGCCAGGGCCGGGTCACGATCTTCGGTGTCGAGACCACCCATTGGCCCACGTTTCGCATCGCCGCGTTGGGTGTCGGTTATGTTCCCGAGGGACGGCGCATCTTCGCCAATCTCAGCGTCGAAGAGAACCTGAAAGTACCGCTGCAGCGTGAGGGCCCCTGGGTCGCCGAACGCGTCTACAAGCTTTTCCCGCGGCTTGCCGAGCGCAAGCTCAACCGTGGGCGCCAGCTTTCCGGCGGAGAGCAGGAGATGCTCTCGATCGGCCGCGCCCTGCTGCTCAACCCCAAGCTGCTCATCCTCGATGAGCCGTCGCAGGGGCTGGCCCCGCTGATCGTGCGCGAGGTCTTTCACATTGTCGCGCAAATGCGCAGCGAAGGGATTTCGGTCCTCCTGGTCGAGCAGAATGCCAGGATGAGTCTGGAGATTGCCGACCACGCCTACGTGCTCGATGACGGCAGCATCGTCTATTCCGGTCCGGCGGCCGAGCTCGCCGCCGACGAGGCGCGGGTGCAGGCGCTCGCCGGCGCCAGTGCTGAGGAATGGACGCACGCTTGAGACTGTCAAGCGTCCGCAGGCTGATTTAAGCGTGGGCTCGATGCGAAGATGTGAAGCAGCTCACACCAGGCAGACTGGCGCGTTCACAGTTTCAGCCTGAGGCGTAGAAATTGCCAATCAAGTGTTTGGACACCCAGAGGGGCGGCGTGTTCAGAAATGACCGGAGTGTCCTGCGACTTGAGGATTAAGTGAGCGCTCGAATGCAATGTGGAATAAAGGCGGCGTTGCGCGATCTAGTCCGGAAGCTGGTTTTGGCTTCGTCCCGAGGAGAATGACGATGTTGACCAAGGTCACACTCGCTTTCGCATTGGCAATTGCTGCCATAAGCGCCCTACCGGCATCTATTGGAAGCTCGCTTGCGCAGTCCAACCCAAACCTGGATTGCAGCTCCTATCGTGGGGCGAGCATGTGTTAGTAGCGCGGCCCCTATGGCGACGGCAAAGAATTCGGTTGGCCCCCGCCCACCATCGGTGGACGCCGTCCGCGCGCATCAACGCCCCAAACTGTCAGAGCGCTCAAGAGAACAGCCAAGCCCCAACGCGCCTGCGATCAACGCTCGCTTGCGCCGACGCTTTAACTCGGAGTGCTTGGGGAAAGTATCCGCGCGCGTAGCAGTCGGTCCTTCGCCCGCGGATCCTCTCCCAGCTCTGCCGGTTGGCCCCGGCTTGCGTTGGTTGCGTGTCAACGTTGATTTCTTGGCGATGGCGCTAGTGGGGATAGCTATGGGCCGAGGGCGGTACGGACCTCAGCGAGCGCCTCCTCGCAGGCGCTCTGATTGCCCGCGAGATCTGCCTCGTGCGCACGCGCCATCCCTGCCGCGATGGCTGTGGTCACCTCTTTGGAAAGTTCCCAAAGCTTGCTTTCCGCTGCAGCAATCGATCCCGGCGTCGGTTGCCGGCTGAGAAGCGCCCCTGGACTTTCAGGCGCGGCCGGCCCGGTAGCGGCATTGGCTGCGAGCTTGGCATCGATCTGCGCCTGCACCTGCGTGATCTGCTGGGTGCAAGGCCCGGCGGCGCTCGCGGTTGCTGATAGCGCGAGTGCCGCAACGGTGGGCACGAGCAATCGCAGAATGATCACTCTAATGCTGCGCACGCATTGCCTGCGCATATGCCGCGTTCAGCGCTTTACTGCGTTCTTCCGCTAACTCGAGGAACTCCGGGGCAAGTCCTGACACCCGATCAGGATGGCATTGTTGTATCTTCCGTCGGTAGTTGTGGACGATTTCCTCTTTGGTTGCGCTCGGTGCGACTTCAAGAATTCTCCACCATTCTGTCAGAGATTGTACGGCGGCCCCCCGCTCACGGTCTTGGTGACACCGCCTTTCAGCCTCGCGCTCTTCCTCTACTTGCTCTCGTTGCCGCTCCGCTTCTCTTCGTAGCTCCGCTAGGCGCTGACGTTCGGCCTCCTGTGCCTTGCGTTGGCGTTCTTCGAGTTTCTGCCGCTCCTGTTCGCGCTGCTTTTCGGATTGCCGCTCCCTCGAGGTCGCGCCTTTTCTATGAAGTCTCCGATGCTCCATCCAAATCACGGGCCCGAACACCAACGCCCCTGCGTTTACACTCATCCAAACAAAATGTTTGGTGTCCATCGCAAATAGGCTAAACGCATAGAAGCAGACTACGTCGACGAGAACGATAGCCAACCCGATAGCCGGCCAGTGCCCCCCAGGCACTTTCCATGCGCCCTTTCGGCCAATGTGGATATCACCTATTGAGGCCGATGGCATAAAAGCTCCACTTGCCACTCTGGGATGCAATCCCAGGTCCTTAATCCCCCGTGGGCTATCGCGGCCCGCCCTATAAGGCATCCGAGCACGGCCAACGGGCGACATTAAGACTTAAGGCGGCGACCATTCCCGGCGGCCTCAAATAGCGTTAAGTGTAGGGCCAGCCAGCGTCTATGGTGCCTTGGACGGGTGCGGCGCTGCGCCAGATCATTACCAGGGTAACTTGGTACCTCAGCGTCCGGGCGCAAAGCTCCTATACTCCTCGTGCCCGGGTGGCGCTTCTGCGTGTGGTTTCGGGTGCGAGTAATGCGTTGTATTGCCTGTGGCGCTGAGTTGATCCTGACGAAGGTGGTCCCGGACCATACAGTGGCTATACGTGGTGTCGAGCACCATACGTTCATCTGCTCTGGATGCCATGTTACAGAGAGTCGGGTAGTGTTCATCAAAGATGGTCGTGAGGCTGATAGCCCACCGATGCCCACGCAGGCAGGCCGAGGGATCAAGCGCACGCCAACGGTGCAGGATGAGCAGGTCGCCCCTATGGGTCTGTTCGGCCGCGTGATGGCGCGAATACGCGGGCATTAACCATTCCCGCGGTCCTAAGCATGAACATGATCTTGCGCATACCCGCTGGCTGATCCGCCCCAATTGTATATCCTGCAATCCGGCGCTGGCTGGCACGGAACCGGATGCAATTCGAACAATCGACACGCCGCGATTTCATCACGCTTCTCGGCAGCGCGGCAGCCGCCTGGCCGCTTCGGGCGCGCGCGCAGCAGCCCGAGCGCATGCGACGCATCGGGGTGCTCTCGAATCTTGGTGCTGACGACGCCGAAGGACAGAGTCGCAATGCTGCGTTTGAGCAAGTGTTGCAGGAACTGGGCTGGGCCATCGGACGCACCCTCCAGATCGACTACCGCTGGAGCAACGGCGATGCGGATCGTCTTCGCATCCATGCGGCCGAGCTGATCGCTCTCGCACCCGACGCGGTGGTGACCACTTCCGGGGTTTCGATACCGCCGTTGCTGGAGGCGAGCCACAGCGTGCCCATCGTGTTTGCGCAGACCATCGATCCGGTCGGCCTCGGAGTCGTTGAAAGTCTGTCCCGACCAGGGGGAAACATCACTGGCTTCACTCAGTTCGAATACGGGATCACGGCGAAATGGATGGAGTTGCTCAAGCAGCTTGCGCCTGCCGCTGCGCGGGCGGCCGTCCTTCGCGATCCATTTGACCCTGCTGGAGTAGGACAGTGGGCGGCAATGCAATCGGTGGCACCGGTGTTCGCGGTCGAGTTGAGCGTGGTCAATGTTCGTGACACCAACGCGATCCAAAATGGCATCATGAAAATTGCGGGTTCTCCGAATTCCGGCTTGCTCGTGACGGCGTCCTCACCAGCGGCGGTCCATCGTGATTTGATATTAACGCTTGCTGCCCGGTACCGACTGCCGGCGGTGTACCCCTACCGTTACTTTGTCGCAGCGGGAGGCCTCGCCTGTTATGGGCCTGATACCATCGACCAATACCGCCGCGCCGCCGGATATATCGATCGCATTCTCCGGGGAGAGAAGCCGGCCGACCTCCCGGTGCAGGCACCGACGAAGTACGAGCTGGTGATCAACCTCAAGATGGCGAAGGCGATCGGCATCGAACTGCCGCCAATGCTGCTTGCTCGCGCCGACGCGGTGATCGAATGAGCTGTTGTTGTTTGTTGCGGTGAGGCACACCGCCAATAGTCGCACGTCAAATCGACTCACCATCGCCACACTATAAGGTTTCCGACGATGGGGTGAAAAAAGACTTGCTGCGATTCAATCAGCGGACTCGTCGAGTGGGATCGTAAACTGAAACACCGCCCCCAGCCCATCATTTCCGGTTGCCCATAATCGCCCGCCATGCTCTTCTATGATGTATCGGCAGATCGATAGCCCCATACCCATGCCGTCTAACTTTGTCGTGTAGAACGGCTCGAATATACGGTTGAGGTTCTCCGGCTTTAGCCCCGGCCCGGTATCCCGCACCGCCACCATTACATGTTCAGAATTGGTTTCTTTCGTGGTGCTGATATCCAGCTCGCGACTACCTCGATCGACATTGTTCATTGCTTCTATGGCGTTCAGGATCAAGTTGAGAATCACCTGTTGTAATTGGACGCGGTCACCCCGAATGCGAGCCATGTTTTTTTCCAACTGCGTTTTGATCACGACACTATCCTTTGTCGCCTCGCTGTGAATCAACGAAATAACCTCACGTATCGCATCATTTATATCCACCGTGTCAGCTCGTGGCGCGCTTTTCTTAACGAGCCCGTGAATTCGCTCGATGACGGCGGTGGCTCTGTTGCCATCTTTCATCATCAGCTCAACAGACTGTCTTGCCTCATCAAGTTCGGGTGGGTCTTTGGCGAGCCATCGCAAACTCGTATTGCCGCTTATCATCAATGCCGCAAGCGGTTGCTTGAGTTCATGAGCGATGGAGGCCGCCAGTTGCCCCATCGTTGTGACTCGATGGACGTGTGCCAAGGCCGTCTGCAACTCGCGAAGCTGACGCTCTCGACGGGTAGCCTCCAGGGCAATCGTGGCCTGCGCGGCGAAGTCAGTCACCATTTCAATTTCTTTTTCTGTGAAAGGCAGCACCTGTGTCCTGGAAACAGTGATGGCTCCGATCGCCGTGTCGCTGCTCAGCATCGGCACAATCAGCATTGTTCGGATTCCCCCTAACTTGACGAGATCCACTACGGCAGGAATCTTGAGATAGTCCTTTTCTACCGCCAAATCGGGGATGTGGACGGGCGACTTGCTTGCAGCCATTTGAGCGAGAGGGCCGTGTGGTATATTGAAGATCGGCTGCCTCCACCGCTCAGCCGCACTGCTGGGATAGCTTACTTCAGCTACCAGCCTGAAGCTCTCTGCCTCGGCTAGACGTAAATTCCCGTAATTGGCGCGGCAAAGACGGGTGGCACTCTGGATAATGGTGTCGAATATCGGCTGCAATTCGTGGGGCGAGTTGGAAATGGCGCGCAGCACTTCTGAAACCGCCGCTCGCTGCTCTTCCAGTTCCGAACTCGAAAAAGGGTGCTGGGAATGTTTAGCGGGGCGGGCACTCCGACTTCTTCGGGGTGGCTTCATATCGCGTTCCCGAGCAGTAGCTTTCCTGTCACTGGCCCCCTTGGCAACAATACTACGATCCGGCGGATACAGTCGCAACAGACGGATTCGCTGCTCAACACAGAGGATCAGTGCCTAGTCTAGGGCGCGGACTCATTCACGCGCAGCCATAGTCTGATTGATGCAAGCTGGATGAAGGCGAGGTAATTTGCCGCGAGCTTGTCATACCGCGCCGAGCACGTCACCTGAAGCCATCCTGATGGGACGTGGACAGCGGCGCGACCACGGGCCGGGCTCGAATCTCCCGGATCACGAGATCGGAAATGCTCATGTGCATCATCCTCTTTATCGTTGGTGGCGGATCGTCGCGGCGCGGTCGTAGGCATCGATCCGTCAGCCATAACGTAGTCGGACGAAAGCTGGCTGGCCGACGGGCATCCAATCTGCGCTAACGTCCGGTCGACTTCATCCTTGAGCAAGCGAAGGACGTGGTCGACGCCGGCTTCACCAGCCGCCGCCAGACCATACAGGCTTGCGCGCCCTAGCAGCACGGCGTTCGCGCCGAGCGCCAACGCTTTCACGATGTCGGTGCCGCGGCGATAGCCACTATCGATCAGGATCGGCGCCGAGATCCGCGCCCGGCTCTCCGCGAGGACATCGAGCGGCGACACAGCTGCGTCGAGCTGGCGACCTCCATGGTTGGAAAGGATCACCCCATCGGCGCCGGCCGCGATGCAACGCTCAGCGTCGTCGGGACCCAGGATGCCCTTCACCAACAGCTTGCGCGGCCAGAGTTTGCGCAGCCAGCTGAAGTCGTCCCAGCTGAAGCTGGCATCCATCTGCCGGCTCATCACGGCGGCCTGGATTTCGACATCCGAGGAATCGGCGGTCACGAAATTCCCCAGCTGAGGCATGCCATTGAGCATGAAGCCGAGCGACCACCGAGGATGCGTCACGCCGTCATAGATCAGCCCGGGCGTATAATGCATGGGCAGGCTGAAGTCGTTGCGCAGATCGCGTTCGCGGTTGCCGTTCACGCCGACATCGGTCGTGAGCACGAGAGTGGAGTAGCCAGCTGCGTCCGCGCGACGGACCATCTGCTCCGCGAGCTTGCGCTGAACGATGTAGAGCTGGAACCAGAGGTCGCCGTTGGATGCGGCTGCCACATCCTCGATCGAGGCATTCGAGGCAGTCGACAGCACGAAGGGAATGCTGGCCCTCTCGGCCGCACGGGCGAGCAAAATGTCGCCCTTCGGCCAAAGCGCGCCGTTCAGGCCGGTGGGCCCGATCATGAAGGGGGCAGCCTGATGTCGCCCAAACAGTTCGATGCCGGTGTCGCGCTTGCTGACGTCGACGAGACGGCGCGGCATCAACCGGTAGCGCTCGAAGACCTCATGATTGTGCTTCAAGCTCGTTTCATCGTCGGCGCCGCCTTCGAGATAATCGAAGACGATCTTGGGCAGACGCCTTTGGGCGAGGATACGGTAGTCTTCGACGTTGACAGGTTTCGCGGACATGGCGAGCTCCGTCAGAATCCCTCAGCGAGGGTGGGCACCTCGATCAGGGTTGGGGCTTGCGAGCCGAGCGCAGCTGTCAGCGCCTGCTTGAGGTCGTCGGCCGTGGCGGCGCGCACGCCCTCCACGCCATAGCCCTTGGCCAGCGAGAGGAAGTCGATACCCGGCACGTCGAGCCCAGGCACGGCGTCGACTTTCAGCACCTCCGCGAACCAGCGCAGCGCACCATAGGTGTCGTTCTTCAAGATCAGGAACACCACCGGGATCTTGTAGCGGGCGGCAGTCCAAAGCGCGGTGATGCTGTAATTGGCCGACCCATCGCCGGTGACGGCGATGACGCGTCGCGAGGGCTCGGCGAGCTGTACGCCCAGCGCCGCCGACATGGCGAAGCCAAGACCGCCAGCCGCTCCGAAATAGTAGCTACCGGGTTCCTGCATAGGCAGTCGGCGCCACAGGAAGT
>Ga0070712_100000057_pt1 | contig 56727 bp, 55 predicted proteins | sample LARL81metaG_FD_71396 | JGI IMG/M metagenome (GOLD analysis project Ga0070712, IMG submission 71396) | Corn, switchgrass and miscanthus rhizosphere microbial communities from Kellogg Biological Station, Michigan, USA - LAR L8-1 metaG | ecosystem: Host-associated > Plants > Roots > Rhizosphere ...
CCGGGTTCGCTGGCACACCAGGAGCTTCCCGTCTTTTACGATGAGGCCCGCGACTACGCGCTTCATGGCTTGGTCACGCTGGCAGCTTGTATCGCGCTGGTTACCGGATCGACACAACTGGTGAAGGTGAAGGCGAATGCGGCGACACCGGTCGTACAACGAAGTTCCAGTTCGTGCGAGCCAAACTCGTGATTGTCCAATAGAAAATACATGCGGGCCGAATCGGCAATCACGTAGCTTTCTTCATCGCCTTTCGCGCCGGGACGAAAACACGTATCGCGTGTTGCCTGTTTCCGCGTCAGAGGCTTACCGTCTTGCAAAATGACCACTTCCGCCTTCGTGGCATGTGGGCTGGCCATTACCAAGTTTACGGCGGATGCTTCGTATTTCAATCGCAAAGTGTGCGGCCCGTCTTCAACCGCTTCAAAATATTCCGCGGTCGATGCCCATCGTCCGTTGGCATAGAAAAAGTTCTCCTCAGCTTGTCCTGTGAAAGCATAGTCGGCAATTTGGTCTTCTTTGAAACCGCCTTCGTTGCCGATGCGCCCCCGTCGGTTTCCGAGATAAAGTTCGCCGGACGCGCGGTAACACACGGCGCCCGCGTGATCCTCTTCCCGCAATGGTTCCATTAGGGCTGGCAACTCCAGATTCGGATCAATCTCATGCAGAAGCTCTTGAATGACCTGCTCACATTCGCCGTAACCGCCTTCCCCGAAGTGACCGAAGCGCAGATATCCTTCCTTGTCGAGCAGGTATTTAGTTGGCCAATAGCGATTGGCAAAAGCTTTCCAGATTTCGCGATTACTGTCGATTACGATGGGGTGGCTGAGTCCGAATTCCCGGATCCCACGTTCCACATTCGACTCGTATTGCGCGAAAGTAAATTCAGGCGTGTGCACTCCGATTACAGTCAAGCCTTTGTCACGGTAACGCTCGTGCCATGCCTGTACATAAGGCAACGTGCGGATGCAGTTCACACACGTGTAATCCCAGAAATCGACCAGCACGACGCGACCGCGCAGTTGCCGGAAGCTGAGTGGACTTGAGTTCAGCCATACCCGGCCAATCTCGGGCGCGCGCACTTTGCCCTTTTCAACTCTCATCGCGTGAGTGTCATTCTTTGACCGTTAGTGATCGGAGGTTTCCAACTTTTTGCCAACGAGCAGAGCGCAGTGTTGTACCAGTTCCTGATGTTCTGGCGTGAAAGCCGCTGCGAAGTGGCTGTCGATATCCAGCTCGCCTACAACTTCGCCGTGTGCAAAAACAGGCACGACGATCTCCGACTTGGTTTCAAGCGAGCAAGCCAGGTAACGGGGATCTTTGCTGACGTCGTCCACCACGACTGTCTGTCCACTCGATGCAGCGGCGCCACAAATGCCTTGATTGAGCGGAATGCGTGTGTGCGGCGTCATTGCTCCCTCGAATGCCCCCAGAACAAGCATCGGCGGCTCCGCACCGGGTTCCAACAAGTAGAAACCCACCCAGTTATATTTCAGCATGCGCTCATGCAGCAGCCGGACCATCGCTTGCATCAACTCCTGTGCGGTTGGGACTGCTTCAGCCAGCGCAGTAAGTTCATTGCGGATCTCTTCGATTCGGCGGGCTACGGGCATAGGAGGATATTAACTCAGCCCTTCGGATTCTTATCCACGAACACCGGAACGCCAGTAATCTGCCGGATTCCTTTCGTGCATGGAAACAGTTCCGGATGGATCGCAAAGGCTAGCGCCGCTAAACCTTGCAGCAACGTGGGTGCGGGAGTGTTGAGCAACTCGTCCGCAATACAGAAGACTCGGCCAGAGAGTGCTGCCGCGGTGCTGAGCCAACCTCGGTCGGCAACGATCTTTTCCAGCGGGACCCGATCGCCCGCCCCGCACCAAGCGGCGATGATCACCTCGGGATCAAACTCGAGAACCTCCTCGGCCGTTGTTTGAGCGCCCGGTGCGCTCAGAACCACGCCTCCCGCAGCATCAATCAATTCGGCGACCCATGGCTGCGATGCAATCAGCGGTTTGCCCCATTCCTCACACCATACCCTTGGCCGCTCACATGTGCTCACACCAGCCCGAACATTAGCAATGCTGCGTTGCATCGCCGCTATCACCTCTTCACCCCGATCGGACGCTCCCACCGTGCCCGCGATCGTCGCTATGTCGGTGTAGATATCCGCTAGCTTCTTCGGAGCCAAGCCTAAGAATCGCGCTCCCGCCCGCAAGATCTCAGTGACCGCTTTCTCCTGGTAGGGAACCGCTGCGATCACGAGATCTGGCTTAGCGGCTACGATCTGCTCGGTACTAGCAGTCCACGAATCCGCGAGAATCAAGCGCGAGCCATCCGCCACTTGGGGGACAACGTCCGCGCAGTAGCGCGTGCAGGCCACTACACTCCCAAGCGCTCCCAAAGCATCGAGAATCACCGTCGCACTAGGCTGAAGGCAAGCAATGCGACGCACTGTGTGGAAGGACGACATACTCACGACCGAATTTGCCCCAGAGCCGTCGATAGCGCGTCCAGAGCCAATTGCGCGGCATGTGTCGACGCTTGTGGCAAACCACCCACCGCCGCAATCACTGTCTCGCGACTCAAAGACCGGGTCTCTTCCAATGTTTTTCCGGAAACCAATTCTGTTAGAGCCGAGGCGCACGCCATTGAGGGCACGCATCCTTTGGCCTTGAATCGAATCTCCGCAATTCGGCCGGAATGGATTTTCATCGTCAGGCGCAGTACGTCGCCGCAGGCTGGATTTTCAATTTCGGCGACGGCATCCGCAGCGGCGACTTCGCCGGGGTTTCGCGGATTTTCAAAGTGATCGAGCAACTGCGCCGAGTACATACTCAAATTGTAAATGGGCAGCGCTTCGTCAACCGGCATTCTCACCGGGAGACGCTGTCACGGATCCGTTGTTGACGACCCCGTCTATATGCGTTTCGGGAAAATAGATCGTCCATCGCTTCTGGCGGGCGACCGCTTCAAGGTCAGGATTGGGATTAACCGCGAACGCGTGGCGCGCGATTGCAAGCATATCCGTATCCCAGCGGGAATTGCCAAATGCGGCGTCGATCTCTTTCTTGACGATTTCACGCAACGCCTTCGGTTTCCCCGGGCCGGATGGAATGCGGACAATCCGGTCCGAGACTACTCCATCCTCAAGTTCGACCTTTGCCGCCAGGATGCGGCTTTCAGCGATGCCAAAGCTCTTCATGCCAGCGCGAATCACCCACTCGTTCGATGAGGAGACAGCCCAAATGTCGCAGCCGTCCTCGTGCAATCGGCTGACTAGTTCCCGCATCTCCGAGAAAATATGTCCGGGAAAAGAGTGCTCCATAAAATCCCCGGCGGCCTTCATCATCACGGCGTCACTCATCCCTCGGTGCATGGTGACCATTTCGCCGCACATCTCTTCTTCACTCACCCTGCCGGCTTTGTACTCGACATAGCGCGCGCGCATCGCATCTCCGATTGCCCCTGAGACGACGCCCTGCTTGATTTCCCAGTCGAAGAATCTTTCTCCCGCGTCGCCTGACCACAGCGTTCCATCGCAATCGAAGGCAGCCACCCGCGGCTTCAACCGCAGAACGGCTTCAACGAATTCCAGTTGCGTGGGAGTTAACGTTTGCGTCCGAGATGTTTCCATGCCTCTCGACAATAACGTGGAGATCGAGGAATGGGCAACCTGCCGCGAGGGCAAAACTTCCGGCTACGACTCGGTCCGGGTTAGCAAAGCGGTATAGTCGTCGGGGGTATTGATATTCAAGGCCACAAACGGGTCATCCACTGCCACATACTGGACGTGTTCTTGATAGCGATGCTCAAGGTCGCGCGCGCTGGCGGTTGCGGGGGCCTGCAGAAAAACTTCAATCAATTCGCGCCCTACCAGATACGGATGTCCATGCTTTCCCGAAGCCTCTGGCACAACTGCCCAGATACCCTGTGGCGCAGATTCAAACGCCTCCCGCAGACGCTGTACGGTTACTGAAGCAATTGGTGGCCGATCGACAAGGGTTATCACAGCCGCATCGCGACCTCGATTCAGCACTTCGCGCAACCCGACTTGCAGGGAACTGAATTGTCCGCGGCTTGGGTCGGGATTGTGCACCACCGTTGCACCGTTTGCGTACGCAATCGGCGCCAGTTCCGTCTCGTTTCTCCCCACGACTACCACGACGAAATCTGTTGCTGGCGTCAGCGATCGAATCGCTGCAGATAGAAATGTGTTGTGTGAAGCTGCTTGCCCGGCGACCTGTGGCGGCCAGGGAAGCAAGGCTTTGTCAGTCCCCATGCGCGAGGATTCCCCGGCGGCCAGAATGACTCCGGCAAAACTGGGCGAGCGGGACATGTGCGGACGATAGCAGAAAGCCCGGGGAAAGTCAGTGAGCGCGGATACTCACAGGTTGGTTTCGTCTTCTTCCAGCACCTCGGCCACTGGGCCCGGTGGGGCTTCTTCCCGAGCACCCTTAAACCAACTCAGGTGCGGCAGCGCCGAACCGGCATGCCGCCGATTCGCGATAAGCTCGGCCGCAATTGCAACAGCGATCTCCTCTGGCGTAATCGCGCCGATGTCCAGCCCTACGGGGGCGTGCACTCGATCAAAAAGGTGTGCGGGTAACCCCTCCTTCTGGAGTGTTTTGAAGATTTCAATCACCTTGCGCTTCGAACCGATCATTCCCACGTAACGCGCGCGCGTCTGCACAGCCCAGCGCAAAATCCGCATATCGTCTCGATGCCCGCGCGTGACAATGACGATGTAAGAAGATTCGTTTGGATCGACCTTCTTCGTGGCCTCTTCGAAATCAAGGGCGAGCACTTCGCGAGCAGCAGGAAACCGCTCTTTGGTCGCGTACGAAGAACGATCGTCGACAACCGAAACGTCAAATCCTGCGCCTGCTGCGGCCTGGCAAAGGCTTAATGCTACGTGGCCTGCACCGAAAACATAAAGTAATGCTGGAGGTAACACAGGCTCCACAAATACTTCCAGCGTCCCCCCACAAACAAGTCCTGTGTCGTATTTCGGATCCTGATTCAAGTCGAACTTTAAGGTTCGCGGCTTTTCCGATTCCATCACCTCACGGGCCGCCTGCCAGACATCGGCCTCCACGCATCCGCCGCCGATCGTACCCACAATCGAACCGTCGTCCCGCACCAGCATTTTCGCGGTTTTGAACGACGGAATGGACCCGCGCACGTTGACAATCGTAGCCACGGCCCCCCGGCGTCCCCCGCGCCGCAGTTCGACGATTTCTTCGTAAATGTCCATTCAGTCGTGATTATTGGGTCTTTCTCCAGCGTAAGTCAAATCTCCGAGAAGCCCGAGCCTAGGTCATTTCCGTGCTTCGACGGCCGCATTCCAATATGCCTGGTGCCCGATGTAGTCATCGTCCGCCAGATTCGCAATGATCAGTCGCTTGAGTTGCAACGGATCCACGCTCGAGCTTTGCATCTTGTAGGCGATGCTCCCATCCGGACGAATCAGCAACGTATAGGGCACCGCCGCGTTCCAGTCAGGATCAAACGCCGCCAGTTCCGCATAGATGTCGGTCGAACCGAGAATCAGGTTTGTACTCGTGGCATGTTCGGCTGTCAGCACCTTCTCCACTCCAGCCTTTTCGTCGGGATAATTGATGCTCACAGTGACGAGGTCAAAGGCTCGGTGACCATACATCCGGAACATGGTTTCGAAGTCGGGCAATTCCTTCCGGCAGGGGCCGCACCATGTGGCCCAAAAATCCACAAGCAATAACTTGCCTGTAGAATTTTTGCGCAAGAATTTAAGGTCTTCGGCACTCGCCAATTTAAGTTTCACCGGCTGCTTTTCAATCTCCGCCGTCTCCTGGCGGCGCCCTTCCTCCTTATAAATCCACTTGGTCGAGCAGCCCACCGAAGGAGTCTTCGCCGTCGGCACTGGTTTTCCTGCCAACACTGCGTCCAGAGCGAGGCGGGCATCCTGCTTTGTGACTAGCGGCTCACGCGGATTGTTATCCACTCGCCCTTCGTATCGAAGCTTGCGATCGGCGCCGAAAATAAAAATGTGCGGCGTGGCAGTTGGACCATACATCCGCGAAATCTTCTGAGTCTCGCCATCGTAGAGATATGGAAAGTTGAAATGCCGGTACTCGGCACGAATCTTCATCTCCTCCGGCGAGTCGCCCACGTCGGTATAGCCCATTTCATCAAGCCGTACGGCATTGGGATTGTTCGGCTCGATCGCAACCACCGCTACCCCACGATTCTTGTAATCTTCGGCGATCTTCTTGATTCGAGATTCATAGAGTTGAGCGGTCGGGCAGTGATTGCAAATGAAGGCAATCATCAGAACTTTCGCCCCCGAGTACTCCTGCAAGCAATGCGTCTGGCCATCAATCCCTGGGAGACAGAAATCGGGAGCCACCGACCCGATGACGAGGGTGGGCGGTCCGTGTCCTTCTTCGCTGTCCTGAGAGTGTCCGAACGAAGCGAGCAGTGCGAGAACAGTGAAACACGCCAGAAACAACCGACGCCCAAAAGTGCGCGAATTCGGATCAGGGTGAGTAGGAAGCAAAGACGTACGTCGCAGGCAGTGCATGATCGGCCTCGCATCGCATTCTACTGCGGAATTTGCGTGACCTTTCACCGCAAGGGCTGCCGTCGTTGTGGTAGGTTGAACAGTCCTCGATTTCCACTGGAGGAGAAAGCCCGCATGAAGGCCGTCCGCATTCATCAATTCGGTGGACCCGACGTCTTAACCTACGAAGATATCCCCGATCCGCAGCCGCGAAAAGACCAAGTTCTCGTGCGGGTTAAGGCTTGCTCGCTCAACCATCTCGACGTGTGGGTTCGCAACGGACTACCCGGGGTCAAACTTCCTCACATCTTAGGCAGCGACATCGCTGGCGAGATCGTCGAGATTGGCGAATACATCACTGGATTCAAAGTCGGTCAGCGTGTCCTGGTCGCACCCATGCATTTTTGCGGACATTGCACGAAGTGCCTGGCAGGAGTGCAAAATCAGTGTCGCGAGTTTACAGTCCTCGGCAATGCGGTCGATGGCGGAAACTGCGAGCTGATCGCCGTGCCCGGCGCCAGTGTGATCCCTATTCCCGACACCTTCGATCTCAATCAAGCGGCCAGCGTCCCACTGGTCTTTGTGACCGCGTGGCATATGTTGGTGGGTCTTGCCGCCCTGCGCCCGGGCCAGACCGTACTCGTACTCGGAGCCAGTTCCGGCGTGGGTATTGCTGCCATCCAGATTGCTAAGCTATTTCACTGCCGGGTCATTACCACCGCCGGCAACGAAGCGAAGCTCGAAAAGGGACGCGCACTCGGGGCTGATTACGGCATCAACCATTACAAGCAGAAGATTTCCGAGGAGGTCCGCAAGATCACGAGCAAAGAAGGTGTCGACATCGTAATCGAACACGTCGGCCTGGCGACGTGGGATGAGAGTTTGCGATCTCTCAAGAGTGGAGGCAAGGTGGTAACCTGCGGTGCGACGACCGGACCTGCGGTAGGACTCGATTTGCGCCACCTCTTCGCGCGTCAGTTAACTCTGCTCGGTTCTTATATGGGCACAATGGCGGAATTGCATGAGGTTCTGGGCCACATCTTCGCCGGTCGCCTGAAGCCCGTGGTCGACCGAACGTTCCCGCTGGCGGAACTTCGAGCAGCTCATGAATATTTAGAAAAGAGCCAGATGTTCGGCAAAATCATCATCACCCTTTAGGGATCTTGTGCCCTCTGTGCTCTCTGTGTCCCGCTGTGGTTTAGAATGTTTTCATGGCCCGCGAACTAAACTTCGGACCCTACATCGACGTCGAAAACGGCACCAAGACCGTGAAGGACCTAACCTTCGGCAATCCCACTCCCGAAGGAGTGGTGCTGACAACGCTGGACTCCGCCGTCAACTGGATGCGCAAGAGCTCCATCTGGCCCATGACATTCGGTCTGGCCTGCTGCGCCATTGAAATGATGTCCATGGGCGCGTCGCGCTTCGATATCGCGCGCTTTGGCGCCGAAGTATTTCGCCCATCGCCCCGGCAGAGCGACCTGATGATCATCGCCGGGCGTGTGTCCAACAAAATGGCGCCCGTCATTCGCCAACTCTGGGAACAGATGCCTGAGCCCAAGTGGGTCATGTCCATGGGTGCATGTGCAACTTCCGGTGGCGTTTTCCAGAACTACGCCCTGGTACAGAGTGTCAATCAGGTCATCCCCGTGGACGTGTACGTGCCGGGATGTCCCCCGCGCCCCGAGCAGTTGATCTACGCCATCACTTTGTTGCAGGAAAAAATCCAGAAGGAACGCGGTACGATCAGGAAGGCTTTAAACCTCGGATAGCCGCTGGGGACCTTGCCCCCAGTTTGCAATTTTAGCGGCCTTCCACCCCTCCAAACGGCGTTATAATGACCGCAAGTCGCCCTGGGGTGGTTTATGGAACGTCTTCGCTTCGCGTTCTTCGTTTTGTTTTCCGCACTGATTTCTACGATCCCTGCGCAATCTCAAAACTCCAGCTTAACTCCGCCGCAAGATCCACCCGCGACTCCGCCGTCGAGTACCCCGGCCCTGCAGTCCACGACGCCTGCGCCGCCCATTCCTGCCAATGCTCCACGCATGTCGAAGCAGACTCGCCTCGAGATCATCCGTGACTTTGAGACCCAGATTGTTTACGCGCGCACCTTTTTCCCGATGGGAGCAACGGGGATCAAGCTGAGGGATGGCGTTGCCACCCCGAGCGGTCCCGCACTGCAACAGGCTCTCGCTATCTGGGGTCCGGCAGTGAAACCTGGCGATCCTGCTCACCTCTCGTACGTCCAGATCAAGGACGACCATATCCATTTCGACATCAACGGTGGGCCGGTTCATCGCAAGAAATGGTACGAACATATCCAAGTGCAGGGCGCAAACGGCACCACCGCCCAGATGGGTCCGAACGAGGCCCCGCAAAACCCTCACGGAACTTATCTCGACGTCTACTTCGACAAATATGTCCCCGAAATGACGGCGCGACAGTTGCGCGATTTGCTCTTACCCGTGCTCGACTTCAATGCCAGAAATAAAGAGGAGGCTTACCTCGACACCGTGCCTCCCAAGGTCAAGACGGCGATCCTGGCTCACCAGGTGTTGGTGGGAATGAATAGCGAGATGGTGGTGCACTCCCGAGGCAAGGCGCCGAAGAAAGTACGAGAAAAAGATGGGGAGACGGAATACGAGGAGTGGATCTACGGCGAACCTCCCCAGGATGTGGACTTTGTCCGGATCGTCGGCGACGAAGTGATCCGGGTTGAAACCATGCGGGTCGGCGGCCAGAAGATTGTTCGCACTGAAAAAGAAGTAATCCTCGAGAAGCCCGACAAAGATACTGAGGCGAAGCAGGAGGACCGACCACCCAATGCTCCTAGCCTGCGCCGTCCCGGTGAAGATTCTGAAAACGCGCCAAAGCCCTCCGACGGAATTTCGCCGGTTCCGGTCGCCCCTCCGGTCGACAATCCCGGGCCCGGACAACAAACTCCCCAGCAGGGTCCCGGTGACACAGTCAATGGCCACAAGTAATCGCCGCTAGATAGTCCAGTTGTTTCGCAGGCCGGAAGGCTCTTCCTGCTGGCGCGGAACGCTTCTCGGATCGTCCAATCCGTTATCATCTCCGCAGCGCGGAGGCACTTCGAATGCGGATCCTCATCCTGGGCGGCGCCGGTTTAATGTCTGCTGGGACGGCGCGCGACCTGCTATCCAACTTATCGAAAGGCATCACAAGTATTGTTTCCGCGGATTCCAACCTAGAGCGTCTGACATCACTGAAGCAATCGTTATCCGACCCGCGCTTCCAGACCCGCGTCTTCGACGTGAACGACCGAGCGGCTCTCCATTCGCTCTTGGCGGACTGCGATCTGTGCATCAACGGCGTCCCGACCTTCGCTGGTCTTCAGATGCACATCTTTCAGGCTTGCCTCGAGGCGAAGCGTCCTTACGTTGATTACGGAGGCATGGGTATCTACACTGTACGCCAGAAGGCCGAACACGACCGGTGGAAGAACATGGGGGCGACCGCAATCATCGGCCTCGGGTCCGATCCCGGACTCTCCAACATCATCTGCCGCGCCGTTGCGGACCGGTTGGACCGCATCGATCGCATCAATCTTTACTGGGCGGCTACCAAGATCGGCCCGGAGAGTCCGGTTCTCGTTCCCCCGTATAGCATTTCCACCGTTCTGGCGGAATATGCCAATCCCAGCCAGCAGTTTCTCGACGCCAAGCTACGGGAAGTCCCCGCGCAAGCCGGAGCCGAAACCATCGACTTGCCCCAGCCTTGGGGACGCACCACCTTCATTCACTCTCAACATTCCGAGCCACTCACCGTGCCGTTTTCCCAAGGCATCGCCGAAAAGGGAATTCGTGAGTTCACCTGGAAGCTCTCTCTACCCTCACGAGATCACGAGGCATGGATTGGCCTGGTCAAAGCGGGATTCGGAGCCACAGACGAGCCAGTCACGGTGAAAGGAGTTTCAGTCCGTCCCCTCGACGTGTTGCAGGCCGTAATCGACAGAAACATCGCAAAAAATCGCAGCCGAATCCCAGCGGAGGAAAGTCACGAAATTCATTTCGCCATTGGCCACGGAACACGCGAAGGCAAAGCCTGCCGAGTGACATGCCGTGTCATCGGCCATCCCGATCCGCTCTACGAAGGCTACGCTGATGCCGGTACTTCGATGAACATGTCGATTGGGGTCCAACAAATCCTCACCCGACCATTACGACCCGGCGTGTGGGCGGCTGAAGAATACTTCCACGCTGACGCGTTCTTTGCCGAACTCCGCAAACGCCACTTTTCCATCGAGATCGAGACCAACACCGTCGAAAGCGTCTGAGATGCTAGGCATGCGAGGTAGTGAGCCTCACTGCCCGGTCGAAGGCCTTGTCACTTGGAAAGCGACCGCCGCTTCCACATCCGCAAACGAAAACGCCAGCGACACGTTGGAATATTCTTTTCCGTCAACCTCGACATACGGATACACGAAATAGTTCAGCGGTTTGCCCTCCTGCGGAGGATTCAACCGCAGGTCGCGTCCCATGCTGAATTGCACCCGGTTCACATCGTGCGACCCGAAGAAGTAATCCCTCTTTTCCGGATGCTTCCACGCTTCGGAGATATCGACTGGAACCCATCCCTTGCCATCGACGTAAAAATCAGACCAGCAGTGGTAGCCCGCGATCTCAGCGGAATGCTTGTCTGGAGGCAGTGGAAATCCGATTTCGAAGCGTGCCGGAATGCCCTGCGATCGCGCCATCGCGATAAACAAAGAATGAAAGTCTGTGCAGTTCCCCTTCTTGGCGTCGCAAGCATAGAGCACGTCGCCGTGTCCCCAGCCGGTGCCGGTCTTGTCGTACTTCATGGTCGTGAACACGTAGTCGTAAATCGCCCGCGCCTTGTCTAGCGGCGTGGTTTTGCCCTCGGTCACTTTGCTTGCGAGATCCGCGGGAAGGCCCGTGATGGGGACGAGCGCATCCGGTTGAAGGTCTTGTACCTTTTCTTTAGTTGTCAAAGAGGCGTTGACGGGGTGCGCGCTGGGGTTCAGCGCAATCCGTTCCCGGCGAACGATATCGTATTCGACGTCGAAATGCAGTTCGGGCTGAGTCGCGCTGTGGCTCTCAGCGTAGTAGACCTCGTTGCCATATTTCGCTTCGCGCGTTTTCCTCACCGGCAGGTCTCCTCCGGCCGAAACGACCTTTACTTCCTGAAATGCATCCGATTGCGCCGCCGGAATCCAAATGCGGACCTTCTTGCCTGCGGACAGATTCTTGACGGTAAAGGCGTAGTGAAAGGTGAAATGCCGCGCATCCTGGGCGGCAGAGACCACAACAAAAGTGACAAGCAGACACGATAGAACAGAGATCTTACGTAGCATAGGCGGCTTCCTTTGTATCTCAACTGAGAACTAGAACTGGTTGGAAACGACACACGGGCGTCTTAGAGGGAACGCCGTCAAGTGAAGCCGCGCTTCGGGATGCGCATGGGAGAAAGATGCCTCAAGCGAATTTCGCGATGCTGAATTTTTGCACGATAGCCCTTCCGCTCTATTTCTGCTCCTCCGCCGTTGAGTTCAACACAATCGTTAACGGACTGGGATGGTCAGGCTTAAGGTAGCGATTCACCAGAAACTGCTTTCCGTCCGGGCTGACGTCATAGGTGAAAATATCAGTAGACGAAACAAAGGTGCGTCCTCGCACTTGGAAAAGTGCAATCGGCGTTCCACTGGAAAAAGTTCCTTCCGTTGTAATGGGCGCCGCCATCATCATTCCCGACTGTCCGATATAGAAAAGTTCTTTGCCATCGTGCCGCCAGCGTGGCTCGTTACCTCCACCGCGAGAGATCTGCCACTTTCCGGCGCCGGCCGGAAACGTAGTGACATAGGTTTCCCACTCTCCGGATTCATTCGACGCGTAGGCTGCCCACTTTCCATCCGGAGATATTTGGCCATTCGATTCGGATCCCTGGCTCGTCAGGAAGGGAACGGGTGTTCCACCCGCGGCAGGTATAAGAACGAGGCCCTTGATCCGATTCCCCGTGGGCTCCGGGAAGAACATCGTGCAGAGGATCTGCTTGTCATCCAGCGCCCAGGAATTGGGCAGGGTGTCCGCCGATATTTCCGCGGTGAACAAAGTCTTGTCCCGCTCCAGGCCCGAAGCCGCCTTTGACATCAGCTTGATTTGTTCTCCTACCGAACGGTAGGCGATCGTCTTTCCATCGCGTGACCACACGCCCACCACCTGTTCGTGGCTGCCGAACGTGAATCGAGTGTTGGAGGCACCTTGCAAGCTTTCCAGCCAGACATCCACGCTGGCGGCCTTCGAATCGGCAATGTCTACGGCCACACTCTTGCCATCAGGGGAGATAATAGGATTCGACAATGTGCCGGATTCCCCCACTCGACCGACTTCTTTGCCCGATCGGTCCACCCAGGTCAGGGCCGACAAGGTGGTCTGATTACCGCTCGAGTAGATTAAGTTTCCGTTGATCGCCGCGGAAAAGTCAGCCCAGATGATCGAAGGTTGAAATCCCACGGATCCTGCGACCACATGCGATTCTGCTGAAACCGTTCCTTTCGACATGTCGAACGCCGAGGTCACCAATTGCCGTTTGTCGTTAGCGTAGAAGATCTGTCCCTGCGCGACCCCGGCATTGGAGTGCGCCAGTAAGACCAAATTCTTCTCTTTGCTACCAAGGGATCCCTTGTAGATACCCGTCGTCCGGTCGTCGCTGCGGTTCAGGAAGTTCCCAGCCCAGAATATGAAGTGGTCACCATCCGGCAGGAATATCGGCCAGCGGTGCGATTGCTCATCCCCGCCTATGGTCGTCAGGGGCGCCGCATTTCTGCCGTCCGCATCAATACGCCAAAGCCCTCCCTGGGGCTCGGGAGCATAAACAATCACGTTTTTCGATCCCCATGAGCCACCGCGGGCCAGACCTGCCCTGAACAGCGTCTGGGGCGACCCACCAGAGGCGGCCACCTTCATGAGCTTGCCCTTGGCGAAGAATCCTACATAACTATCATCAGGAGACCAGAAGGGAAAAGTTACCCCTTCCGTTCCGGGTAACTCGATCGCGTTCGGCGACCCAACGCGCTGGACGAAAAGGGTTGGTGCGCCGGTGTTGTCGTCCGGCGACACGAAAGCCAGCATCTGGCCGTCCGCCGAAAGAGCAACCTGGCTGGCTTCGCCCGGCACCGGCAGCGCAAACTGCATGCGATGAGCCGCCGGAATTCCTCGCAAGACGAGCCATGCGAGAGCAGAAACACTGAACAGAGCAACTGCCGCCGCAACCCAGAGCCACGGCCGCATGCTGCGAGACTCAGCCTTCGCTGCGACTGCTCCACTCGCATCCGTACCCGAGAGCGCGCCCAACGCAAACGCCAGGTCTTGTGCGGATTGAAATCTCTGTTCGGGCCTCTTCTCCAGGCAGCGCCGCACGATTCGGTCCAGCGCCGGTGAAACCAGCTTCGAACTCTCCACCAGTTCCGGTGGTTCCTCTTTGAGGATCGCGGTCATGGTTTCAGCCGCTGTATCGCGGTGAAACGCTCGCTGTCCCGTCATCATTTCAAACAGCACTGCGCCAAACGCAAAGATGTCGGTCCGATGGTCCACAGGTTGCCCCCGCACCTGCTCGGGAGACATGTAGCCGGCGGTGCCCATCACCACTCCTGCCACCGTCGGAGAACTGGTAACCGTCAGCCCTTCGGGCCCGGGTGTTGCCGCGCGAGCCTGCGTCAGCTTTGCCAAGCCGAAATCGAGAATCTTCGACCGTCCGTCTTTGGTGACGAAAAGGTTTTCTGGCTTAAGATCGCGGTGGATAATCCCTTTTTCGTGTGCCGCCGCCAGCCCAGACGCAACCTGCACCGCATAATCTCCAGCTTTCCGCGACGGCAAGGGACCGTTCTTCAACAGGTCGCGCAAGCTTTCGCCTTCCAAAAGCTCAGAAACCAAATAGGGGCTGCCATTCTGTGTGCCGATGTCATACAGTCCCAAAATGTTCGGATGATTCAGCGCGGCTACCGCTCGCGCCTCTTGCTCAAACCGGCGCAAGCGCTCCGGGTCTCGCGCGAACGACTCCGATAGAACCTTGACCGCGACATCGCGCCCCAGGCGGGCGTCACGGGCGCGGTAAACCTCACCCATTCCGCCTACTCCAATCAATGAGACGACTTCGTAAGGCCCCAACTTCGTGCCAGAGTTCAAGGTCATAGGGTGCGAGGATTATACCCGCAGGGTCGAATGCTCCGGGTCGACCCCAACTCATCTAAGTTCTCGTACCAGCTGCGAAAGAAGAGGCTATGTCGCGAAAAGACGCCGTTATACTGGCCAGCCGGACGTTGGCTGTGCTTTTGACTGTATGGGCGCTCAGCGAAGTTTCCTATTTGCCAGAGCGCTTCAATTCGTTTATCTACTACTTGAACCGCCAGCCGACTCCATCCGGATCAGTTGAGTATTGGCATCACTATTACCTCATCCAAATAGGCTTCTTGTGCGCCCGGATCGTGGGCTACGGGTTGATGGCGCGATGGCTCTATAAGGGCGGCCCAGATATCGAAGAACTCTTGTTGCCGATGGAACTTTCCGAACCGAATAACTAGGGCTAGCCCGCAACGACGGCATGGTCGATATCCGATAAAATCACTCAATGCCTGCAGCCATCCATTGCCGCGACCTGCGCAAGACTTACGATGGCAAACTCGAGGCCGTTCGCGGGCTCAACCTCGAAATCCAGACGGGCGAATGTTTCGGCCTGCTCGGCCCCAACGGAGCTGGGAAGACCACCACCATCGAAATCCTGGAAGGGCTGCTGGCGCCTACGTCTGGCGAGGTATCGATCCTTGGCCACACCTGGCACGAGAATGAACGTGAAATGCGTGAGTGGCTGGGCATCTCTCTGCAAGAGACGCGTCTCTCGGAGAAGCTCACGGTTCGCGAGACCATCGAACTGTTCGCCAGCTTTTACCGCCAGCCGCGCTCGTCGGACGAAGTGTTAGAGCAACTGCAACTCACCGAGAAATCCGACTCCTGGGTCGGCAAGCTTTCCGGCGGACAGCGCCAGCGGCTAGCCGTTGCAACCGCTCTGGTCTGCAATCCAAAAATTCTGTTTCTCGATGAGCCCACCACGGGTCTCGATCCCCAAAGCCGCCGCCAACTGTGGGATATCATTCGCGGATTCCAGCGCGACGGCGGCACCGTGTTGCTCACCACCCACTACATGGACGAGGCCGAACGCCTGTGTGATCGCCTGGCCATTGTCGATCATGGTCAGATCATCGCGGAAGGCTCGCCCGCAGATTTGATCGACCGCCTCGGAGGACATCACGTGGTTGAGTTCTCCGTGAGCGGTAACTCCGACGGCGCAGCCCTACAGGCATGGAAGGGATTGCCTAGCGTCGAGTCGGTTCGCGATGACGATGGCATGGTCGCGCTGAACGTAAAGCAGCCGCACCTGACAATCCCGGCACTGCTGGAGACGATTGATCGCCAAGGAAGCCGGTTGCAACACCTGACCACTCGCCAAGCGAGTTTGGAAGATGTGTTTGTGCGTTTGACAGGACGCCATCTGCGCGAAGCATAGGAAGAATAGATGGAGACACGAAAGGTTAACGAATGAATCGAGTGCTGAAGTTTGCAGTCGCGACAATTGTTCTGATTGGAGCCATGGATCTCTTCGCCCGCCCCCAGTCGGATGCCGCCTCCAATTTTGCTCCTCTCGAGCAATGGAAAAGCGCAGTCCTCGCCGGCGACCCTGCCGCACTCAAGGCGTTCTACAGCACCAATCCGCCTGCAGAGATTGAATTGAATCGAGCGAAACACGACGCTGACTCCGATGTCAGTTTCTGGCTGGGCCTCAAGGCTCGCAGCATGAATGTCGAAATCGTCCGCCTCCTGGTTCGCCCCGACAGAGCCAGCATCATTTTCCGCGCAGACGTCGCCTCAGGCTTGCCCAACGCGCAAAGTGTCAGCGTAACCGACGATCAGTACTGGCTGAAACAAGGCGACCAATGGCGTCTCGTCGCGGCCGAAAGGACTGACTCTCCGAAGCTCAAACAGCCCGCGGATATGAAGAAGAATATCTATCCGGCCGACGCGGACGCACATGCGGACATCAAAGAAGCCGAGGAACGAGCCACCCGCGAGAAAAAACGTGTTCTGTTGGTGTTCGGGGCAAACTGGTGCTTCGACTGCCACGTGCTTGATCTTGCGTTCCAGCGGCCAGATCTGTCGCCTATCCTCGCGATGAACTATGAAGTCGTCCACGTCGACCTCGGACCCGACGAGCACAAAAACGCCGATCTCGTAAAACAGTACGACGTCCCCTTGAACAAAGGCATCCCGGCGCTGGCGGTCGCGGAGAGCGATGGCAAACTCGTCGTCAGCCAGAAAAATGGCGAGTTCGAAGACGCACGTGGCCTGGCTCCCGACGCACTCGCGGACTTCCTGAACAAATGGAAACCACAGGCACGATAGTTTGCCAAGGCAATAAGTATGAGCGTTGCACAGGAAATGCCGGTTAGAAGAGCAGACGCGCCGCAAACCCGTCCACCGCGTCCGAACGGGAGGTGGGCTGGCTACAGTCACCTGCTGGCCGCGCGCATGCTCGAACTCAAGCGCGAGCCGGAAGTCGTTTTCTGGGTCTTCGTGTTTCCGCTGCTGCTCGCGCTCGGCCTCGGCATAGCTTTTCGCAATAAGCCCGCGGACGCCGTCCGCGTCGCCATTGTTTCAGGCAGTGAGTCGCACGACGCGCAGTCTCTTCTTTCGCGTTCCCAGCAGCATGACATCTTCAAAATCCAGGTATTGTCGTCTGACGAAGCACAAAAAGGATTCCGTCTAGGCAAATTCGATCTTGTGATCGAGCCCAGCGACAAGGGTGGCCTGCAATACCGCTACGATCCCGCGCGCCCAGATAGCGTTCTCGCGAAGTCGGAGGTCAATGACGCCCTGCAATCCGCCGCCGGCCGCAAGGATGTCGTCGCCACCACAACCGTTTCTTCGTCGGAGCCGGGCTCGCGTTACATCGATTTCCTTATCCCCGGTCTGCTCGGCATGAATCTGATGAACTCCGGCATGTGGGGCATTGGCTTCGCGCTCGTCGACATGCGCCAACGCAAACTCCTCAAGCGCTTCGTTGGAACGCCGATGCGCCGCGGAGATTTCCTGCTGGCCATTATGAGCAGCCGCCTGATCTTGATGGTCATCGAAATCGGCCTGCTGCTGGCCTTCGGCGTCCTCTTCTTTCACATGCGCGTTCTCGGATCCATATTTTCGATCGCACTGCTCGGAGGCCTGGGATCCCTTACCTTCGGCGGCGTCGGTCTCTTGACCGCAAGCCGCGCTCAAAAAATCGAGAGCATCAGCGGCCTGATCAACCTGGTCATGATGCCCATGTGGATTTTCTCAGGCGTGTTTTTTTCGTATGAACGTTTCCCCGCAGCGATTCACCCTTTCATCAAAGCATTGCCGTTGACCGCGTTGAATGACGCACTCCGCGCCAGCATCCTCGAAGGCACCCCACTCCTGCAGCAGTGGCCCCGCCTGCTGATCCTAGCTTTATGGGGTGGAATTTCCTTTGTGCTCGCCCTGAAGTGGTTCCGCTGGACCTAGTTAGAGTCCGGAAGTCATGCAATCCTGGCTAGATTGGGTCGCGTAAGGGCATGCGTCGGGAAGGGCAGAGGCCGTGGAAGAGCAGGGTTCGTGGAAGGGCACGCCTTTCAGGCGTGCCGTGAGGGGTCCAAGAAGAAATAGGGCTTTAGCCCCTGCGGGCGCGACTGCTTCTCCTGGAAAAACGCCTCACCGCCCCGCCTGAACCGCCAACTCCCGTATCTGATTCAGATACCCCACATACACCGGAATCGGAATATCTGGCGAGTCTCCGTCATTCAAAAAATGCTCCAACCGTATCTCCTTCGGAATCGACGTAATCACCTCGCGAAAGCGCGGCATCTGCAGATACTTCACTCGCCAAATCTCCAGCATCAACGAACGGAAATCCTCGCTGATAAAACCCATCCTGCGCTCGCCAAGATAAATCGCGTCAAAGTGCACCTCGGCCAAAGTCGCTCGTATCGGATCGTCTGGCGGAGAAAACAAATTCGCGAGATGAAACAAATCCGCAAGATCCCCCCAAAGCACTTTTTCTTCAAACGCGCTGAAGCGGAACGCAGCCGCGTGTCGTTGCTGCACCAGCCTCGCATGATCTTCGCCTTGTAATCCATGCCGCGACAATTCATCTTGAAACCACTGCAACCGTTCACGCGCCAGGTTGTGACGCAGAAACTCCACGGCGTACGCATTCGGCAAATACAAATTCGGATCATCGTCCAATCGTGCGAGCCACTTGCTCCAATCTTTCTGCTGGAACTCAGTCAGCAACTTCCGTAGTTGGCTCACCGTGACTTTCGGATGATATTTCACCGCTTGCCAGAAATGCTCCGTGGAGTCATAAGTGGCGCCGTAGAGCGTAATGCCTTCTTCAATGGGATACCAGTTCGAAAGCACGCGCGCCGGAATCGACGGGGACGCGCTCCAGCAATTCACCGCATGCTTCCACTTATCCTGCACTTCCAGGAACGCATCGGAATAACCTGGCGGCACCGGCTCCTTTACCCGACCGAGCGCCTCCTGCAATTCTTGCCGAGTATGCGTTACAAGCACTTCCAGAGGCCGCTCGTCCGCCATCGAAATAATCCGGCTCTCGATTCCGCGTCGCAACAATTCGCGTCCCAGGGCCTGCCGTTCGGTATCTCCGAAAGCGCTGCGGTTTTTCCAGCGCCCGGTTTGCGTCTGGATGTACGGGAACAATTCAGCCAGCGACTTGAATTCAATGAAACCATGCACCGCAAAGGTGACGGGATGGCCATCCTTGAACACAACGGTAGAAGGCGTGACGATCGACTGAAGAGGAATAGTTTCCCCGGCCAAAACCTGTGTTATCAGGGCAACAAATACGAGAAGAGCAAACACTCGCACTAAAGATCGCGACAATCCTGGCAGTGGCATGGAACAGGGATCAGAAGGTTCGGCATGTGGCCCCGCGCGCGGTCTTGGGAGAAGTTACGAACGGGACCTTCTGCCTGGTTAAGAAAATAACTGCAGTTAGGATTTGACTAGCTTGGCGGCCTGTTTCCTTACTTTCGCCCAGCGTAATCGTTGCGCATCGGCAATCCGCTTGCGGGCTTCCTTGCTCAAGGTACGACCTGTCTTTTTGAGCGACTTCCCGCCAGCATGGCCGAGTGCATCGAGCGCTTTCCCCACCCGTCCCATCTCTTTTTCTAGACGGGCGTATTCGTTTCGCAGGGAACTCACTACCTTACTCAGATTGGTCATCTATTACCCCCTCATAAGTCAAGGCTAACATGGGAATCTAAAATATAGTGGAAGATTAGAGACAGGGTCGCATCTGTTTTTCCGCTATTTCAATATCAATTCCTGCTTGCGCCGATGAAGCCTACTATTCCACGCTAGTTAGGAACTGCGGAGCCCGCCGCGCCTTGGTGGCCTGCTCAAACGAATATGCGAGTTTAATCAGCGTCGGTTCACTCCATGCCCGCCCAAAAAACGAGATCCCGACCGGCAAGCCCGAAAGAAAACCCGCGGTCACATTGATGTTCGGATATCCCGCGACCGCTGCGGCATTGGAACTTCCTCCCGCCACATGATCTCCGTTCACCAGATCGGTCAGCCATGCCGGCCCTCCCGTGGGCGCCACAATTGCGTCTAGACGATGTTTGTCCATCAATGCGTCGATCCCCTCAGTCCGCGCTAATTGACGATTCTTCGCCAGAGCCTCCACGTACGCCTTCTCCGTCAGTGGCCCTTTACCCTGTGCCTTCACAAATAGATCCTGTCCGAAATACGGCATTTCCTTTTGCCGGTTCCGGTCATTGAACTCGATAATCTCTTGCAGCGTATGCACCGGCGCGCCCGGTCCAAGCCTCGCCAGATAAGCATTCAGGTCGGCTTTCAATTCGTACATAAATACCAGCAGTTCGGTGTCATCAAACTTTCCCAGCGTTTCAATGTCCGCCGGATCGACCAGCGTCGCTCCCTGCCCCTTCATCACGCCTAGAGACTCTTCCATCAGCGAGTCCACCGCATCATTGAATCCAAAGTATTTTCGCGCCACGCCGATCCGTGCGCCCTTCAGCCCATTGGGATCGCAAAATTGTGCATAGTCCGTTTGCGCTTTGCCCGCGCTTGCCGCAGTCGCGGCATCCTCTGGATCGCCGCCGGTGAGCGCTCCCAGCAGAATGACTGCGTCGCGCAAGGTTCGGCACATGGGGCCGGCCCCGTCCTGGCTGTGCGAGATCGGAATGATGCCGCTGCGGCTGACCAGCCCCACGGTTGGCTTGATCCCCACAAGCCCGTTCGACGACGACGGACACACAATCGATCCGTCGGTTTCAGTCCCAATGCCAGCCGCCGCCAGGTTCGCCGAAATCCCCGCGCCTGTTCCGGAACTGGACCCACAAGCATTCCGGTCCAGCGCGTACGGATTTTTCGTCAAACCCCCGCGCCCACTCCATCCGCTCACCGAATGACTGGAGCGGATGTTCGCCCACTCGCTGAGATTGGTTTTCCCGAGAATGACCGCACCCGAGCCTCGCAGTTTCTGCGCGACGAAAGAGTCTTTTGCTGGCTTCGATCCGACCAGGGCCAGCGACCCTGCCGTGGTCATCATGCGATCCGCTGTGTCGATGTTGTCTTTGATCAGTACCGGGATGCCATGCATCGGCCCTCGTGGTCCCTTGGCTTTTCGCTCTTGATCGAGTACGTCCGCAATCGTCAGCGCATCAGGATTCATTTCGATGATCGCGTTGACCGCCGGCCCACGCTTGTCGATCTCATCAATGCGCTCCGAGTATTTCTCTACCAGCGAGCGAGCTGTGAACTTGCCGGACTTCATCCCATCCTGCAACTCCGCAATAGTGATCTCGTCCAATTCGAAAGGCTTGATCGGCGTAGCCGCGCGCGTCGCCGGAGCCAGCACTCGTCCCGCACTCAGCGCCGGGTACAAAGCGGCACTTCCGCTAGTGTTTAAGGCAGCTTGCAGAAACTTGCGGCGTGAGGCGGCAGGGCGGGGAAGCGCAGAATTGGAGGAACGCATAGACTCCCAGGATCGATCGGGATTGAGCTACAGGCCGACTATTTAAACACGAATGGCGACACGAATTCACGCCTCTTGTCGACGGTTGTGAGCCTGTAGAGGGAATGATAAGCTAAGGCAGTTCGCCGGCTTTGAGCGGGAGTAGTTCAGCGGTAGAACGCCAGCTTCCCAAGCTGGATGTCACGGGTTCGATCCCCGTCTCCCGCTCCATTCTTTGACGGTCGATTCACCGGGCGAACAACTCCGGAAAGATATTTCAAACGGAACTAGGCGACGGCTTTTGAGCGCGCGGTCGGAGTATCAGGGTAAGGTGCGTTTGGTGTCTTGCCCAGCATTCTGGACAGGTCCCAGCGCCTTCTTGAGCCGGGTGTTGATCTTGCTCAGTTCCCAAAAAATGAGAAGCAGCAGAATCGAAATCACGAACAACAGGAATAGAACGTTCATGGGTCAGCTCTTTGAGTGATAGGGAATGGTCACCGTTCAGGCATTCTACTACCAGTCTGGCCTGTCAGAGTTAACCAAGTCGATCCAAATTATTAGAAGGGGTCAAAGCCTAAACTGTCGCAAATGCACGCCTGCCATCGAGGACCGTCCGTTTCCGGCGCCTAGTCGGTCGTTTGGAATTCCATGTTCTCGTCCACCGAGAGTTGTGCAGGCGTTCCCGCCAGGTTCTCTCCTGACCGCGTCGCTACGACACGAAAACTATTCGAGCCAAGTTCGACAGCATAACTATAAGGAGGTCTCTGGCGAGCTACGGAAATGTAATTGGTAGAGATCAGATCGTCGAGCGAGGCGTACTTGCCCTCGGTGGCAAAATATCGTCGCTCGGCAGAAGCAATAGTGATCAAATCGCTTTTTACCCCGGTAATGTTGATGGCGCCTTGGGGTGTACTTGCTCCCGCAGGCGCAGACGTACTCTGAATCTGCTTGGAATAGATGTACATACCGACGGCCATCACAATGATCACGCTGAGAAAGCCGAATAGGCGGCTCATGGAACCCTCCCCAGTCACAATTGCACCTTGAAACGCTAACGTTGACAAGTAACCGGAAGACGGTGACCCGCCAACATGGGCAAAAGTCGAGCCCGATCTGAATCGCGCGTGGGCTTGAAAATCCGCATCAATTTGTTAGACTTCGGCTGTTCTGCACCTGCCGTAAGGAGACAGGCAATGACACAGCCTCTTCCACCTCTCGCGCCTCTATGCTCGATTTGCCATAAGCCCGTGGATCTTAAAACGAGCAAGACCGATAGCAAGGGTCAGGCGGTTCACGAGTGGTGCTACTCCGCCCAGCTCGCCCAAGGGAAATCGTCCTCCGATCAAGCGTAAGACACCGATCACCTCGCGAACCTGTCGAATCGACTGACCTATCGTCAAGGCTCCGCGTTCTGCAACGCAGTACCCTGCAAGTCAACTGCGATTCGCAGGAACCTGCGCAGCTTTGTCATCGCCCGAAGATATAATTCCCCGCAGTTGTTTTTCTGGCCCGAAGCGTTCGCTCTGTCGATCTTTCCTCACTCCCCGTGCCGCTTGGTCTTACCGAGGTCCCTCTCGTAGTTTGGTTTACACGATGGATGTTTTTACAGGCTTAATAGACGGCCGTGCGGCCCATTTGCCGGAATGCTTTACAGATTCCGCTGGTCCCACGGCCAAAATCTGAGATTTTTGTCACTCTACCCGCTCTCTCCGTCCACCTTTGCCTCTTATTCGCGGTGCTGCCCCCACCACCCGACGATTCAACGAGGCAGGTCCTCCACCATTCATCTGCCATGGTTACTTCGGTTTAGCCCGAAATGCGAAAACCGTGATTTCGATCACGAAGAAACGTGATGTGGGCCATTTGCCCGAAGGGGGCCTTCGAAGAAGATGACCGTGGAGAAAGGGGCGATGTGACCGCAGAGGCCACATCCCCTCGCCACGACCCGCCTGAAGCAGGCGAGGCAGGGTGAGGCAAGGGAGGTTCCTATGGGCACAATCGAGATTCATGAACCAGAAGTAAAGCAAGTCCAGCAAGGGCAAGCGGCTAGGCGCGCCGCCGGTACGAGCTTGCCCTCTGCGGAATTGATATTAGGGCCACCTCTGCCGCCGCGAGCTATGTTCGCCGATAGCCTGCTCGAGTTTGGCACGCAAAACAAGCGTAAGGCTCTCGCGACGACCAGTTCCTTCGTTTTCAATTGCCTGCTGATTCTGGTCATGTTGGCCGTGCCTCTTATGTTTACCGAGGAACTCCCCAAGGCGCAGTTGTTAACGTTCTTGGTAGCTCCCCCCCCTCCCCCCCCACCACCTCCACCGCCCGCGGCCGCCGTTCGGGTGGTCAAGCAGATTCAGTCTGATCTGCTCAATTCCGGAGAGCTGCGCACCCCCTCCAAAATTCCGCAAAAGGTTCAGATGATTAAAGAGGAAGAGGCACCACCGCCTATGCCGTCCGGTGGCGGAGTGGTGGGAGGAGTTCCAGGAGGAATTCCCGGTGGACAACTGGGAGGTGTCATTGGCAGTGTCATCACCGCCACCTCGAATTTGTCGGCTGTTCCCAAGTTTGTGCCGGTGACCCCCCAGCGGATTCGCATCTCCGGAGGCGTCACCAAGGGCCTGCTGATCCATCGAGTCGAACCGACTTACCCTCCTCTGGCTCGCGCGGCGCGGATACAAGGCGATGTGGTACTGAGCGCCGTTATCGATGCCAACGGCCAAATCCAAAATTTGCAACTCGTGAGCGGTCACCCCATGCTGGTGCCCGCAGCCCTTAGTGCAGTCCGCCAGTGGCGGTACAAGCCGTATCTTTTGAATGGGCAACCGGTAGAGGTTGAGACCACGGTCACCGTGATCTTCACTCTCTCCTCTTGAAGTGGGGATGGCGCCCTCTGGGAGCGTCAGGAGTCAAATATGGCTGCTGAATATACCTATCGCGTTTCGGCCTGGTGGACTTCAGGCCGCACCGGACTGGCCAAATGCGAGTCCTCTCCCAATACCATCCATTTCTCCGAGGCTGCTGAGTTGGGTGGCCTGCAGGGAAGATGGACACCGGAGCAACTTCTGCTTTGCGCCCTCGCTGGCTGCTTTACAACCACTTTCCACGAAGTGGCCCGGGCCGCGAAGTTCGACTTCACCGATTTGGAAGTGGAGATCGAGGGCAGCGTCCGCCGCAACCGGACCACGGGCTGCAACTTCAACGAAATCCTGATTCGTCCCCGACTGACCGTGCAGTCTGAAGCGCAACGCGAAGAAGGATTGAATCTGCTGCGCAAAACCAAAGCGGTGTGCATGATATCGCGCGCTATCACCGTTCCGCAGACCCTGGAACCCGGCGTCGAAACCGGCAAAGTCCCGGTCGAGGGCTGGAACAATCAGGACGCGGGGGTGAAGCTCCTGGTATGACGCAGCGCCCGGAAACGGGCGAAGGGGGTGCGTATGATGTTCTCTTATAGACTGGTGCGCTTGATCGAATCGCATGCCGACGCACTCGCTGCGGGGCTTGAAGAAAAAGTTCAGGGTAGCCTGCAGGTTACCCATTTTCGCGACATTTCCGCTCATGAGTTAAGAGAGCGCGTCTACGAAATCTACCGTCACCTGGGCGAGTGGCTGTTGGGCAAGAACGAACTGGATATCGAGCACCGCTATCGTGAGATCGGGTCGCGCCGGGCCCAACAAAAGGTGCCGATCAGCGAGGTCGTCCAGGCAATTGTCCTGACCAAGGAAAATCTCTGGGAGTTTCTGAAGAGCGAGGCCGTCATGGACCGCGCCATTGAAATCATGGGTGAGTTGGAACTCCTGCAAATGCTCGAGATGTTCTTTGACCGGGCGATTTATTATGCCGCTGTGGGGTATGAAGAAGAGGTGGCTCGCGCGTCGCGCGCAGAGCACGCGCTACGGGCCAGCTAGGGGAGCGGATAACGAATGTCCATGTCGTGGGAAATGGAATACAAGAAGCGGCTGAAATTGGCCGACGATGCACTCCAGTGTGTGAAGTCGGGGATGCGGGTCTATATCCAGCCTGGTTGCGCCGAACCGGAGACGCTGGTCGAGGCGCTGATGCGGCGCGGTCCCGAAGTGCATGACGTGGAAATCGTGCACATGATGACCATGGGATGTGCGCCCTATGTCGCCCCTGAAATGGCCGGGCACTTCCGCCACAACGCCGTGTTCATCGGCGCCAATGTCCGTGATGCCATCAACGACGGCCGCGCCGACTACACTCCGATTTATCTGAGTGAGATTGAGGGGCTGTTCGAGAGCGGCGCGATGCCCATTGACGTCGCCCTGATCGAAGTCTCGCCTCCCGACTCCCATGGTTTCTGCAGCTTCGGCGTCGGGGTCGACACCACTCTCACCGCTGCAAAATGTGCCCGCTACGTCGTGGCGCAAATTAATGACAACATGCCGCGCACTTATGGTGACAGCTTCATTCACGTATGCGATCTCGACGCCTTGGTCGAGTCCTCCCGTCCTTTGTGCGCGCTTAAGAGGCCCGTGGTCAGCGACCTGCAGATCGCGATCGCGCGCAATGTTGCCAGCCTTATCGAAGACGGCGCTGTTCTACAGACTGGCATCGGCGGAATTCCAGACGCGGTATTGCCCATGCTGATGGATCGCAAGGATCTTGCGGTGCACAGCGAATTGGTTTCAGACGGCGTGATTCCGCTGATCGAAGCAGGAGTCATCACCGGCGCGCGCAAGAACTTCAAGCCCCGCAAGATCATTCTGGGGTTTGCCTTGGGCACGAAGCGCCTGTTCGAGTTTGTGGACAATAATCCCATCTTCGAATTTCATCCCACGGCCTATACTAATGATCCCGCTCTGATCGCGCGCAACGACAAGATGGTGGCCATCAATTCCGCTCTGCAAATCGATTTGACCGGCCAGGTCTGTTCCGATTCGATTGGCAACCAGTTTTACAGCGGTATTGGTGGGCAGGTGGATTTCCTGCGCGGGGCATCGCGCTCCAAGGGTGGAAAGCCGATCATCGCGATCTCGTCCACTGCCAAGCACGGAACGATTTCCCGCATCGTGCCCATGCTCGATCCCGGCGCCGGGGTGGTCACTTCTCGTGGCCTCGTCCGTTACGTCGTCACCGAGTACGGGGTGGCGTTCCTGCATGGGAAATCGATTCGGGAACGAGCCAAGTCTCTGATCGAGATTGCGCATCCCGATTTCCGCAACGAGCTCTACGAATATTGTGAAAAGACGAAGTGGTTGCAGAATCCGCAAGCAGCACAAACGGCGGCACAGAGGTGAGGAAATATGGCCGGCCCAGCACGCGGCAATATCACGATTGATGTCGAGGAGTGCAAAGGATGCGGGCTCTGCGTGGAGTCCTGCCCGCCCAAATGTCTGGAACTCGCTCCGGAACTAAGTTCTTACGGAGTGCATCCGGCGCGTTACATCGGCCACGATTGCACCGGATGCGGTATCTGCTTCTATTGCTGCCCGGAGCCCGGGGCGATCCTCGTCTACCGGCTGGTGCCGCCCCCCAAAGTGGCCGTTCCTCAAACCCAGCCCGGAGGCGAACATGCGCCAACTCTGTAAAGGCAACGTCGCAGTCATCAAGGGCGCGGTACTGGCCGGCTGCCGGGCATATTACGGTTACCCCATCACCCCCGCCAGTGAGGTTGCCGAAGCCGCCGCGTTGTATTTCCCCGAGGTTGGCGGGACTTTCGTTCAAGCGGAGAGTGAAACCGCTTCCATCAACATGGTGTATGGATCGGCATCTGCTGGCGAGCGGGTCATGACCGCTTCTTCCGGGCCGGGATTGAGCCTGATGCAGGAAGGCATCTCATATCTCGCTGGTGCAGAACTGCCATGCGTCATCGTCGACGTGATGCGCGGCGGTCCCGGCCTGGGCAACATCGCTCCCGAACAGAGCGACTATTTCGCCATGGTTAAGGGTGGAGGCCACGGCAACTATCGCAACCTGGTTTTAGCTCCGGCCTCGGTGCAGGAAATGGCGGACCTCACCATCCTCGCCTTCGAGCTGGCCGACCGCTATCGCAACCCGGCCATCGTCCTCACCGACGGATTCGTCGGCCAGATGATGGAGCCGCTTGACCTCGAGTATCGCGAAATCCTCGCTCCCGAAAAACCCTGGGCGGTCAAGGGAACTGCCGAGAGTCGCAAGAACATGGTGAGTTCCATCTTCCTTGAGTGTGACGACCTGGAAGAGCACCAGCGTCGCATGGAGGCCAAGTACATTCGTGCCCAGCAGGCCGAGACGCGCTGGGAAGAGTACCGCACGGAAGACGCCGAACTGATCGTCGTCGGTTACGGCATCGTTTCGCGCGTGTTGCGCTCTGCGGTTGACGAAGCCCGCAACCATGGGATGAAGGTCGGCTTGTTCCGTCCCATCAGCTTGTGGCCGTTTCCTTCCAAAGAGATTCTGGCGACGGCGCTCCACACTGAAAGAATTCTCGTGGTGGAACTGAGCAACGGACAGATGGTGGAAGATGTCCGCCTGGCGATCGAAGGCAAACGCCCGGTTGAGTTTTACGGACGCGGCGGAGGCAACGTACCCTCCATCGATGAACTATTAACCAAGATCGAAGAACACATCCCGGCGCCAGTGTAAGAACACGTAGTCCCGGACGCATTCGTCCGGAGCCGTAACAAGTAAGTTGGGACAGGTGGGGAGCCAATCATGGCGGAAAACAACGTCGTCGTGGAACAACCGAAGGCGGTCACCGAGAACTACGAAGTCGTTCATCAGAAATCGCAGCTCTTTTATCCGCAATACGAACGGAAAAGTGATCTCAAACATCAAACTCACTACTGCCCAGGATGCGGCCATGGCGTCGCTCACAAACTCATCGCCGAAGCTCTGGAAGAGTTGGGCGTACAAGACCAGACGATCCTAGTTAGCCCGGTGGGATGCTCTGTCTTTGCCTACTACTATTTCGACGTCGGCAACGTACAGGTGGCGCACGGCCGCGCTCCTGCCGCCGCCACCGGACTGAAGCGCGCCTGTCCCGACAAGATTGTGATTGCTTATCAGGGGGACGGAGACCTGGCTGCGATCGGCACCGCGGAAATCGTGCATGCCGCCAACCGCGGAGAAAAAATCAGCGTCTTCTTCGTGAACAACGCAATCTACGGAATGACGGGCGGCCAAATGGCGCCCACCACCCTGGTCGGCCAGCGCAGCACCACGTCCCCTTGGGGCCGCCGCCCGGTCAACGAAGGCTTTCCCCTTCACATGACCGAGATGCTTTCTTCCCTCGAAGCTCCCGTTTACATCGAACGCGTGGCTCTCTCTGACAACAAGAACATCATGAAAGCACGGCGGGCCGTTCGCAAGGCGCTGGAGTTGCAACGAGCTGGTGCCGGCTTCACCTTTGTCGAAATTCTTTCGCCCTGTCCCACCATCTGGGGCAAAGATCCAGTCGAAGCCCGGAAGTGGATTACCCAGAAGATGATCCCAAACTTTCCGCTGAACGTCTTTCGCGACCGCAAGGTGGAAATTCCTAACAACAACGTTCCTCCTCACAAGACCGTAGCTGAACTTGTCGAAGGAGAGCAGAAGGCCGCTGGCGGAGAGGCCATTCCCCGCAAGCAACATCATTTCCGTGACCTCGGCATCAAAATCGCTGGCTTTGGCGGACAGGGCGTGTTACTGCTCGGCCAACTTCTTGCTGAGATGGGTATGCAGGAAGGCTTGGAAGTCAGCTGGTTGCCCTCCTACGGTCCCGAGATGCGCTCGGGCAGTGCCCATTGCCACGTCTGCCTCTCGAAAGACCGCATCGGAACTCCCGTACTATCCAGGCCGCAAGTGCTCATCGCCATGACTGAAATTTCCCTCCGTAAGTTCTATTCGCAGGTTGCGCCTGGCGGCACCATCATCTACGGCCGCGAGCGCTTGCCGGAGGACTTGGAGATCTCACAAGCGCAGGTCGTATGCATCCCTGCTTCCGAGATCGCCGACAAACTCGGTTCGGCCAAAGTCGCCAACGTCGTCATGATGGGTGCGCTTCTGGAAGAAACCGAATGCCTGTCGCCGGCGACCGCCATGAAGGTACTGGAGAAGAAAGTCAAGAATCCGGCCCTGCTGGAACTCGACCGCAAAGCCCTCGACGCCGGTCGGCTCTACATCGACCATACCGTGGCGATTGGAGCCGTTACGCAGGCCGACGGTTTCGCGCAGTAAAGTCGAACGCAGGCACATCACCCTCGACGAAACTTGTGCGACCGAGCCTGTCTTAACCCCGACGATTTCCCAACCGTCGCCTCCTGCATCCCTTGCGAGTTGTGATCCAAATCACAAAATCAGGTGACAGGAGGCATACCGAAAAATCCCCCTGGGTGTGATCTTGAAGATAGCTGTGGGAGGTGTCTATGGCCCCTGTAGAAGAACTGCGTAGTACTCACCTCGAACCGAAAGTCCCAGCCGCGCTTTCGGTGAAGAATGTCCTGTTTGCTACCGATTTTTCAGCAACTTCGGAGGCAGCCCTGCCTTATGCTACGGCCATCTGCCGCCGCTTTGGGAGCACGTTGCATAGCGCGCATGTGCTCTCCGATGCCAGCCTGCTGATGATGACCGGAGGCGTCGATTACGTCAGCATGAGCACGATCTACGAAGATGCTCATACCGAAGCCGGCGTGAAACTCGACCAGATTTCTTCGCATCTGGAGGGAATCAAACACCATAACTATGTCCGTCATGGCCAGGTGTGGAAGAATCTGGCGGGAATTGTCGACGAGAATCAGATTGATCTGATCGTAGTCGGAACCCATGGCCGCTCCGGTTTGGGCAAATTGCTGTTGGGCTCGGTGGCGGAAGACATTTTGCGTCATGCACCGTGCCCCGTTCTGACGGTTGGCCCCAAGGTGTCCGGACGAGCTAAGCTCCCCGCAATCCAAACCCGCGGACGCGATCTGGCGCCCCTTGAATTGGACCTGCAGCAGATCGTTTTCGCGACCAACTTCGATCAGTACTCCTCGCTCGTGGCGCAAAAAGCCATCGCGCTGGCCGAGGAGTTCCGCGCACGCCTCACACTTCTACACGTGATTGAGGACTATACCGGTCTAGGTGGCCGCCGAGATTTCATGGAAAACAGCATCTGTCGCCTGAAATCGCTGGTTCCTAACGATGCCGCCCTGCAGTACCTGCCAGAATCGTTATTGGAATTCGGCTCGCCTGCGGACTGTATCCTGAAGGTCGCATGCGATCGCGAAGCTGACATGATCGTGCTCGGCGCCCGCGCCTCTGCAGAGCTAGGCGGCACGCATCTGCCCTGGTCTACCGCCCACCACGTGATCGCCAAGGCGCATTGCCCGGTGTTGACGGTCCGGTACTGATGACTCGAAGGAGTTGATGTCGAGCTCCTTCGCACTTGCACCGACCAAGGAGGGTCGAAGCTAGTCACCGCGAAATGAAAGTGTCGTTTTCATCGTTCCATCCTATGCGCGTGATTCGCCGGCAGCAGTCCTACATTTTCGTCGCTGTAGCCATCTATGCGGCGTTATGGGCCGCGGGACGTCCGGTGCCCATTGGCCGTACGTTGATCTACACCCTGACGCTGTGTAACGCGCTGGACCTGATGCAGGATCGCCTCGGCTTTCTCTACAACCGGAAGAAGTTTCCATCCTCATGGGCGATCTATCTGAGCTTGCTGCTGGTTGTGTCGATCGTAGCTGTCACCGCCATTAACACTCTTCAATTTCCTGCGCTAGGCATTCCCGGCCAGCGCTTGTGGGAGTTCCTGGAAAGCGGGTGGAAGTTCCCCTTCATGGCTAGCATGATCTTCGGCGTGAGTTCGCAAATCTACCGGCGCACCCGCGAACGTCTGGAAGCGAAGAACCTGGAGTTGCAGCAAACCATCGAGCGCGAAATTGCGGAGCGCGAGTCGCACGGGCAGGAGTTGCAGCGGGCCCGCGAAATTCAACAGTCTCTCCTGCCCAAAGAGATTCCTCAGATCCCTGGATTCGAGATCGATGGCGCGTGGGAACCCGCCAGCGTGGTAGGCGGCGACTACTTCGATGTGATCCGCCTCACCCCCACGAAGCTCGGAATCTGCATCGCCGATGTTGTCGGCAAAAGTGTTTCCGCCGCCCTGCTGATGGCCAACGTCCAGGCCAGCGTCCGGGCGTTCGCCACCGAAGCAATTTCTCCCGCCGCCCTCTGCAGTCGGGTCAACTCGGTGCTCTGCGCCAGCATCGCCTCCGGAAAATTCGTGACTTTGTTCTACGGTGTGCTCGATGCCGAGCGCGGCTCTTTGCTGTATGCCAACGCCGGGCACCTGCTGCCGATCGTGGTTCGTACCACTGGCGACGCACAAGAACTGCAGAACGGCGGCGCAGTGATTGGCGTCTTTCCCGATTGGAAGTACGACGACTCCCAAGTCCAACTTGAGCCCGGTGATCGCCTCCTGTTATTTACCGACGGCATTACTGAGGCTGGTTTGCCGGGTGGCGAAGAGTTTGGGCAGGAGCGCCTGGTCGCAGGCGCTCGAGCCTATGCTGCGGGTTCCACTTCTGATTTGAAATCGTTCTTGCTCGCCGCCGTGAAACAGTTCTGCTCCTCGCAGTTGCGGGACGATGCCACCCTGATTGTCATTTCCGCGCTAGCGAAGAGTCCGAAGTACTCGGAGGAAGTCGTCCAAAAGTGTGTTGCTGTGTGACCGTTAAGGCGTAGAACCGAAATGAAACTGAAGTGCAAGAATTATTGCGCGTCCGACCAGCATTGTTGGTTTTATCGGGACTACAATCGTTTCTTAATTGATTCGCCATTCATCATTCATTCTTGAAGCCGTTGCAATAGGGAAGGAACATGCCCTCATACGTTGCCAAGCCAACTCCACCCAATCAGGACAAGCGTTGGAAGCTGGTCGATGCCACCATGCGGCGTCAAGGCCTGCAGCAGCGCGGCCTGATTGAAACCCTGCACACCGTGCAGGAGGCCTTCGGATACCTGGATGTGCAGGCGCTGCGTTACGTGGCCATGTCGCTGCGCGTGCCTCTCAGCCGGGCCTTCGGTGTCGCCACCTTCTACCATTTCTTCACCCTGAAACCCGCGGGTGAGCACACCTGCGTCATCTGCATGGGAACGGCCTGCTACATCAAGGGCGCTCCGCAATTGCTCGACGCAGTCCAGCGCGACCTGGGCATCGCCCCCGGAGAAACGACTTCTGACAAGAAGGTTTCGCTGCTCACGGCTCGCTGCCTGGGGTCCTGCGGACTTGCGCCCGCCGTCGTCTACGACCAGGAAGTTGCAGGGAAAGTCGCGACCCCCGCCATCCGCGAACACCTGAAGAAATGGACCCACGCATGACGCCCGAGGAACTCGATCAAATCGCCGAAACCGAACGCGAGGCTCAGAGCCAGTTCACCCAGCGCGTGAATGTGTGCGTCGCCGCCGGATGCCTTTCCTGTCAGAGCCAGTCTGTCAAAGATGCTCTCGATCAGGATGTCCAGCGCCGCGGCACCAAAGACCACTGCCAGGTGAAAGGCGTGGGCTGCATGGGCCTCTGTTCCGAAGGCCCCCTCGTCTCCACCAGTGCGGGAGTGCTTTACAAGAAGGTGGAACCCGCCGCCGCCGCAGCCATCGTAGACAGCCTGGAAAGCACTCCGGTCTCGCGCCTGCTCTGTCCCACCGATGTTCCGTTCTTCCAGCGGCAGCAGAAGATCGTGCTGGAAAATTCCGGTGTCATCGATCCTGATCGCGTCGAAGACTACATTGCTGCCAGCGGTTACGCCGCACTGATCAAGGCGCTCACGGAAATGACGTCGCGCGAAGTAATCGACGAGGTGACGAAGAGTGGCTTGCGCGGTCGCGGCGGCGCGGGATATCCCACCGGCCTGAAGTGGAGCACAGTTTCGAAGTCCGTCGGCACTCAAAAATACGTCATCTGCAACGCCGACGAAGGCGATCCCGGCGCCTTCATGGATCGCAGTGTGCTTGAGAGCGATCCCCATCGCGTGCTGGAGGGCATGCTTATCGCCGCTTATGCTGTCGGTGCAGCCGAGGGCTACATTTATGTGCGTGCCGAGTATCCCCTCGCCATCAAACGGCTGCGTAATGCCATTCGTCAGGCGGAGCGCCTGGGCTTGCTGGGTTCAAATATCTGCGGCACGCGCTTTAGCTTCCGCGTGGATGTGCGCCTCGGTGCTGGAGCTTTCGTTTGTGGTGAAGAAACTGCTCTGATCGCCTCGGTGGAAGGCAAGCGTGGCACTCCTCGCCCACGGCCTCCCTATCCTGCCATGGAAGGCCTCTTCGGCCAGCCTACGCTCATCAACAATGTGGAAACCTTCGCCAATATCGCGCCCATCATCCGTAACGGTGGTGAGTGGTATGCCGGGATCGGCACCGAAAAGAGCAAGGGCACCAAGGTCTTCGCCCTGGCCGGACGCGTGGCAAATACCGGCTTGGTCGAAGTTCCTATGGGAATCTCGCTGCGCGAAATGGTTTTTGAAATCGGCGGCGGAATTCCCGAAGGCCGCAAGTTCAAAGCCGTCCAGACCGGTGGCCCCTCCGGCGGTTGCCTGCCCTCCAACTGCCTCGACATGCCGGTCGATTACGAATCCCTCGCGAAAGCCGGTTCGATCATGGGTTCCGGCGGCATGATTGTGATGGACGAAAGTTCGTGCATGGTCGATGTGGCCAAGTACTTCATGGACTTCTGCATGACCGAGTCCTGCGGCAAATGCATCCCCTGCCGGGTAGGCACCTACCAGATGCATCGCATTCTCACCGCTATCGGCAACATGACCGCTACCCCGCAAGACATGAAGATGCTGGAAGAACTTTGCGATCTGCTCAAGCACACCAGCCTGTGCGGCCTGGGACAGTCCGCGCCCAATCCCGTGGTCAGCACCCTGCGCTCGTTCGCCGAAGAGTACCGGGCGCACATTGAAGAGCATAAGTGTCCGGCTGGAGTCTGCGGTGCGCAGGCCGCCGAGGAAAGAGAAACCGCATGAGCCCCGCCCCCGTCAAGACACTGCGTATCGATGGCCGCGACCTAAGCGGGCGCCAGGAAGAAACCATCCTCGATGTAGCCCGCCAGAACGGCATTTTCATTCCGCGCCTGTGCGAAATGGATGGCCTGTCCGATGTGGGAGCCTGCCGCCTGTGCCTGGTCGAAGTCAAAGGCCAGAACAAACTGCTCCCCGCCTGCGTAACCGCAGTCGAAGAGGGCATGGAGGTCACCACCGACTCCGAGCGCCTGCAAGGCTATCGCCGGATGATTCTGGAATTGCTATTTACCGAGCGCAATCATGTGTGCTCCGTCTGCGTCTCCAACGGGCACTGTGAAATGCAGATGCTGGCCCAGAAGCTAGGGATCACGCACGTTCATTTCCCTTACCGTTATCCCAAGGAAGAGGTCGATGCATCGCACGATCGCTTCGTCATCGATCACAATCGCTGCATCCTGTGTACCCGGTGCGTGCGCGTCTGCGAGGAAATCGAAGGTGCCCATACCTGGGACATCATGGGCCGCGGCATCGACGCCAAGGTCATCACCGACTTGAACGAGCCCTGGGGTTCGTCGGACACCTGCACGAGTTGTGGTAAGTGCGTGCACGTATGCCCCACCGGTGCATTGTTTGAAAAGGGACGTTCCGTTGCCGAAATGCTGAAGCGCCGCCAGTTCCTCCCCTACCTGACCATGATGCGGGAAGAAAACGAATGAGCGCTGAAACCCGAAATAAACGACCGGAAGCGGATCCGAAAGCATGTCGGAGACTGAGACATACAGCCGGGGTAGAGTGAACAGAAACGATCACGGAACAGGCTACCGAACGGGCGTGGATGAGACGAGCGGATGAGCGTGGAAGGGCTAGCAAACGAGTGTGGAAGAGCGGCCCTTTAGGGCCGCGTAAACGGGAAAAGGAAATAGGGCCTTAGCCCCAGAATGCGAAATACGGAAGAAATGAGTGGATGAATGAGTAAGAAGAAACTCGCCACCGTATGGCTCGATGGCTGCTCCGGCTGCCATATGTCCTTTCTTGATATGGATGAGCGGCTCCTCACCGTCGCCGGCCTGGCGGATCTCGTCTACAGTCCGCTGGTCGACGCCAAAGAATTTCCCCAGGATGTCGATGTAACGCTGGTCGAGGGTGCCGTGAGCAGCGAAGAGGATCTTCATAAGATCAAAATCGTGCGTGCACGTACGAAAACGCTGGTCTCGCTCGGCGACTGCGCGGTCACGGCCAACGTACCCGGAATGCGCAATCCCTTCGGCACCAAGGCGGTTCTTGACCGGGCCTATCGGGAGAATGTGACCTTCGATCCCGGCATTCCCGACCAGATCGTGCCCGCATTGCTGCCCAATTCGCGACCGGTGCACGAATTCGTCAACGTCGATGTATTTGTGCCGGGCTGTCCGCCTTCCGCCGACACGATTTATTACGTCGTCAGCGAATTGCTGGAGGGCCGGACCCCGGACGTTACCTCAAAAACTCGTTTTGGATCGTAATCAGCTGCGAGTTACGAGCTACGAGCCGCGAGAGATTCAGATGAACGGGAAACAAAAAGAGCCGAGAACCGAAGCTTCAAAAAGCTCGGAGCTCAAAGCTCGCAGCTAAACAAGGGAGACTTCGTGAAGCAGGGCAGCAGCATCGTTATCGATCCGGTTACGCGCATCGAAGGCCATTCCAAGATCACGCTCCATCTCAACGAAGACGGTCGGGTCGAGGAAGCCCGCTTCCATGTCACCCAGTTTCGCGGCTTCGAGAAGCTCTGCGAGGGCCGTCCTTTTTACGAAATGCCGTCCCTCATGGCGCGCATCTGCGGCATTTGTCCTGTCAGCCACTTGATCGCGTCCGCTAAGGCGTGCGACTCGCTGCTGGCCGTAAGAATTCCTCCCACCGCCGACAAATTGCGTCGCATCTTCGGCTTGGCCCAGGTGACGCAGTCGCATGCCCTGAGCCTGTTTCACTTATCCTCGCCCGACTTGCTCTTCGGCATGGACGCCGATCCCGCGATCAGCAATATCTTTGGCGTAGCGGAAAAAAACCCCGAGCTTGCTCTCGATGGCATCCGCCTGCGCCAGTTCGGCCAGCGCATCATCGAACGCTTGGGAGGGAAGCGCATCCATCCTGCATGGGTGGTCCCCGGAGGCGTCAGCGAACCGCTCACCGAGGCCAATCGCGATGCCATCCTGTTCGCCATCCCCGATGCTCTGGCCATTGCCGAGCGAACTCTGGAGTGGTTCAAGAGCACGATGGAGCGCTTCCGCGAAGAGATCTCCACCTTCGGCAACTTCCCCACGCTGTTCATGGGCATTGTCAAAAAAGATAATGGCCTAACTTTCTATGGCGGCAAGCTGCGCATCGTCGATGCCTCCGGTCATGTGGTCGCTGACGATCTCGATCCCAACCAGTACTACGATTACATCGGGGAAAAGGTTGAGCCTTGGAGCTATCTCAAGTCTTCCTACTACAAGCCCAAGGGATTTCCGGACGGCGTTTACCGCGTCGGACCGCTGGCCCGCCTGAACCTTGCCGACCGCTGCGGCACCCCACGCGCCGATCAGGAACTCGCGGAATTTCACGAATTGCAGCGTACCGCGGTCCTCAGTTCGTTCCATTACCATCACGCGCGGCTCATCGAGATCTTATATTGCATCGAGCGTTTGGAGCAGCTGCTGAACGATCCGGAGATTCTCTCCAAGCACGTGCGCGCCGTTGCCCGGCCCAACGCTTTAGAAGGCGTGGGCGCAGCCGAGGCTCCGCGCGGCACTCTGTTCCATCACTACAAGATTGACGAGCAGGGCCTGATCCGCTGGGTGAACCTGATCATCGCTACGGGGCAAAACAATCTCGCCATGAACCGCAGCGTCTTGCAGGTAGCCAAGCACTATGTCCACGGCAAACGTTTGACGCCCGGCATGCTGAATCGCGTGGAGGCCGTAATCCGTTGCTACGATCCCTGTCTCAGCTGTTCGACCCATGCCTTCGGCGAAATGCCGTTGCGCGTACAGCTTCTCAGTCCGGAAGGAGAACTCCTCGACGAAGTAGCGCGCTCTTAAAGGTAGGGGTGGACGCTTTCCTCCGACCCCGAGGAGCGAAGCTCGGAGTGTCGACGGCGCCTAGCGCAACCGTGGCTGGCGTTGTTCAGAGCGTTCGCCGTTGCCCGGCGCGATCTACTCTGCACCTGACCACATGCCGTTCCCCGACCGCCGTCATCGCGCGCTCCGCGCGCACCCCCGGGACAAATGCGTCCGGGGCTACACTCTCCACCATGCCTCGAATACTGATCATCGCCTACGGCAATCCAATGCGCTCCGATGACGGCCTCGCATGGCGCGCCGCCGACGCACTGGAAAAGAAACTTGCCGGTACTGACGTCGAAATTCTCCGCCTTCACCAACTGGCCCCGGAACACGCCGAAACTGTCAGCCGCTCCGAGGCGGTCATATTCGTCGATGCGGCATCGCCCAACGAAACCAACGGTCAGCCCGGAAAGGTGCACTCCTCCCCAATCGACACATCCGCAGGGCCGCCCCGCTTCTCCCATCAACTTTCTCCCGCCGCAGTAGTTGGCTTGGCTCGCCAGCTCTATGGCATTAACCCGCGCGCCTTCACCGTAACTCTGACCGGACAAGACTTTGACCACGGCGAAGCACTATCGCCTGTGGTCGCGGCGGCCCTGCCTGCTCTCGTAGCCCAGATCGAGGAATTGGTTCACTCCTTTGTTTTAGCCTGAATTTCCCCTCGACTCCCACAAGGCTTAAAATCAAGGCAGCGGCTCTGCCCCTATGAAGACGGTTGTGGCAAAATCCGCGACACAACGCCTACGCATCACGCTCCGCGGAGCCGTTCAGGGAGTCGGCTTCCGGCCTTTCGTCTATCGCCTGGCCACCGAAATGTTCCTTACCGGATGGGTTTTGAACTCGTCCGCAGGATTGGTTGTGGAAGTCGAAGGCCCCATCGAGCAATTGATCCTGTTTGAGCAAAGGATCGAACGCGAACGCCCCAAAGCTTCCGTTGTAACCGTTCGTGAATCCGCCTGGCTCGCCGCGGAGGGTTCCACTCACTTCAGAATTCTGGCTAGCCATTCCGATTCCGGCAAAACCGTCAACGTCCTGCCGGAACTGGCGACTTGCATCGAGTGTCGCGAGGAATTGTTCGATCCCGAAAACCGTCGCTTCGAATATCCGTTCACAAACTGCACCAATTGCGGCCCCCGCTACACGATCGTCGTCGATATCCCCTACGATCGTCCCAATACGACGATGCGCGAGTTTGTGTTGTGTCCCCGTTGCCGCGAGGAGTACGAGGATCCTGCCAACCGCCGCTTTCATGCTCAGCCTAACGCCTGTCCTGTCTGTGGTCCGCAACTCGACGGCACCATCGAAGACGCGGTCGAGGTGCTGCGCGACGGAAGAATCATCGCCCTCAAGGGTATTGGAGGCTTCCAGCTACTGGTGGATGCGCGCAACCCGGAAGCCGTCGCCCGACTCCGCGAACGCAAGCATCGCGAGGAGAAGCCTTTCGCGCTCATGATGTCTTCGCTCGAAATGGCGCGCCAGTACTGCGAAGTTTGTCCCGCCGAAGTGGAACTGCTCGAATCGCAAGCCGCTCCGATCGTGCTGATGAGGCCCAAGACCGGAACTGACATCGCGTGGAACGTTGCGCACTGTTCTCCGTATCTCGGCGTCATGCTGCCTTACTCACCGCTTCATCATCTGCTGATGCAGGAGTGCCGTTTTCCGTTGATCGCCACCAGCGGCAACCGTAGCGACGAGCCCATCGCCATCGACAACAACGAAGCCATCATCCGCCTCAAAGACATCGCCGACCATTTCTTGATGCACAATCGCTCCATCGTTCGTGCCTGCGATGATTCCGTGGTTCGACTCACGCGCGGCCGCGCCGGCATTCTGCGCCGCGCCCGCGGCTACGCGCCCCTCGGCATTCGCGTATCCCAGAGCCTGCCACCTGTGCTCGCAGTCGGCGGCCATCTCAAGAACACGGTGGCCATCGGAGTGGGCCAGGATGTTTTCCTCAGCCAGCACATTGGCGATCTCGAGACTCTCGAAGCTCGAGAAGCCTTCAAGAAAGCGATTGAAGATTTGTGCCGCCTTTACAGTTTCAAGCCGGAGGTCGTCGCCTGCGATCTGCACCCCGACTACGCTTCCGCCCATTGGGCCGAGCAATCGGGGCTGCCACTGCTACGCATCCAGCACCATCAGGCCCATGTGGCGGCCTGCGCGGCAGAGAATAACGTGCAAGGCCCCTACCTCGGAATCTCGTGGGATGGCACCGGATATGGCTTGGACGGTGCTATCTGGGGCGGCGAGTTCTTTCACGTGGAAGAAAACCGATTCGAGCGCATCGCTCACCTGCGCTCCTTTGGCCTACCCGGTGGAGACGCTGCCGTCCGCGAAAGCTGGCGCTCCGCTGCCAGTCTGCTCCACGAGGTCTTTGGTTCCGAGCCCGCATACCCTGCGGTCGGACAACAATCGCCGGGGAATCCCCGATTGGATGAGGTCAAAGTCCGCTATATGCTCGAACGCGGCATCAATGTCGTTCCGACTACGAGTGTGGGACGACTCTTTGATGCCGTCGCCTGCATCATCGGCGTAGCCAGAGAAAATCGCTTTGAAGGTCAGGCAGCCATGCTGTTGGAAAATGAAATTGGCCTTTTGCGGACCGAAGAGGCGTATGCTCTACCGGGTGGAGACTGGGCCCCTCTGATCTCAGCCGTAATGGCGGACAAGATGGCGGGTGTCGCGGTCTCGACCATTGCAGCGCGATTCCACAACGCTCTGGTGCAATGGATCGTGCAAGTCGCCACCGACGTGAAGCTCACGCAAGTCGTGTTCAGTGGTGGAGTTTTTCAGAATCGTTATCTGACGGAGCGTGCAGCTGCCGTTCTTGAGTCCAAAGGCTTTGAAGTACACACGCACCAACGCGTTCCTCCGAATGATGGTGGCATAGCGCTAGGGCAGGCAGTGATGAGCAAGATGTAGCGCGGCCGCACAATCGGGAAGGGCGCGACTTCAGTCGTACCGCATACGCCACAAAAAGACGCGGCCTTAGCCGCTGAGGCCACGGGAGGCCACAACATGTGTCTCGCAGTTCCGGGCAAGGTAGTAGAAATTATGGACGACGGCGACATCGCCTTCCGCCGCGGCCGCGTTGATTTTGGCGGCATTCGCAAGGAAATTAATCTTGCCTACGTTCCCGAAGCCGAAGTCGGAAAATACGTGCTCGTTCACGTCGGCTTCGCCATCAGCGTGATTGACGAAGACGAAGCGCAGCGCGTCTTCAAGTACCTCGAGGAGATGGGCGGATTACAGGAGGAACTCGGTGAAATTCCTCAGTGAATATCGCGATCAGAAAGCCGCCGAACAACTAGCCCAGCAAGTCTGGAAGAAAGTAACCCGCCCCTGGACGATTATGGAAATCTGCGGCGGCCAGACTCACACCATCGTCAAGAGCGGCCTCGAAGATTTGCTGCCGCGTGACATCACACTCGTCCATGGCCCGGGCTGTCCCGTCTGCGTGACGCCCATTGATCTCATCGATAAAGCCGTCGCAATTGCGCAGCGTCCGGAAGTCATTTTCTGCTCCTTCGGAGACATGCTGCGCGTGCCCGGTTCCACAAAGAGCCTGTTCGATGCTAAGGCCGAAGGCGCCGACGTGCGCATCGTTTACTCCCCGCTCGACGCCCTGAAACTCGCAAAGCAAAATCCCTCGCGGCAAGTCGTTTTCTTTGCCGTCGGTTTTGAAACCACGGCTCCCGCGAACGCCATGGCTGCGTGGCAAGCCGATCACGATCACATCGATAACTTTTCGCTTCTCGTTTCCCACGTGCTGGTGCCCCCTGCCATGGAGGCGCTGCTCTCCTCGTCGAACTGCGTCGTCCAGGGATTCCTGGCCGCAGGCCACGTCTGCACCATCATGGGCTACGAAGAATATTTTCCGATTGCAGAAAAATACCAAGTTCCCATCGTCGTGACCGGATTCGAACCACTCGACATTCTGGAGGGCATCCTCATGACGGTCAGCCAGTTGGAAGAGGGACGCCATGAAGTCGAGAACCAGTACGTGCGCGCCACTCGCCGGGAAGGGAACCGCCCTGCACAGGAACGCATCGTCGAAGTCTTCGAAGTCGTGAACCGCCAGTGGCGCGGCCTCGGCGAGATTCCTTCCAGCGGCTTTCAACTACGCGGACGCTTTAAGAAATACGATGCCAACCGCCGCTACCCGTCATCGGTCGAGCCCGCACGCGAGTCGCCTGAGTGCATCAGCGGCCTGATCCTGCAAGGCATCAAGAAGCCGCACGAATGTCCGGCGTTTGCCGTGAAGTGCACGCCGGAAAATCCGCTGGGCGCTCCCATGGTATCGTCGGAGGGCGCGTGCGCAGCCTACTACCACTATGGCAGACGCCAAAACCATGACCGAGTTCAACCTGAGTTGTCCGGTACCCCGAGTCGCTGACGATCGCATCGTCCTGGCTCACGGCGGCGGCGGACGGCTCACCCACCAACTCATCGAAAAGATTTTTATGCCCGCGTTCGGCAATCCCATGCTCGAACAGCGGCACGACGGCGCGGTTCTTCCGGTCAACGGCTCGCGCCTTGCCTTTACCACCGACTCCTTTGTCGTGCGCCCGTTGATTTTTCCCGGCGGCTCGATCGGAGACTTGGCCATCTACGGCACCGTCAACGATCTCGCCATGTGCGGTGCCCGCCCCCTCTACCTGAGCGCCGGATTCATCCTCGAAGAAGGCCTCGAAATGAACACGCTCCGCACCGTCGTCACCTCCATGCAGCAAGCCGCGGCCAAAGCCGGTGTACAACTCGTTACCGGCGACACAAAAGTCGTCGATAAGGGCAAAGGGGACGGCGTCTTCGTCAATACCTCCGGCATTGGCTTGATTGAAACGAACGTAAAGGGAACCATCGGCCCAGCCGCGGTGCAAGTGGGCGACGCCGTCATTGTCAGTGGTGACCTCGGCCGCCACGGCATCGCCATCCTCTCCGTTCGCGAAGGCCTCGAATTCGAGTCTCCTATCCTGAGTGACACAGCCTCAGTCTGGCCCACGGTCGAAGCTCTGCTGAATGCCGGAATCGAGATTCATTGCCTTCGCGACCTGACCCGCGGCGGCCTGGCCACGACTTTGAACGAGATCGCCTCCGATCGCGATATCTGCATCAAACTCGAGGAGACTCTCATCCCCGTGCAGGAGACGGTCCAAAGCGCCTGCGAAATCCTTGGCCTTGACCCTCTCTACGTCGCAAACGAAGGCCGTTTCGCCGTCTTCGTACCGGCCGCCCAAGCCGAGGCCGCGCTCGAAGTCATGAAGAAAGTGGAAGTATCGCAAGGATCAGTGCGAGTCGGCAAAGTAGAGGAAACTCCTGGCCGCACAGTCGTCCTGCAAAGCCGCATCGGCGGCAACCGCGTCGTAGATATGCTAAGCGGCGAGCAACTGCCAAGAATTTGCTAGCTGCCATTGCCCAGCGAACTCCCTGTCATCCTAAGCAAAGCGAGGCCCATGTACTGGGCTGCGGGTCGACATTGCATAGGTTCTGCTCTTCGCTCAGAATGACAATGGTCAGAGCAGCCTAAGGGAGGTACCCGTGGAATCACTAAGCCTCCTTTTTCAGCCCCTCTGTAAACCCTTGATTCATAACCACAACCTTCCACGTGACCCAAATCACCACCGCCCGTGAGAATTATCACTGCCACTTTCCTATGGAAGCCGACAATGAAGAACGGCATTATCTTCAAGTTGTACCTACGGAGGTAGGACTATGAGTTCTGTATTGACACATCCTGGGGTAAAGGCTCCGGCGGAATACATTGAGCAGGTTATGAGCAGTGTGAAGGCGAAGAATCCCGCCGAGCCTGAGTTCCATCAGGCCGTCGCAGAAGTGTTCGATTCTCTTAGGTTAGTGCTGGCGAAGCATCCCGAGTATCAATCCTCGCGTCTGTTGGAAAGGATTGTCGAGCCCGAGCGCGTCATCATGTTCCGCGTTCCCTGGTTTGACGATCAGAACAACATCCAGGTCAACCGTGGTTTCCGCATCGAGATGAACAGCGCCATCGGCCCTTACAAGGGCGGACTCCGCTTCCACCCCTCGGTCAACCTCGGCATTTTGAAGTTCCTGGCATTCGAACAGGTTTTCAAGAATTCACTCACTACGCTGCCCATGGGCGGCGGCAAGGGCGGATCTGATTTCGATCCCAAAGGCAAGAGTGACAACGAAGTCATGCGCTTCTGCCAGAGCTTCATGACCGAGCTGCAGCGCCACATCGGCCCCGACACCGACGTCCCGGCCGGCGACATCGGCGTAGGTGGACGCGAGATCGGTTTCCTGTTTGGCCAATACAAGCGCCTCCGCAATGAATTCACCGGCGTTCTCACCGGCAAGGGGCTGGGCTGGGGCGGTTCGCTGATTCGTCCCGAAGCCACCGGCTACGGCTGCGTTTACTTCGCCGCTGAAATGCTGAAGAGCAAGAAGGATTCCTTTGACGGCAAGCTCTGCCTCGTTTCCGGCAGCGGTAACGTCTCGCAATACACCGTCGAGAAACTGCTGGATCTCGGCGCGAAGCCAGTCACCGTCTCCGACTCCAACGGCGTCATCTATGATCCCGATGGCATCGACCGTGAGAAGCTGGCCTTCATCATCGAACTGAAGAACGTGAAGCGTGGACGCATTCGTGACTATGCAGATCACTACAAGAAAGCGATCTTCATGCCCACGGACATCAAGCTGGAGCACAATCCGCTCTGGAACATCAAAGCCGACTGCGCCTTCCCCAGCGCCACGCAAAACGAGATCACCGCAAAAGACGCAGCGAATCTTATTAAGAACGGCATCAAGCTGGTCGCCGAAGGTGCAAACATGCCCAGCACCCTCGAAGCCACCAAGCTGTTCCTCGATGCCAAGGTCTTGTACGGACCGGCCAAAGCCGCCAACGCGGGTGGAGTCGCCACCTCCGGCCTCGAAATGTCCCAGAACAGTGCACGCCTGAGCTGGACTCGCGAGGAAGTGGACGACCGTCTGCACAAGATCATGATCGCCATTCACAAGAACTGCTTCGAAACGGCCGACAAATACGGCACGCCCGGCAACCTAGTGAACGGCGCCAACATCGGCGGCTTCCTGAAAGTAGCCAACGCGATGCTGGACCAGGGGCTTGTGTAAGAAACACATAGCGACGGACGCATTCGTCCGTCCGAAATGAAGTAAAGTTGAATCGGGTGCCCCACCTTTGCCGCGTTCTTTGCGGCAAAGGTGGGGATTTTTGACGTTCAGAATCCATCTTGCTGGTCTGGCCCCTAACATGTCCAGGTAAGAAAGATGTACCAGGAAAATGTACTATCTGTGGTACACTAAAGAGGTGATGTGGAATCGGCTCACGCAGGAGACGGGAAGCGAATCCCGCCAATCTTCTTCCGAACGGAAGCCGGAGGTGAGCCGGTGCGTGATTGGCTAAGAGGCCTTTCATCGAACGACCGGAAGCGCATTGGATCGGACATCAAGACAGTCGAGTTTGGTTGGCCGATTGGGATGCCAGTTTGCAGGCCGCTCGGTAGGGCCATTTACGAAGTTCGCACGACGCTGTCGCAGAACCGGATTGCTCGGGTGCTTTTCTACATCGACAAGAATGAACGGATGGTTCTGCTTCACGGTTTCATGAAGAAAACCCGCAAGACGCCGGATGAGGACTTGGAACTGGCCATGACCAATAAGAATAAGCATCAAAGGGGACGGCAATGAAGGGGAAGAGAAAGGGAAACAGGTCCGATCACAGCGGCTCGACCTTCGACAGTTTTCTTGAAGAGGAAGGCATCCGGGAAGAGGTAGAGGCGGTCGCGATCAAGCGCGTACTAGCCTGGCAACTCTCGCAGGCGATGCGGCAACAGCAGAAGACCAAGCAGTCGATGGCTAAACAGTTGCGCACGAGCCGGTCGCAGTTGGACCGTCTGCTCGATCCCACGAATATTTCAGTCACGCTCGACACGGTCGCGCGGGCAGCGACTGCACTTGGTAAGCGCCTTATCATCCGCGTCGCCGATGTAAAGCCGAAAAGGGCCAAAGCCGTGTAATCGGACAAGGTGGTGATTTGAATTTCAGGCTTCTCGCCTTAGCCGAAGAATAGCTTTTCCCGAAAAGCGATTATCCTTGGCTGGCAAGCGCATACCGAATACAAGCCTATGCCCGATGCGAAACGCTATCGCCTCCAGATCGTGGCTCTCGGCGCTATGGCGGTCGCAACTTTCTGTGGTCTCTATGTCAACCGCTCGACCCACTGCGTTCTCTATTACTATGGCGCATCGCCGGAAGAAGTGCCGCAAGGCACAGCGCTAGCCCTTTTGAATCCACTTCGGAACCGAAAGGACGAGGCGAATGCAGCGTGGCTCATCCGAGACCTCAGAACCGACAAGTGCGAGCAGATTTCGCGCGAAAGGCTCGGCACGGATCCAACCGGGATCTGTCAGGTAATGCGCAGTAATGGCAAAGCCTCGCTGATCTGGCTTGATCCGGAGAGCGACATTACCAAGGGCGGCATTCGTAAACTCATCTACGACTTACCGGACAGGAAGGCGAGACTCATAGTCTACTTCGGTACGGATGAAGCCGGCTGGGGAGTAAAGAGCGCGTCTGTCGTGCGATGATGCCGCCCAAAAAAAGGCCGCCACGAGCCAATCTAAGACGCGGTGTCGGACGAACCGATGTTGTAGCCCTCATCCATCGCTCGCCGGAACTTCTCCCGCTCTTCCGGGGTCATGTTCCGGCACCTCCCGCGGAATCCGCGTCCACGGTGCCGTCCCGGACCGCCGTGGTGCAGCCCTCCGAAGAGGATCCGGCACAGCGCCAGCAAGCCGAGTGCCTGCCAGAAGCCGAGCGTCCGCCAGCCGAACAGCGGCGGCAGCAGCCAATTCCACAGATGCATCACCACTTCGCCGCCCACGAAAAAAAACAGTGGAATCGCTACAATTGCCAACGGCGCAATCCAATACCATCGCTTTCTCATAGTTCGTCCCTCGTTTCGTCCGATCCTCATTCCGTAAATTCGTCGTACACCCGCTGCAATCGCTCCCGCAGGTGCAACACCGCATAGCGTTTGCGCGACAGGAGCGTATTCACGTTCACACCGGTCGCGGCCGAGAGCTCTTTGAAACTGCGCCCATCGAACTCGTGGGCCACAAATACCTCGCGCTGCTCTTTCGGAAGCGCAGCCACAGCCCGCTGCAGTTCATCGAGCAGCACATTCCGCGCGTAGAGCGCCTCCGGCCCCGCGTCCGCCGCCGGCAGCAGATCTTCGAACTGCAAGTCTTCGTCGTCACCCTCGACTCCGAAATCGCCAAAGCTCTCCGGCTCTTTCTTGCGAAACAGATCGGTGATGCGGTTTCGCGCAACGCGAAACAGCCATCCGGTCACATGCTCGATCGGCATCAGCAACCGGTTCGCCTCTACCAGTCGGTAGAAGACGTCCTGCAGAATGTCCTCCGCATCGCGCGGATCAGGCACGCGCCGGCGGATAAAATTGCGCAGCCGGGATTGCTCCCGCTTCACGACCTCGGAGATGCGTTGGTCTTGTTCGATTGCCATCCGCTCGAGTGCCATGTACTTCGGGCTCGCCGCGTCATTCATCCACCTGTGTAGACGATTGAGCCGTGCGGATATTGTAGGCGCGTATAAATTGAGAGACGTATGAGGGGTTGTAGGTGAAGATATTCCTTTGTGAACCTTCGTGTCCTTAGTGGTTCAAGATTCCGGAACCGTGCGAGACTGATTCCCGAAATGGACCTGCGATTCCGATTGCCGAAGCTTTTCAATTGACATTCAGATAAAGAAGTCCAATCCTAAACTTCGCTCGTTCTGCTCTGATAACAGAAGGCGAGACAAGTCCTTTCGGCACAAGATTTTGCCCCTAAGTCATTGTGCCCCATAGATTACTTTGAGATTTGCCGCTAACCCCATGATTCCAATGGACTAGGAGGGGAGGGGATGCCGCCAGTTATCGAGAAGTAAATACCGATCCAAAACGGGAAACCCAACCGACCGCACCCAAAACCAAATCCCTCCTTTACGCCTTCCCAGTCACCGACTGGCTGTCGACGCGCGAGTATGATGAGCAGTTACTGATCAATCCAATGATCGACCGTCGTATCGCTGCCCCCATTCTCGACGCAGAGCAACGCTTTGAAGGCTTCGAAAACCTGATGCCCTTCAAGGTGCATAACATCCTTCTGGTCTCCAGCCTCTACGACTCCTTCATCCTGCGCGAAGATGGACGCCTCAATGAACTCCTCATCGACGAATCCCTCGAACTCAACCTGCAACAGATTCCGGGAATCACCCATGTCTCCAGCTGCGCCGAAGCCCTCGACCTCGCTAGTTCCAACCCGCAGTTCAATCTGATTGTTACCAATCTCGCAGTCGGTGACATGAACGCCGCGCAACTCGCCAGCGAAGTCCGCAGCGCTGGACTCGATGTCCCCGTGGTCGTTCTCGCCTACGACTACCGCGAGATCAAAAACTTCGTGGCGCGCAATCCCACGACCGACATTGATCGCGTCTTCCTCTGGCAAGGTAACGCCCGCATCCTGATCGCGATCGTCAAGTACATCGAAGACAAGCGTAATGTTCTGCACGATACGCGAGCGATGGGCGTTCCGGTTCTGCTGGTGGTCGAGGACAATATTCGTTATTACTCAGCCTTCCTGCCGGTCATCTACACCGAACTCATCAAGCAGTCGCGGCGCGTCATTCAGGAAGGCATCAACGTTGCGCACAAACTTGTCCGCATGCAGGCGCGGCCGAAGATTCTGCTTAGCTCGAATTTTGAAGAGGCAGCGCAGCAGGTGCAGGAATATCGCGATTACATCTTCGGCCTGGTTTCCGATGTCGAATTCCCTTGGGAAGGCAAGCTCAGTCCTGAAGCCGGTTTCGAACTTGCGCGCATGGTCAAGAGCCTAACGCCCGACGTGCCTGTAGTCCTGCAAACCAGCCGCACCGAATTCCGCCCGCGCGCTCACGCCGAAGGCTACTCCTTCCTGCGTAAGCGCTCGCCCACGCTCCTCAAAGACCTGCGCCGCATTCTGACCGACAACTTCGGATTCGGTGATTTTGTTTTCCGTTTGCCTGACCAGCGCGAAGTCGGACGCGCCAAAGATCTCAACGAACTCGAAGAACAGCTCCAGACCGTTCCGCCCGAAAGTCTGATGTACCACGCGCAGAGCAACCATTTTTCCCACTGGTTGATGGCGCGCACCGAGTTTGCATTGGCCGCCAAGCTCAGGCCCCGCAAAGTCTCCGACTTTAACGGCCCAGAACACCTTCGCCGCGATCTGATCGAGTCCATCAACGACTACCGCCGCGAGCAGAACGAAGTCCTCATCGGCGACTTCAAGCCCGACACGTTCAAGCCCTCAGACTCCAGCTTCTTGAGAATCGGTTCCGGCTCTCTGGGCGGCAAAGCTCGCGGCCTGGCTTTTGTGCGTCATCTTCTGCGCACGCGCCGCATCACGCGCCGCTTTCCCGCCGTTCGTATCTGTGTTCCGCCCGCCGTCGTAATCGCTACCGACCAGTTCGATCAATTCCTCACCGAGAATAATCTGGGCGACTTCGCCCTGCATTGCGACGACGACACCGAGATCCAGCAACGCTTCCTCGACTCAACCCTGCCCGTCGCGCTAACGGAGAACTTGAAGGCGTACTTGGAAGAAGTCGGCTATCCGCTGGCAGTGCGTTCGTCCAGCCTTCTCGAGGACTCCCAATACCAGCCCTTCACCGGTGTGTACGAAACGTTCATGCTCGGCAATCAGCAGGCCGACCTGCAAACGCGCCTCGATGAACTTTCCGAAGCCATCAAACTCGTTTACGCCTCCACCTTCAGCCAGCATGCCAAGGCGTACGTGCGAGCCACTCCATATCGTCTGGAAGAAGAGAAGATGGCGGTGATCCTGCAACAGGTCGTTGGCACAGCCTATGGATCGCGTTTTTACCCCGATTTTTCCGGTGTGGTGCGTTCGCACAACTTCTATCCCGTCGAGCCTATGACCTTTGCCGATGGCATTGCCGCAGTCGCTCTCGGTCTAGGCCGCACCGTGGTCGACGGAGGAAAGTGTCTGAGCTTCTGCCCGCGCTATCCCCGCAACCTCCTGCAGTTCTCCTCCGTCGAAGACATTCTCGCCAACACGCAAACTGAGTTCTGCGCCCTTGAGCTCGACGGCGTTCCCCATGGCGCAGGTCCCGGCCATCTCCGCGAAGCCCGCTTCGGCCTCGACGTTGCCGAAGGGGATGGCACTCTCCATGCCGTTGCCTCGACATACTCCGCCGACAATCAAGCTGTTTACGACGGACTGAGCCGGCCCGGCGCTCGCATCGTGACTTTCGCTCCCATGCTCAAGCACGAAATCTTTCCCCTGGCAACGATTCTCGAGTTACTGGTCCGTGGTGGAGAAGACGCACTCGGCAATCCGGTCGAAATCGAATTCGCGGTTCGCCTGCCGCGAGCCGAAGAACCTGCCGAGTTCGGGTTCCTGCAGATTCGCCCGCTCACCCTCTCGCGCGACCACCAAGACCTCACTATCGGCGACGTCGACGCATCTCAGCTAATCTGCAAATGCTCGAAGGTTCTGGGCAACGGCCGCATCGAAAACCTGTACGACATTGTTGTCGTCGATTCCCATCGCTTTGAGCGCAGCCGCAGTCAGGAAGTGGCCAAAGCCGTCGCTCACTTCAATGCCGCACTAACCGCTGACAATCGTCCCTATCTGCTTATTGGAGTCGGACGCTGGGGATCGAACGATCCGTGGCTTGGTATTCCCGTCGAGTGGGACGAAATCTCCGGCGCCCGCGCCATCGTCGAAGCCGGCTTCCACGATTTCCGGGTCACCCCGTCGCAGGGCAGTCATTTCTTCCAAAACCTCACCGCCTTCCAAGTCGGATACTTCACCGTGAATCCCGACGCCGGCGAAGGTTCCGTCGATTGGCCGTGGCTCGCCAAGCAGCCGGCGCTGGAAGAGCAAGGCTGCGTCCGGCACCTGCAATTCACTGAACCTTTGCGTGTGATCATGAACAGCCGAAACAGCCAGGGCGTAATCTTCAAGCCCAGCGCGACATGACGCGTTCAAGAAGAAAGGCCCCGAAAATGTCCGGGGCCTTTGCGTTAGTTGAATTTGAAAGCTACGGAGTCTTTCGCGCGAAACCGCCCACTTCGTCCTGCATGAACGATCCAGTGCGGCTGTCCATCCACGAAGCAAACAATGTCGCCCCGTCCCAGGCATTGCCCGTATAGTCGCCCATGAAGCTGCTGCCAAAACCATCGTTAAACGGATTCGACATCACGCTGGTGAGCTTCTGGTTGGTCGCAAAGCTGGTCCCGCCGTTGTTGGAGAAAGTTGCAAACGAATCGTAGTTGATATTCGAGGCATCGTTGCGGCGATCAAGCCAGGTCACACCGATCGTGCCCTTAGAATTGACGTTGATCCAGGGAAAGAATTGATCGTGAGCCACCGAGGACGGAGCCACCGGCACGCCCGCGCTCCACGTCGTTCCGCCATCGGCAGAGTGCGAGACCAGCACGCGCATACGAGTTCCGTCCCAGTTGTAATACACGATGCACAAGTGCCCAGCGTTCGTTCCCGTGCTGTTGTCGCTGGCGATGACCGGAATATTGGAGACGCGTTCAAACGTGTTCGGCAAGCAGCCATAGAACGCGCCGCAATTGTCCGGAGCTAGCTTAGCCGTTACAGTCGTCACTGGAGTCGACCAGGTCGCTCCGCCATCGACCGACTTCGAAACCAGCATCTTCGCCGTGGTGCCGCCGCAGTCGCCTGCGGGGCCGGTGGCCGGGCAGCGCATCCACGACACATACACGGTTCCATCCTTTGCGATTGCCAGATCGCTGAACTGATCGACCTGCGAAGGATAGATTTGCTTGGTATCCACCACCACTGTGGACCATGTCGTTCCATGGTTGCAAGAATGCGACACGCTGATCTCGCTGTTGGAACTGGCATCGAACTGCGTGTTCGATACGTAGAGGCAATTGACGTGCGGGCTTGCGCTCGATAGATCAATCTCCAGCCATCCCTTGTCGGCGGTTCCGCCCGACAATGTCGGAACGGCTGCCACGATCGGCTTGCTCCACGTGGTGCCATTGTCGCGCGATCGCGAAATGACGATTACCTGACCCGGGGAGCCCACTTGGATACCTCCCGCGAATGCATTCCCGTTGCGGTCATAGCCAACCATTGGGTCACCTAGTCCACTCCCGCCCGAAAGAACGGGCAGACATTTATGATTCCACGTGGACCCGCCATCGCTCGACGCGTAGATACCTTGGAACGAGGTCGTGCAGCTGTAGTCGTTGGCGCCCGTCAGCAGTTGCAATGGATTGTGCGGATTCGCCGCGATCGGATCTTCATTCGCGATGTTGGATCCACCTGAAGCCTGCACGTTTGGCAGAACACAGGGAAGCGGAGAGCATGTCAGATTGTCTTGAACGCCAGATGCCTTGAATGCGGAAGGCAGTTGTACCGTACCGTTGCGCAGCGCTCTTGCAATTTGCACGCTGCCGGACTCCGGGCTGAGCGGCAAAATGGCGCGTGCATCCTGGGCCCCTGCCAATTGCGTAGCCATGATGAACAACAGTCCTGCAGTCACTGCCGCAAGCGTTCGACAACTTCGAGGGAATTTCTTCATAGTGTCTCCTGGGAGAAGATTTGTCTTTGAAACGTTGAGTTCATTGTTAGGGTGAGCTAAATGAACCTGAGGCGCTACTACCCAAACTAGTAGCCGCGAGATTGTGCCACAAATAGAGCTGCGGATTGTCTCTATTTCCATGATTTCGCCAAAATAATATGCAGACGATAAATATGTGCAAAGAATTGCAAACTCGTGACAGAGAATTGTTCAATTCTCCGCACATCGCGGTGTGATTCAAATCACAGCCTGTCTGCGCTCTTCCCAACACAATCGTTTAGTCGGGAACGTGCAATCTCGTGATCGCGGAGAGCCTGTGTTCAAAATCATCCACGCAGAATTCTTAGCCCCAGGAGTCAAACGCTTCGTCCTTGAAGCGCCGCGGATCGCGCGAAAACAGAAGCCAGGACAGTTCGTCATTCTTCGCATCTACGAAGAGGGCGAGCGCATTCCGGTGACGATTGAGAACTCTGATCCCGAGCGCGGCACGATCAGTATTGTTGTGCAAGCGGCAGGTAAGACGACGCACCTGCTGAATTCGCTGAACACGGACGATCAGATTCTTGATGTGGTCGGACCACTCGGGAAGCCTTCCGAGATCGCGAACTTCGGCACGGTCGTTGTGGTCGGCGGAGGCGTGGGCACCGCCATGGCGTATCCCACGGCCGCAGCGCTGAAGCGAGCCGGCAACTGCGTGATCTCCATCGTCGGCGCCCGTAACAAGGAACTCGTCATCCTCGAACCAGAGATGCGTGCCGTCAGCGATGCCCTCATGATCACAACCGACGACGGCAGTTACGCCGACAAGGGATTTGTCACTGACAAACTCCGCCAGTTGATCGAGAACGGCACGCGCATCGACCTTGTCGTCGCCGTCGGCCCCATCGTGATGATGAGGGCAATCGCCGAGATGACTCGCAAAGAGAACATCCACACGGTCGTAAGTCTCAACCCCATCATGATCGATGGCACCGGCATGTGCGGCGGCTGCCGTGTGCTGATCGATGGCAAGAGCGAGTTCGCCTGCGTGGATGGTCCTGAGTTCGACGCTCATCGGGTCGACTTCGCGGTCTTAGTCCAGCGCAACTCAATGTATCGCGAGGCGGAGCAGCGCTCTTTGGCGGAGTTTCATCGGTGTAAGACGGAAGAGAGGGCGCGGGAGCTTGCACATGCCGTCGAGCCTGTCGTGGCCCGGGAAGGAGAGCAACGATGACCACGACCGCAAAGAAATCTCAGAATCCCCTGCCGATGAAGGAGCGCATGAAAGTTCCGCGGCAGTTGATGCCGGAGCAGCCTGCCGAAGTGCGCGCCCACAACTTTGAAGAAGTGAATCTCGGATACGATCCCGACCTCGCGCAGCAGGAGGCAATGCGCTGCCTGGAGTGCGCCAAGCCCACATGCACCGATAATTGCCCGGTCGGAGTGGACGTCAAGGCGTTTGTCGAGCGCATCGTGGTTGGCGACTTTCTCGGCGCCGCCGCCAAGGTCCGCGAAAGCAATGTCCTGCCCGCCGTCACTGGGCGCGTCTGCCCGCAGGAAGATCAGTGCGAGGGCACGTGTTTATTGTCGAAGAAGGTGAAGCCGCTCGGCATCGGATATCTGGAGCGCTTCGTTGCCGACTACGAGCAGCGCATGGGAACGCACATCCTGCCCAATGTGACGCCCACGGGAAAGAAGGTCGCAATCGTCGGCAGCGGTCCCTCCGGCCTGACCGTTGCAGGCGATCTGATCCAGAAGGGGCACAAGGTGCGCGTGTTTGAGGCGCTCCACGAAATTGGCGGAGTTCTTGTTTACGGGATCCCCGAATTTCGTCTTCCCAAGCAGATCGTGCGCGAGCAGATCGAATACATGCGAGAAATGGGCGTTGAGTTCGAAACGGATGTCGTCGTCGGTCGTACCGTCACGATAGACGAACTTCTCGAGGAAGAAGGGTACGACGCGGTTTACATAGGTACGGGCGCAGGACTCCCGCAGTTCATGAATATTCCTGGTGAGCATTTCAACGGAGTCTATTCCGCGAACGAGTTCCTCACGCGCATCAATCTGATGAAGGCGTATAAGTTTCCCGTCTACGACGAGCCCATGCTCGACTTGACGGGCAGAGACGTAGCGGTGATCGGTGGCGGAAACACTGCGCTCGATGCGATTCGGTCTGCACTGCGACTGGGCGCGCGCAAAGCTTACGTGATCTATCGCCGCAGCGATGCCGAGATGCCCGCCCGTGCCGAGGAAGTGCACCATGCCAGGCAGGAAGGAATCGACTTCCAGATGCTGACCGCGCCAGTCGAATTTGTCTCGGACGGGAAGGGATGGCTGACCGCTGCTCGCTGCGTTCGTATGGAACTGGGTGAGCCCGATGCTTCCGGCCGCCGCCGCCCCGTACCGATCCAGGGTTCAGAATTCGACTTGCCGCTATCGGTCGCAGTCATTGCCATCGGCACCAGCGCGAATCCGATCGTGCAAAGCACTACGCCCGGCCTGGGTACCAACAAGCGTGGATACATTCAGGCCAGCGAAGAAACACAACGTACTACTCGGAAAGGCGTATTTGCGGGAGGAGACATCGTAACGGGGAGCGCCACCGTGATTCTGGCGATGGGAGCGGGTCGGCGGGCAGCGAAATCGATTCACGATTACCTCACGACCGGCGATTGGTGAGTCAGGAAATTCAGGAACCACGAAGGAACACGAAGGTTCACGAAGAAGGTAATGACTAAGGCTTTCCTTCGTGAAACTTCGTGTCCTTCGTGGTTCAAGGTTCAAATGGCAGCTACTCGAAGCTGATTTCCAGGTACGTATCGGTTCGCCACCATACCAGCGGAATCCGCGCCATCCAATACTTGCGATTGATTGTCTTCCGCGCTCGCGCGTGTTCGTCCACCGATAATATGCGTGCCGTCGCCGCAACCTCGGCTCCCGTCACCTTGCCACCGATCGTGCAGGGCGCGACCCGCACCTGCGGATTATTCCGAATTCGCTTCGTCTTTCCCATATCGCTGCGGGTCATTACGTAGAGCTTGCCGCCTTCTTCTCCAAACCACACCGGAGTGGCGACCCCCGCTCCTGTCTTGCGAAACGTTGTCAGCGAAATGTAATTCTGACCGTGAATGGCGGAAGGAACTTGACTCGGCATGAAACTATTCTAGAGTGGCCGCGAAAAAACTGCTCCGCTCGCCCTCCTTTTCCCCTATCATCGCTGGTACGCGACCGGCCCGCGCGATTGCTCCTATCGCACGATATATGTTACAAGCCTGAACATGCGTAAATGGATGAAAGATCGATTACAGCGCCGCAAGAAGAAAGCCCCCGAACAGGGAAGTCAGCCGGCGCCACCGCCGTTGCAACCGGCGTATTTTGATGCGGAGCAAGCGCCGAGCCAAGTATCCGAAGCAAGCGATTTCGAGACTAGGCGTCCCGAGCCCAGCCAACGCGCCTCAGAAGAGTCCGTTCTACCCGACGCTGAAGCTGAAGCGCAGCCGGTTCGCGAAGAGTCCGCAGGGGGAACTTCACCGTCTCGTCCGTCCGCCGGTCGCGGAGAAGCTCAACGGGGACGAGGCCGTCGTCGTCGAGGTGGACGTGGCCGGGGTGGACGTGGCCGCGAGCAAGCCGTGGCCCAAGCTTTCACACCCGCCGCCGCAAAAGGTATTGTCCCGGTTCTGCCTGATTCGGAAGTTCCTGCCGAAGAAGGAGCGGCAGAAGCAGAAACGCCGGACACAGGAACTCAAGAAGCCACGGAGCCTCAGGCGCATCCTGTAGCGCAAGCTCCACAGATTCCTGCTGCAATTCCCACAGCGCCGCCGCGTCCGCCGAAGGGTATCGTCGTGCTCGCGATCGGTCTACCGGGTTCCGGAAAGAGTTCGTGGTTCAAGCGTCACAACGTCACGCCTCTGTCCAGCGACATGGTTCGCTCTCTTTTATTCGACGACGTGCGCGAGCAGCGCTTTCAGGATCTCGTGTTCTCCAACTTGCGGTCCATGCTCAAGGCAAGGCTCATTGCCAAGCGTCCCATGAATTATGTCGACGCCACCAACCTGACCCCTCAAGAACGGCAGCACTGGATCAAACTCGCCAAGGACTACAACTACGAAGTTCACGCCGTCTTTTTCGATGTTCCTCTCGAAGTCTGTATTGAGCGCCATCAACGCCGCGACCGCGTGGTCCCCGAAGACGTCATGCGCCGAATGGCCGCAAAGTTCAAGCCCCCATCCTTCGCCGAGGGCTTTGCCAAGATTACGGTTGTGAGAGTGAAGAAAAAAGAAGACGTTCAGTAGAACGCGCGTGATTTCGCATCGTTGCGCGAGTGAGGAACAGCCGGAGGAGAACCGCACACCGGCAGAAGAATTCAGCCACCGCGCAAACCGTGGGTGGCGAACGGGATGATGCTAACGAGACCCGTGGGGCGTTAGAAGACTGCTAGAAATCCAACCGTCGGCACTCCTAACCCTTCAAATGCGGCAACAACTCCCTGAACGCCGCCGAAGAAGACGACCGCATCAATTCATAAATCATCATCTCCGTC